>Ga0265313_10000329_pt1 | contig 51571 bp, 45 predicted proteins | sample 4123metaG_FD_203122 | JGI IMG/M metagenome (GOLD analysis project Ga0265313, IMG submission 203122) | Rhizosphere microbial communities from Carex aquatilis grown in University of Washington, Seatle, WA, United States - 4-1-23 metaG | ecosystem: Host-associated > Plants > Roots > Rhizosphere >... | reverse complement strand
TGTGTCATACACTATACGTCACATACTATAGTCCACACGGTATAACCCGATGGATAGCGAAGTCTTCGAGAACCTATGCCTGGAGCTGCGCCGGGGGTCCCTGATCCTGGCGGTGCTGGCCGAACTGCGGAGCGAGCAGTACGGCTACACGCTCCGGAAGGCCCTCTCGGGTCACGGTATGGCCATAGACGAGGGCACCCTCTATCCCCTGCTCCGGCGCCTGGAGACCCAGGGCCTGCTCACGAGCCAGTGGCGGGAAGAGGACAAGCGCAAGAAACGCTTCTACCAGCTGTCCGCGGACGGCACCCGAATCCTGGAGCAGTTGGCGGCCGAGTGGCGCGCCATCAACGGCTCCCTCGACCGCATCCTGTAAGGAGCCTCCCATGGAACTCGTCGACCGTTACCTCAACTTCATCCGCATGCTGCTGCCCCGGGGCAAGCGGCAGGACATCATCGAAGAGCTGTCCGCGGACCTGCACGCACAGATCGCCGATCAGGAGGCGGAGCTGGGCCGGCCGCTGCACCAGGCGGAGCTGGAGGCGGTGCTGAAGCAATGCGGTCACCCATTGGTCGTGGCAGCCCGGTATCAATCGGAGCAGGCGCTCATCGGCCAGCCGTTCTATTCGCTGTACGTCTTCGCGCTCAAGCTGGTGCAGTGGGTGCTGTTCCCCTTGTTCTTGGTGGTGGGCGCGGTGGTTGCGCTGTTCCGCACGCATCCGGTGGTGGCGCTCATCACTTCGATGGGTGACGCCATCATGAGCTGCATCTACGTCGTAGGCGTGCTGACGGTGATGTTCATCGTGCTGGAGAAGCTGCAGACCAAGCTCACGTTCCTGGAAGACTGGAAGCCCGCTGAACTGCCCAAGCTGCCCGTGGTGCCCGATCCTGTCACCATCCCGCGCTCTGCATCCTTCGGCGGCTTCGCCGGGCTCCTGCTCTTCGTGCTGTGGTGGGCAGGTGTGATCCGCTTCCCCGAGCTGCCGCACGTGCATTTCATGCAGGTCATGCCGGATGGTTTCTTCTGGCCGATATTGCTCCTGGCCGCGGCGGAGATGGCGCTGCATCTCATGAACCTGTTCCTGCCCTGGTGGACGAAGAAGCGCGCCGCTTTCCGCCTGTTGCTGGATGCGTGCTCCCTGGTGCTGCTGGCGGCAATCGCCATGACCTGGCCCTGGTTCGCCATCCACGTGGATGCCGGCATGCCGGCTTCCGTCGGGCCCTCGGCCCACGACCTGGCCGTGCTGGAGCAGGTGGTGAACATGTCCCTGCTGATCTCCCTCGGCATCATGGCCTTGAGTTACGTGCTGCGGTTGATGCAGGATCTCCGCCGCGCCCGCGGCCTGGCCCCCTACACCAACTGGCTCGTGGCCATGTTCGGCAACTGAAGCCGACCATGCGACCCGCCGCCTGGCGTTATCTGATGCCCTTGCTGGTATTGCCCATGGTGTTGATGGTGGCGCTGTGGCTCACGCTGGCGCAGGGCCGGGCGGATGGGCCCGCGCTGGCGCAGGACGAAGCCGGGCTCAACCAATCGCGCTGAGTTGCTGCTGCAGTTCGTCGGGGCTGAGATATTCCAGCGGCAGGCTCAGCATCAGGTCGATACGCCGCTCCAGCTCGGTGAAGGTGCGGGCGAAGGCGGCCAGGCGCTCTGTCTCGCTGCCCTGCACCGCGGCGGGGTCCGGCAGGCCCCAGTGCACTTTCACCGGCGCCCCAGGCCATAAGGGGCAGCTCTCGGCCGCGGCCTGGTCGCAGACTGTGATAACCACGTCCATGTGCGGCGAGCCTTCGGCCGCGAACTCATCCCAGCTCTTGCTGCGCAGCCCTGAGGTCTCCACCTCGCAGGTGCGAAGCACCGAGAGGGCGAGGGGATGCACCTCGCCCTTGGGCTGGCTGCCGGCGCTGTGGGCGCGGATGCGCCCCGCGGCCCGGGTGTTCAGCAGCGCTTCGCCCAGGATGCTGCGGGCGGAATTGCCTGTGCAGAGGAACAGCAGGTCCATGGCCTAATTATGCTCACTTTCTGGCCTGGGGCCACGTCCGTATCTGGCCATCACCGGAGTCCCCATAGGCGGTAGACTCAGCATCCTCGCCGGGCACTTCAGGCCCGCTCTCCTGTCCTAGAGTTGCATCGTCCAGGAGTCTTGCATGAAGCTGCGCCTCGCCTGCCTCTCCTTCCTCCTGCTCAGCCTCGGCGCCCAGGCGGCGACGGTGAACCCGGCCCTTTACGGCGGCCTGCACTGGCGGCTCATCGGCCCCTTCCGCGGCGGCCGGGTGCTTGCGGTGTCGGGCGTGCGCGGTGACCCCAAGCATTTCTACTTCGGTTCCGTGGACGGCGGGGTATGGGAGAGCCTGGACACGGGCCGTACCTGGCAGCCCATCTTCGATGCCATGCATGTGGGCTCCATCGGTGCGCTGGCGCTCGCGCCTTCGGACCAGAAGGTCATCTACGTGGGCAGCGGCGAGGCGGACATGCGTTCCGACATCGCCTACGGCAACGGCATGTACAAGTCCGTGGATGCCGGCAGGACCTGGAACCACATCGGTCTCGAGGACTCGCATCAGATCGGCAAGGTGTTGGTGGACCCGGCGAACCCGGACGTGGTGTTCGTGGCGGTCTTAGGCCACGCTTACGGCCCCAACGAGATGCGCGGCGTGTTCCGCAGCCAGGACGGCGGCAAGACCTGGAAGAAAGTGCTCTATAAGGACGCCGCTACCGGCGCCATCGACCTCGCCTTCGGCGCCGACGGCAAGACGATCTATGCGTCCCTCTGGCAGACGCGCCGGCCGCCCTGGAACGTGTATCCGCCCTCGAACGGCACCGGTTCGGGCCTCTACAAGTCCACCGACGGCGGCGACAGCTGGACCGAGATCACTTCCCATGGCATCCAGGCGGAAGGCCTGGGCCATGTCGGCCTCGCCTCGGCTCCGTCCAACCCGAACATCGTCTATGCACTGGCGGACGCGAAGCACGGCGGCCTCTACCGCAGCGACGACGCGGGTGCGCACTTCGCGCTGGTCACGCCGGACAAGCGGCTGTGGGGCCGCGGCTGGTATTTCGGCGGCGTGAGCGTGGACCCGAAAGACCCGCAGGTGGTCTACGTCTCCAACACCGCCATGTACAAGTCCACGGACGGCGGCAAGACCTTCCTGCCCTTCCTCGGGGATCCGACCGGCGACGACTTCCACACCCTCTGGATAGACCCGGATGACGGCAAGCACATGATCTCGGGCGTGGACCAGGGCACCATCATCAGCCAGAACGGCGGCGACACCTGGACCACCTGGTACAACCAGCCCACCGGCCAGTTCTACCACGTCACCACCGACAAGCGCTTCCCATACTGGGTGTACGGCGCACAGCAGGATTCCGGTGCCGCCGCAGTGCCGAGCCGCACCAGCGACCCCACCGACGGCATCAACATGCGGCAGTTCCACGAGGTCACGGCGGGCGGCGAGAGCGGCAACATCGCGCCGGACCCGGACGATCCGGACATCGTCTATGGCGGCAACGTCGACAGGCTCGATCAGAAGAGCGAGCAGACCGCGAACGTGGACCCGACCCTCGCGTATCCTGAGATCTACCGCGGCGAGTGGACCCTGCCGCTCACCTTCTCGCCCAAGGATTCGAAGGCGCTCTACTACGGCAACCAGTACCTCTTCCGCACCCGCGACGGCGGCAAGCACTGGGCGCGCCTGAGCCCCGACCTCACGCGCCGTACCCTCACCATCCCGCCGAGCCTGGACGCGGTCTCCGCCGCCAACACAGCGACGGTGGGGCCGCGCCGCGGTGTCATCTACGCCATCGCGCCCTCGCACTTCTCGGCTTCCGACATCTGGGTGGGCACGGATGACGGCCTCATCTGGCGCAGCAGGAACGACGGCAAGCACTGGGAGGACGTGACGCCCCAAGTACTCACGCCCTGGTCCAAGGTGGGCATCATCGAGGCCGGGCATTTCTCGGCGGACACCGCCTACGCCGCCATCGACCGGCATCGCATCGACGACTACAAGCCCTACATCTACCGCACACATGACGGCGGCAAGAGCTGGGAGTTGATAGCGGACGGCATCCCGGACGGCAGCTTCGTCAATGCCGTGCGCGAGGACCCGTTGAAGAAAGGCCTGCTCTACGCCGGCACCGAACTCGGCATGTACGTGTCCTTCGACGGCGGCGACCACTGGCAGCCCTTGCAGCTCAACCTGCCCGTCACCTCCATCCGCGACATGGACCTGCATCACGACCAGTGGAGCGACGATCTCGTCATCGCCACCCATGGCCGCGCTTTCTGGATACTGGACAGCGTGGCCTCGCTGCGGCAGCTGGATGCCATCGCCGCGGACGCGTCGGCGGCGCTGTTCAGACCGGACGACGCGGTGCGCATGCACCTCGCGCCCTTCACCGGCACGCCCATGCACAAGGATGAACCCAAGGCGCTTAACCCGCCGATGGGCGCGGCACTGGACTATTGGTTGAAGGCCGACGCCCAGAGCGTCAGCTTCGATCTCATGGACGGCAAGGGTCAGGTGGTGCGGCACTTCTCGAGCGCCGATCCCCACCCGGAGCCGGATCTCTCCAAGATCGATGGCAACGCCGAGTGGTACGTCACGCCGGCACCGCCCGCGGCCGTCGCAGGCATGCACCGCTTCATCTGGGACCTGCGCTACGCGGCACCGGATGCACTGGGTGGAGGTGGCGGCGTGTGGGTGCTGCCAGGCAGCTACACCGTGAAGCTCACGGTGGACGGCAAGTCCTACACCCAGCCTCTCAAGGTGGTGAACGATCCGCGCGTGAAAGCCACGGCCGCGGATCTCGCCAAGCAGCAGGCACTGGCCTTCCAGGTCCAGGCGGAACGGAACCGGCTCTACTCCGCGACGGATGAAGTGAGCACCACGCTGCAGAAGCTGGAGGAACTCTCCGCCAAGGCGCCGGCCGAACTCGCCTCCAAGCTCAAGGCCTTCGAGGACGAACTCTCGGCCCAGACGGAGCTGCGGGCGGTGCCCGCGGGCTTCGGCCAGCCCGGCGGTTCACCCGCCAAGGTGGGCAGTCTCGCCTATGTGAGCGGAGCCATGGATGCCCTGCAGCCGGCGGTGGAGGCGGCCGATGGCGCGCCCTCGCAGGATGCGCTCAAGGGTTTCGGACTGCAGCAGGCCAAGGCGGAGAAAGCCATAGGTGCCTGGCAGAAGCTGAAGGCCGAGCGCGAGCCGGGCCTGGATGCGGAACTGAAGGCGGCGGGCCTGGAGACGCTCGGCGGCAAATGAAGCGAGTGGCTTGCGCTATCATCGGCGCGTGGACGAGAGCGCAACGCCCCTGACGCCCGAGACCGGACGCCGCATCGCCCTCTGGCAGATGGCGTTCTATGGCGTGCTGATGGTGGGGTCGGCGGTGACCAATGCCTATACGGTGGTCGACGACCATGCCCGCGCCGGCGATGCGTTGGAACTATGGCGTCCCATGGTATGGGAGAGCACCAGCCATATCCTGACGTGGTGCCTCATCCCTCTCATGGCCTGGTGGTTGCGGCTCTTCCCGATAGCCCGGCTCACGTGGTGGCGCAGCCTGCCTGCGCATCTCCTGGCCACGCTGCCCTTCTCCCTGCTGCACGTCGAAGGCATGGTGTTGTTGCGGGAACTGGCCTATCGCGCAGCGGGCGAGCGTTATGACTTCGGTCCCTTCTGGGCGAACTGGCCCTATGAATTGCGCAAGGACGTGGTGACTTACGGCCTGATCCTGGCCGGTCTTCAGGCGTTCCACTTGTATGGCTTGTGGCTTGATGGCCGCGCTGCCACAGCACCCTCCAGTGCGCCTGCGGAAGTGCCGCCCGCCGGACCGTTGGAAAGGCTGGTGGTGCGCAAGCTCAACCGCGAGTTCATCCTCAACACCGTGGACATCGATCGCATCGAGGCGGACGGCAACTACGTGAACGTGCACGCGCAGGGTAGCGCCTATCCCTTGCGCGAATCGCTCGCGGCCCTGGAACGGCGCCTGGACCGGAAGCGCTTCGCCCGGGTGCACCGTGGCCACATCGTCAACATCGACCGCATCCGCGAGATCCAGCCCTGGGACCACGGCGACTACCGCATCGTACTCAAGGACGGCAGCTTCGTGAACTTCTCGCGCCGCTATCGCAGCCGGCTCAACCACTTGTTTCAGTGAGGCAGTGCCACCTTCAGGATCAGCGGCGCTTGCAGCTGGTCATCGGGCGGCAGCTTCCCCTTCTCGTCGAAACGGCTCCACTGGGCGTTCGCCACTAAGTAGGCTGCGTCATCCGCCAGCGTGAACAAGGTCGGTTCGGGCGCCTGCGGGTCCGCGGCCGAGAGCACCTGCACGCCCCACACCTTCAGTCCCGAATCGTCCAGCCGGAAGCACACCAGCCGTTGCGGCTCGGCCGCGTTCTGGGTGGCGATGAGGTCGCGGCCATGGAAAGCGAGACCATCCACGTAGTAGGTGTAGATGCCGTGCGCGGCGGTCAGAGGCGTAAGACTGCGGTCCTTGAAGCTGTAAGCATAGAGACCGCCGGTGTAGTCAGAGAGGTACAGCCGCTTCCCGTCCGGCGACACCGCCATGCCTTGGGCCGAAGTGAGCGCACCCCGCGGCGTGAGCAGGCGCAGTGCCTTGGCGCCCGGGTCCAGCACGTACACTCCGCCGGAGCCGTCCGCGACGTAGACACTGCCGTCCGGTCCCAAGGCCACGTCGTTGAATTCGTGGTCGCCCTCATCCGGCGGCGCATAGCTCGCCAGCAACTTGCCGGTCTTGAGGTCGAAGCGGAGCAGCGCGGTCTTGCCCTTCATGCCCTCATCGAAATCCCGCGTCTCCGGCAGCGCGCTGCTGGAAGCCCAGAGCGAACCGCTCTTGGCATCCACCTCTATGCCGAGCACGCTCCAGAGGCCCGCTTCCGGCCCGGCGAACTGCATGGCTTTGCCGGCATGGACGCGCACGATCTTGCGCAAGTGCACGCTTCCCACGAAGAAGTCGCCGCTCTTCGGGTCGTGGGCGATGCCCTCGGGGATGAAGTCGGGCTCGTCCAGCCGGAATGCAGGCGCTGCATGGCCCACGGCTTGGGTGAGGGCGGCGAAGCGCGTGGCGAGCGCATCCCAACCGGGTGCGGACTTCAGGGCCGCGAAGGCCGGTTCCTGGTCTGTGTCGATCCGGACCCCCATCTCTGCCAGCGCATCGAGCGCCGCGATGCTCCCCTGTGCATCGCCGCGGTGGGCGCGGGCTACTGCCAGCTCGTAGGTGTAGCGCGGGTAACCGGGCTTGAGCGCCAGTAGCTTGCCGGAGACCACCTCGGCGGCGGCATAGTCCTTGGCCTTGAGCGCCGTATCCAGCTGGCTCCGCAAGGCGCCCAGGTCGTCCGCCGCCGCCCCGGCGGCCATGAGCAAGGTGAAGACCAGCAAGAGCGTGCGCATCCCGATCCTCCCAGGTGATGTTAAGTGGACACCTGGGCCAGCCGGGGGTTCCCCGCGATGGGGCTGTCATCATCGGGCTGCCGCTCGTCACGGGCCAGCGCCGCTCAGCCCATCCGGCATGGCAAATGGAGCATTCGGCGCTAGAGTGAGGGCGTCTCTCACCGGAGCCCGCACATGCGCAGGATGTTGACGAGCCTACTCGCCGCCATGACCATGTCTGCCGCCTTCGCGGCACCGGACGCAGGCTGGCCTGCCTACGGTGCCGATGCGGGCGGCACCCGCTATTCGCCGCTCACCGAGATCAACCCCGCCAACGTGGGAGAACTCCGGGTCGCCTGGCAGTTCCGCACCGGCGAACTCGGCCAGGGGGTGAAGGACTGGGGACGCTCGGCATTCGAGGCCACACCCATCCTCTACGACGGCGTGCTCTACCTCACCACCTCCAGCACCGACGTGATGGCGGTGGACGCGGCCACGGGCACCCTGCGCTGGAAGCATGACAGCCAGAGCCGCAAGGACCTGCACTATTCCGACGGCGTCTCACGCGGCGTGTCCCTGTGGGTGGACGATGCGAGCGCGGGCGGCGCCGTATGCCACGCACGCATCTACGCGCCGACCCTGGACGGCCGCCTCCTGGCGCTGGATGCCGCCGACGGCAAGCCCTGCCAGGGTTTCGGTGAACACGGTGCGGTGAACCTGCTTCAGGACGTGCGCTCCCAGTTCGAGGAAGGCGATGAATGGCGCGACTACCTCGTGACATCGCCGCCGGCCGTCATCGACGGCAAGGTGGTGGTGGGTTCCTCCATCGGCGACAACCGTGCGGTGGTGGAGGAACTAGGCATCGTGCGCGCCTTCGATGCCAGGAGCGGCAAACTCATATGGAGCTGGGATCCCATCCCGCGCGATGCCTCGAATCCGGTATACAAGGAATGGGATCCGACCAAGCTGAAGGACGCCAGTGCCGCCAACGCCTGGGCGCCGCTCGCGGCGGACCCGGCGCGGCATCTCGTGTTCGTACCCACCGGTTCCGCGAGCCCGGACTTCTTCGGCGGCGAGCGCCCCGGCGACAACCGCTGGGCCAACTCGGTGGTGGCCCTCGATGCCGCCACCGGCAAGCTGGTCTGGGGCCAGCAGCTGGTGCACCACGACCTCTGGGATTACGACGTGGCTTCGCAACCCACGCTGGTGGATCTCGTCCACGAGGGCAAGCATGTGGACGCGGTGATACAGGCCACCAAGACCGGTTTCCTCTACACCTTCGACCGGGCCACCGGCGCGCCGCTCTTCCCCATCACCGAGAGACCGGTGCCCCAGGCTGCGGTGCCAGGCGAGAAGCCCTCGCCCACCCAGCCCTTCCCTTCGGCGCCGCCGCCCCTCGTGCGGCAGGATCCGGTGAAGCCGGACGAGGCCTGGGGCGTGGCGTTCTTCGATACACGTGCCTGCAAGAAACGCATCGAGAGCTACCGTTCCGAAGGCATCTTCCAGCCGCCGTCCACGCAGGATTCCCTGATGCGGCCCGGCAATGCGGGCGGCTCCAACTGGGGCGGCATCGCCTTCGATCCCCAGCGGCAGATCGCCGTAGCCGACACCATGAACCTGGCCTTCGTGGTGGCCTTGGTGCCCCGCGACCAGATGCAGGGCGAGATCGACGGCGGGCAGTACGAACACTGGGAGTTCGCGCGCCAGCGCGGCACGCCCTACGGCATGCGCCGCACCGCTTTCAAGTCCGGTCTCGGCATCCCCTGCGTCAAGCCGCCCTGGGGCACCCTCACCGGCGTGGACATGCAGCACGGCACCATCAAGTGGCAGATCCCCCTGGGCGACACGCCGGGCATACACATGAACGTGGGGATGCCGGTCATCGGCGGCCCCATCGTCACCGCTTCGGGCCTGGTGTTCATCGCAGCGAGCCTGGACGATCGCTTCCGCGCCTTCGATACCGAGACGGGCAAGATGTTGTGGGAAGTGAAACTGCCGGCGGGCGGCCAGGCCACGCCCATGACCTACTCCGCGGGCGGACGGCAGTATCTCGTGATCGCCGCCGGCGGCTATAAGGGCGATTCGACCCGTGGCGATTATCTCGTGGCCTATGCGTTGCCAAGGTAGAAGATGAAGCGATTCGCATTCCTGTTGGCGGTGGTGCTGCCCTTGGCAGTCCACGCGGACGACGGCACCGAGCTAGGGACGGTGACGGTCACGGACAGCCGCGCGCCGGTGCCGCTCGGCATGCTGGCGGACAACACCACACGCGTGGACGCGCAGAGCCTGACGCTGCTGTCCGAGACGCATCCGGCCCAGATATTCAGCCTCATCCCGGGAGCCTGGGTGACGGCGGGCGGCGGCCAGGAGAGCCTGATGGGCCTGCGCTCTCCGCTCTTCACCGGGCAAGGCGCCTGCGGCGCATTCCTGCTGCTGGAAGACGGCATACCCATCCAGCCGGCGGGGTTCTGCAACGTCAACGCGCTGTTCGAACTCAACACCGAGCAGGCGGCGGCGGTGGAGGTGATCCGCGGTCCGGGCTCCGTGCTCTACGGCGGCGACGCGCTGCACGGCATCGTCAACGTGCTGACCCGCGCGCCGGACAGCCTGCCTGCCGACAGCGTAAGCGTGGAACTCGGCAGCCACCGCTATACCCGCGTCGAGACCAGCGTCGGCGACTGGGACGGTACCGCAGGCTGGCGCATGAGCGCCAACGCCGCCCACGACGGCGGGTTCCGTGCGGACTCCGGCTTCGACCAGCAGAAACTGGACCTGCGCTACGACAAGAGCGAAGGCCCGGCGACCGCCGAGACCTTGCTGGCGTTCACCAATCTGAACCAGGACACCGCCGGATACATATTCGGCCAGAATGCCTACCAGGATGAGTCCTTGAGCGATGGGAACCTCACTCCCGGCGCCTACCGGGACGCCCGCAGCTGGCTGCTGGCGCAGCGCTGGGAGTTCCTGTTCGGCGATAACCGCGAGATGGACTTCACGCCCTATGTGCGCCGCAACACCCAGGCCTTCGTGCAGCATTTCCTGCCCGGCGAACCGGTGGAGGACGATGCGCAGGACAGCGTGGGATGGCAATTCGCCTGGCGTGACCGGCCCGGCATCGATACCCAGGCGATCTACGGCCTCGACGGCGAGTACGTGCACGGCACCTTGCTCGAATTCCAGCCGGATCCCCTCGCCAGCAACCCGAGCCGCCAACAGGGCCTGCACTACGACTATGCGGCGGACAGCCGCACCCTCGCCGCCTACGCAGACTTCAACCATGCCTTCACGCCGCGTTGGATCCTGGACGGTGGTCTACGCGTGGAAGGCGTGCGCTACAGTTACGTCAACTTCCTGCCGGCGGGCGACACCCAGGCGGATGGCACGCCCTGCGCCGGCGGTCCCTGCCTCTTCAACCGGCCCGCGGACCGCAGCGACCAGTTCATCAACCTCATGCCCAAGGCAGGCTTGAGCTGGCTCATCACCACGGCACAGACCGCTTACGTGAAGGTCGGGCGCGGAGCCCGGGCGCCGGAGGCGCCGGAACTCTATTCCCTGCAGTCGCAGCAGACCACGACGGACCTCCACTCCGAGACCCTGGACGACTATGAGTTGGGTTGGCGCGGCAGGTCAGGCGCCTTGGCCTGGGACACGGACGTCTACAGCATGCTCAAGGATCACTTCATCTTCCGCGACGCCAACGGTTTCAACGTCAGCGATGGCCGCACCCGCCACCGGGGCATCGAGTTCTCCGCCTCCTTCGCGTTCAGCCCCCAGTGGACGCTGCTGCTGGACGGCAGCTACGCCATCCACAGCTATGCATTCTCAGCCGTGCTGGCACAAGGCAACAGCATCACCTACGGGGACGACATGAAGTACGCGCCGCGCACGCTCGGCGCCGCGCGGCTGCGCTGGGAACCCGCGGCGGAGACCACGTTGGAAGCTGAATACCAGCACGTGGGCGGCTACTGGCTGGACGAGTCCAACACTCACCGCTACGGCGGCCATGACCTCGTGAACGTATATGCGCGCCGGGGCATCGGCGGCGGCTGGGCGCTGTCCTTCCGCATCATAAACGCAGCGGATACGGCCTATGCGGAACGGGCCGACTACAGCTTCGGGAACTACCGGTATTTCCCCGGCGACAGGCGTACGTATTTTGCTGGGATAGAGAAGGCCTGGTAGAAATGAGAAGGGGCCTTGCGGCCCCTTCTTGCATCACATGATCTGAAGACTTACTTGTGCTTGCCGCCGCTGGCCGGGGCCTGTTCCCGGGCCACCAGGAACTGCACGCACTTCATGATGTCGGCCGGGGCCATCTGGTAGCCGGCGCCGGTCTTCCACTTGCCGTTGATGATGATGGTGGGCACGCCCTGTACCTGGTAGCGCTCGCCCAGCTGCTGGGCCTGGGCCAGGCGCGACTGCACGCCGAATGAGTTCCAGGTGGAATCGAAGTCGGCCGGTTTCACGCCGAACTTCCCGAAGAAGCTGCGGATCGCGTCCTTGTCGCTGCGCAGCTCACCCTGGTTGTCCAGGTGGATGGCGTTGAAGAAAGGCTCGCGGATCTTCTCGCCGACGCCGAGGATGTCGGCGGTGATGGTGGCCTGGGCGTCCACGTAGAACTCGGAATCCTTCATGGCGGCGGGGACGCGCTTGAACACCACGCTGGCGGGCTTGTTCTTCTCCCACACCTCGACGTAGGGCTCGAGGGCGAAGCAGTGCGGGCAGCCGTACCAGTAGAACTCGATGACCTCCACCTGGCCGGGCTTCACATCCGTGGCCTGGGCCGGGTTCACGGCTTCGTAGTTCACGCCTTCCGTGAAGCTGGTCATGTCGGCCGAGGCCGCAGCGGAGAGCAGCATCAGGACGGGTATCAGCAGCCAGCGCATCTTCATTGGGATACCTCTGTGTATACGTTTACTTGGCGGCGGCCGGCATGGCTGCCTGCTCTTGGACGACGAGCTGGTTCACCACCAGCATGATCTGGGAATAGGGCACGCCGAAGTCGCCGCCGGTGATCCATTTGCCGTTCACCACCAGGGTCGGCACGCCGAACAGCATCAGGCCGTAGCGCTCCGCCAGCACGTTGGCCTGGGCGATCTTGGCATCCACGGTGGGAGAGCTCCAGATGCTCTCGAACTTCCTTGGGTCCACGCCGAACTGCTTCACATAGAAGCGCTCGAAATCCGCCTCGCTCTGCATCACGTCGTGGTTCTGGTGGATCTCGTCGAAGGTCGCCTTGTGGGACTTCTCGAGTATGCCGAGCGCCTCGGCGGTGTAGTAGGCGCGGGCCGCCGGTTCCCACTCCGGCTGCAGGATCGCCGGCACGCGTTTCAGCACCACGTTGGCGGGCTTGCTGCGCTCCCAGGCCTCGAGGTAGGGCTCGAGGGCGTTGCAGTGCGGGCAGCCGTACCAGAAGAAGTCCAACACCTCGACCTGGCCGGGGTTGGTGGAGACGGGCTGGGTGGGCAGCACCGCCTGATAGTTCACGCCGAGCTTATAGGCCGCGTCCGCGGACGCGGTGGCGCTCGAAGCCAGCAGCAGCAGGGATGCCAGGAAGCTGAAGAGTCTCATGCCGACCTCGTGGGACTGGGGGGTAGTAACGCGCGAGGCCGTGGCCCGGTGCACCGTCAGGGCTGGGGCTTGGCGGCGTGCAGGCCCTCGATGTAGCTCCCCACCGCCTGCATCTCGGCCGGGCTCAGGCGCGAGGCGATGGTCTCCATCATCTTATTCGGGTCGGTGGTGCGGGTGCCGGCGGCGTAGTTCTGCAGCTGCGTCACCACGTAGGCGGAATGCTGGCCGCTCAGGGACGGCACCTTCATGGAGAAGTTGCCGGAACCATCGGGGCTGTGGCAGGCCGCGCAGGCCGGCACGTTCTCGGCCTTGTTGCCGTTGCGGTAGAGCTGCTCACCCTGCTTCACCTGGCCGGCCTCCGCCTCGCCCACCTGGAGGGTCTGGCTGGAGAAGTAGGCGGCGAGGTCCTGGATGTCCTGATCGGAGAGGCCCTTGGCCTGACCCGACATGATGGCGTTCTCGCGCTTGCCGGACTTGAAGTTGTTGAGCTGCGCCTGGATGTAGCTCGCGTTCTGGCCGGCGAGCTTGGGGAACTGGGCGCCGGTGCTGTTGCCGTCCGCGCCGTGGCAGGCGCCGCAGACCGCGGCCTTGCCCTTGCCGGCGGCGGCATCGCCATCGGCCTGGACTTGCAGGGCGGCGCCGGCGGCAGCCAGGACCAGGGCGATCGTCAGGAACTTCTTCATGGGCACAGCTCCTTGGGGCTGTCGGGGCATGGGGTCCTGCGGGTCGAGGCCCGGAAAATACCGGCTGCAAGCGTCCCGCGGGTGAGCCCTGGATTTTACACTAGGGGCCGACACCCCCTCCACCCAAGGCCCCCATGCGCCTCGATTTCCGCAACATGCGCTTCCTCACCAGCGGCGCCGCTTTGAGCGGCCTGCCCGCGGACACGGGGCGGGAGGTGGCCTTCGCCGGGCGTTCCAACGCCGGCAAATCCAGCGCCCTGAACGCCATCACCGGGGTCTCGGGCCTGGCGCGGGTCAGCAAGACCCCCGGCCGGACCCGGCTCCTGAACCTCTTCGGCATGGACGGCGACCTGCGTTTCATGGACCTGCCGGGCTATGGCTACGCCAAGGTGCCGGAGGCGGAACGTCTGAAGTGGGGCCAGTTGGTGGAGAGTTATCTCAGCGCCCGGCAGAGCCTTGCCGGCCTCATCCTGGTGATGGACATCCGCCATCCCCTCATGGACTTCGATCGCCAGCTACTGGGGTTCGCCGGTCCGCTGGAACTGCCGGTGCACGTCTTGCTCTCGAAGGCCGACAAGCTCGGTCGCGGCGCCGCCATGAAGACCTTGGCCGAGACCCAGAAAGGCCTCAGGGGTTGGGGCACGGCCCAGCTCTTCTCCGCCCATTCTGGCCAGGGCGTGGAAGAGGCGCAGAAGCTCCTGGCCGAATGGCTGACGGGACCGGACGAAAGAGAAAAATAACCCCGGCGCCAAAAGGGGGAAAACGCCGGGGTTATAAGAGCTACACCCGGCTTGGGGAGACCGGCTGTAGGGTTCCGCCCATGGGAGACGGGCGGGGTGAACACCATTGCGGTGTTCATAGAGTAAGACCCGCGAGACGGCTTTTTCGTTCCATCTAAACAACAAAAATTTTGTATCCCCTTGTAACAGCTGAGGGGTACCATCTGATTATGAGTTAATTATCCGGTTGATTAATTAATGCACACAGGATATCCACAAGCCAGAATGGCCGGAATTTGAGCATTTTCGTTGAGGCTAGGTGTCACAGAAGCGTGACGAGCGAAGGTAGAGAGCGAGCCGGACTGCAACGAAGCTATGCCGAGCGCAGTAGCTTCTGTGATGCCTAGTGAGCTTCCTGCCAGTTGGAGCCTGTCCCCACATCCACTACGAGCGGCACTTTGAGCTTGGCCGCCGCTTCCATGATGCGCGGCACTTCCTTCTGGATGAGCGGCAGTGCGCCCTGCTCCACCTCGAACACCAGCTCGTCGTGCACCTGCATGACCATGCGGGCCTTGGCGCCGCTCTCCTTGAGCCAGCGCTGCACCTCGATCATGGCGCGCTTGATGATGTCGGCGGCGGTGCCCTGCATGGGCGCGTTCACCGCGGCGCGCTCGGCGTACTGGCGCACCTGCTGGTTCTTGGACTTGATGTCCGGGAGATAGAGGCGCCGGCCGAACACCGTCTCCACGTAGCCCTGCTCACGCGCCTGCAGCCGCGTCTCATCCATGAACTGCTTCACGCCCGGATAACGCTTGAAGTAGAGGTCCACGTAGTCCTGCGCCTCGCCGCGGCCGATGCCGAGCTGCTTGGCGAGGCCGAAGGCCGACATGCCGTAGATGAGCCCGAAGTTGATGGCCTTGGCGGCGCGGCGGCGTTCGTCACTCACGGCATCAGGTTTCAGGTCGAACACTTCCGCCGCGGTGGCTCGGTGGATGTCCATGCCCTCGGCGAAGGCCTTGAGCAGGCCGGCGTCGCCCGAGAGGTGCGCCATGATGCGCAGCTCGATCTGGGAGTAGTCGGCGGCCAGCAATATCTGGCCCTTGGGCGCGATGAAGGCCTGGCGGATGCGCCGGCCCTCCTCGGTGCGCACCGGGATGTTCTGCAGGTTGGGATCCGTGGAAGAAAGCCGGCCCGTGGCTGCCACCGCCTGATGATAGGAGGTGTGCACGCGTCCGGTCTTGGGGTTCACCTGTTCCGGCAGCCGGTCGGTGTAGGTGGATTTCAGCTTGTTGAGGCCGCGGTACTCCAGGATCACCCGCGGCAGCTCGTACTCATCCGCCAACTCCTCCAGCACGTCTTCCGCGGTGGAAGGCTGGCCGCTGGCGGTCTTGCGCACCACCGGGATCTCCATCTTCTCGAACAGGATGGCCTGCAGCTGCTTGGGCGAATCCAGGTTGAAGGGTCCGCCCGCCAGGGTCTGCGCCTTCTCCTGCAGCGTGGCGAGCTTCTTCGTGATCTCGTCGCTCTGCACTTTCAACATGGCTATGTCTATCAATACGCCCGAGTGCTCCATCTCCAGCAGCACCGGCACCAGCGGCATCTCGATCTCGTCGAACACCTTCTTGAGCGCGGGGACCGCGCGCAGCCGCGGCCAGATGGCCTGGTGCAGGCGCAGGGTCACGTCCGCGTCCTCCGCCGCGTACTTGGCCGCGTCCTCGATGCGTACCTCATCGAAGCCGATCTGCTTCGCGCCCTTGCCCGCCACGTCCTCGTAATGGATGGTCTTGTAGTCGAGGTACTTCTCAGCCAGCGAATCCATGTCGTGGCGGCTCGCCACGCTGTCCAGCACGTAGGACTCCAGCATGGAGTCGTAGCGCATGCCGGCGAGGGCGATGCCGTGGTTGGCGAGCACATGGGCGTCGTACTTGATGTGGTGCCCGAGTTTCTGCTTCTTCGGGTCTTCCAGGATGGGTTTGAGGCGCTTCAGCACCGCGTCCCGGTCGAGCTGCGGGGGCGCATCGGGGTAGCGGTGCGCCAGGGGCACGTAGGCCGCTTCGCCGGACTTCACCGCGAAGGACACGCCCACGATCTCGGCCTTCATGTAGTCGAGGCTGGTGGTCTCGGTGTCGAAGGCGATGAGTTCGGCGGCTTCCAGCTTCGCCACCCAGGCGTCCAGATCTTTCTGCTCCAGCACCGCCGTGTATTCACCGGCTCGCTGCGGCGCGGGAGCGGGCTTCACCGCCGGCACCGCCACGTCGGCCTTGCGGTGTGGCTCCTCGCCGCCCTCGTCCAGGGCCTTCAGCCAGCTCTTGAAGCCGAAGCGGGTGTACAGCTCCCGCAGCCGCTCCTGGTCCGGCGCGCGCATGGCGAGATCCGTGGGGCCAAGCGGCAACTCCACGTCGCAGTGGATGGTGGCGAGCTTGCGCGAGAGGAAGGCCGCATCCTTGTGCTGCGCCAGTTTCGGCGCGAGCTGCTTGGCACCGCGCATCGGCACCGCGGCCACCTCATCGAGGCGCGCATACAGCGCTTCGAGGGTGCCGAAGTGGGCGAGCAGCGGAGCGGCGGTCTTGGGGCCGACGCCCGGCACGCCGGGGATGTTGTCGGAGCTGTCGCCCACCAGCGCCAGGTAGTCGATGATCTGCTCGGGCCAGACATCGAACTTCTCCTTCACGCCGTCCCGGTCGAGCGTGGTGTCGGTCATGGTGTTGATGAGCGTGATGTCGTCGCCGTCGCCCACGAGCTGCGCCATGTCCTTGTCGCCGGTCGAGATGAGCACCTTCAGGCCCTGCTCGACGCCGCGCTTGGCCAGCGTGCCGATCACATCGTCCGCTTCGACGCCTTTGACCTTCAGCATGGGGAAGCCGAGCGCTTCCACCAGTTCGTTGAGCGGTTCCACCTGCGCACGCAGGTCGTCCGGCATGGGCGGGCGGTTGGCCTTGTATTCCTCGAACAGGTCGTCGCGGAAGGTCTTGCCGCTGGCGTCGAACACCACCGCCACGTGCTCGGGTGCGTGGTCCACCAGCATGCGTTTAAGCATGTTGGCCACGCCGTATATGGCGCCCGTCGGTTCGCCGGAAGGGGAGGTGAAGGGCGGCAGCGCGTAGAAGGCGCGGTAGAGGTAAGACGAGCCGTCCACCAGCACCAATGGGAACTTGCCCTTGCTCACGGCTCGCCACCTGTGGCGTCGGAAGGCGCAGGTGTGAGCCCGGATTTTGGCAGTTCGCTGCTGCGCAGTGCCTTGGGGTTCAGCAGGGCGCAGGGCACCGGCGCCTCGTTCTGGAAACCGCCCGCATCTATCACTGCCTGGGTGACTGGCAGGCCGGTCACGGCCTCGGGGGCGACCTGGGTCGAAGCGCCCGGCGGGCGGCTCAGGAGTTCGGCCAGTTCCGCGTCGTGGAGGCAGCGGGGCAGACGTGGGTCCAGGGAACGCATGACCGGCGCCGGTTGCTGCACGGGGAAGGTGACCGGGGGCATGCGCAGGAACAGCTTGCCGACCTGGCCGCAGCTCGCCAGGGACGCGAGCACCAGGCTCAGCATGAGCAGGCGACGGAGGCGGGGAGAGGGGAGCCGCAGCATCCGGCCAGTATAAACGCTGGGCCCAGCGGGGCCCATGCCGGATGCTAGAGTGATGTCAGACGATACGGAGGTGAGGGCATGCATCTCGCATTGTGGGGTTTCTGCCTGGTGGTGGTGCTCGTGGGCCTGCTCGGGCTGGTGCTGTTCTTCGGCGGCTTCAAGCGGCTCATCCACGGCCGTGTCGCCAGCGGCGGCGGACGCATCCTGCTCGGCCTCGTGTTCCTGTTCGCCTTTGCCTTCATCGCGGCGGTGGCCTTGGACTTGCGCACCTATCTGCGCCTCACCTACGAACAGCCGGTGGCGACCTTGAGCTTCGTCGCCCTCGGCCCCCAGTCCTTCCGCGCCACCCTCACGGACAGCGCGGGCGACATCCGCACCGTGGAACTGCGCGGGGATGACTGGCAACTGGATGCGCGGGTGCTGAAGTGGAAGGGTTTCGCCACGGTCATAGGCCTGGACCCGGGCTATCGGCTGGAGCGGCTGGAAGGCCGCTACCGCAATGCCGGCCAGGAGAGCCACGACTACCACAGCGTGGTGGAGCTATCGACCGACAGCGGGCTCGACTTCTGGGGCCTCGCCCAGCGCAACGCCGGCTGGCTGCCCTGGGTGGATGCGGGCTATGGCAGCGCCACTTACCTGCCCATGGCCGACGGAGCCCAATACACCGTCTCCCTCAGCCAGACGGGACTCCTGGCCCGGCCCAGCAATCCGGCGGCCCAGGAGGCCCTGAGCCATTGGTGAAGGTTTCTCGGATCTTTAGCGCATCGAGGCCTTATCCAATACGGCCATGGTTATGCGCGAGACGCAGACCAGGCGTTCCTTCTCGTCCACGATCCTGATCTCCCACACCTGCGTGCTGCCGCCGATGTGCAGCGGCCGCGCAGTGCCTTTCACCGTGCCTCCGCGCATGGCGCGGATATGGTTGGCGTTGATCTCGAGGCCCACGCAGAGCTGCTTGTCCCGGTCCACCACCAGGTTCGCGCCGGTGCTGCCGAGGGTCTCCGCCAGTGCTACCGAAGCGCCGCCGTGCAGGATGCCGGCGGGCTGCTTGGTGCGCTCATCCACCGGCATGGTGGCGGAGAGGGAGTCCTCACCCACTTCCACATAGCGGATCCCCAGGTGGCTCACCAGGGTCTCCTGCTGGTAGGCATTGAGGTCCTCGATGCTGAAAGGCTTGAACCAGATGGCCATGGCGGCTCCAAGGAAAAAGAGCTGTTCCTACAGCCTACCCCATGGGTCTCCCGGGTCTGGGAAGCTACGACATACCCCTTGACCTTAGCCGTATTGCTGTTGTATATATGTATAACACCTAGGCGAGGGGTCGCCTCAAGTGACCAGGACGGCCGCAGGCGACCCCGCCAACCCGACCAACGTCATCACAGAGGAACGATCCCATGAAATCCCTATCCATCACGCTGGGCGTGGCCTTGGCCCTATCCGGCACAGCCTTCGCCGCCACCGCCCCGGCCGTCCCAGCAGCCGCGCCGAAGGCTCCGCCGGCCTGGGTGGCCGAGAGCAACCAGAACGCCCAGATCCTGCTGAAGACCATGGCCGACTTCGCCCCCGAGCAGGCGGGCCAGTTCGGCGTGGACGGCCTCGACGGCGAGGCCACCAACCTCACCCTCGACAGCGTGCAGCGGCTCGATGCCGCCGTGGACGTGGACATCACGCAGCTCAACGCCAAGCTCGCCACCGCCACCGACCCCCACGTGAAGCAGGACATCCAGATCCTCATCGACGCGGCCGCCGGCGTGAAGCGCGACAACGACCTCTCCAGCAAATACCTGCTTACCTTCGTGGATGCGCCGCAGCTCGTGTTCGGCGGCACCCGCGCGCTCATCGACCCGCAGGTCCCGCTGGAGCGCCAGCAGAAGGTGGTGCAGCGCCTGGAGGCTTATGCCGGCATGAAGCCGGGCCGCCCCTCCATCTTCGACCAGGCCAAGGCGCTGTTCGAAGCCGACCTGAAACGGGATCCCAAGCTGCTCGGCCCCTACCAGGCCGAGATCGCCCAGGACCTGGAAGACCAGCCCCAGTACATCGCAGGCATGAAGGAATTGCTCAGTTCCAGCAAGGTCACCGGCTGGGAAGCGGCCTGGGCCAAGCTCGAGCCGGAGATGAACGACTACATCGCCTGGGAGAAGAGCGTGGTGGTGCCGCATGCACGCGCCACCAGCAGGCTGCCCGAGGCCATCTACGCCAACAACCTGAAGGACCTCGGCGTGTACGAGGACCCGCGCGCCCTGATCCAGGAGGCGCTGTTCTCCTTCTCGGAGATCCAGCACCAGCTGGACGGCATGGCGATCCTGGTGGCGAAGCAGAAGGGCTACAAGAGCTCGGACTACCGCGACGTGATCCGCGAACTCAAGAAGCAGCAGCTCTCGCCCACCAACATCCTGCCGTTCTACAAGAAGCGTTTGGGCGAGATCGAGGCCATCATCCGCAAGGAGCACATCGTCACGCTGCCCGCGCGCTCCATGGTGATCCGCCTGGGTTCCGCCGCCGAGACCGCCCAGCAGCCGGCGCCGCACATGAACACGCCGCGACTGATTGGTAATACCGGTGAATATGGGGAATTCGTGCTGCCCAACAACGCCGGCCAGAAGGGCGGCATGGACGACGACACCTTCGATGCCGCGGCCTGGACCCTGACCGCCCACGAGGGACGTCCCGGCCACGAGCTGCAGTTCGCCAGCATGATCGAGAACGGCAGCTCCATCGCCCGCGGCGTGTTCGCGTTCAACAGCGCCAACGTCGAGGGCTGGGCCCTGTACGCCGAGGCCGAGATGCAGCCCTACGAGCCGATGGAAGGGCAGATGATCGCCCTGCGTGACCGCCTGCTGCGTTCCGCCCGCGCCTTCCTGGACCCGATGGTGAACCTGGGGATGATCAGCCCGGACGACGCCAAGGCCTTCCTGGAGCGGGAAGTGGTGCTGTCACCGGCCTTCGCCAAGGAGGAAGCGGACCGCTTCGCCTTCCGCGCTCCGGGTCAGGCCACCAGCTACTACTACGGCTACCACAACTTCCTCACCATGCGGGCCCAGGCCCAGGTGGCCCTGGGAGCGAAGTTCGACCGCCAGAAGTTCAACGACTTCATCCTGAGCCAGGGCCTCTTGCCGCCTGATCTCATGACGAAGGCGGTCACGGAAGAGTTCATCCCGAGCCAGAAGTAACAGAGTTGATTTGAGCTGAGACGAGGCCCCGTCACGAGAGTGGCGGGGCCTTTTTATTGACTGGGCAAAACCGAGATATTTGCGCCGACACCAGCGGACAAATAGCTCGGTTTTATTAGCTGCGCAGATACGAAGCGCCATTTACGTCGAGGATGCATCCGCTGGCGAACATCATGCCGTCAGCGGCCAATCTCAAAATCGCTTCCGCCACTTCCTCCGGCGTCGCCACGCGGTTGAAGGGGCTCTGTTTGCGGATGCCGTCGCCCACCGGGCCCTCAAGCAGTTCCGCCGCCATGTCCGTGCTCACGAAGCCCGGCGCCACCACGCCCACGAAGATGTTGTCAGCTGCGAGCGCCTGCGCCAGGGATTGCGAGAGCTGGTTCAGGCCCGCCTTGCTGGCACCGTAGGCCGGCGCGTCCGGCTCGCCCCGGAAGGCGCCGCGGGAGGAGACGTTGATGATGCGTCCGCCGCCCTGCTTCTGCATGACCTTGGCCGCGAGGAAACAGAGGTTCGCCGCCGCCGTGAGGTTGGTGGAGAGGGTGCGCTGCCAGGTGGCCTGCCACTCGGCATAGGAGAGCCCTTGCAGCGGCCGCAATTCATAGATGCCGGCATTGTTCACCAGCACATCGATGCGACCGTAATGAGCCAAAACGCCGGTGACCAGGTGTTCGCAGGCGGCAGGATCGCTCAATTCCGCGACGAACGTCTTGTGGCCGGAGCCCGGCAGGGCAGTGGTGAGTTCCGTGATGCCTGCTTTGCGCTGGTGCAGCGCCACGCGCGCGCCGGCTTTGGCGAAAGCCTCCGCCGTGGCACGGCCGATGCCGCGGGCGGCGCCGGTGACGAGGACGATGCGATCCTGGAAATCCATGGATGACCCCGGGAGCGATGAGCGGAAACACGATAGTAATGCAGCTTTGGTAGAATCGCCCCATGCTTCCCACCGTCGAGATACAGACCGGCCCGGTGCCGACGGCCAGCGTCATCTGGCTGCATGGCCTGGGTGCGGACGGCCATGACTTCGAGCCCATCGTGCCCGAACTCCGGCTGCCGCCCGCCCTGGCCGTGCGTTTCATCTTCCCCCACGCGCCGGTGCGCCCCGTCACGCTGAACAACGGCTATCCCATGCGGGCCTGGTTCGACATCGTGAAGATCGGGCTGAACCAGCCACGGGACGTGGCCGGCATGCAGGCCTCACGCGCGGCGGTGGAGGAACTCATCGTGCGGGAGAACGGCCGCGGCGTTCCCACCTCGCGCATCGTGCTGGCGGGCTTCTCCCAGGGCGGCGCGGTGGCGCTCTACGCCGGCTTGCAGCATGCGGACAAGCTGGCCGGCATCATGGCGCTCTCCACCTGGCTGCCGGTGGATGAGGGCATCGACCTCAAGCCCAGCGCCGCCAACCTCGCCACGTCCATCTTCTGGGGCCACGGCACCCAGGATCCCATCGTGCCCCTGCAGCTCGGCGAGCAGACCCGCAACGGGCTCACCAGGCTCGGTTGCGTCATCACCTGGCACAGCTATCCCATGCCGCACTCCGTGATCCCGCAGGAGATAGTCCACATCTCCGCCTGGCTTCAGTCCATCCTGACCTGATCTAGTGTTCCAGCGTGTAGATGATGTCAGCGCTGTTGGCGGCGCCCGTCTGTGCCTGCAGGATCCACTTGGCGCTCAGGTTGTAGATGACGCGCAGGAAATAGAACGGATCGTCGATGCCGTGGGTGTAGCTCACGTAGAGGCGGGGCGAGAGGTACTTGCCGAGGATCACCGAGCGGCTGTAGTTGGTGCCGTTCTGCACGTTCTGGATGCTCAGGTCCGCGGCGGCGGCACCACCGCCGATGGGTACGGTGAAGTTGAGCGACTGGTCCTGGTTCGCGCTGGCGTTGGTGTTGCTGGTGAGGCTGCTGGCGGTGACCACGCCCGGAGTGGAGAGGGTCGAACCGCTGCCCTCGAAACCGGGTGTGCCGAACAACAGGTAGTTGGTCATCTGCGCCTGGGGCAGCGGCGGATCCGAGAACAGGGTCACCAGGGGCTGGCGCAGGGTGCCGCGCACGACCACGCCCACTTTCTGCTCCACACTGCCGAGCTGCACCAGGTCCGGGTGCGCGTTGGCACGCAGCGCGCGGATGTCCAGCGCGGGATCGGAGATGGGGCCGCCCGTGAACATGAGGCGCCCGTATTCGATGTTGAGCCGTTGCGCGTAGGCGGCGTACTGGCCGCCCTGGATGTTGAGTTCGCCGTTGCCGGTGGTGGCATGGCCCGGTTCGTCGGTGGCGGTCACGTCGCCGCCGATCCGGCCCGAGAGACCGAAGCCGTCGAAGCTCACCTTGTCGCCCATGACTATGTGCAGCTTCGAGTGCAGGTGCCATTTCTCCTCCGGCAGTCCGCCTTCCTCACCCACGATCACCTGGTCCGGCGAGACCTGGACGCTGCCGGCGAGGTTGCGGGGCCGGAGCACGGCGTAAGGCACCGTCACCGTCCCGTCTATGCGCATCTTGCGGTCGTCCAGCGTGAAGCCGATGTCCGGCGAGAGGTCCACCTGCGCTTCCGGCAGGTCCACGCTGCGGAAGTCCTTGCCCTGGATGCGGCCCTGCACGTGCCAGATGCTCTCCTGCCGGTCCGCATCGGCGCTGAGGCTGAGGTCACCGCCGCCCGAGTGGGCGGTGCCGTCCAGCTTCAGGTGGGTGCCGTCTCCGTCGAGCTTCAGGCGCAAGCCGGTCATGTGCAGGCCGACGCGGGGCACGGTCACCTCGCCGTCCACGAAGGCCGCTTCGCCGGAGAAGCGCGGGTCAGCTGCGGTGCCGGCCAGCGCCACATCCAGGCTCAGTCGGCCTTTCGCCTGGCTGACCTGCGGCACCAGCGCCGGCACCAGCTCGAAGTCGTGCATGTCGCCGTGGATGCGGCCGCTCAGGGTCTGCTGCGTCGCCCCGGTCAGGCGCACGTCCGCGGTCAGGTTGCCGCCGTCCGTGAGTTTCCAGCCCACGTGGCCGGTGGTGAGTTTCGGGTTCACGTGCAGATGCGCTTCGCCGCCGCTGTAGTCCAATAGCACCAGCGACTTGCCGCCGGCGTTGCTGGTGACGCGCCCGGGCGAGAGGCTGGCATCCAGGTCCAGCCGGTGGCTGTCCGCGTCGCCCGCGGCCATGAGGGTGGCATCCAGCGTGCCGGCATAGTCGAGACCCTGGGGCAGCACCGTCTGCAAGGCAGCGAGGGGCATGGCCTTGATGGAGCCGTGGGCCTGCCAGCCCTTGGGTTCCGCGGCCAGGCTCGCGCAGACCTCCGCCTGATCCTGCCTCAGGCAGGCGAGGGGCAGCCTGAGCAGGTGCGGAGCGACCGTGAGCGACCAGGGTGAAGCGGCATGCCAGGTGCCCTCGCCCTTGGGCGTGAGGTCCACATGGGCGAGCGTCGCCTGCCAATGCGCGTCGGAGTAGTCGCCGGTGCCGGCGAGATGCAGTGCGCCGCGGTCCGAATCCACATCCACCTGCAGCTCGTGATGCGCGACGCGTCCGCTCGCCTTGGCGTCCAGCGTGGAGGCATGCACGCCGGGCAAGCTCAGGCCCGCGCCATGCAGCGTCGCTTCGCCGCCATTGTCGCCGCTCGCGTGGGCGTTCAGCTGCAGGCTGTCCGCCTGCCAGCGATGCCAGGCGAAGTGGCTGAGGTCGAGGCTCATGGCGAGCAGGGTGTAGTGCGTGCCGCCATCGAGCGTGCCCTGGCTGTGGAGTTCGCCGGAAGCGTCGGGCCAGGCTTGGGCCAGGCTCGACGCATCCAGCTTCCAGTGCAGCTTCTGCCCGGCGCCGTCGCCGTCGAGATGCAGCGTGTCGTCGCCGAGCTTCGCGTCCAGCGCGAGGCTCTGCCAGTCCTTGCCTGCGAAGGCGGCGCTGCCGTTAGCCTGCAGCGGACTGCCCCGGAGCGTGCCCTTGAGCGAGGTGAGTTGGACCTCGCTGCGGCCTTTTTCGCCGAGTTCGCCATGGCCGTCCATCACCGCATCCAGTGTGCCGGGCCATTCGCTGGAGAGCTGGCCCGTGTCCGCGCCGTGCAGCACCGCGGTCGCCTGCCAGCGCCGGTCGGCGCGGGTGTAGTGGCCAGAGAGCGCGAGCGCGCCGCCCAGCCAGTGTCCCGTGAGCTGGTCCACCTGCGCCCTATCCATGTCGCCGTGTGCCGCGAGTTGCCAGCGGCCTTGGGGCAACAAGGGCTTCATCCACGCTTCCGGCGGCACGATGCCGGTGTGCAGTCCGCGTGCTTCCGCATCCAGGCTCCAGCCATGCTTGCCGTCCCGCGCGAGCTTGAGGTCCGCATGCAGGTCCGCCTTGCCGGCGAGCGCGCCGTCCAGTGTCGCGTGCCAGGCCAGACGGTCCGCATCCAGCTTGAACTGGCCCTGTGGTGAGAGGAACTCGGCGCGGCCGGGAGGCCAGCTGAGGTCCTGCCAGCTGCCGGTGAGGGTGGTGCGCGCATCGGGCGCGAAGCCGAGCGTGCCCTTCGCTTCGAGCTTGCCGCCGCCGGCGAGGGCGACGGACAGGGCGCGTACGTCCAGCGCCTTGCGTCCGAGGGAGACATCCATGCGCGCGTTGGCGCTGCCGAAGGGTGTGCCGCGGACGGTCACGTCGCCCTTGAACGCGGTGGCGTCCAGGTCGCCGTGGAACGCCAGCCGCGCATCACCGCCGTAGGCGGGGGAGCCGGGGTGCACGGCGGCGAGCGCGAAGCGCGTCACGCTGAGATCGCCCAGCCACTTCGGCGCGGTGAAGGCATCCTTGAGCGTGCCCTTGATGTCCGCGCCGTAGGGCGCCGCGAGCGTCTGGTGCACCACCAGGGAGAGCGCGTCGCCCTTAAGTTCAGTGTGGCCCTTGAGGGGAGCCCAGCCGGGCAACGTGTAGTTCCAATCCAGCGCCGCGTCGGCGGCATAGGCCTGGTTGGGCGCGAGCCTCGCGTCGCCCTGCACGCCGAGCACCGGGCCTTGTGCGTCCAGTCCGTGCACCTGGATGCCGTCATTGTCTATGCGCGCGCTGAACTCCACCTGGTCCAGCCTGATGGGCGGCAGGGTGGGGGAGAGGGATACGCTGGCATCGTGCACCTGCACGTCGCCGAGGGCGATGGCCACCGGGAAGTGCGGGAGCTTGGGCATCTGCAGCGGGAACGTGACCGGCTTAGACTCGCCATCGGAACGCACTTCCACCCGCACGCCGTCCGCCTGGACTGAACTCAAGCTGACGCGCCGGATGAACAGCGCCACCGGACGCCACTGCAGCCTCAGGGTATCGACGTGCACGTGCAGGGAACCCGAGTCCCATTCCACGTCCTTGAGCAGCATCACCCGGTCCAGCGCGCCCTCGCTGGAGCCGATCTTCAGGGCGCCGCCGGTATGCTGCAGTGCTTGGGACAGCGCCCACCTCAGCGCACCCTCGCTGCGCAACCACAGCGTGACACTGGTGATCGCCAGCAGCAGCGTCACCGCCAGGATCAGCAGGATGCGCAGGGCATGCCTCACAGGTCCGGCCCGATGCTGATGTGCACGCGTACCCGGTCCAGGTCCGGGCGCTTCACCGGGTGGGCCAGGTCCAGGCGCACCATGCCGATGGGCGTGCGCCAGCGCAGGCCAGCGCCGACGCCCTTCTCCAGCGAGGTGCTGAAGCTGTCGGTCGCATCGCCTGCGTCGATGAAACCCGCCATGCCGAAGATGGGCCCGAACATCTGGTCGATCTCGATGCTGCCCACCAGCAGGTCCTTGCCGCCCACGTTGTTGCCGTCCGCATCGCGCGGACCCAGGGAGTTGTAGGAGAAGCCGCGCACGCTCTGGTCGCCGCCCGCGAAGAAGCGTTGCGACACCGGCAGCTCGCTCGGGCTCTTCACCGCGGTGCCGGCGGCCTCGCCGCGCAGCAGGAGATGGGTGGTGTCACCGAGCGGCACCAGCAGCTTCGCGATCAGGTGCATCTGGGCGAAGCTCGTGTCCGAGAACAGCGCGTTGTTGGCGCCGCGCAGGTCGGCCGAGATGCGGTAGCCGCGGGTCGGCAGGATCAGGTCATCGGAGTCCACCCGCGATACCGTCACGCCGGGCAGCAGCAGCGTGCTGTTCAGGGGCGGCGAACCCTGCACGTCGCTGCGGTCGTGCTCCAGCTGCAGGTACTGGTTCAGGGACCAGACCCCCGCGGTGCTGAAGCGCGCCACGCCGAGGATGTTCACGTAGTCGATGACGCTGCCCAGCACCTGGCGGCTGTTGCCGTAGCTGTACACCAGCTTCTCGGTGGCCGGGTCGCTCAGGGGCACCGTGTAGTTGACCAGGAAGCTCTCCATGATGTGTGAGAACTGCGCCTGTACGCCGAGCGTGTGACCCTCGCTGTTCAGGCGCCGGTTGGTCCAGCCGAGCGTCACCCGCGGACCGGTGTCGGTGCCGTAGCCAGCGCCCAGCGTGTACTTGTTGCGCAGGCTCGGCGTCAGGGTCACGCGGATGGGTATGCACTTGTCGTCCTTCGCTTCCTGGCGCAGCGCTTCCACGTTCACCGAGTTGAAGTAGCCGGCATCATTGAGGGCGTACTGCATCTTGAGCAGCGCGTCGTTGTCGTAGGGGTCGCCGGGCTTGAACTTCACGTAGCGCGCCAGGAACTCCGGGTCGAGGAAATCCTGCACGAAGCTGACGTCGCCGAAGTAGTATCGTTTGCCGGTGTTGAAGCGCAGCGTGATGTCCGCCCAGTGCTCCTGCGGGTTCACCGCCAGCTCGGTCTTGGTGAAGCGCGCGTCGATGTAGCCGCGTTGCGCCGCCAGTTCCTGCAGGCCGCGCTTGCTGTCCTCGTAGGCCTTCTGGTTGAGCTGATCCCCGGAATGGTAGGAGAGGGTCTGGAAGAAGCCGTCGTAGACCGCGTCGTTGCGGCCTTCGCCCGTGAGCACCACGTCCACGTGGCGGATGCGCACCGGCGGCGGCAGCGTGATGCTGTAGCGCGCGACCCAGCCGTCGCCCTCCGGCGTGAGCTTGGAGAGCACCTGCGCGTCGTAGTAACCGAAGGGCTGCAAGGCCTGGCGGATCTGGTCCGGCGCCCGCGCATCCAGCTGCCCCACCAGGCTGTCGCTTAGATCCGGCGCATCCTGGTAGGTCGCGATGCTGAGGTAGGCCATCACGTTCTTCAGCATCACGCCGCCGATACCGTCCACCAACACCGTCACATGGGGCGCCGCCGCCGCGGCCTGCGCGAAGCACAGGCAGAGAGACAGCAGCAGCGCGCGGCGCATCAGCCGCCTGGCCCCAGGTCCAGGGCGGGCAGGGGATCGGCGGGCGAGAGCGCGAACACCCGCGCATAGAAGGCGAGTTCCGCCGCCAGCACCTGCGAGAGTGTCCCGGCGCGGCGGAAACCGTGGCCTTCCTCGGGGAAGCTGAGGCAGGCCACGGGGACGCGGTTGCCCTTGAGCGCCAGCACCATGCGCGCGGTCTGGTCCGGCGGCACCACCGTGTCCTTGAGCCCCTGGAAGAAGATCACCGGCACCCGGATGCGTTCCGCCGAATGCAGCGGCGAGCGCTCGCGGTAGACCGCGCGCGCCGCCGGCCAGGGGCCGAGCAGCGTGTCGCCGTAGCGCGCCTCGAACTTGTGGGTGTCGGTCATGGCGGTCTCGAGTTCACTGATGCCGTACTGCACGGCGCAGGCCTGGAACGCGTCGTGGAAGGTGACCGTGGCCAGCGCGGTGAAGCCGCCGGCGCTGGAACCGCTCACGGCGGCGCGCCGCCCGTCGGCGAGGCCGCTCCCGGTGAGATGCCTGAGCGCGTGCACGCAGTCCTCCACGTCCTTAACGCCCCACTGTCCCGCGAGGCTCCTGCGGTAAGCCCGGCCGTAACCGGTGCTGCCGCGGTAGTTGAGGTCCAGCACCGCGAAGCCGCGGCTGGTCCAGAATTGCACTCGCGGCTCCAGCACCGCGCCGTTCATGGAGGTAGGCCCGCCGTGGCAGCGCAGTATCAGGGGCGGCGCTTCCTCCGCGGACATCCGGCACTCCGCATTCGCGGGCGGGTAGTACCAGGCATGCGCCACCTCGCCGCCGGAGGTGGGGAACCGCAGCGCCTGGGCGCGGCTGATGTAGGCCGCATCCAGGCTGAAACCGGTGTCGCGCAGCGGGCGGAGGTCCTCCGGGGTGCCCGCCAGCACCGCCATGGCCGCATCGGGCGAGCCGGCGATGCAGGCGACACGCCCGTCCGCCGCGTCCAGGTGCTCGATGTGGGTATAACGCAGCTGCACGGTCCTGCGCCGACCGTCCTGGATGCGCACCAGGTTCGAGCGCCCGCGTTCCACCCGCACCGCCGCGAGTTCTCCGGCCGAGAGGAAGCCGTAGGCGGACATGCCGAAGTTCCACTGGGCATAGCCGTAGTCTGCCTCGTCGGGGCAGACCGCTTCGGTGCGCTCTTCCGCATATCTATATATGTTCCACCAGCCGCTCCGGTCCGAGACCCAGTGCAGCTTTCCGTCCGGTGACCAGCGGGGCTGGAACACGGATTCCTCAGGGCCGCCGGCCACGCAGTGCGGCTTATGTAAGGCGCCTTCAGGAGTGAACTCCGCCAGCCATAACTCGCAGCCGTCCCAGGGCATCTGCGGATCGTCCCAGGCGAGCCAGGCGAGGCGAGCGCCGTCGGGGGACAAGACGGGTGAACTGAAGAAGTCGCGGCCCTGCATCAGCGGCGTCAGCGTGCCGTCGGCGAGAGACACCGCCACCAGCGAATCCTGCGGCCGTTTATCGCTCACGTCCTCGCAGACGCAGATGAGCCGCGCGCGAGAGGCATCCCAGGCCATGTCCGCATAGCGGCGCGGGCCCGGCGCGGTGACGCGCCTCGGCGTAGCGCCGTCCGCTTCGTATATGCACTGGTCCGCGTCGTTGCAGAAGAAGAGACCGCCGTCCGTGGGCGCATGGGCGCCGCCGCCGTATTCATGGGCGCGACTCCGCACGCTGAAGGGCCGCGGCGTCAGTTCTTCCTTGCGGCCTTCCCTCTCGCGCATCCACACCACGCGACCGCCCTCTTCGGGCCGGCCTTCCAGCCAGTGCACCGCGCCCGCGTGGAGACGCGGCTGCATCAGCCTGCGTTGCGCGCCGGCTGCCTGTTCCACCGAGAGAGGCGAAGGCCAGCTCCCGCAGGGCGCCGTGCGCCTCATGCACCCGCCGTCATGAAATGGCGGGTCTCCAGCGCCTCGCCGGCGGCGTCGAAGCGCCGCTCCGCGAAGCGGATGCTGCCGTCCCGGTGCAGGAGCAGCAGCGTCGAGCAGCGGGTGCCGTAGTAGGGATCCACCACGAAGGCGGCGGAGGCGCGCCGCTCCAGTTCCAGGGCTATACCGGTGTCGGGCAGCGTGCTGTCCGGGGCGGTCGCCCGGTCCGCCAGCAACCGGAACAGGGACTCGCTGGTGACAGCGCCGGTCTCGGTTAGCAGCTTCAGGCGTGACTTCGAAGTCACCACCTTGGGCCAGGCAGTGTCGAGCAGATGGTTGCTCAGGCCGTGCACTCCCGCCGACACGGGTGCTGGCGCGGTACTGCGATTGGAGTGGTACCAGAGCGAATCCCGGTCGCCGCAGAGCAGGCCGAAGGGTCCATAGTCCGCGCCGCGGCCGGCGACCTCCTCCATATAGATGGATGCCGGCATGTCGCCGCGCAGGAATGCCGCCGTCAGTTCGCCGCGGGAGCGGGGTGCCTTGCGCGTGGCGAGGCCATCCCGGTAGTTGGTCACCGCCGCATAGCGCCCGGCGGTGGTAAGCCCAAGCCAGGTGCCGCCTGCCTCCAGATCGCGCCCGGCGAGCACCTCAGGCGCATCGGACCAGAAGGTCGCCCCCGCGGCGGCGCGCGCGTGCCGCTCATCGCGGTTGCCGGCGAGGATCAGGTGATAGTCGGGATGCGTGTGCCAGGCGAAGGTGAGAAGACACATGCCTGCATTATATAGACGGTTGCGGCTAGGCTCTTTTCCTTGCGCCCAGAGAGAGCAGCCCCAGGGCCGCGAACACCAGCAGCATGCCCAGGCTCTCCGCCGGGGCCGGCACCTCTCCCAACTGCAGCCAGCCCGCCAGCACGCCGACGATGGGCGCCGCCAGGGAGGCGAGCCCGCTCACGGTGGCGGGCAGCCGCCCCACCGCGAACAGCCACAGCGCCCAGGCCAGGGCATTGGCCGGCACCACGTTGTAGAAGAGCGCCCAGGCGTAGGCGGCGGTCCAATGGGTCTCGGGCGCGGGCACCCAGCAGGCGATGGCGATGAGCGGCAGCGCGCCCAGCAGCATCTGCCAGCCGGTGAGTGACAGGAGTTCCCAGGTGCCGGACACCGGCGTCTTCTTGGCGACGATCACCGAGAGCCCCCAGGCCATGCCCGCGCCCAGCGCCAGGATGCTGCTCATGAGGTCCGGCGCGTGGCGCCAGGGGGAGAAGATGAGGAGCAGGCCGCCGAGCGCGAGCGCCACCGACAGCCACTGCAGGCCCTTCAGGCGCTCGCCGAGCGTGAAGGGTGCGAGCAGGATCACCCAGAAAGGCATGGTGTAGGCCAGCACCGCGCTCTTGCCCGCGTTGCCCGAGACCAGGGCCCAGCACACGAGCCCGATGAAGAGCGTGGTCTGGAACAGGCCCAGCAACAGCGCGCGGCCGGGACGTCTCGGCGCGAGCGGCTTGCGCGCGATGAGCAGCACCAGCAGCAGGCACAGGCCGCCGAGGGTGGTGCGCATGGCGGCGAACACGAAGGGGCCAGCATAGTGCAGCGCCACCTTCATCACCACCCAGTTGTAACCCCAGATGAAGGTCAGCACCGCCAGCGCCGCGAACGCGGCGCGGTCGACGCCGCCCGCCGGCTTCGCCGCGGCGTTCACCGTCCCGCCTTGTTGGGATCCACGTGCTTCAGTGCCGTGAAGGAGCGGCCCGCTTCCTCCTCGTACCAGCCTTTTATCAACCTGTAAGATATCGATCGGCTCGGCGGCATCATCAGGCTGTCGTCCACCGAGCGGGCGATGTCGTCGCGCGAGAACCAGGCGGCGTGCTCAAGCTCGCCGTCGTTGCAGTGGATGGCTGTGCTCGCCGCCTCGGCGCGGAAGCCGAGCATCAGCGAACCGGGATAGGGCCAGGGCTGGGAGGACACGTAGCGCGGCGCGCGCACCTCGATGTCAGTCTCCTCCTTCACCTCGCGCAGCACCGCCGCTTCCAGCGTCTCGCCGTGCTCCACGAAACCGGCGATGGTGGAGTAGCGCCCCTTCGGCCAGGACGCCTGCCGCCCCAGCAGGCAGCGATCGCCGTCCGTCACCAGCACGATGATGGCGGGATCGATGCGCGGGAAATATTCGGCGCCGCAGCTGCCGCAGGCACGCATGTGGCCGGCGCGCTCGCTTGCGGTCGGCGCGCCGCAGCGTCCGCAATGCCTGTGCATGCCGTGCCAGTGCACCATGGCGCGCGCATAACCGAGCAGCGCCAGCTCCTCGGCGGGCAAGAGGCCGCTCACGCCGCGCAGGTCGTCATGGCGCGCCTCCGGCAGCGGCGCCTCGCCCGCGAGGCCGAGCGCGAAGCAGGGCTTGCCATCCCACTCGCCCATGAGCACGCAACAGGCCGCCTCCGGCAGCAGCGGCTTGGCTGTGGCCGCATCCAGCAATAGCGCCCGCGGCGTCTCGCCTTCCCATATATAGGAACTCAAGCCGGCGCGTACCGGTACGTAGCGTGTGCCGGCATCTGCGAGCGCCGCCGCGAGCCAGGCCGCGTCGCCGCGGCGATCGTCCAGGCGTTCGGCGGCGAAGTGGAAGGGGACGTCTTCGGTGAGGCGGCTCATCCGGCCAGTCGTTCGCCCAGCAGCGAGCGCATCAGAGCCGCGAGCTTCTCCGCTTCGGCGGCGTAGTAGGGTTTCGGCGGCAGCTTGCCCCACACCGGCGCGGGCCAGGCGGGATCGTGCCGGTAGCGGGCGATGTGATGCACGTGCAGCTGCGGCACCAGGTTGCCCAGCGCCGCGATGTTGAGCTTGTCCGGCGCGAAGGCCTGCATCATGGTGCGGGACAGGAGCGCCGACTCATCCCAGAGCCTGGTCCGGTCCCCATCGTCGAGGTCATGCGCCTCGCGCACGTCGGCCCGCTGCGGCACCAATATGAACCACGGGTACTGGGCATCGTCCATCAGCAGCAGGCGGCACAGGCCCAGTGAGCCCATGTCCCGGCAATCTTTCGCAAGTTGCGGGTGGAGTTGGAACATCCTGGCCTCGACGGGGGTCTGTGGGGCTGGGCCGGCGGGGCGGCATCCAGCGGGCGGAAACGCCGTGTTAAGCTTTTGACATTATTCCCTAAATCGGCGCGCCTGGGGGAAAGACGCGGACCATGAGCGCTTTGCGTAAAGCCCCGAGATACCTCGCGCTCGCTGTCCTGCTGACCGGCGTCTATTTCCTTTGCAACTACGCCGGCCTCTACTTGAAGCTCCACTACCACGGCTTCTCGCCGCTGTGGCCGGCCACCGGCGTAGCGGTGGCGCTGCTGTGGCTCTACGGACTGCGCTGGTGGCCCGTCATCGTCGTCGGGGAACTCCTGGGCGCCCACTATGGCGGCCGTGACTGGGGCGTGGGCGCCACCGATGCGGTGGCCCAGCTCGTCGAAGCCCTGGTCGCGGCGATGCTCCTGCGCGGGCTCGGCATCCGTCCCGACTTCGAGCGCACCCGCGACGTGCTGGGCCTCACCTTCATGGGCGGCCTCTTGCCGGCGCTCATCGGCGGCGGCCTCGGCGCCATCGGCCTGGTGCTGAACGGCTCGCTGCCCATGCATGCCCTTTCCGGCGAGTGGGCGAGCTGGGCCCTCGGCGACGCCATGGGCATCCTCATCGTCACGCCCTTCATCGCCCAGTGGCGGCACTGGCCGTTCACGGAGCGGCGCCCCTTCGGCATCTGGGTGCTGGCGATGCTCATGCTGGTGATCGCCGTCATGGGCATCTCGGTGCTGCCGGCGGAACTGCAGACCCGGCTCTACTTCCTGTTGCTGCCCCTGGTGGTGCTGGTGGCCGCGTGCTGCGGAGAGGCGGGCGCCACCAGTGCCGCGCTGCTCTTGGCCGCCCTCGTGCTGGGCTACAACCTCAGCGACACCCAGGATCCGCTGCTGGCCGCGCTGCGCATCGCCTTCGTCGGCGCCAGCGCCTTCACCGGCTATCTCGTGGCGGCAGCCTTCGCCGGGCGCCGCGCCGCCGACAAGGCCCTGCTCTCGGAGCAGGACCGTGCCGTGGTCACCTTGCAGGCCCTGGGCGAGGGCGTCATCACCACCCATGCCAACGGCAAGGTCTACTTCATGAACGCCGTGGCGGAGAAGCTCACCGGCTGGCGCGCCTCCGATGCCGTGGGCCGCGCCATCGAGGACGTGTTCCCGCTCTCGCTGGCGAGCGGCGACACCGAGGAGCACACCGTGCGCCACGCGCTCGTCAACGGCGCCGCCTCCGAGGTCCTCACGCGCCGCCTGCTACGTGACCGGGTCGGCGTGCTGCGCCCGGTGGAGGGCGCCATCACGCTCGCGCGCGGGCGCGACGGTGAGATCATGGGCGGCGTCATCGTGTTCCGCGACGTGTCCGAGGCCGAGCACCTCAAGGAACGCCTGGTGCACGAGGCGACCCACGACGCGCTCACTGGCCTCCGCAACCGTGCCGCCTTCGACAAGGCCCTGCGCGAGCTGACCGGGGGCAGCGACCGCAAGCAGCGCTACGCCTTGCTGTATCTCGACCTCGACCAGTTCAAGCTCATCAACGACACCCGCGGCCATGAGGTGGGTGATCGGCTCCTCATCGAACTCACCAAACGCCTGCGCGCGCTGGTGCACCGGCCGGACCTGATCGCGCGCCTGGGCGGAGACGAGTTCGGCGTGCTGGTGCAGGATGCCCACGAGAAGACCGTGATGCTGCTGGCCGAGGAGCTGCGCCGCACCGTGCTCGACTACCGCTTCAAGGAGCGCGAACTCATCTTCAGCGTCGGCGTCAGCATCGGCGTGACCTTCTTCCAGCCGGGCGAGCGCTCGACGGACGTCCTGAGCCGCGCCGACATCGCCTGCTACATCGCCAAGGGCGCGGGTCGCAACGCCATCCACGTCTACCGCAGCGACGACCGCAGCATGATGCAGCACCATTCGGACCTGGCGCGGGTTTCCCAGCTCGAGACCGCCATGGACGAAGGCCGCTTCCGCCTGTTCGGCCAGCGCATCATGCCGCTCGGCGCCCCCGGCCGGGACGGCGCCTTCTACGAAGTGCTGCTGCGCCTCTACGAGGACGGCAAGATCGTGCCGCCCGGCGCCTTCCTGCCCGCCGCCGCGCGCTTCGGCCTCGCCACGCGCATCGACCACTGGGTGGTGGACCAGAGCTTCCGCTTCCTCGCCGACAAGCGCGGCAAGGGCATCCGCCTCAGCGTCAACCTGGACCCGCGCACCCTGGACAGCCCCGACTTCCCGCGCTTCGTGCACGAGCAGCGGGCGCGCCACGGCATAGACCCGGAGGACGTGTGCTTCGAGGTCACCGAGAACGTGGCGCTGGAGAACCTCACCCGCGGCGTCGAGAGCATGCACGCGCTCAACCGCGAGGGCTTCCGCTTCGCCCTGGACGACTGCGGCAGCGGCGTGGCGAGCTTCGGCTACCTGCAGCAGCTGCCGGTGCAGTTCCTGAAGATCGACGGGCAATTCGTCCAGAAATTCTCGGACGATCCGGTCAACCCGCTGGTGGTGCGCACGCTATCGGAACTCGCGCGCATGCGCGGCATGCAGTGCATCGCCGAGTGCGTGGAGAACGAGGCCACCCGCGACCAGCTGGCGAAGCTGGGCGTGGACTTCGGGCAGGGATTCTTCCTGCACAAACCCGAGCCCCTGCCTGCGTAGAAGCTACTGCGCTTGCCGGGGCGTTGTTGCGCTTCGGACTCGCAGTCGGTCATGCACATCAGAGTGCACTCCCTCCTGCTCGCCTCGCGCGCCTAGCCCCAGCTTCGCTCGTTACGCTTCTACGTCGGCAGGCAGCACTCAGGCCGAATGGCAAACAGCCTCGACGTTGTTCCCATCCGGATCCAACACGAACGCGGCGTAATACGTAGGCGAATAGTTCTCCCGCAGACCCGGCTTGCCGTTGTCCTTGGCCCCCGACGCGATGGCGGCTTTATAGAAAGCATCCACCGCCTTGCGGTCCTTGGCCCGGAAGGCCAGGTGCGCGATGGGCTTCTGGGCGGGGCCTTGGGCTGCCCAGATCGTGGAACCGCCGTCCTGGCCCACGCCGAAGCCACCTTCGTATTCCGAGACCAGCTTATAGCCCAGGGGGGCGAGGGCCTTGGCATAGAAGGTCTTGGCCTTGTCCGCGTCCGTGACGCTCAACGAGATGTGATCCAGCATGGTCATGCTCCTTGTGGTTGGGATGCGCCATTGGAACCCGAAGGCCGCCTCGTCCGCTGTCACATCCTTGCGCCCCAGGGACCTGCAAGGATCTGACAGCGCCCGGACCCGCGCCGGGTTTAGACTGATGCCATGTCCCGTGAGTACAAGACCCTCTATTCCAGCCCGCTGGTCACGGTGGGCGACGTGCTCTGCACCGAAGGCTGCGGCCCCGGGCGCCACGAAGAACATTGCCCGGTGGCGAGCCTCGCCTTCATCCGCAGCGGCAGCTTCGTGCGCCGCGACCGGCTCGGCAAGCACGTGGCGGACGCCACCCGCGTGGTGTTCTTCGATCCCGCCGAGCCCTACATGGTGGACCATCCGGTGCCGGGCGGTGACCGCTGCACCTCCGTGTCCTTCGCGCCGGCCACGCTGCGTGAAGCCCTGCGGCCGAAGCGCGGCGAACCGGAACGGGTGTTCGACAAGACCACGCTGGCCGGCAGCAGCGAGATGCACCTCCTGCACCGGGAACTCCTGCTCGCCGTGAAGCTCGGTGACGGGGTGATGGTGGAGGAGACGGCGCTCGCCTTGTTGCAGCTCTGCGTGCAGGGGGAGGGCGTGCCGCGCTTGCGGGGCGCCGCCGCCAGCCGCGCCGCGGGACTCGCGGCTGAGGCCCAGGTGCTGATCGCGGAATCGTTCACCGAGAAGGTGACGCTGGAATCCCTGGCGGCGCAGCTGGACGTCTCGCCCTTCCGCCTGTGCCGCGCCTTCCGCCAGGCCACCGGCGGCAGCCTGCACCAGCACCTCACGCGATTGAGGTTGGTGACGGCGCTGGAGAAGCTGCCGGAGTACCAGGAGCGGCTCACGGACCTCGCGCTGGACCTGGGGTTCAGCAGCCACAGCCACTTCACCCATGCCTTCCGCGGCTACTTCGGCCGCGCGCCTTCCGCCTGGCTCGAGCGCAGCTGAATCAGCTCTCCGGCGGCACGTGGGCCATGACCCGGTTGCGGCCCGCCTTCTTCGCCGCATAGAGCGCCGCGTCCGCCGCGCCCACCAGTTCCGAATGCGGCAGTCCGCGCCCGGCCACCAGGGAGGCGGTGCCGATGCTCAGGGTCACGTGGGGTGAGACGCCCGAGCTGCCGTGGGCGAGGCGCAGGGCCTCCACCCGCGTGCGCAAGGATTCCGCGTAGGCGCGCGCCTGCTCCGCATCCAGGTCCGGCAGCACCAGCGCGAACTCCTCGCCGCCGTAGCGCGCCACGAAGTCCGCCGGGCGCATCAGCCCGTCCGCCAGCGCCTGCGCCACCAGCTTCAGGCATTCGTCGCCGCGCAGGTGGCCGTGGGTGTCGTTCAGCGCCTTGAAGTGGTCCAGGTCCGCGAGCATCAGCGTCAGCGGCCGGCCCGTGCGCTGGGCCCAGCGCCACTCGTGGGCCAGCACCTCGTCCAGGCGCCGCCGGTTCGGCACGCCCGTGAGCGCGTCGTAGGAGGAGATGCGGTGCAGCTCCAGGTTGGCGCGCTTCAGCTTCTCGTTGGCCTCGGCCAGTTCGCGGTTGACGATGGCGATGTGGATCGCGCCCGCCACCTGGTCCGCCACCGCCTTGCACAGGCTCTGCACCTGGGGCGTGAAGCTGTCGCGCGCCGCGCTCTCCAGGTTCAGCACGCCGAGCATGCGCTCGTGGTAGCGGATCGGCACCACGTATTCCGAGCGGATGTCCGGATGGCCGACCACGTAATCCGGGTCGCCCGAGTCCGAGTACACGAGCTGCGGCTCGCCCAGGCGCGCGCAACGGCCGCATACGCCCATGCTGGTGAGCCATTCCTCGCCGCCGGGGATGCCGAGCGTGAGGTTGCCGGACATGGTCTCGATGATGAAGCGCGTGCCGCTCTCGTCCAGCACCAGGATGCTGGCGGCGGCCACGTGCAGCTCCGCCGCCAGGTAGTCGGTGACCTTGCGCAGGAGCGTGTGCAGGTCGTCCGCCTGGGTGGCGAGCCGCGAGAGCTGGTTCAGGATGCCCATCACCCGGGCATGCTCCTGCAGGGCCGCGTCCAGGCGCGCGCCCTCGATGGCGCCCGCGATCTGCTCTGCGATGCTGGCGAACACCTGGCGCGCGTGGGGCGTGAAGCTCTGGGGGTTGGGGCTCTCCAGGTTCAGCACGCCCAGCATGCGGCCGCGGTGGCGGATGGGCACCACGAACTCGGCGCGCATGCCCGTCAGGCGCGGCAGGTAGGCCGGCTCCGCCGCCACGTCCTCCACGTACACCGCCTCGCCGCTGCGCACGCAACGGCCGCAGATGCCGGTCTCGATGCTCCATTCCCCGTGCGGCGGCATGTGGGGCGCGCCCTTGCCGAACACCTCCACCACGAAGTGGCTGCCGTGCTCGTCCAGCAGCAGGATGCTCGGCATGCACAGCGGGAAGTGGCTGCCGATGTAGTCCACGATCTGCTGCAGCAGGTCCGCCTGGCCCAGCGGCTCGAGCGCTATGCGGGAGACCTCGCTCATCACCTCGTTCAGCACCGCATGCTCCATCAGCGCCTCGTAGACCCGCGCGCTGTCGATGGCTCCTGCAACCTGTTCGGCCACGGTCTCGAGTATCTCCAGCTGCCCGCAGAACTCGCCGGAACGGGTGCTCTCCACGTTCAGGATCGCGATCACCTCGCCGCGGTGCCGCACCGGCACGCACACCTGGGAGCGCACGCCCGGCGTCGTCTCCATGTAATGGGGGACCTGGGTCACGTCGTCGTAGAGCGCGGCCTTGCCGCTGGTGGCCACCTCGCCCACCACGCCGAGGCCCAGGGGCCGGGTGAAACCGGGGGTGATCTGGGTGGGGATCTCCGACCGCACCGCCTCGCACACGAAGCGTCCGCGCGCCTTGTCCACGCTGGCGAAGCCGATGAACTCCCAGCCGAAGTGCCGGTGCAGCGCCTCGGCCACGCGGGAGAGCATCGGGCGCAACTCCAGGTCGCCGCTAGCGATGCGGGCGATCTCGTTCATCACCTTGAGGTGGCGTTCGCCGGAGTGAGCAGTGTCGGACATGTGCTTCGAACCTTGGGGTCGCAGGGCGCCGTACCGGGACCTTAAGTCCCGGCCATTCCGCGCGTCCCTGCGCCATAGCACTCGTCCATCATGTTAAACCGGCGGCGGTCCCGCGTCTGCTAGGGACGCGGGTATGGTCTCAACGGGTGAGGAGGTGGGCCACCGCCTGTTCCAGGTTTGCCTCCGTCACCGGCGTGCCGCCGGCCCAGAGTTTCGCGCGTACCTTCCCTTCCGCGTCTATCACGTAGGTCATGGGCAGCACACGCGGCGCGCGGAAGCCGTTCACCTCGGCGGTCTCCGCCATGAGCGCCGGATAAGAGAAGGCCGCCATGGCCTGCTTCACATCCGCTGCGTCCTTCGCCGCGTCCTCGTCCAGGCCGACGAGCACCACGCCCTCCGCCGCATGCTTCTTCGAGAAACCGTCCAGGAGCGGCATCTCTTCGCGGCAGGGGCCGCACCAGGTGGCCCACAGGTTCACCACCACCACGTGCCCCTTGAGCGCGGCGAGGTCGAAGGGCTTGCCGTCCAGCGTCAGGCCTTTCAGCGCCGGCGCCCCATCGCCCGTGTCCAGCGCCGAGGCGGCTGCGGCCCACAGGAGCGCGGTGCAAGCGAGGGCGGTGAGCGGCAGGCGCATGGTCTAGAAACTATAGGACAGGATGAGCTTGTACTGGCGCGGCGCCACCAGCTGGTTCCCGTTCACGTCCTGGTACAGCGGCAGCTCGATGTCGGCGTAGAGGTGTACCTTGCCGAGGTCCAGCTCCAGGCCCGGTGCCGCCAGCAGTCGGAGATAACCGGTACTGTCGTTATCGGCGTTCACGCCCGTATCACGCAGTCGGTCGGAGACCAGGAGCTGCAGCACGGGCGCCAGGGTAGCATCACGGCCGAACTGCCAGCCGCTGTAGTAGGCGCCGCCGGCGGCATCCAGTTCGTTGCCGGGACGGTAGCCCGCGTGCTCCGCAAGGGCACGGTCGTAGTGAGCCTGCACGAAGCCAGTCCACGTGTTATCGGCGTTCAGGTTCCTTTGGTGGTAGATGCCTAGCAGCAGGTTTGTGGTGCCGGTGCCTATGGAGGTGTCGCGATCGAATTCCGGGTCGGTGTAGTCGCCGGTGGCGAACTTGAGGCCGAAGGAGAGGCCGGTGGACATGTCGTCCGAGAAGCCGGTGTACATGCCCATCAGGCGCACATCGCCCAGTGAGGAATCTTTGAACGCGCCGAGCGCGCCGCCATCCTCGGTGATGAACAGCCGGTCCGTGTAGGGCACCTCGATGCTGAAGCCCCAGTCCCGATCGAACATGTACTGCAGGCCCGCGGTGTAGAAGTCCGAGCGGATGTTCTTGTCGTCGTTCGCGGCGGCGGGGGCGGAAGAAGTACCGCTCCAGTTCTCGGTCTGGTTCAGGTAGTCGTATTCCAGGAAGGCGGTACCGCCCTCGCCATTGGGCAGGAGCGCGCTGGTCCCCACGGCGAATACCCCGCAGCCGCAGGCGCAGGCCAGGGCTTGGGTGGAAGCGAGCAGGGAGAGCGCGAAGAGGCAGCAGGATAGGGCTAGACGACGCATGCGGGACCTTAAATATGTATGGGATTCGAGAGCGCGCGGACTATAGAGGATTCAAGCCCCACGATAAACCCCGGGGCGCTATGCTGTACGGGACGTCCCGCACACCCTGGAGAACCGCCATGCGCCGGTATTTGTTCCTGATCCCCGGCCTGTTGTTCGGCGGCGCCGCCTGGGCGGACGCACCCGCGGCGCCCGCGGCGCACGGCCTGGATGTGCTCGCCGCCTATGCCGGCACCTGGAAGACCGCCATCCATCACATGAACACCGCCTTCAGCAAGCAGGGTGAGGACCTCTACACACTGCGCAACGACTGTTGGCGCAGCGCCGCTTACTACGCCTGCGACCAGTTCCTGGGCGGCGAATCCAAGGTGCTCCTGGTGTTCACCTATGACCCGGCCACCGGCGCCTACTCCAGCTACCCCATCCCCGCCGGCAGCACCGCACCGGTGCAACCCGGCACCCTCATCGTGCAGGGCAACACCTGGATCTTCCCCTGGGACGACACCCAGGACGGCAAGACCACCCACTTCCGCGTGGTCAACACCTGGAGTTCCTGGGACAGCATCGAGTTCCGGCAGGAGTTCTCGGTGGACGGCAAGCAGTGGACCGTGATGGCCGAGGGCCACGAGACGCGGGTCAAGCCCTGAGCATTCTGTAAAACCGCCACGGCGCGCCTGAAAAAGGCTAATCTGTGCGCGCCGGTCCGGAGCCGGTGCCAGGGGATACCCATGAAGCTCTTCCTGTTCGCGGCCACGCTCACCGTCGCCGTCTCATCCATCGCAGCGGATGCGCCGTCGCCCACCGCGCTCGACCGGCTCAACGTCTTCGCCGGCAGCTGGAAGAGCGAATCCCAGACCTTCAAGACTCCCTACAGCGAGGAGAGCACCTCCAGCTACACGCTGGTGAACCAGTGCTGGAAGGCCGGTGCCTTCTTCGTCTGCAACCAGTCCGTGGACGGCGTGTCCCGCAGCATGCTGGTGTTCAGCTTCAAGGGCGGCGACAGCTATAACGAGGTGGCGATCCCGGCCGACAGCGGCCACGGCTCCAACGGCACCGTGCTGGTGGACGGCGGCGTGTGGACCTTCCCCGGCGAGACCCACAAGTACGGCCAGGTGATCTACTTCCGCACCGTCAACATCTACGCCGCCAACAGCGACAGCCTGGATTACCGGGAAGAGTATTCGACCGATCAGCAGAGCTGGACCCTTATGGCCAAAGGCCACGAGTCGCGCGTTAGATAATCGAAGGTTTCTAGCCGTCCTTGGTGTGCCTTCCAGCTCCGCCATCCCTGGCGGAGCGTTCGCCGTATACGGCGAACCCTCACGCACATAAGAGTGCGCTCCGGGTGCTCGGGCGTCTTCGCCTAGCCAGCCGCCAAAATCTCTAATTTCTGACTGGGTTCCAGAATCTTTTTAGGAACTTAAAGACTCACTGAGATAGCCGCGGCGAGGATCAAGCCGCCGCCCAGCCACAGCCCCAGGCTCGTGGCTTCTCCCAGCACCAGCACGCCGAGCAGGGCGCCCGTGAGCGGTTCCAGGTTGCCGATCACGCCGCTGGTGTGGGTGCCCACTTCCTTCAGGCCCCAGTTCCACAGCTGATAGGTGAGGGCGGTGCAGACCACCCCCAGCATCGCGAGACACCACCAGGTGTCCGCGTGCAGCGTGCCCAAGGGCGGCATCGACCGCAGGAAGAGCACCGGCACCAGCATCAAGGTGCCGAGCAGGATCACGTTGCCCGTGACCGCGAGCGGCGAGTATCGCTGCATCAGCCGCCGGCTCATCACCACCCAGGCCGAGAAGCAGACCAGGGAAGCCAGCACCAGCAGCGGTCCCTGCCAGCCGGCGTCCTGACCCGGCGCGCCGACGATCAGCCCGACGCCGAGCGTCGAGACCGCCGTCGCCGTCCAGCCGCGCCAGCCGAGTTTCTCCTGGTCGAACAACACCGCCGAGAGCGAGAGCAGCACCGGGAAGGCGCCGAGCAGCAGTGCCGTGGTCACCGCGCCCGCGAGCTTCAGGCCCGTGAAGAGCAGGAACATGGCCAGCGGCACGCCGATGAAGCTCGCCGCGAGGAACGCCGGCAGGTCGCGGGGCCGCGGCCATTCCCGCTGCCACAGCATCACCGGCAGCAGCACGCAGGAGGCGATCACGAAGCGCAGCGTCACCACCTGCAGCGGCGAGAGTTCCATGAGCGCGATGCGGCCGAACACGAACACGCTGCCCCAGGCGCAGCTGGCGAACACCAGCGCCAGCAGGGCCAGCGTCTTGCGGGAATGCATGGGGAGCTTCAGGGTGCGGGCGCCGCCGCGCCCATCCAGGTCTGCATGAAATCCGCCGTGTTGGGCAAGAGGTCGGTGAAGGCATGCGCCATCACCAGCAGCCCAAGGCTGCGGGTGCGTGCCCACAGCATGCCGAACATGAAGCCGAACACCGACACCAGCACGATGGCATAACCCGCCGCCATCAGCACCGAGGGGTGGCTGCCCACGGCGGCGTCACCCGCCCGCAGGTAATAGCCCGGCGCGTGGGCGAGGCCGAACAGCACCGCCATCACCACCACGCCCGCGGTCTCGGAGCGGAACAGCGCGGCGAAGCGCGTCTGCACCACCACCCGGAACAGGAACTCTTCGGTCAGGCCGGTATCCACGCACAGGTACACGAAGCAGAGCGGCAGGCCGATGAGCAAGGCCGGCAGCGAGGCGTGCAGATCGCTGAGATCCTTCAGGCTGCCGCTCGCCAGCGCCTGGAAAGCCATCAGCGCCGCCGCGAGCAGGGCTAGCCGCCAGCCGAGGCGCCGCCAGCCGAAGTTCCAGCGCAGTTGCTCCTTCAAGGGATGGCCGAAGCGGCGCAACAGCAGCGCCGGCAGCAGCACCATGGTGAGGAGCTTCGCCAGCGTCACCGCCAGCATGTGGGCGCGGGGATCCGGCAAGGCTGCCTTGAGCCAGCTCATGCCCCAGCCCAGGAAACCGAAGGCGAACACCAGCAGGTAGACCGTGACCGCCAGCGCTTCCGCCGCGGGCTTGCCGAGCCTGAGCGGGATCCGCGGCAGGCCCAGCGTGAGCAGCCAGGCGAGGAAGGTGAATCCCACGCCGAGGATGCCCAGCACGGACAGGGGTTCGCTGGGATCGAAGGACTCGAAGCGGGCCAGGAGATACAGCATCAGCGCATAGAGCGCGAGATAGCCGAACACGAAGGGCTTGGCGGGGACCGCCGCCCAAGAGCGCGAGAGCTTGTCCATCATCCCTACCCCATGCCGGATGGGTCCGGCAGGGGAAGATGTTACCTCAGTCCCCGTGCCGCGCCTTCAGGTGGGCCGCGATGGCCTGCTCCCACTCGCGGATGAAGTCCGTGTAGGCCTGCGCATCCATGAACTCCGCCACGAAGGCCCGGCCCTCGGGCGAGATGCCGGTGAGGGTGTAGGTCACGCTCACGGCGCTGCCGCCCGGTGCGTCCTCGCAGCGCACGTCCACCAGGCCCATGTTCGAGCCCTGGGCGAGGCGCGCATAGCTCGCGCGGCCCTGCTCGGGCTGATAGTCCGTCACCACCCACACGGTCTCGCGGCCATGGGCATGGGTGCGGAATACGCTGCCGCGCCCGCCGTCACCGCTCAGGATCTCCGGTTCCCAGCCGGGCGCCCAGGCCCGCTCGCCTTCGGCGGTGAAGAGCGGCATGGCGAGCCGGCAGGGGGCCGCCACGTGGAAGCTGCGGGTCTGGGACTGGGGCGGCGTGGGCGTGTTGCCCGCGGCACCGGCGGCGACGAAGGCGAGCGCCAGGGGCCCCGCGGTCCGGAGGGGTTTGGTGTGGGACATGGCCAGGCTCCAGCTGCGCGGCGGTGGCCGCTATTGGGTACTATGGTACCTTGGTACCAAGATAAGTCAAGCGCCCGGCCTCACTCGCGCCAGGGCTCCAGGATGATCTTGCCCAGGGCTCTGCCGGATTCCTGCAGCGAATGGGCCAGCACCGCCTCCTGCAGCGGCAGCTGCGCGTAGATCTGGTGCCGCAGGCGGCCGTGCTTAAGCAGGCCGGTCACGTCCGCCACCGCCGTGCGGCGCGCCCGCTCCGGCATGGTGTAGACGAGCGCCGTGTAGAGCACCGCGTCCTTCAGCTGCATGGCGCGGAAGGCGAGCACCGGGTCCAGGGAGCTGTCGGAGCCGTAGCAGGCGATGACGCCGCCGATCTTCAGCAGCCGCGCGTCCTGCGCCGCGTTGGCGGCGAGGTCCACCTCCACGATGCGGTCGAAAGCGTCCTCGCCGTAGCGCTGCGTGAGCGCGTGCTGCGAGTGGCGCCGGTCCACCACCTCATTGGCCCCGGCCCAGCGGGCGCGGTCGGCCTTCTCCTCGCCGCTGACCGTCGTCACCACCTGTGCCGCGCCGTAGTGGCGCGCCAGTTGGATGGCGTAGAAGCCCACCGCACCGGCGCCGCCCTGCACCAGCACCGTCTGGCCCTTGACCCCGCCCTGCGCCTCGATGAGGCGGTGCGCCGTCAGCGCCGGGATCCCGAGGCAGGCGCCCTCGGCATAGGAGACGTGCTCCGGCAGCGGCACCGCCTGCTGCACCGGTACGCAGGTGTATTGGGCGGCGGTGCCCCAGGGCCCCTGCCATTGCGCCATGTAGATCCACACCCGCTGGCCGACGAGCGCTTCCGGCACGCCCTCGCCCACTTCCTCGACGACGCCGGCGCCGTCATGGTGCGGCACCACGCGCGGATGGCGCATGACGTTGCTGCCGGCCCAGCCGTTGCGGGCCTTGGTGTCGGAGGGGTTCACCGCGGAGGCCATCACCTTCACCAGTATCTCGCCCGGGCCGGGGCGCGGCTGCGGCAGTTCGCCGAAGCACAGCACCTCGGCCGCCGGGCCCTTGCGTTCGTACCAGACGGCTCGCATGCGCATACCCCTCGTGATGGAGGCGGCGAGCATAGGGCGGCGGGATGCGGGGAGGGGAGGAAGAGGGGAACAGGACTGTTGCCGGTGCGGCAACCGCGGAGCGGATTCAGCCTGCCTCTTTGAGCTTCTCCGCCAGGAAATCCACGAACACCCTGAGCTTCGTGGGGATGTAGCGGTGCGGCAGGTAGATGGCGTAGACGTCCATGGCCGGCTCCATCGTGTAGTCCTGCAGGATCGCCTGCAGGCGTCCCGCGGCGATGTGCCTCTGCACCAGGAACGGGACCAGCGCGGTGATGCCCATGTCCTGCAACGCCAGCCCGAGCATCGCCTCGCCGTTGTTAACGTGCAGTTTGCTGCTCACCTTCACGGTATGTGTCTGGTCGTCCTTGCGGAAACGCCATTCGCCCTGCACCCAGCCGAAGGAGAAACACTGGTGAGGGGCCAGATCCTCGGGCCTCTGCGGCGTGCCGTGCTTCGCGAGGTAGGCGGGACTCGCGCAGCACACCGCGCTGAAGCCCGTCCCGATGCGGCGCCCGATCATGTTGACCGGCGGCTTGGCGGTGATGCGGATGGCGAGGTCCAGGCCCGCCTCCGCCAGGTCCACCAGTGAATCGGTGGGCTCGATGGCGAGCGTGATGTCCGGGTAGCGGGCGTGGAACTCCGGCAGCCTCGGCACGATGAAGAGGGTGGTGAACACCACCGGCGCCGTCAGGCGCAGGTGGCCGCGCGGCTGGTTCTTGGGGTTGGGGATGGCGTCGCGCGCCTCCTCCATGGCCTCCAGGATGCGGGCGCAGCGCTCGTAGTAGATGCTGCCGGGCTCGGTGAGGGAGATGTTGCGGGTGGTGCGGTTCAGCAGCCGCGTGCCCAGCACCTTCTCCAGCTTGGCCACGTGCTTGCTGACCGCGGACACGGAGGTGCCGAGCTGGCGGGCGGCCGCGGCGAAGCTGCCGGCCTTCACCACCTGCACGAAGGTCACCATGTACGGCAGTTCATCCATGCCGCACCCCGCTGCGAAGCCGGCGGCCCGCCGGCGTCAGCGTTTCAGGTTGAGCTGCACGTTGGCCGTGAACAGGGCCAGTCCCAGCGCGAGGCCGATCTCGCCCGCCGTGAGCAGGGGTTTCACGTCCATGTTCCCGCCCAGGACCAGGAACAGCATCAGCATGGCGAAGGGCAGCGCCAGGTTGTGCAGCCAGAAGTGCGCGAGCCCGAGGCGGCTGCCGCCGGCTTTCGGGAAACGGTCGTAGATGAGCCCCGCCAGCGCCATGCTGGCCCAGCCCACGAGCTGCACGTGCGCGTGCACCGGCGCGTACTGGAAAGCCATGTTCGCCGCCATGTATATCCCCAGGCCCACGCCGGCCATCAGGTAGATGACCGAGATGCGGATCCAGATGCGGGCCATGCGGGCGCCGCGGGCTTCGATGTCCAGGTTCATGTATGTCTCTCGTGCTGTGTGGCGGGACCCCGCCACCGGCGGCCAGAGCGCCCAGTTGCGCATCGGGGCTGCGTGCATGGGGCGCATGGGATCGTCTCGCTCCGAAGGGCGAGCATCCTGCTCTAGGGTGTCGGGGGTGCGGCACGATAGACGCAGGCCCGGGCAGCGACAAGCGGGTTGGGGTCACGAGAGCCTTGCTTGGATGGAAACGATGTCGCGATGACCAATTCAATTAGAAATCTTTCTCCAGCAGCAGCCAGGTGTGGTGGCCGCCCACGAAGTAGCCGTTCAGCGTGTAGCGGGCCGGGTCGCCGTTGGTCCAGGTGTGTGCGAGCGTCAGGCTCACGCCGTCGCCGAAGTCGTAGAGCAGCGAGAGCTTGTAGTCCGTGTAGTCGTTGAGCCGGTGGCTCACGCCCGAGACCGGATCGCTGCCGGTCTTCTGGTTGCGGCCGAGGTGCTCGCCCAGGGTGAAATGCGCGCCGAGATACTGGGAACCGTTGAGGTCCAGATACAGCGAGCCCTTCGTGTCCGGCGTGCCGAAGGACTCCGTGACGCTGTAGTTCAAGCGTAGGCTGTAGCTCTTCCAGGCCAGGTAGCCGTAGGCCTCGGTGGTGTTGGGTTCCGCCACCGGCGGCGTCTGGGGCGCGTAGTTGCCCGGGAACTGCAGGCGCAGGAAGCCCGCCTTCCACAGCCAGTCCTCGCCGACGCGCATGCGGTAGCCGGCCCAGCCGTCCGCCTCCATGCCCACGTCGTCGCCTGGATAGAGCGCGTCTATCCAGTTGATGCTGTTGGCGTCGATGCCGCCGTAGAAGCCGCCATCCGTGTCGTTGTTCACGTCCAGCTCGCCTTCCACGGAAGGGTTGCCGAGGCTCTGGGCGAGCCCGCGTCCCACGTAGTTGGTCATGAACTGCACGTTGCCCGTGATCAGCTTGTCGTCCGCCTGCGCCGCCGTAGCCGCGCAGAGGGCGCAAGCCAGCGCCGCCATACCCATCCACTTCTGCATAAGAGTTTCCCTTGGAAGCTGTCTTTGGTCCGCCCAGTCTTGCGCCGAATCAGGGCGCTCTCCGCCCTGATTACCGCCGCGCTACCACCCCGCGCGGGCGCAATCTTTGCACCCCCGCCGCCGGGGAGTAAGGGCCAGATGCCACGGACCGGCTGGGCCAGATGGGCCCGTGCCGGCACTGGGGCTGAAGCCGATAGTCCGGTATGTTAAGTGCCGCGGCTATCAGAAACCGGCAGCTTTCGGACGGGGAAGGGGACACACATGAAGACGCTGTTCTTGGCGCTCGCGGTCGTGGCGAGCGCAACTCATGCAGACGCACCGGCACCCGCCTCTCCTATGGACCGGCTCATGGCCGCGCTGCCCGGCACCTGGCACACCGTGGGCCAGACCTTCGACACCCAGTTCACCAAGGCGGGCGCGCAGAACTACACCACCCTGCGCGACTGCTGGCGCGACAAGGACAGCGTCAAGTGCGTGTTCGTGGTGAACGGCTCGCTCCAGCTCTACGATATCTTCAGCTACGACACCCAGGATGGCCTGTACCACGAGACCCAGGTCACCCCCCAGGGCAAGCAGCCGGAGTTCCACATCAGCGTGAAGGACCCGGTCTGGACCTACGACCAGGACATCGCATCGCGTGATGGCGGCGTCATCCATTACCGCATCGTCAGGACATACCGCTCGCCCCTGAGCGTGGACTACAGCTATGCGTTCTCCACGGACGGCAAGCAGTGGACCGAGATCGCCAAGGGCACCGAGAGCAAGAACCCCTAAGGGGGATTTCGATTCCCCCTAAGCAGTTTCCCGCCATCTTCCGCGGCGGGGATCCGTCGTCCGCGGCACCGAGAGCAAAAACCCCTAAGGGAAAACCTGAGTTTCACGTGAGCCATGTCACATAGCGTGGCGGTTTTACCGCAATTTGCGTCGTAGTTTAAAGTTTCGTTACACGAGGCAGGTATACCAGTACCGTCGATGAGGTGGACACCTGAAGGGTAGTACTCGCAGGGTTTCACCTTAGCCATCCCGGGTTAACACCGGGGGGCAGACGGGCCAAGCTGGAGCGCCTCCCCCGGTAATCAGCAGTCGGCTCGTCCATCGGCAATCGCCCACCCCCGGGCAACAACCGAAAGCGAGGACCTGCACTGATGAAACTGAACTTCACAAACTCTCTCAAGATCCTGTGTCGTCTCTTGTCTGCGACATTCCTGTCCCTGGCCTTCAACGCCCTGGCCCATGCCGACAGCGCCGCTCCCGGCGGCTTCCTGGAGCACGACGAGGCCCCCGCGGCCCGCGCCCAGCTCTCCCTGTCCCAGATCAACGGCTTCCTGCCCACCCGCGGCGGCTTCACCTTCCCCGCCCCCTACAACACCCACGGCATCCGCATCACCACCGCCTCCGACTGCGGCGGCAACGATTGCGTCGACATGATCTACAACTACTGGAAGAACATGAGCAACAGTGCCGGCAGCGACACGATGTACGTGCTCGTCGGCCTGGACCAGGCTCGCGGCGGCGACGGCCCCACGCTCTTCAAGTACGTGAAGTCCACTGACACGCTCACCAAGGTGGGCCCCCTGTTCGCCGCCTCCAGCACCTATGCGCGCCAGAGCACCGAGGGCTGGTACTTCAGCTACGGCATGGCCACCAAGATCTACATGCAGGATCACTCCAAGCTCCTGCGCTATGACGTGCTCACCCACAAGTCCGAGACGGTGTTCGACACCAGCAGCAAGTACCCGAACACCATCGTCATGCAGACCAACTCCAGCAACGACGATAATGTTCACTCCGCCACCCTGGAAGACGCCACCACTTACGCCAAGAAGGGCTGCATCGCCTACACCGCGAGCACCAAGCAGTTCCAGTTCTTCGCCGCCACCAGCAAGTTCGATGAATGCCAGATCGACAAGAGCGGCCGCTACCTGGAGATCAAGGAGAAGGTCGCCGCCGACACCTGCGCCAGCTGCGACGAGGACGACGTGATCGTCGACCTCCAGACCGGCAAGCAGCAGGTCATCCTCGACCAGGACGGCGCCGGCGGCCACTCCGACCTCGGCTACGGCTACATGGTCGCCACTGACAACTGGAACACCCTGCCCAATGCCTGGCGCGTGTGGGACCTCGCCGACACCTCCAAGCCCGGCGCCCTCGTGTACCACGGCGGCAGCTGGGGCAACTTCTCGCCCTCCCATGTGAGTTTCGCCAACGCGGACGCGTCCAAGCCCATCGCGGACCAGTACGTCTGCGGCGGCGCGGCCGTGAGCCCCACCGATCCGAATTCCAACGACATCCGCTGCTTCAAGCTGGACGGCTCCGTGGCCGCGGCCGATGAGCAGGCGCTGGTGGTCGCGCCGGTCATGACCGACCTCAACGCCGCCGGCGGCGATGCCGCCTGCCCGAGCTGCACCGACTACGGCAAGGACCCGAAAGGCAACCTCGACCCCACCGGCCAGTACTTCTTCTGGGTCAGCAATGCCGGCGGCGGACGCCTGGATGCCTTCATGGTGAAGGTGCCCTACCAGCTGCTCACCGGCGGCGGCGCCACCGACAGCAGCAGCGTCGCCATCACCTCGCCCAAGCAGGGCACCGACGTCACCGGCATCCTCACCATCACCGCCAGCGTCGCGGGCGGCGTGGACGTGGCCGGCGTCACCTTCAAGGTGGACGGTGCGCAGGACACCACCTCCACCGATGCGCCCTATGAGGCCAGCTGGCCCATCGGCTCCCTCACCGCCGGCAGCCACACCCTCATGGCCGTGGCCACCACCACCGACGGCAAGACCATCAGCTCCGCTCCCGTGACCATCACCGTGGCCGGCAGCGCCTCCAGCGGCGGCACCGGTTCCGGCGCCACCGGTGGCGGCAGCGGCGCCGCCGCGGGCGGTGGTGGAGGCGGCGGCGGTGCCTTCAGCCTGTTCGGTCTGCTTTTCCTTGGCGTGGGCACAGTGCTGCGCCGCAACATGAGGAGGGGTTGATATGAGACGCCAGAGGACGATCTGTCACATCCGCCAGATGGCCAAGCGGCCTGAAGGCAACCCGCGGGCCTGGTCTCCGCGCCTCTTGCACCGCATGCCGCGCTTCCGCTGGAAGGCGCAGTTGAAGTGCGTGCGCCGTTGCGTGTTCGTGCGCAACCCAGAGGCGGCCATCGTCATGCGCCGGCCGTTCTGCCGCAGCCGCCGCCACCGTGCCGGCCTCGCGGCCTAGAGTCAGCTGGAGAGGGTTGGTTTGAGTTAGACGTTGCAAGGTAAGGGGAGGTGCTACAGCTCGGTTGTAGTGCCAGTGCAGTGGGCTCACTACCTGCGGGTAGTGA
>Ga0265313_10000326_pt1 | contig 51836 bp, 55 predicted proteins | sample 4123metaG_FD_203122 | JGI IMG/M metagenome (GOLD analysis project Ga0265313, IMG submission 203122) | Rhizosphere microbial communities from Carex aquatilis grown in University of Washington, Seatle, WA, United States - 4-1-23 metaG | ecosystem: Host-associated > Plants > Roots > Rhizosphere >... | reverse complement strand
GCTGCCCGACTCAAAGGATCTCAAATCGATCGATGTCTGCCTGCCGGTGGTGCCCTTATTCCACGCCAATGGCTGGTCGCTGGTATTCTCGACGCCGATGGTCGGCGCGTCGCTGATCTTGCCGGGCGCCAAGATGGACGGCGCGTCGATCTACGAACTGCTCAATACCTACAAAGTAACATTCACAGCGGCGGTGCCGACGGTGTGGCTGATGCTGCTGCAGGATCTGGAAAAGACCGGCGCCAAACTGCCGCATCTCAAGAAAGTCGTGATCGGCGGCTCGGCCTGCCCGCGCGCGATAACCAAGACGTTCCAGGACACATACGGCGTCGAGGTCATTCACGCCTGGGGCATGACCGAGATGAGCCCGCTCGGCTCGCTCTGCACGATGAAGCCGGAATATAACGGCCTGACCGGCGAGGCGCGGCTCGACCTGCAGCAGAAGCAGGGTCACCCGCCGTTCGGCGTCGAGATGAAAATCACCGATGACAATAACAAGCGGCTGCCGTGGGACGGCAAGGTATTTGGCCGGCTGAAGGTTCGCGGTCCCGCCGTCGCCAAAGCTTACTTCAAGAGCAAGGAGAATATCCTCGACGACGAGGGCTTCTTCGACACCGGCGACGTCGCCACCATCGACCAATACGGCTATATGCAGATCACCGATCGCGCCAAGGATGTCATCAAATCCGGCGGCGAATGGATTTCATCGATCGACCTCGAAAACCTCGCCGTGGGCCATCCCAAGGTGGCGGAGGCCGCCGTGATCGGGGTCAATCACCCGAAATGGGACGAGCGACCCCTCCTCGTCATCGTGCTCAAGAAAGGCGAGACCGCGACCAAGGAGGACCTGCTCGGCTTCATGCAGGGCAAAATTGCCAAGTGGTGGATGCCGGACGACGTCGTGTTCGTCGACGATATCCCGCATACCGCGACCGGCAAGATCCTCAAGACCGAGTTGCGCCGCCGCTTCAAGGATTACCGGTTGCCGGCAACCGTCGCGACGGAGTGAGGCCGCGCTCCTGGGCCAACCCTCGGTTCTACTCTGAATAAAAGTGACAATCAGAGGCACGTTGGCTAAGCCCACCGCTCGCAGCGACGTCGTTCTCAAGGAGATCTCAGGATGCGACATGTCCCAAGCGCAAGGGCCGGCGTGACCTTGGCACTCATTGCCGGGTTGAGCGTTGTTTTCACGACCGGCTCATCCACTCATGCCGCGGCTCAGTCGCTCGGGAAAACAATGACCACGTCATCAGGATTGCAGATTACGGACAGCAAAGTCGGCACCGGCGCAACGCCCAAGGCCGGGCAGATCTGCGTCATGCATTACACCGGCTGGCTCTACCAGAACGGCGCCAAGGGCAAGAAATTCGACAGTTCGGTCGACCGCGGCGAACCGTTTGAATTCCCGATCGGCACCCACCGGGTCATCGCCGGCTGGGACGAGGGCGTGGCAACGATGAAGGTCGGCGGCAAACGCACCCTGATCATCCCGCCCGCCCTCGGCTATGGCGCCAACGGCGCCGGCGGCGTCATCCCGCCAAATGCGACGCTGATCTTCGACGTCGAATTGCTTGACGTGAAGGGCTAGGCGGTCCCCCAGACCGCTGAATAGGTTTGGCCCTCCGCGGGAAATTCGACTATCCCTTGGCCGCGCAACCGCCCTGGAGGGAGATGTGCTGCGACGGCCGATGATCGAAGAACCGATATCGCGGCTCGCGATCTGGTCGAACCGCCTGGCGCTGTTTGCGCTGGCGATCGCCGCGCTCTCTGTAGTCGTGTTGCGGACAGACCTGTTGGAAATCGTGCCGGCCATGGCGACCTATGCCGCGGCACTGGTTCTCGCCGGCCTTGCGATTCTGCTGGCTTTTGCCGCCGGCGTCGTCATTTGGCGGCAAGGCTTGAGCGGAATTGGGCGCGCGGTCGCCGGTTTTTTCATCGGCGCGGCGCTCCTCGCCTATCCCGGATATCTCGGCGTACTCGCCTATCAACTCCCGGCCATTCACGACATCACGACCGACACGGCGCGCCCGCCGCGATTCGATGTCATCAGCCGATTGCGGCCGCGCGGCAGCAATGATTACCCAGCCTCGACTGCTGCCCTGCAGCGGCGGTTTTATTCCGATATCAGCCCCTTGCAGGTTCTGTCGCCGCCGAATGCGGCGTTCGAGGCCGCGCTGGCGGTCGTAAAAAAACGCAAATGGGCGGTGGTCGATGCCAGGCCGCCGGCGCCGAACAATCGCGAGGGCACGATTGAAAGCGTCGCCCGTTCCCTGATCATGGGATTCCGCGACGATGTCGTCATTCGCGTCAGCCCGCTTGGCACCGGCGCGCAAATCGACGCGCGGTCCGCATCGCGCTTCGGCTTCCACGATTTCGGCGCCAACGCGGCGCGGGTGCGAGCCTTGCTGGACGACATTGACGATCAGGTGACCGCGCAAAGCGAGGCGCGGCAAGAGCCCGAGAAAAAGCCGGCGCCGCGTCAGCCGGTCAAGAAATAGGTGCCGTCGATCGCCGGGACGCCGTCGGTCCGGACCATGCCGCGCGCGACCAGATCCTCAAGATGCGCCAGCACCGATAGTCCGGCGGCGCCGGTCAGCCGCGGGTCGATGCCGATATAGATCGCGCGCACCAAGGTCGGAATGTCGGTCTCGCCCTTGGCGAGGCGGTGCAGGATCGAATGCTCGCGTGCGCGGCGATGCTCGATCAGAAAGTCGACGAAGCGCGGACCATCGGCAATCGCCGGTCCGTGGCCGGGGTAATAGTTCTTCTCTTTTCGCTTCGCGAGCTTGTGCAGCGATGCCATGTAGTCGCTCATCGCCCCGTCAGGCGGCGCGACGATCGTGGTGGACCACCCCATGACATGATCGCCGGCGAACAGGGCATTCTGTTCATTGAAGGCGTAGGCCATGTGGTTCGCGGTGTGGCCGGGGGTCGTCACCGCTTCGATGGTCCAGCCGTCGCCGCGCACGATGTCGCCGTCGCGCAAGGCGACGTCGGGACGGAAATCGCGGTCGCCGCTGGAATCGAGCGGACTGTGCTCGCCGATATGCAGAGGCCGCGATGCGCGGTGCGGGCCTTCGGCATAAACCATTGCGCCGGTTGCGTGTTTTATCGCGGGCACCGCGGGCGAATGATCGCGGTGGGTGTGCGTGACGAAAATATGCGTCACGGTTTCGCCACGCACGGCATCCAGCACCGCGCCGATATGGCGATCATCGGCCGGACCAGGGTCGATGATCGCGACATTGCCGCGGCCAACAATGTAGGTGAGCGTGCCGGTAAACGTGAATGGTCCCGGATTGTCGGCGAGGATATGCCGGATGTTCGGCGCGACGTCGTCGACCACGTCGGGCTTGAGATCGAGCCGTTTATCGAAGGGGATTTCGCCGCTCATGGCAGAGCAATGACCGGCGCCGCCCCATTTCGTCAACGTATTTCCTCGCATCCCGGCAATGCAGGACCAAGCGCGTCATTTTTGCGCCACGACTTCGCCGTGCGCGGCCCGCGAAATAGTCGCGCTACACCGCTGGTATGCCGGCTTGGTTGGCCCAGGAGGGTGCAATGGTCGCTATTGTCCGGTGCTTGGTGACAATGCTCGTTCTTATTCCGTTGGTCGCGACGCCGGCCAACGCCGCGCGACCCGGTCCAACGGTCAACTCGCTGCAATCGGCGGTCGACTGGATCAACGACTACCGCCGGACCCGCGATCTCGCGCACGCGCCACTCGCCATCCGCACGCTCAGCTATTTTGGCGGCCTGAAGGACCCGGAAAGCTCCGGCACCTATGTCGGCTTCATCGCCGGGCTGCTCGGCGCCAATCCGGAAAAGGCCAGTGACCTCATCGACCGCATGTTGCCGGTCCGCGCCGAGGACCAGTGGGCGATCGTGCGCGGCATCGCCTATTCCGGCCTGCCGAACTGGAAGGCGCTGCTGCGCGAGCATGCCACCAAGCTGGAGGGCCGCCAGATCATGATCGCGGACTACCTTAACGGCCAATTGCCGACGCTCGACATGCTCGCCGTCAAGCCCGGCCCGACCGTCTATCAGCGCATGCGCGAGGCTTTCGTCATTAGCTGGCCGGGCGCCGATAGACCGAAGAAGCCGCTCGCGCTCGAGCCGAGCCAGGAGGTGCTCGACACGCTGTGGGGCTATTACCTGGCAACCGGCTCCTACGGCCCGGTGCTGCGCATCGTCGAATTGCTGCCGTGGGCGAAGGACCGCGACAATGTCGAGCGCCTCACGGTCGGCAGCATGGCAAAATACACGCTCGCCACCAACGCCTCACGCGACGCCGAACTGCTTGCCAAGCTCAAGACGATCCGTGGGGCTCGCTCGCAGACCAAGGAGATCACGGCGCAACTCGATCAAGTGATCCAGCCCGCCGAGACCGCCGAGACCGGCAGCCTGCGCAAGGACGCTCTCGCCGCCATCGAGCAGCTCAAGCTCAAAGGCCCCGCCTATAAGCGCGAGATCAATGCCTGGGCGATGGTCGGCCAGGGCGCGCTCGCGGTCGGCTGCGTGGCGGCGGCGGCGCTCGGGCAGCTCGAATTCGGGCTGCCCTGCGTCATTGGTGGCGGCGCCACCAGCGCGGCCCTGTACTACATGCACGATTGAGCGCGGCGGTATCGGTTCATACGAAGGGCGGCTTTTACGGCTTGGGCCGCAGCGGTGCCAAAACGCCGCATAGCCGCAAAATCAAGCAGGGAAACCGCCATTAATGGCAGGTTTTCCCGTTTTTTGACGTTACGGGAAAGGCTTCAATTTAAAGTATGTAAATACTTCGTAGGTAATTTTGCCGAAGATTATGGGCGCCGAAATCAGCCTTTCGTGTCGTCGGGATTCATTCCTTTGAGTACTGCCAACTCACTTCTGACCGAGCTGGAAGAGACACTGAAAGGTGGCTCCTCGGAAAAACGGGTCGAAACGCTCAGGCGGGTGACCGATCTATTTCTGAACGAGGCAGACCGGCTCAACGATCAGCAAATCGGCGTATTCGATGACGTGCTCAGTCATCTGATCCAGCGGATCGAGACCAGAGCACTGGTCCAACTCAGCACCACGCTGGCGCCGGTCGGCAATGCGCCGATCGAAGTGATCAATCGCCTCGCCCGTCATTCCGAGATCACGGTCGCCGGCCCGGTCCTGTCAACGTCCAGCCGTCTCAGCGAGAACGACCTCGTCGAAATTGCCAAGTCGCACAGTCAAGGTCACCTATTGGCCATCGCAGGACGCGCCTCGCTCACCGAGGTCGTCACCGACGTTCTGGCGGAGCGCGGCGATCGTCAAGTTGCTCATAAACTCGCCAAGAATTCCGGGGCGCGGTTTTCCGACGCGGGCTTTGCCACGCTGGTCAGAAAATCGGAGACCGATGAGAGCCTTGCCGAACAGCTGGCGCTGCGTCTTGACATACCATTGCAGTTGCTTCGTCAGCTCTTGTTGCGCGCGACCGACGTGGTGCGCTCGCGACTGCTGGCAGCAGCCTCACCGGAGAACCGGGAGCAAATTCAGCAAGCGCTCGCAAGCATTGCGACCGAAATCGGCTTGAAAGCATCCGCCCCGCGGGACTACACAATCGCGGAGGGCCTGGTTCAAAAGCTGAACCGGCAAGGCAAGCTGAACGAAGCCGTGCTCGCGGGATTTGCACAGGAACGTCAGTACGAAGAAATGGTCGCAACCCTTGCGCTGTTTTGCGGAGCGCCAGTGGAAACGATCGAACGCCTGATAAAAAACGTCCGCAATGACGGAGTCATCCTGGCTTGCAAGGCCGCGAAGCTGACCTGGCCGACAGTCGTTGCGATCATGAAGGCGCGACACGCCTATCATTCGATTTCCGAGGACGAGCTCACGATAGCGAAAGAATCGTTCCTTGAGCTATCGCAGGCCAGCGCTCAACGAACCCTCAGATTCATGCAAGTTCAGCAAGCGGCGAAAACTGGTTGAGAGGATTGGCAATCCGTGAGCCTGACAGAACCATATGGCACCCCTCCATCGGCGCATGAGCGCAAAGCGGTGGGCCCAAAATGCTGAGCAACAAACGAATCGATCCGCGCCGCAACCTCAATTACGTTGGCCTCATCGTCAACGTCGACGGCACGGTGATCTGCCCCTGCAGCACCGCGGATATATCCGCCACGGGGGCAAAGATCGTCCCGTCCGAACAGACCGACATACCCGACGAGTTTGTCCTGGTGCTTGCTCCAGGCGGCAAGGTGCAACGGCGCTGCAAGGTGGTCTGGCGTCTTGACGGCAAACTCGGCGTCAAGTTCGTCATTGCGCCGGATGTTGCCGGCAAGCAGATCTAGCAGCCCGTTTGGCGGCGCAAACTGTCGCTGTCGGCTTCAGTCAGCCTGAACGCCGCTCAGTGAATCTCCGGCTCCGGCACATGGCCCGGCGCCGACAGGAAATCGAAATCGCAGCCGTCATCGGCCTGCCCGATGTGCTCGGAGAACATCGCGCCATAGCCGCGCGGATATTTCGGCGCCGGCACTTTCCACGCCGCACGGCGGCGCGCCAGTTCCTGATCGCTGACGTGCAGATGGATGGTCCGCGCCGGGACGTCAACCTCGATCTCGTCGCCGGTCTGCACCAGAGCCAGCGGGCCGCCGACGAAGCTCTCCGGCGCCACGTGCAGGATGCAGGCGCCATAGCTGGTGCCGCTCATGCGGCCGTCGGAAATGCGGATCATGTCCTTGACGCCGGCCTTCACCAGCTTCTTCGGGATCGGCAGCATGCCCCATTCCGGCATGCCCGGGCCGCCCTTCGGGCCGGCATTCTTGAGCACCAGGATATGGTCGGCGGTGACGTCGAGGTCGTCGCGGTCGATCTCGCGCGCCATGTGGTTGTAATCCTCGAAAGCAATCACCTTGCCGCGGTGCTTGTGCAGCCGCTTCTCCGCGGCCGACGGCTTGATGACGCAGCCGCGCGGCGCCAGATTGCCCCTGAGCACGGCGGTGGCGCCGTCGCGCGACACCGGATCGTTGAGCGACTGGATGACGTCGGATTTGTAAACCTCGGCGCCGGCGATGTTGTCGTCGACGGTCTTGCCGGTGACGGTGCTGGCCTTGAGGTCGAGCACGCCGCGCAGCTGCGCCATCAGAGCGCGCAGGCCGCCGGCATAATAGAAATCCTCCATCAGGAACGCGCCCGAAGGCCGCACATTGGCGATCACCGGAACCTCGCGCGACAATTCGTCGAACCGGTTCATGTCGAGCGGAATGCCGGCGCGGCGCGCCATCGCGACCAGATGAATGATGCAATTGGTCGAGCCGCCCATCGCCATGTGCACCTTGATGGCGTTGTCGAACGAGCCCGCGGTGAGGAACGTGCTCGGCTTGAGGTCCTCCCACACCATCTCGACGGCGCGGCGGCCGGACGCGATCGCGGTGCGCGGATGATTGGCGTCCGGCGCCGGGATCGACGAGGCGCCGGGCAGCGTGAAGCCAAGCGCTTCGGCCACCGCCATCATGGTCGCGGCGGTGCCCATCGTCATGCAGGTGCCGAACGAGCGCGCAATGCCGCCCTCGATCTCGGCCCATTGCTCCTCGGTGATGCGGCCGGCGCGCTTCTCGTCCCAGTATTTCCAGCTGTCGGAGCCTGAGCCCAGCACCTGACCGTGCCAATTGCCGCGGAGCATCGGGCCGGCCGGCATGAAGATCGCCGGGATGTCCATGCTGATCGCACCCATCAGCAGGCCGGGCGTGGTCTTGTCGCAGCCGCCGAGCAGCACCGCGCCGTCGATCGGGTGGCTGCGCAGCAACTCCTCGACTTCCATCGCCAGCAGGTTGCGATAGAGCATGGTGGTCGGCTTGACGAAGACCTCGGCCAGCGAGATCGCCGGCAGTTCGAGCGGAAAGCCGCCGGCCTGCAACACGCCGCGTTTGACCTCCTCGGCCCGCGTGCGCAGATGGACGTGGCAGGGATTGATGTCGCTCCAGGTGTTGATGATGCCGATGACGGGCTTGCCCTCCCAGTCGGTTGCGTCGTAGCCGACCTGACGCAGGCGCGAGCGGTGGCCGAACGAGCGCAGGTCGCTGACGCCTAGCCAGCGATGGCTGCGCAGATCCTCGGGACGTTTGCGAGCGCTCATGAACAGGTCACCAGTGTTCTTGCGTGGTAAGTTGCGTTGTTATTTGGGCTATTTTTCGCGCTAATCAACCGACAGATTGCCGTCGAGCACGACCTTGCGCCATTTCGCGGTTTCGTCCTCGAGCACCTTGCCGAACTCCGCCGCCGTGCCCGGCATCGGAATGCCGCCGAGCTTCTTCATGTTGTCGAGCATTTGCGGGTCCTTGAAGGCTTCGTTGACGTGCTTGTTGATCAGGTCGACGATGTCCTGCGGCGTTCCCTTCGGCGCGGATAGCCCGAAGAAGGCGCTGGCCTCATAGCCCGGCACCGTGGCGCCGACGGTCGGCACGCCGGGCAAGTCGGGCGACGCCACCGCGGTGGTCACCGCCAGCGCCCGCAGCTTGCCGCTCTGGATGTGGCCGATCGACGACGGCAGATTGTCGAACATCACCTGCACCTGTCCGGCCATCAGGTCGATCAGCGCCGGCGCCGAGCCCTTATACGGCACGTGCTGCATCTGCACGCCGGTCATCGCCATGAACAGCATGCCGGACAGATGGATCGAGGTGCCGTTGCCGGATGAGGCCATGTTGATCTTGCCGGGATTGGCCTTGGCGTAGGTAATGAATTCCGCGACAGTCTTGGCCGGCACCTCGGGATTGACCTCCATCACGTTCGGCACCCGCACGAAGCCGGCGACCGGCACGGTGTCGCGCAGGAAGTCGAAGGTGAGGTGCTTGTAGAGCGTGGCGTTGATGGTATTGGCCGGATTGGCCAGCAGGAACGTGTAGCCATCGGGTGCCGCCTTGACGGCCGCGTCGGTGCCGATGTTGTTGCCCGCGCCTGGGCGGTTCTCGATGATGAAATTCTGGCCGAGCTTCTGGCCGAGCCAATTGCCGAACAGGCGGGCCAGGATGTCGGTCGAGCCGCCGGGCGGATAGCCGACGATGATACGCGGCTGCCGCGTCGGGTAATCCAGTGCCTGCGCGCCAGTGACAATCGTGGCGGCGCAGCTCAGCGCCAGAAATGCCCGAACCAGCAGGCTCACGCTCAGTCTCATGCCAGAGTCCTCCCTGCCCGCCTGTAAACCGGCGGCTGGCGCGAAACTACGCGGCAGCCATGGCCTTGCACAAGGGCATCGTCGCCCGACAGCATCGGGCAGCCACTGGGATGCGGCCTAAACCATCCATGAAAACGATTGGTCGGAGTGGCAGGATTTGAACCTGCGACCCCCACGTCCCGAACGTGGTGCGCTACCAGACTGCGCTACACTCCGACTGCGGGGCGGCTTATAACCCCGTCTCCCCTCAAGCCGCAAGCTTGGACCAAGCGCGGCTAAAGCACAGGTAATGGATGACGGCAGAGCCGGCAACGCGGGTCATGAAGGCTGACGCCGAGGCGATCGGCGCCGCGGCGCGCTGCCTTGCGGCCGGCGGGCTGGTCGCGTTTCCGACCGAAACCGTCTATGGGCTCGGCGCGGACGCCACCAATGGCACGGCCGTCGCGCGCCTGTATGCGGCGAAGGGGCGGCCGCAGTTCAATCCGTTGATCGCGCATGTTCCCGACCTCGCCGCTGCCGGGCGGCTGGCCGAGTTCGACGATGCGGCGCGCAAGCTTGCGCAGGCGTTCTGGCCGGGCCCGCTGACCCTGGTGCTGCCGAAGTCTGCGCGATGCGACGTGTCCGATCTGGCGCTCGCCGGGCTCGACAGCGTCGCACTGCGGGTGCCGAGCCATCCGGTGGCACGCGAGCTGCTGGCGGCATTCGGCAGAGCGATCGTCGCGCCCTCGGCCAATCGCTCCGGCCATGTATCGCCGACCAGCGCCGCCCACGTGCTCAACGATCTGCGCGGACGCATCGACCTGATCGTCGATGGCGGACCCTGCACGGTCGGCGTCGAGTCGACTATCGTCTCCTGCCTCGGCGCGCCGACACTGTTGCGGCCCGGCGGCCTGCCGCGCGAGGACATCGAGCGTGTGCTCGGGGTCGCTTTGACCGAGGCGCCGCTGCGCGACGCCCCGATCGCGCCCGGCATGCTGGCCTCGCATTACGCGCCGAAGGCCCGATTGCGGCTCAACGCCGAAACAGCCCGCCCGGGCGAAGCCCTGCTCGCTTTCGGGCCGGTCAGCGGCAGGCCGGCGGACTCCATGAACCTGTCGGAACGCGGCGACCTGGTCGAGGCCGCCGCCAACCTGTTCTCGCATCTGCGTGCGCTCGACCGCGGCGGTGCTAAGATCATCGCCGTGATGAAAGTGCCCCACGACGGTCTCGGCGAAGCCATCAATGACCGCCTCGAGCGCGCCGCCGCGCCGCGCCCCTAGAGATTCCAGGAAGCCGCAAGCCAAATGAACCTGCAAGCAAAGCCGACGCTGTCGCCCGAATTGCTCAAGCGCTTCGCCGCGATCGTCGGCGACAAGTTCGCCATTACCGACCCGCAGGTGCAGCACTCCTATCTGGTCGAGATGCGGGACCTTTACAAAGGCCGCTCGCCTTTGGTGCTGCGTCCCGGCTCGGTCGAGGAAGTGGCTGCGATCCTCAAGCTCGCCAACGTCACCCACACCGCGGTGGTGCCGCAGGGCGGCAATACCGGCCTGGTCGGCGGCCAGATCGCATTCAACGGCGAGATCGTGATTTCACTCACCCGGCTCGACAAGATTCGTGAAGTCGATGCGGTCTCCAACACCATCACCGTCGAAGCCGGCGTCACTTTGCAGCGAACCCGCGAAGCCGCCGCTAAAGTCGACCGGCTCTATCCGCAGCTGCTGCCGTCGGAGGGCACCTGCACGATCGGCGGCAACCTCTCGACCAATGCCGGCGGCGTCGCCGCGGTCGCGCACGGCATCGCCCGCTCGCATGCGCTCGGACTCGAAGTCGTGCTGGCCGACGGCCGCGTGCTGCACGACCTCAACAAGCTCAAGAAGAACAATACCGGCTACGATCTCCGGAACCTGTTCATCGGCGCCGAGGGCACGCTCGGCATCATCACCGCCGCCGTGCTGCGGCTGGTGCCGCGGCCGCGTTCGGTCGAAACCGCCTATGTCGGCGTGCCGAGCCCGGAGGCCGCGCTCGGCCTGCTCAAGCTCGCCGAGCAACGTTGCGCCGGCGGCGTCACCAGTTTCGAGCTGATCGCCCGGATCGGCATCGAGGCCGCGATCAAGCACGTGCCCGGCGTCCGCGACCCGCTCGGCAAGCCTTACGACTGGTACGTGCTGATGGAGCTGTCATCGCAGGCCGCCGAAGGCCTCCACGAGATCATGGAGGACATCCTCGCCGCCGGGGTCGAGCAAGGCATCGTGCTCGACGCCACCATCGCGGCGAGCCTCGAGCAGGCCAAGGCGTTCTGGTTCATCCGCGAGAACTTCGCCGAGGTGCAAAGAAAGCTCGGCGCCTCGATCAAGCACGATATTTCGGTGCCGGTCGCCGCCGTGCCGCAATTCATCGCCGAAGCCAATGCCGCGGTGGTTAAGCTGATCCCCGGCTCGATTCCGCTGCCGTTCGGCCACGCCGGCGACGGCAACATCCACTACAACGTGACGCAGCCGCCGGGCGCCGACAAGGACGCTTTCATCGCGCGTACGCTCGACATCAACGCGGCGGTGTTCGAGATCGTCGCCCGCCTGGGCGGCTCGATTTCGGCCGAGCACGGCGTTGGCGTGATGAAGCGGGACCAGCTGCCGAAATTCAAGGACCCGGTTGCGCTCGACCTGATGCGCACGCTCAAGCGCGCGCTCGACCCCAACAACATTCTCAATCCGGGCAAGGTCATCTAAGGCCGATTTACGCCGCCGCGACCGGCGCGATCTTCGCCAGTGCTTTGCCGATTTGAAGCTCCGCCATCTGCAGGTCGTAGTCGCTTTGGAGATTGAGCCAGAGCTGCGGCGTCGTGCCCAGCGCTTTGCCGAGACGAAGCGCGGTGTCAGCACTGATACCGACCTCCTCGGCAACGATTCGCTCGATTCGCGTTCGCGGCAGACCCATCGTCCTGGCGAGAGCACCCGCCGATAAATCAAGCGGCACCAAGAACTCCTCGCGGAGAACCTCTCCTGGATGCATCGCCTTTCTGGCCTTCCCCATTGTCTGATACCTGCGCTGCCGGCCGGAAGCTGCGGCACCGCTTAAAACAATGTCGGCTGGCCGTCGTCCTTGGCCTTGCGCGTGCGCGCCGGCTTGTCCGGCCCGGCCTCTGTCGCGGCGGCGGGCGCCGCACGTTCCAGCAGCGCCGGATTGTCATTGGCGACGCGGTTGACCGCGGTCGAGACCTCATAGGCCTCGAGCACACCCTCGTCCGCCGGTGCGATCAGCGCCGCGGCGGCTTCCGCATCGACATCGGCGCAGTTGAGCCACAGATCGAACGCCTCGGGCGGCACCACCACCGGCATGCGGTCGTGCAGCGGCGCCAAGGTCTCGTTGGCCGTGGTGGTGACGATGGCCGCGGTCTCCAGTTCCTCGCCGTTCGGGCCGGTCCAGGTCTCCCATAGTCCGGCGAAGGCCAGCGGCGTATCCGATCTACCGTGCACATAGAACGGCTGCTTGCGGTCGCGCAGGCGCTGCCATTCGTAGAAGCCGTCTGCCGGGATCAGGCAGCGCCGCCGCTTCATCGCCGCGCGAAACGCCGGCTTGTCGACCACCGATTCGCCCCGCGCATTGAACATCAGCGACACCGTTTTCGGGTCCTTCACCCAGGACGGAATGAATCCCCAGCGCACCAGCGCAAACCGCCGCTTGCCGTCCATTAGGTGGACGATGGCAATCGGCTGGGTCGGCGCGATATTATAGCGAGGCGGGAAATTCGGCAGGTCATCATAGCGAAACAGCGCGCGGATCGCCTCCGGCGAGGATGTCACTGCATAGCGTCCGCACATCGCTTGGTCCCGCACCGTTTCCCCGATTAATCACGATTTAACCATAGCCGGGGACACTGCAAGTCCTTGAGACCGGGCTGGGTGCCGACCGCCAGATGAGCCTGCCGCGACACCGTTCGGCCGAGGACGACGCCCGCGCGATCAGGCTGGCGCGGGCCAATATCAATCCGGTCACCGGGCTTGCCACCGACTATCTCAATCATTTCAATGAAGCGATCATGCTGCTTGAAATGCTCGAGACCTGCCCGGACTGTCTCGACGATTTCCGCGCCTGGAAGCCGCTGAGCTATCGCGAGCATTTCGAGAACTCGAAGCTGCGCGATCGCGCGCTGGCGATCGAGGCCTACGAACACGCCTGTCCCGCGGCGCGCCAGGACCTCGACGTCCTCACCGACAAGATGTGCGCGGTGCTGGAAGCGACGCATGCGGCGCTCGGCGGCGGCTTGACGCCGCCGGCGGCGGTCCAGATCGCCTATCGTTCCGTGATCCGCCTCAAGCTGCTGGTCGCTCGCGCCGGGGCGGTGATCAATGGCGAAGCCGAGACCGGCGCCGGAGCCGGGCCGCAAGCCGCCGTCGACCTGCTGTTGAAGCGCTGAGCCGTGGCCGACGCCCGCGCTTATCCCGACCGGCCGTTCCTCGCCGTCAGCGCCGCGATCGTGCGCGATGGCAAGGTGCTGATCGTGCGGCGCGACCGGCCGCCGGCAAAAGGCGTCTATACCCTGCCCGGCGGCCTCGTCGAAGCTGGCGAGACGCTGATCGACGCGGTGACGCGGGAGGTCCGCGAAGAGACCGCCCTGACCATTGCGCCGGTCGCACTCGCCGGGCATCGCGAAGTCATCACGCAAGACCCCGACGGCAGGTTTGAACGTCACTTCGTCATCTTGTGCTTCGCCTCGCAATTCATCTCGGGGACGCCGGTGGCAAATGACGAAATCGCGGAAATTCTCTGGCTCGACCCGGCCGAGCTCGCGGGCTTGCGCACCACCGAGGGGCTTGCCGAGATCGTCGACTCGGCTTTTGAGGTGCTAAAGGCGGTGACCTGAGTTCTGCCTTGCGGCAAGGCATCCACCGGCGCATATCTGCCTCGACACATGCTGTTTGCGATGCCGAAAAAGCTGATCGCCACGCTTTCGCTCTGCTTGCTGCTGTTCGCGGCGCCGGCGCGCGCCGTCGAAGGCGGCGCGGCGCCTTTCGACGGCGACATGGCCCGGCTCGCCGAGATTCTCGGCGCGCTGCATTATCTGCGCAACGTCTGCGGCTCGAAGGAAGGCCAGAAATGGCGCGAGCAGATGGAGGCGCTGGTCGACGCCGAGGCGCCGAGCGGCGAGCGGCGGCAAAAAATGGTCGCCAGCTTTAACCGTGGTTACCGCGGATTCCAGCAGGCCTACCGCAACTGCACCCCCGCCGCCAATATCGCTATCCGCCGCTATCTCGATGAAGGCGCCCGCATCGCCCGCGATATTACGGCGCGATATGCAAATTAATCGCGTACAGATTAACCTTTCTGTGAGTTGCAAGCGGCGGCGCCGAATCGTCGTGCTAACGTCCGCTCAGATGGGGCGGCGTTGCGGCGCCATAATTTCGAAAGCGGCGTAATGGACACCTTGGGACGAATTCTTCCTGCGCGCGATCCGGTCGCGGATCAAGAACAGAAGCGCGTTGCGCTCGGTTACGTCCAGGAAGCCTGGGCCGAAGCCCGGCTCGACGGCATCGACGGCGACTGCCTCGCGCAGGCCAGCCTGTTCCTGTCATTCGTCGAATTCGTCGGCACCTACGGCGAGGAAGCGGCGGCGGTCTATGCCAATGGCCTCGCCGCCCGTATCCGTAACGGCGAATTCTCGCTCGACCGGCCGCGGCAATAACCGGCGGTTTCCACTGGTTCAGCGCGCCTCATACATCCGATCCAGCACGGCGTCGATATCCGCCGGATAGAACGGCTTTTTCAGGAATGCCATGGCGCCTGACGTCCTCGCCTTGACGATGACGGCGTCATCAACATTCGAGGTCATCATCACCACGTGGACCTTCGGCGCTACGCGTTTGATCTCGGCCAAAGTCTCAAAACCATTGAAGCCCGGCATATTATAGTCGAGCAGAACGAGATCGATGCCGGTGGCAAGCTGCTTAAGCGCGGTAATCCCCTCATCGGCCTCGGCGACGTCGAGCACATAGCGGCTGGCCGACAAAATCTTGCGCACGATGCTGCGCATGGTCCGGGAATCATCGACGACCAGGACCCGTGTGGGCAGCCGAAACCGTACGCAGCGCTCGATCAGGGCGCGCGCCTCGGCCCCGGTCACCGGCTTCGAGAACACCGCGTCGACGCCATCAATGTGCGGCGTTCCCTGAAGCCCGGACATCGCAATGAAGGGCGCCGGCGATTTGGTCCGCGCACTCTTGATCGCAGCGTCACGGTCGGCGCCGGTCAACGCGGCGTCGACAATGACAATGTCGAATCCGCCGTTTTTTAGCGCCGGACACGCTCCGCCGGCATCCCCTTCGGAAAATTCGATCGGCACCGAGGCGAGCATCGCGCCTTCGCGCCAGATTTCGCCCACCGCTCGCAAGGCGGAGACGACCATCAATCGCAGGGTGAGAATGTCACCTGTCATAAGCTCCCCTCACCGGCGCGAAGGCGCCGGGTGCCCCAGAGCGAACGTTATAGGTCATAATCAATTATGAGAGGTTATCAATTCCTGACCGCGTGAAAATAAGCCGCACGGGCTCACTAGGGCCCAAGCCCGCGTTAAACGAAAGTCTAACTCGCGAGCGTTTCGAGGAAACGAACCCGTTCGCCCTTAGCCGCCTCAAGCAACGCGCCCTCCCACATCACGCGGTGGCCGCGGACCATGGTACCGACCGGCCAGCCGGTCACCTCGACGCCGTCATAAGGCGACCAGCCGGCGCGCGAGGCAATCCAGGCATCGGTAATTTTTTGCCGGCGCTTGAGATCGACCACGGTGATGTCGGCGTCGTAACCGGCGGCGATGCGGCCCTTGCGCGCAATGCCAAAGACCCGCGCCGGGCCGGCGCTGGTGAGATCGACGAAGCGGGCCAGCGACAGCCGCCCGGCATTGACGTGATCCAACATTAGCGGGACCAAAGTCTGCACCCCGGTCATGCCGGAATGCGTTTTCGGATAGGGCTGGGCTTTTTCCTCGCGGGTGTGCGGCGAGTGATCGGAGCCGATGCTGTCAATGACGCCCTGCGCGAGCCCCTGCCAGATGCCCGCGCGATGTGAGGCGTCGCGGATCGGCGGATTGAGTTGCGCCAGCGTGCCGAGCTTTTCGTAGCACTCCGGCGCGGCCAGAGTGAGATGGGCGGGCGTCGCCTCCGCCGTAGCGACGTCCTTGTGACCGGCGAGGAATGCGGCTTCCTCCTTGGTGGTGACGTGCAGCACATGAACGCGCTTGCCGGTCTCGTGCGCCAGCCGGATCAGGCGCTGCGTCGCCATCAGCGCCGCTGTAGCGTCCCGCCACACCGGATGCGAGCGGGGGTCGCCCTCGACCCGCAGATTCATGCGTTCGCGCAGCCGGTATTCGTCCTCGGAATGGAACGCAGCACGGCGGCGGATCGCCCTGAGCACGGCGCGCACGCCGTCATCATCCTCGATCAGCAGCGAGCCGGTCGACGACCCCATGAACACCTTGACGCCGGCGGCGCCGGGCAATTGCTCGAGCTCGCCGAGATCGCGGGTGTTCTCGCGCGTCGCGCCGACGTAAAACGCGAAGTCGCAATGCATGCGGTGGTGCGCGCGCCGGACCTTGTCGGCCAGGGCGTCGGCCGTGGTGGTGAGCGGATCGGTGTTCGGCATCTCGAAAATCGCGGTGACCCCGCCAAGCACGGCGCCGCGTGAACCGCTTTCGAGGTCTTCCTTGTGGGTCAGGCCCGGCTCGCGGAAATGGACGTGGCTGTCGATGACGCCAGGCAGGACATGCAGCCCGCGGCAGTCGATCACCTCCCCGGCCGAGGCGCGCGACAGGTCGCCGAGCGCCGCGATCAGGCCGCCACGAACGCCGATATCGCGCCCGCCCTCGCCGTCGTGATTGACGACGGTGCCGCCTTTGAGGATCAGGTCGAAGGCTTCGGCCATTTCGGGCGGCTGCCGGCGTTTCCGTGCTTACGTTTCGGGGCAAGTTCTGGCATGAGACTCACCGATTGGAAACAGCCATGCAGGCAGCCCTTCTCCCCGACCGCGGCGTGGTCAAGCTATCCGGCGATGACAGCCGGGCCTTTCTCAACGGCCTGCTGACGGTCGATATTGCCAAGATGACGCCAGGCTCGGCGCGCTACGGTGCGCTGCTGACGCCGCAGGGCAAGATCGTCAGCGATTTCCTCGTCTACCAGCCGACGCCGCAGGATGGCGGCGGCTATCTGATCGACTGCCCGCGCGCGCTGGCATCGCTGCTGGTGGAGAAATTCAAGTTCTACAAGCTTCGCGCCAAGGTCGATGCCGCGGATCTGTCGGACCAGCTCGGCATCATGGCGGTCTGGGGCGGCAGCGCCGGCGACAGCGAATTCGGCCCAAGCTTTGCCGATCCGCGGCTTACGGCGCTCGGCATGCGTATCATCCTGCCGCCCGGCACGGCCGTGGAAGCCGCCGCGGATCTCGGCGCGAGCCTGGTCGCGGCCGAGGCCTATGAGGCGCATCGCATCGCGCTCGGCGTGCCGCGGGGCGGGCTCGATTTTGCCTATGGCGATACCTTCCCGCATGAAGCCGACATGGACCAGCTCGGCGGCGTCGATTTCGAGAAGGGCTGCTATGTCGGCCAGGAGGTGGTGTCGCGCGTCGAGCATCGCGCCAGCGCGCGCAGCCGCGTCGTGCCCATCGCCTATGACGAGTTCGCGCCGTCATCGGGCCTGCCGGTGATGGCGGGTGAAAAAACGCTGGGCGCGCTCGGCTCGACCGCCAAGGGCCGCGGCCTGGCTTTGCTGCGGCTCGACCGCGTCGCCGATGCGCTCGCCGGCGGCATCCCGATCACCGCCGGCGGCATTGCGATCCATCCGCGCAAGCCCGATTGGGCGCGGTTTGCATTCCCCGGCGATAGCCAATGAAGCGGCGCATCAGCGCAATCCGCCACGATGATGGCCATCATCGCTGCCCCTGGCCGGGCCTCGATCCGGTTTACGTCGCTTACCATGACGAGGAGTGGGGCGTGCCAGAGTTCGATGACCGCGCGCTGTTCGAGAAGCTGATTCTCGACGGCTTCCAGGCCGGCCTGTCTTGGATCACGATCCTGCGCAAGCGCGACAATTTCCGCCGCGCCTTTTCCGACTTCGCGCCGGAGAAGATCGCGCGCTACACGCCGGCAAAAATCGAGCGGCTGATGCAGGACGCCGGCATTGTGCGCAATCGTTCCAAGATCGAAGGTGCCGTGGCATCGGCGCGGGCCTATCTCAAGATCATGGAAAGCGGACCCGGCTTTTCCAATCTGCTGTGGGATCGTCTCAACGGCCAGCCGAGACAGAATAATTTCCGCAGCATGAAGCAGATTCCAGCGGCGACCGACCTGTCGATCGCGATGTCGAAGGATCTCCTCGGACGCGGCTTCAAATTCGTCGGCCCGACCATCGTCTATGCCTTCATGCAGGCCACCGGCATGGTCAACGATCACCTCGTCACCTGCCACCGCCATGCCGAGTGCGCGGCCCTGGCCAAGCCGCCCAAAAAACGCCGATGAAGAAGGCGAAGCAGCCGGCCCCTCGCGCCTGGCAGCGCATGCTGTCGGGCCGCCGGCTCGATCTGCTCGATCCGTCGCCCCTCGACGTCGAAATCGAGGACATCGCCCACGGCCTCGCCCGCGTCGCGCGCTGGAACGGACAGACCAAAGGCGGGCTGATTTTCTCGGTGGCGCAGCACGCGCTGCTGGTCGAGGCGATCGCGCGCCAGAAAGTGCCGCGGCTCGACCACACCGCGCGGCTCGCCGTGCTGCTCCACGATTCGGCGGAATATGTGGTCGGCGACATGATCTCGCCGTTCAAGGCGGTGATCGGCGACAGCTATAAGGCTGTGGAGGCGCGCCTGCTCGCCACCATCCACCTGCGATTCGGCCTGCCGGCGACGCTGCCTCAGGACCTGCAGGCTTTGATCAAATCGTCCGACCGCAGCGCCGCCTTTTTCGAGGCGACCCGGCTTGCCGGCTTTGAACTGACCGAGGCGCGGCGGTTTTTTGGCCGCCCGCAACCCCTTCCAACGGCGCTCGAACGCGACTATCTGACGCCATGGCCGGTGGCGACGGCCGAGCGGCGGTTCCGCGAGCGCTTCGCCACCTTGTTGGCCGCGTAAGGCTTTTCAAGCCGGCCCGTGCCGTAGTATCGCCATCACAGCATCATTGAGTCCGGAATGATCCACGTCTGCTCCCTCGCCCGCCTGCACGACACCGTTGCCAGCGTCGGCGCCCGCCATGTCATCACGCTGATGCGCAACACCGATCAGGTGGTGCGGCCCGATCCGATCGTGCAGGACAATCATCTGATCCTGAGCATGGACGACATCTCGCAACCGCTCGACGGCTATGAATTGCCCGGCGAAGCGCATGTCTACCGCCTCGTCGAATTCGTCGGCGGCTGGGACCGTGCGACGCCGATGGTGGTGCATTGCTATGCCGGCATCAGCCGCTCGACCGCGGCCGCCTTCGTGACCGCCTGCGCCCTCAATCCGCAGCGCGACGAAATGCAGATCGCCAAGGCGATCCGCGACGCCTCGCCGACCGCCTCGCCGAACATCCGCATCGTTACGCTGGCCGATCAGCATCTCGGCCGCGGCGGACGCATGGTGCGGGCGATCGAGACCTTGGGGCCGGCGGAATCGGCCTATGAAGGCGTGCCGTTCCGGCTCGATCTCGAATAAGGCCAGCGCTAGACTGGCGCCGCTTTATCGACTGTACGGGGGGCGTGGTGAGCGAACGAAATTACGGCGTCGTCGCGCCGGACATCTTGTTATCCTATGACGGCCTCGCTTTCCTCAAAGCGATCATCGCCGGCACGGTACCGAATCCGCCGATCAGCGAAGTCCTGAATTTCCATCTCACGGAAGCCGAGACCGGCCGGGCGGTGTTCGAGGGCTCGCCGGAGGAGCGTTTCTATAATCCGATCGGCAGCGTCCATGGCGGCATTGCCGCGACGCTGCTCGATTCGGCGCTCGGCTGCGCGATCTTCTCGACGATTGCCAAGGGCGAGACCTGGACCACGCTCGAATTCAAGATCAATTTCGTGCGGGCGATGACCGGAGCGACCGGGCCGGTCCGCGCCGAGGGCCGGGTCATTCATCGCGGCCGCACGGTCGCGACCTCAGAGGGCGATCTGAAGGATCGCGCGGGCAGGCTCTATGCCCACGCCAGCACGACCTGCATGATCTTCCCGGCGAAGGGTTGAACGTCTATTCGTGGACGTCGGAGGCCAGCGATGGCCGCAGTGCCATCGGCGCCTCGCGATGCTGCGCGCGTTCGGCGATGCCCATGCGCGGGGCCTGCTGGTTGAAGTCGCAATAGGCGAAGCCAAGCCCGGCAATCGAGCCGCGGAAATGCTTGTTGTCGAAGCGCTCGAGATGGAAGCACGGCTCGATCGGCAGCCCGCGCAGCGATGCGCAGACCGAGCCGTTCTTGACCTTGAGCGTGCCGGCCGGAAGGAAAGCGCGCCGCGTCGGTCCTTCACCCTGGAATTGGATAGTGCCGATCACAGAACCGTCGGCAAAGACGCGGCCGGCGCCGCGCGTGCCTTCAAAGCAGGTGTAGTTGAACAGCTTGCCGGTCACGACCTGACGGGCTTCCTCGGCCGAGATCTCGCCGGCCAAGGCTGGTGCAATGGCCGGCGAAACGGCCGGCACCGCGGTCAGAACGGCCGCAACGGCAAACACCCCACGCAACATCACGACACTCCGAATGACGCCACTCACCACCCTGTACGTTACCGGATTATGCCCCAGACTTCGTCAGCAAATCCTGAACGTGTTTACCCGATCTTGACCACGATCCGGCCCCTGACCTGGCCTTGCAGGATGCGCGGGGCGGCGTCGAACACCCCCGACAGCCCGATTTCGGTGGTCAGGGCCGCAAGTTTAGCGCGATCGAGGTCGGTTTCCAGCCTTTTCCAGGCCTCCCGGCGCTTGGGTGCCGGGCACATCACCGAGTCGATGCCGTAAAGGCACACCCCGCGCAAAATGAACGGCGCCACCGAGGCAGGCAGGTCCATCCCCGCGGCCAGTCCGCAGGCCGCGACCGCGCCGCCATAGCGCATCATCGACAGCATGTTGGCGAGCGGAATGGAACCGGCGACGTCGATGCCGCCAGCCCAGCGCTCCTTGGTGAGCGGCCTGGGCGAACCGGAAAGTTCCTTGCGGTCGACGATTTCGGCCGCTCCAAGGCCCTTGAGGAAACCCGCCTCCTCAGGTCGTCCGGTGACGGCGTGGACGGTAAACCCGAGCTTGACGAGGATCGCAATCGCAACCGAGCCGACGCCGCCGGCGGCGCCGCTGACGACGATCGGACCATTGGGGGGCGTCAAGCCGTGCCGTTCGAGCGCCATCACCGCCAGCATCGCGGTGTAGCCGGCGGTGCCGATCGCCATAGCGTCGCGCGTCGTCATGCTCGCCGGCAGCGGCACCAGCCATTCGCCTTTAATCCTGGCTTTCTCGCCATAGGCGCCGAGGTGGGTCTCCCCCAGGCCCCAGCCATTGAGCACGACCTTGTCGCCGGCTTTCCACGAGGCATTTGTCGAGCTCTCGACGGTTCCGGCGAGGTCGATGCCGGCGATCATCGGGAAGCGCCGCACCACCGGGGCCTTGCCGGTGATGGCGAGCCCATCCTTGTAGTTGACGGTGGAATATTCGACCCGGACCGTGACGTCGCCGTTCATCAGATTGGCCTCGTCGAACTCGGTCAACGCGGCCTTGGTGCCGGCCTTCGCCTTCTCGATCACGATTGCCTTGAATGTCGCCACGCCGCGCCCTCGCCTTGAATGTCAGGACGTTTTCGCGCGTCGCGATCGAGAGCGCAAGCCACCGCCGCTTCAGGCCGGCGCCGCCGCCAGCCGCGCCACCGGGCGCTCGACGATCGGCAGATTGATCAGCGCAGAGAGCACGCCGAACACGACCGACAGCCACCACACCGGATTATAGGAGCCGGTGTGCTCGAACACGATGCCGCCAAGCCAGACGCCGAGGAAACCGCCGACCTGATGACTGAAGAAGGCGAAGCCGAACAGCATGGCGAGCCAGCGGGTGCCGAACATGGTTGCGACCAGGGACGAGGTCGGGGGCACCGTCGACAGCCATAGCAATCCCGTGACGGCGCCGAACACCAGCGTGCCGACCGGAGTGATCGGCATGGTGATGAAAACCACGATCGAGGCCGCCCGCGCGAGATAGATGAACGACAGGATGAAACGGCGCGGCATCCGGTTGCCCAGATAGCCCGACGCCAGCGAGCCGACGATATTGAACAGGCCGATCACGGCGAGCGTCCAGCCGCCGATCTCCGCCGACAATCCGCGGTCGATCAGATAGGACGGCAGATGCACCGTGACGAAGGCGAGTTGGAAGCCGCAGGTGAAGAAGCCGAGCACCAGCAGGACGTAGCTGCGATGGCCGAAGGCTTCGGCGAGCGCGCGCTTGAGCGATTGCTGGGATGGCCCGGGCGCAGCCGCGGCGTTCGCCGCGATTTGCGCGGGCGGCGTCGCCAGCGCGACAGCGAGCGGCACGATCAACAGGATGACGCCGGCGAACGCGAACAGCGCGACCTGCCAGCTATAGGAATCCATGATCGCCACCGCGATCGGCGAGAACAGGAACTGACCGAACGAACCGGCCCCAGTGCCGAGCCCGAAGGCGAGCGAGCGCCAGCTTTCCGGCAGCAGCTTGCCGAAGGCGCCGAGCACGATATTGAACGAGCAGCCGGACAGGCCGAGCCCGATCAGGACGCCGGCCGAAAGATCGATTCCCGCGGCCGTCGTCGCATGCGACATCAGCGCAAGGCCGACCGCGTAAAACAACGCGCCGAGCATCAGCACGCGGTTGGTGCCGAAACGGTCGGCGATCGCGCCGGCAAAAGGCTGGCCGATGCCCCACAGCAGATTCTGGATGGCGAGCGCGAAGGCAAACACTTCGCGGCCCCAGCCATTGGCGCCGGACAGCGGCGTCAGGAAGAAACCGAGCGAGGAGCGCGGCCCGAAGCTCACCATCGCAATGATGCAGCCGCACACAATGACGACGGCAGGAGTCCGCCAGCCGCGGAGCGATTCCATCTGCGTCATCGGGACGTCCTCGGCAACAGGCCGGTTGGCGTGTCAGTTCAGTCGGTCTCTATAGGGGGTTCGGAGCGGGCGCGGAAACGAATATTCGTGATCGAAGCCATTTGCCCGGCGCATGTCTCGCCGAAACTCAGAGCTTTGCGGTGGTTTCGGCGGTAGTTTTAGGGTCACCCCACTTCGGCTCGTCGGCGCCATCGCCCCAATTGCGCGGGCGGTAGAAGATCAAGCCGCCGAGCTTGTCGATCCGGCGCATCTCGCCGACCCAGTTCGGATGCGCCCACCAGTCGTGATAATGCGTCGATTTCGCCACTTCCGGCATCCACAGCTTGCCGTCGAGAATATCGGCGGCAATTTTCCTGGCGCGGGTCCAGGCGTCCGGCTCCTCGACCGCATTGCGCTTGCCGTCGCAGGCGAAGGTGAACTGACAGGCCAGATGCCGGTGGGCGTTCTGGTAGACCACGTCGCAGACGTTGTTGGGATAGAACGGCGAGAACGCGCGGTTGAGCACGACCTGCGCCACCGCGATCTGCGCCCGCACCGGCTCGTCGCGCGCTTCGAAATAGACGGCATTGGCGAGGCACTTCTCGGCCGCGGCACGGCCGCGGCCGCTGAGCCTGAGGCGTTCGGCCGGCGACATCGGGTGCCGGCTCGGCCCGGTGACTTCGCCTTTCGGCGCGACCGACTGCCCCGGCTTCGACGCGGTGTCGTCATGAGCCGGCGGCGTCAGCGCCGCCAATTTGATGTCGCGGTCGCTGCGCGGCACGATCACCTGCGGCGCCTCGCCGGGCGACCACGGTGCGATGCTCGCACGCGGCGCGCCCATGGGATCTGCGCCGAAATAGAGCCGTGCCTCGCTGCGCGCGCCCAGAGCCGTCGCGGACGCGGCGTTGCGCGCTTGCTCGAGCTTTGCGACAGGATCAAGCGAATGCGGCGCGGCATTCGGCGCAGCCGTGGAATCTTCGGTGATGCGTTCGACATTCACCGTCGCCACCGCAGGTTCGGCGGCGACCAGACCATCGGCCGGTCGTGGCGGCGGCATCGGGGTTCGCTGCCGCAAGCGCAGCGCGTCGTGTTTGCGGCTGCGATTGACCGAAGGGTAGTGCAAGGCTTGCACATCGCCGAGAATTTCCCGGCCCAGCGTGCCGGCGACCTCATTCGAATCGATGCTCGCCAGCGCATAAAGCGGCGCGCGCGGTATGGCGGTACCGATCGGCCGCGGCAGGCTGAACATCGACGCCTCGAACACGCTCGGCGGCGAGCCAAAAACGTATTTTTGCCAGCGGTGGCTGACCGAAGGCTGCCGCGCAATCAGCGCGCCGAGATCCTGGAAGCCGATCTGGTTTGGCAGAATCGCAAAGGCGATCGCGGTGAGTCCGACCGGCGCAAAACGGCTATGACGGGGGACTGTTCGGGACAAGGTGAGACGACGCCACAATACAAATGCACGTCCGCTCTCGCCGCCGGTTTGGCGACAATGCGACGCATTCTGTTATTGCGCGATTAACCTTGCGAAGCTGTTAATCGCTGACGCCGGACAGCGGAGTTCCAGTGTTAAAGCTTATTAACCGTATCGCAATCGGTGATGGCCGATAGTCGCGCGCGATTGACGGAAACGACGAACCTGCATGTTCACGATCCTGCCATCGAGCTATGGCGCTCAAGCCGTGACGGTCGCTGTCTGCCTTGTGGCGCTCGCGGCGCTGGTCGCTATTTTTCGCGGCGCGCAGCGGCAAAACCGCCGCCTCGCCGACGCCCTCGACAACATGTCGCAAGGCCTCTGCATGTTCGGCGCGCAGGGCCGCATCATCATATGCAATCAGCGCTATATCGAAATGTACAAGCTCGATCCCGCGATCGTGAAGCCCGGCTGCACGCTGCGCGCCTTGATCACGCACCGCAAGGCGACCGGGCTGTTCCAGGGCGACGTCGACGCATATTGCGCCGGCATCATCGAGGGCGTGCGCAAAGGCGAGGTGACGGCGTTCTACGTCAACGCCAGCGACGGCCGCGTCATCAACGCCGTCAACCAGCCGACCAAAAGCGGCGGCTGGGTGTCGACCCATGAGGACGTGACCGACCGCCGCAAGGCCGAGGAAGAGCGCGCCGCCATCCAGGACCAGGATCAGCGCCGCGCCATCGTCGACCGCGCCATCGCCAGCTTCCGCCCGCAGGTGGAAAAGCTCCTGCACAGCGTCAGCGGCAGCGCCGCGTCGATGCGCGGCACGGCGACGGCGCTGTTCAGCGCATCCGGGCAGACCACACAGCGCGCCGAAAGCGCGGTCGCGGCATTTCACGAAGCCTCTGCCAATGTTGAAACCGCGGCGGTCGCCGCCGATGAACTGTCGCGCTCGATCGCCGAGATCAGCCGCCAGCTGAGCCACACCACCGAGATCGTCGACATGGCGACGACCGAGGCGCGCGCGACCGACGAGCAGATCGCCGGGCTCGCCACCGGCGCGCAGAAGATCGGCGACGTCATCAAGCTGATCCGCAATATCGCCGGACAGACCAATCTGCTGGCCCTCAATGCCACCATCGAGGCGGCGCGCGCCGGCGAAGCCGGCAAGGGCTTCGCTGTGGTCGCCGCCGAGGTCAAGTCGCTGGCGGTGCAGACCGCCAAGGCCACCGAAGACATTGCCAGCCACATCCTCGGCGTGCAGAACTCGACCAGTTGCGCGGTGGCCGCGATCCGACAGATCGCGGCGCGCATGCACGAGATCAACCAATATACCGGAGCGGTGGCGTCTTCGGTCGAAGAGCAGAACGCCGCGACCGGCGAGATTTCGCACAACGTCGCCAGCGCCGCCGCCGGCACCAGCCATGTCGTCACCGTGCTCGACGAGGTCAGCGGCGCCGCCAGCAAGACCCGCTCGTCGGCCGAGGCCGTGCTCGGCGCGTCGGAAACCGTCGAATCGGCGGTGTCCAATCTGCGCGGCGAGGTGGAAGATTTCCTGAAGAAGGTGGCGGTGTAGCCCTTTACTGTCGTCCCGGCCGAGCGAAGCGAGGGCCGGGACCCATACTCCGTCGAGACGTTTCGGCGTATGGGTCCCCGCCTGCGCGGGACGACAGCAAGCTACGCCTGGCTCGCTGCGCTCTTGCCGAGCGCCGCCTGCGCCGCGGCGAGCCGCGCGATCGGCACCCGGAACGGCGAGCACGACACATAATCGAGCTTCGCCTCGTGGCAGAACGCGACCGAGGCCGGGTCGCCGCCATGCTCGCCGCAAATGCCGACCTTGAGCTTGGGCCGTACCTTACGGCCACGCTCGACGCCGATCCTGACCAGTTCGCCGACGCCCTGCTGGTCGATCGAAACGAACGGATCGCCGGGGAGAATTCCGCGCGCGGTATAGACGCCGAGGAAGCTCGCGGCGTCGTCGCGCGAAATGCCGAACGTGGTCTGCGTCAGGTCATTGGTGCCGAACGAGAAGAACTCCGCCCCGCCCTTGCCCTCGGCGATCTCGGCCGCCATCAGCGCGGCACGCGGCAGCTCGATCATGGTGCCGACCTGGTAGTCGAGCTTGGCGTTCTTTTCCTTCTTGACGGCCTCGGCCATGACGTCGATCCGCGCCTTGACGATGTCGAACTCGGCGCGGGTCGCGATCAGCGGCACCATCACTTCCGGCACCACCGGCTCGCCGGTCGATTTTCCGGCGTCGACCGCCGCTTCGAAAATGGCGCGGGCCTGCATCTCGGCGATTTCCGGATAGGCGATGGCGATGCGGCAGCCGCGGAAGCCGAGCATCGGGTTGAATTCGTGCAGCGCGGCGGCGCGGTCGGCGATCTTGCGGGGATCGACACCCATCGCCGCGGCGACTTCGGCGATTTCCTTGTCGCCGTGCGGCAGAAATTCGTGCAGCGGCGGATCGAGCAGCCTTATCGTCACCGGCTTGCCGCGCATGATCTCGAACAGCTCGACAAAATCGGCGCGCTGCATCGGCAATAGCTTGGCGATCGCGGCGCGGCGCGAGGTCTCGTCGTCGGCGAGGATCATTTCGCGCACCGCCTGGATGCGCTCGCCCTCGAAGAACATGTGCTCGGTGCGGCACAGCCCGATGCCCTCGGCGCCGAACCGCACCGCGGCGCGCGCGTCGGTCGGGGTGTCGGCATTGGCGCGGACGCCGAGCTTGCGCACGCTGTCGGCCCAGCCCATCAGGATGCCGAACTCGCCGGACAGAGCCGGCTCGACCATGTCGACCTTGCCGGCCAGCACCTGGCCGGTCGAGCCGTCAATGGTGATGAAGTCGCCCTGCTTGAAGGTCTGGCCGCTGGCGATCATGGTGCGGCCGGCATTGTCGACCCGAAGCTGGCCGGCGCCGGAGACACAGGGCTTGCCCATGCCACGCGCCACCACCGCGGCATGCGAGGTCATGCCGCCGCGGGTGGTGAGAATGCCCTCGGCGGCGTGCATTCCGTGAATGTCCTCGGGCGAGGTCTCGACCCGCACCAGGATGACCTTGCGGCCGTCGCTTTTGAGCTGCGCGGCCTCATCGGCGGAAAACACGATCTCGCCGCAGGCGGCGCCGGGCGAGGCCGGCAGGCCGGTGGCGATGATCTTGCGCTCGGCCTTCGGATCGATGGTCGGGTGCAGCAATTGATCGAGCGAGCCCGGATCGACCCGCAGCACCGCCTCGTTTCGCGTGATCAGCTTTTCATTGGCGAGCTCGATGGCGATGCGCAGCGCCGCCTTGGCGGTGCGCTTGCCGTTGCGGGTCTGCAGCATCCACAGCTTGCCCTGCTCCACCGTGAATTCGAGGTCCTGCATGTCCCGGTAGTGCCGCTCGAGCTTGTTGTAGATGCGCGCCAGCTCGGCGAACGCCTTGGGCAGCGTCTGTTCCATCGACGGTCTGTCGGAGCCGGACTCGGCGCGCGCGGCTTCCGAGATTTCCTGCGGCGTGCGGATGCCGGCGACGACGTCCTCGCCCTGCGCGTTGATGAGGAACTCGCCGTACAGCTTCTTCTCGCCGGTCGAGGGATTGCGGGTGAAGGCGACGCCGGTCGCCGAGGTCTCGCCCATATTGCCGAACACCATGGCCTGCACATTGACCGCGGTGCCCCAGCTTTCCGGGATGTTGTGCAAACGCCGATAGGTGATGGCGCGCTGGTTCATCCAGGAGCCGAACACCGCGCCGATCGCGCCCCATAATTGCGCGAACGGGTCCTGCGGGAACGGCTCGCCCTTTTCCTCCTGGACGCGCTTCTTGTAGAGCACGACCTGTTCGGCCCAGTCGTCGGCGGTCAGATCGGTGTCGAGCGAATAACCCTGCTGCTCCTTGTGGCGGTCGAGCAGATCCTCGAAGTGATGGTGCTCGACGCCGAGCACGACGTCGGAATACATGGTGATGAAGCGGCGATAGCTGTCATAGGCAAAGCGCCGGTCGCCGGATTTTTTCGCCAGCGCCTCGACCGTCACGTCATTCAGGCCGAGATTGAGCACGGTATCCATCATGCCCGGCATCGAGGCGCGCGCGCCGGAGCGCACCGAGACCAGCAGCGGATTTTTCGGATCGCCGAACACCTTGCCGGTGATCTTGCCGATCTGAGCCAGCGCCTTCTCGGCCTGGGCCTTCAGGTCCTTCGGGTGTTGCTGCTTGTTGGCGTAGTAATAGGTGCAGACCTCGGTGGTGATGGTGAAGCCGGGCGGCACCGGCAGGCCGAGCCCGGCCATTTCCGCAAGCCCCGCGCCCTTGCCGCCGAGCAGATTGCGCATGCCGGGCCTGCCCTCGGACTTGCCGTCGCCGAACGAATAGACCCATTTGCCGGATTTGGGCGGCGCCGCGCGCGTCTTCTGGCGCGATGCCACGCCTTTCGCCTTGCTCAAGATTTTTTTGCTGGGCTTTTTTGTCATCGGAATGCGACCGTTCCCGCTAACAACACGGGCAAGCAGCGGAGTGCAACCCCGGCTTCTAGTGGATCAAGCCGAGCCCCATCACCCCGACGAAAATCAGGTAGATGGCGACGATAAAATTCAGCAGCCGCGGCATGATCAGGATGAGAATGCCGGCGAGAATCGAAACAATCGGAGTGAGGTGAGCAAAGCCGATGGTCATGGGTTTTCCCTGTTCGTTGCACAGACAACCATTAAGACGGGAACTCGGTTCCGGGCGATTCTAGCCCTCGATCTTGGAGAAATCCGCCACGGCGCGGGTGGCCTCGCGGATTTCGTTGAGCAATTTCAGCCGGTTTGCCCGCAACGCCTTGTCGTCCACATTCACCGTCACCTTCTCGAAGAAGGCATCGACCGTCGGCCGCAGCGCCGCCATCGCGGTCATGGCGGCGGCGAAGTCTTCCCTGGCGACGGCGGTCGAGGCCGCGGTTTTTGTGGTGGCGATGGCGGCGGCCAGCGCCTTTTCCTCCGGGGCGGCGAGCAAGGCGGCGTCGGGCGCGCCGCTGTAGCGGGTATTGTCCTTCTTCTCCTCAATGCGGAGGATGTTCTCGGCGCGCTTGGTGCCGGCGAGCAGATTCTTGCCGTCATCGGTGTCGAGGAATTTGCCCAGCGCCTCGACGCGGCGGACGATCAGCAGCAGGTCGTCCTGGCCTTCGAGGGCAAACACAGCATCGACCAGATCGTGCCGCGCGCCCTGCTCGCGCAACTGCACCTTGAGCCGGTCGGCGAAGAAAGCGAGGAGGCCGCCTGTGTCCTTGTCATGCGCGGGCTTGTCCCGCGCATCCACGCCTTCCTTATTTGAAGCCAAGGCGTGGATGGCCGGGACAAGCCCGGCCGTGACGGCCGAGTGTGACTTTACGATTTGGTTCAGATGCAGACGAAGCTGGTTGTCCAACACAATCCGGATCACGCCCAGCGCCGCCCGCCGCAGCGCATAGGGGTCCTTGCTCCCCGTCGGCTTCTCGTCGATCGCCCAGAACCCGACCAGAATATCGATCTTGTCGGCGAGCGCGACCGCGATCGACACCGGATCGGCCGGCACCAAATCATCCGGGCCTTTCGGGCTGTAGTGGTCCTCGCAGGCGTGCGCGACCGCTTCGTCCTCGCCCTGCGCCTCGGCGTAATATTTCCCCATCAGGCCTTGCAGCTCGGGGAATTCGCCGACCACTTCGGTCAGCAGGTCGGCCTTGCATAATTGCGCGGCGCGCTCGGCCTTGGCCTTGTCGGCGCCGACCAAGGGCGCCAGTTCGCCGGCCAGCGCAACGATCCGGGCGATGCGCTCGGCCTGGGTGCCGAGCTTCTCGTGGAACACGATGTGCTCGAATTTCGGCAGCCGCGCTTCGAGCGGCATCTTGAGATCGGTTTCGTAGAAAAACTTGGCGTCGGACAGCCGGGCGCGAATGACGCGCTCATTGCCGGCGACGATCGACTTGCCGCCGTCGCTGGCTTCCTCGTTGGCGATGAGGACGAACTTGTTGGTGAGCCGCGCGGTCTGCGGGTCGCGCAGCACGAAGCATTTCTGGTTGTTGCGGATGGTGGCGCGGATCACCTCGTCGGGGATGGTCAGAAACGCCTTGTCGAACGAGCCCATCAGCACCACCGGCCATTCCACCAGTCCGGCGGCTTCGTTGAGCAGGCCGTCGTCCTCGACCAGTTCGTAACCTTGAGCGAACGCCAGGTTCTTGGCGTCGGTCAGGATGATCTCGCGCCGCCGCGCCGGATCGAGCACCACCTTGGCGGCTTCGAGCTTGGCGATGTAGTCGTCGAACCGCTTCACCTTGAATTTGCCCGGCGCCATGAAGCGATGGCCGTGGGTGTGGTCCCCCGACGCCACGCCGCCGACGTCGAAATGCACGACGTCCGGCTCCTCGGTCTCCGGGCCGAAGGTGGCGACGATCGAATGCAGCGGCCGCACCCAGGTCAAGGCGCCTTCCTTCGCCGATGCTTGGCCCCACCGCATCGACTTCGGCCACGGGAATGCGCGCACGACCTTGGGCACGATCTCGGCAATCACCTCGATCGCGGTGCGGCCCTTCTTCTCGATCACCGCGACGTAGAAATCGCCCTTCTTGTCGGCCTGCACCTTGGCCTGATCGATCGATGTCAGGCCGGCGCCGCGCAGGAAGCCCGCGATCGCCTGCTCCGGCGCGCCGACTTTGGGGCCCTTGCGCTCGTCCTTGAGGTCGGGCTGCCGCGCCGGCACGCCGTGCACGGAAAGCGCGAGACGTCGCGGCGTCACGAAGGCCTTGGCGCCCTCATAGACCAGCCCGGCCTCGACCAGCGCGTCAGTCACCAGCTTGCGCAGATCCTCGGCCGCGCGCGCCTGCATGCGCGCGGGAATTTCCTCGGAGAACAGTTCGAGCAGAAGGTCGGGCATCGCACTCTCGGGTTCCGCGACCTAGCAGGCGGCGGCGCGCTTGTCACCGTCAGGTCGGCGGCGCGCCGTTGGCGGTGTTGAGAACCTGACCAAAGCCGATGGTCTGTCCATCCGGGTCGCGCACCGCGAAGTCACGCACGCCGTACGGCTGATCGCAAAGCTCATAGTCGATGGTCGCGCCGCGGCCGCGCAGCTCATCGAACAGCGCCCTGACGTCGTCGACCCAGAAATACGCGTTCCACAGTCCTTCGTTGTGCCGCCAGTAGGGCACGATCGCCGCCCCGGCCGGGGCCTGCCGCAGCATCACGAAGGCCCTGTCGCGCTCCATGATGGCGAATTGCACCGGCTCGCCGAACGTGCCGTGGATGGCGAAGCCGAGCTTCTCGTTCCAATAGGCGATGGTCTTCGGCAAATCGGTCGCCAGCAGCACCGCCGCCTGCCGCTGAATTGTCGCGCTCATGACGCCCCGCCCCCGGCGGTCGCCAGCCAGGCCGCGCCACAGGCCTTGGCCAGTTCGCGCACGCGCAGAATGTAGCTCTGCCGCTCGGTCACCGAGATCACGCCGCGGGCGTCGAGCAAGTTGAAGACGTGGCTCGCCTTGATGCACTGGTCGTAGGCCGGCAGCGCCATCAGGTGGCGCTTCTTCTCGCCGTCGGCCCAGCCGGCGTCGAGATATTTCCTGCAGGCGGCTTCCGCCATCTTGAACTGCTCGAACAGCATCGCGGTGTCGGCGAACTCGAAATTGTGCCGCGAGAATTCCTGCTCGGCCTGCAGGAACACGTCGCCGTAAGTCACTTTCTTGTCGCCGGCGCCGCCGTTGAAATTGAGGTCATAGACGTTCTCGACGCCCTGCACATACATTGCCAGCCGCTCGAGCCCGTAAGTCAGTTCGCCGGCGACCGGATTGCACTCGAATCCGGCGACCTGCTGGAAATAGGTGAACTGCGACACTTCCATGCCGTCGCACCAGCATTCCCAGCCGAGCCCCCAGGCGCCGAGCGTCGGGCTTTCCCAGTCGTCCTCGACGAAGCGGATGTCGTGCAGCTTGGCATCGATGCCGATCGCGGAGAGCGAATTGAGATACAGATCCTGGAGGTCCGGCGGCGACGGCTTCAGGATCACCTGAAACTGGTAATAGTGTTGCAGCCGGTTCGGGTTCTCGCCGTAGCGGCCATCCTTCGGCCGGCGCGACGGCTGCACATAGGCGGCGTTCCACGGTTTCGGGCCGAGCGCCCGCAGCGTCGTCGCCGGGTGGAACGTCCCCGCCCCCATCTCCATGTCGTAAGGCTGCAATATGACGCAGCCACGCTCCGCCCAATATCGCTGCAGCGCGAGAATCAGACCCTGGAACGAACGGCGCGGCTCCAAGTTATCGGAGGTAACATGAGAGGCACTGAGACGACTCAAATCGTCCATTGTTTTCAAAGGTTTCGTTAAGGACAGGAATCGCTGGCGACCCTATGGCCGGGTCAAAATCCGGTCAAGCAGAGGCATCTTTACGGGACGTTGAACCGTATCTGGTACTGACGCGACCAAAGAGAAGAAACCACGGGAGACGTTCAGATGCTTGCTTTCGAGATCATCGGCATGGCGATGCTGGCGCTGTTCTTCGGCGCCATGGTCAACGGCACCGGCCGGACAGCCAATCGCTGACCGCCCGTGCGCGCTCCGCAAAAACTTGTATCGGCTACAGCCGGTATTCGCCGGTTGCGGGATCGCGCCGCAAGGTCGGCAACCGTTCGGTGCGGGGAATCTTAACCGGCACCCGCTTGGCCGCGTCGAGCTCTTCATTGATGCGGCGGACTTCCTTTACCACCCAGTGAATCGCGACCGTGCCGCCAAGCGCGACCAGCGTCCATTTCACGAGCGGCGGAATCAGAATAGGCGGCATGCAACAGCTCCCGCGAGGATCTGTTCCCTATTCTGGCAAGAAACAAGGCGTTTTCGCGGCAGGCTCAGGCACCGATTTCGTCATAAAACGCCGCCATCGCGGCGGCGAGCGCCTCCGGCGCCTGCATCGGCATGACATGGCCGCTGTCGATTTCGTCATAGCGCGCGCTTCGAATGCGCTCCGCCACACCGCGCACGAAGGCCGGCGGGCGCAGCCGGTCGTGAGTGCCGGCCAGCACCAAAGCCGGACAGGCGATCTCTGCCAGATCAGGCATCGTGTCGAACTGCGCGAAGGCGCGGTTGATCGCGGCATAGCTGTTCGGGTCGTTGGCGAGGAAGCGGGCACGATAGGCTTCGAACGCTGCCGGATCGCGCCTCACCTCCGGCGGATAGGAATTCGCCAGCGAGGCCTCGGCCACCGCTGCCATCCCGTCGCGCTCGACCGCCGCGGCGCGCTGCTCGAGATAGCCGATCCGATTCACGTCGACGCCCGGCGCCGGACAGGCCAACACCAGGCTGCGCACTCGCTCCGGATTGCGCACGGCAAAGCGCACCGCCAGCGCGGCGCCGATCGCGACGCCGGCGATGTGACAGGCTTCACGCACGCCGAGATGGTTCAGCAGGTCGCGCAGGTCGTCGATGTGGGTGTCGATCGAGAACGCACCCTCGATGCGCGACGACTGCCCGGCACCGCGCTGATCGTAGCGCAGCACGCGAAAGCGCCGCTCGAAGGCGGGCGCGACCTGCGACCAGGTCTCCAGCGTGCCACCGATTTCGTGGAGCAACACCAGATATGGCCCCGCCTCGCCCAAGAGCTGGTAATTGAGCCGCGCCGTACCGAGCCGTGCGACCGCCATGAAGCCTACAGGCCGTAGCGCGACCAGATCGCGCGCTCTTCGAGCGCCGAGACCAGTTCGTCGGCCAGCCCCGCGTTTTGCCGAGACGCCAGCGCGGCGAGGCCCGGAATTCGGCGGGCAAAAAAACCGCGCTCCGGCGAGACAAGTTGCAGCTTCACCTTCTCGCCGTAGCGGGCGCGCAAGGTCGAGCGCAGCTCACCGATCTGGTCGATCAGGCCAAGATCCAGCGCGTGCTGCGCGGTCCAGAATTCACCGGAGAACAAGGTCTTGTCGGCGCCATTGAGCTTGCCGGCGCGGCGCACCTTCACCAGCGCGATGAATTGCTCGTGGATGTCCTTCTGCAGCGCCTTGAGCCGTTTCACGTCCTCGGGCTTCTCCGGCAGAAACGGATCGAGCATGGCCTTGCGCTCGCCGGACGAATACAGCCGGCGCTCGATGCCGAGCTTGTCTATCAGCTTCTCGAAGCCGAAACCGCCGCTGACGACGCCGATCGAGCCGACGATCGAAAACGGGTCGGCAATGATCTCGTCGGCGGCGCAGGCCAGCATGTAGCCGCCGGAGGCGCCGACATCCTCGACGAAGGCGAACACCGGCAGCTTTTTCTCCTCCGCCAGTTGCCGGATGCGCTGGAAGATCAGATGCGATTGGGCCGGCGAGCCGCCGGGCGAATTGATCGCCAGCGCCACCGCCCGCGCATTGCGAACCGAGAAGGCGCGCTCTAGCATCTTCGCCAGCCCGGCAATGCCGAGACCCGGCCGCAGCGGCACCGCCGCCCCGATCACGCCCGACAGCCGCACCACCGGCACCACCGGGATGTCACCGCGGAACCGCGCCGGCAGCAGCGGGCCGCAGGCGTCAAGTATCGCCTTGAGAACATTGGGCATTGGTTTTGCTGCGCTTGCCATGCGTTTCAGTAGGCCTGCACTGCGCGGTAAGTCAAAGCAATGACGGAACAATCAGCGTTTATCAAACATTTAGGATTGGCGCGCATTTTGCAATGCAGCAGATGTCGCCAGTGGGCTGGCAAAGACTTGGAATGACTGAAATGGACCCGAAGCTCACCTTCTTGATCGTACTTTTCGGCGCCATAATTGGACTTTCGCTGATCGGCGAAGACCAGATGACCCGCATGAAGCACCAGTGGACCGCGAGTCGCTGGCGCAAGGCTGCGCTGGGCCAGAACAAAAGCTAGGCAGCAGCCGGCTAAAGCGTCGCCAGTTGTAACGGACTACCGCCGCGTAGCACGGCTTCCGCCGTCGCTGACGGTCGCCCGGATTGATCGTTGAGTTCAAGACCCGGCAGCAGTGCCAGCGGCATTCGCTGGCCTTTCGCGGCGCGGACCAAGACCCGGATCGCCGGCGCCGCCGGCTTCGGATGCACCGGCAGCACGGCCACAGCGTCAAAGTCGTGGCGCAGCGAAGCCAGCACGTCGGCCAGCGCATCCGCTCGCCAGATCAAGGTCAGCACACCCCGCGGCCCCAAGGCGCTCGCCGCCGCTCCAACCCAGCGCGGCAGCGTGTCGGCCGGCGCGGCGTGTGCCTGCGCGCGCGCCGGATCGGGCGAGACGTTGTGGCGGTCCGGATCGTTGAATGGCGGGTTCATCAGCACGCGGTCCACGCTCCCAGGCAGGATGCGGTCGGCCGCGAACAAGCTCGGCTGCGTGACGTCATGGGTCATTACCTCGACGCGGTCGGTGAACCGGTTGATCCGCACATTCTCCGCGGCCAGCGCGCAAAGCGCCGGGTCGATCTCCACCAAGGTCACGCGCAGCCCCGGATTGCGGCTTGCCAGCGCCAGCCCGGCGGCGCCGACGCCGGCGCCGAACTCGACCGCGCGCTCGCCATAGGCGCCGCCGGTCGCAGCGGCGAGCAAAATTGCGTCATGGCCGACGCGGTGGCCGCGGCGCGGCTGGCGGATTTGCAGCCGCCCGCCCAGCACGGCGTCGAGCGTGGTGTCGGCGGCGATGTCAGGTCTCATCGGGCCGCAGCTCGTGGCCGAGCCCGGCGTCGCGCAGCAATTGCCGGGCGCGCAGGATCTGTCCCTCGGCAACCAGCACGCGGCGCGGCAGCACGCCGAGCGAGCCTTCCAGCACGCTCATGTATTGATCGAGCACGAGATGCTCGATCTTGGCGCCGTCGAACAGCGCGCCGATCGCCGACATCAGCACCGGATCGTTGGTCCGCAAAATCTCGCGCATCATGTGCCGCTTTTCTTCATGCGCGTTTGCGCCGTTCTTCTCCCGGCGCGCGCTGGGCGAGATAGGCGAACAGCTTCATCTCACGCCGGCCGCGCGTCACGGTATCGAGCACCAAGCCGGCGGACACCGACAGGAACGCCAGCAGCATCAGCCCCATCGACAGCACGGCGGTCGGCAGCCGCGGCACCAGTCCCGTTTCCAGGTAGGTGACGACAACCGGGATCGCGAGCCCGATCGCAACGATCGCCAGCGCGGCGCCCAAGGTGCCGAAGAATCGCAGCGGACGCTCGGCGCGATACAGCCGGAAGATCGTGAACAGGATGCGAAAGCCGTCGTGCCAGGTATTCAGCTTGGAGGCCGAGCCGACGAGCCGCGCGTAATAGGGCGTCTGCACTTCCGCGACCGGCATGCCGAGCTCGAGCGAATGCACGGTCAGCTCGGTCTCGATCTCGAAGCCGCCCGACAGCGCCGGAAACGACTTGATGAAACGCCGCGAGAACACCCGATAGCCCGACAGCATGTCGGTGAAGGCGCTGCCGAACACCTGCGCGACGAAGCTGGTGAGCAGCCAGTTGCCGGCGCGATGGCCGGCGCGATAGGCGGCGACGTCGTCATCGACCCGTGCGGCAACCACCATATCGAGCCGGTCCTTCAGCAACAGCTCGATCATGCGCGGCGCGCTCGGCGCGTCATAGGTGGCGTCGCCGTCGACCAGCACGTAAATATCGGCCTCGATATCGGTGAACATGCGGCGCACGACGTGGCCCTTGCCCTGCCGCGGCTCCTGGAACACTTCGGCGCCGGCGGCGCGGGCAAATTCCACGGTACGGTCGGTGGAGTTGTTATCGAACACGAAGATGGTCGCGTCCGGCAAGACCGCGACGAAATCCTTCACCACCTTGCCGATCGCCTTTTCCTCGTTGTAGCAGGGCACCAGCACGGCAATGTCGTAGCGCGCGAAGGCCGCGGCTGCTTTTGGCTTGGCTTTTTGCGGACGTTTCAAGTGCGACCCCTGCGGCCGGCGGCGATGCGGCGGCCGATTCCGTTCCTCAGTTTAGCGCATGTTTGCCGACGGGTGTGGCAAGGGCTCCGGCAAACAATCGGCTCCCTCGAACTTGCGGCCTTAGCAACCCCTCCTTATGCTCATCGGATCATTGTTGGAGCATTTGTTTTGGCCGTCATCGTCCCGTTTGAGAGCCAGCCTTCCGCCTCGGTCGAGCGGCTGGTCAATCTCATGGCGCCCGACATGGCGCGCGTCAACGCCATGATCCTGTCGCGCACCGGGTCCGACGTCGCCATGATCCCGGAAGTGGCGAACCACCTGATTTCCTCGGGCGGCAAAAGGCTGCGCCCGATGCTGACGCTGGCGATGGCGCAACTCGCCGGCTATTCCGGCGACGGTCACATCAAGTTCGCCGCCGCGGTCGAGTTCATGCACACCGCCACCTTGCTGCATGACGACGTCGTCGATGAAAGCGACATGCGGCGCGGCAAGCCGGCGGCCCGGCTGTTATGGGGCAATGGGGCGAGCGTCCTGGTCGGAGATTTCCTGCTCGGCCAGGCCTTCAAGATGATGGTCGAGGTCGGTAATCTGCGGGCGCTCGACATCCTGTCGTCGGCCGCCGCGGTGATCGCCGAGGGCGAAGTGATGCAGCTCGCCGCCGCGAAGAATACCGCGACCAGCGAAGACGAATATCTGGCGGTGATCCGCGCCAAGACCGCGGAACTGTTCGCCGCCGCCTGCGAAGTCTCGCCGGTGCTGGCGGGCCGCCCGAAGGCGGAGCAGACCTCGGCCCGCTCCTACGGCATGAATCTCGGCATCGCCTTCCAGCTGGTCGACGACGCGCTCGACTATGGCGGCAAGGCCGCCAAGCTCGGCAAGAACGTCGGCGACGACTTCCGCGAGGGCAAGATCACATTGCCGGTCGTGCTGTCCTATCGGCGCGGCAGCAAGACCGAGCGCGAATTCTGGAATCGCACGCTCGGCAAGGGCGAGGCCCGCGGCGAGGATCTCGACACCGCGATCAGCCTGATGACGCAGCACCGCGCCATCGAGGACACGATCCAGCGCGCCCGCCATTACGGCGAGATCGCCGCCGACGCGCTGGCGCTGGCGCCCGATTCAGCCGTCAAGCAGGCGCTGCTCGAGACCGTCGAGTTCTGCATCGCCCGCGCGCACTAAACGGCGCGGCTAGCGGATGTTGAGGTCCGAGCCTTCGTTGGTCGGATCGCGGCGCAGCTGCAGCCGGATATTCGGATCGGGGTCCTGCCCGATGAACTGCCCGCCAAGATAGACCGCCGGCGCGCAGCCATTGGCCTGCGGCGGCGGACCGAACAGAAAATTGTGCCACGAGAATGTCGCGGGGCGATCGACGCAGGCCGGCTGAGCCGGCCTTGCCGGCTTGGCATACGCCGGTGCCGCCGCCAAAGCGGCTCCGAAGGCAAATATCAGGACGGCGGTGATCGATGTCGCTTTCATGTATTCAGTTTCGTCCGTTGAGCGGGCAGCAATAAGGCGGCAGGCCGCAAGCTAGCCGAGGGTCGCCGGACAAATCCACCAGTTTTCCTTGGCGCTCGACAGCCTTTGCGCCGCCTTTGCCGCCTCCGCGGCGGAGCCGAACACGCCAAAACAGGTCGCCCCCGATCCCGACATCCGCGCCAGGCGGCAGCCGGGACTATCGGCCAGCGCCTCGAGCACGCCCGCAATGACCGGCGCATGGCCGATCGCCGCGCGGGCGAGGTCGTTGCCATGCCTGGCGAGCCAGCGAACCAGCTCATTGCGCTCCAGCGGCACCTCGCCCAATGCCGCGCCGGGTTTATCGGCGGGGCTAAACGCGGCGAACACCGCACGGGTCGAAACCGCGACGCCCGGATTGACCAGCAGCGCGTCGAGCCTGGGCAAGGCGATCGGCCCGGACAGCTCCTCCCCCGCGCCGCGCATGATGCGGCTTTGCGGCTCGAGGCAGACCGGCACATCGGCGCCGGTCGCGCGCGCGGCGGCGAGAATGCGCGCGTCGTTCGCCAGCAGGCCATTGCGCCGCGCCATCAGCCGCAGCGCCGCCGCGGCGTCGGCTGAGCCGCCGCCAAGGCCGGCTGCCACCGGAATGCGCTTGTCGAGAATGAAATGCCCCGCCGGCAGCGCCATTGCACGTGCCGCCTTGAGGATGAGATTGTCGTCCAATGGCCCGCAGGCATCTGCGAACGGCCCGGTCACGTCGAGCGACAGACGCTCTGCCGGTTCGAGGCTGAGGCTGTCGGCGAGGTCGGCGAACGCGACCAGACTTTCCAGCGCATGATAACCGTCGGGCCGGCGGCCGACGACGCGCAATGTCAGGTTGATCTTGGCCGGAGCAGTCTCGGACAGCGGCGCGCTCACGAGCTAGCCGCCGTTGCCTTCCTTCTTCGCCGCCTTGGCCTGCGAGGTGCTCTCGTCCGGCAGGCCGTTCGCGATCTTGTCCTGGATCTTCGGCAGATCTTCCGGATCGGGCTTGAGATCGCGCGCATGCGCCCACTGGAATTTTGCTTCCAGGGTGCGGCCGACGCGCCAATAGGCATCGCCAAGATGATCGTTGATGGTCGGGTCTTCGGGCTTGAGCTCGATGGCGCGCTCGAGCTGCTTCACCGCCTCGTCGTAATTGCCGATGCGGAAATAGGCCCAGCCCAGCGAATCGACGATGTAGCCGTCATCGGGACGCTGCGCGACGGCGCGCTTGATCATGTCCATGCCCTCGTCGAGCTTGGTGCCCTGATCGATCCACGAATAGCCGAGATAGTTGAGGACGTGCGGCTGCTCGGGATAAAGCTCCAGCGCCTTTTGCAGATCGGCCTCGGCTTTCGGCCACTGCTTCGAGCGCTCGAAACAGATGCCGCGGAAATAGAACAGCACCCAGTTCGCCTTGCTCGGCGTGCCGGTTTGCGCGATCGCCTTGGAATAGGCGTCGGCGCATTCGGCGAAGTCCTTATGCGCACGCAGCACATTGCCGAGCGCCATGACGGCCTCGGTGTCGGACGGATTTTCGGCGACCAGCGCGCGCAGGTGTTTCTTGGCCTCGTCGGCGCGGTCAAGGCTGTCGAGGTTCGCCGCCATCTGGATCGAGGCGTTGCGATGCAGCGGCGAACTGGCCGGCACGCGCTCATAGACCGCAATCGCCAGCTGCGGCTTTTTCAGCGATTCATAAAGGTCCGCGAGCGACAGCAGGGCCAGCGGATTGTTCGGCGACAGATAGAGCGAAAGCTGAAGATAGACGAGGCCGAGATCCTCGCCGCCACGGCGTCCGAGCGAGGCGCCGAGGCCGTAAAGCGCTTCGCCGGCGCCGGCCTGCACATTGGTCACCAGCAGCGGCAGCTTCTCGCCGGCCTTGAGCTTGGCCATTTCGGCGAGGATGAGCGGGTGGCGCGGGAGAACGGTGTCGAACTTCTGGAAAATATCGAGCGCGTCCTGCGGCGACTTGTTGCGCGACACCCAGGCGCCATAGGCTTCGACGACGCGAAGCGCGGAGTTGTCGAGCTTGTAGGCATTCTCCAGATGCTTGCCGGCCTCCTTGGCATTGCCGGCCATGTCGAGAATCAATCCGGCGTGCAGCTCCTTGAAAATTCCGTACCAGTCCGGCCCCGACAGCTTGTCGATCGCGGCGACCGCGCCCTTGCTGTCATTGGTGCCCTGCAATGACCAGGCATTGAGCAACGTCGCCGTGAGATCGGTGATTGGACCGCGCACCGACAGCACGATGTCTTTGCGGCCTGCAACATACTGCTTGGTCTTGATGCCGCGGACGCCGGTGACGAGGCGCGCGATGCGGTCGTTCTTGTCGGCCTGCAGGATGCGATCGGCGTAGCGGACGGATTCCTCGATATTGCCGGCGACCAGCAGCGACAGGAATGTGCGGTCGAGCAATTCGCCGTTGCCGGGATCGTGGCGCAAGGTGGCGCGGTAATAGGCGGCGGCGGTTTCGGCATCGCGCTGCTGGCCGGCATGACGAGCGGCGAGATAGCTGCCGGCCGCGGTCATCTTGGCCAGCTCCTGGTTGGTCGGAGCCTGGGCGGACAGCGCCACCGGCGCGGCCACGACGCCGGCGACCAGCGCGGCAAGCGACACGGTTCGGGATAAACGCAAATAATTCACGAGACGAAGCTCCATTCGACGTGACGCCCGGATGCCGTGGGTTATGACGGCACAATGGCCTTTTTACGAGTGCGCCGCAAGAAAAAGGCTGGAAAGCGCGCAACGGCAGCGGTGCATAAGCCTGAATGCCAACGATATGGCGGGATCGTGGCCGCCGCCGACGCCGCACATCACATATTCGGGTAATTCGGCCCGCCGCCGCCCTCGGGTGGAACCCAGGTGATGTTTTGATTCGGATCCTTGATGTCGCAGGTTTTGCAGTGGACGCAATTCTGCGCGTTGATGACAAATTTAGGCGCGCCGCCCTCCTCGATCCACTCATAGACGCCGGCCGGGCAATAGCGCGCCGACGGGCCGCCGAACACGTCGTGCTCCGACGATTTCTGCAACGCCATGTCCTTGACCACGAGATGCGGCGGCTGGTCTTCCTCGTGATTGGTATTGGACAGGAACACTGACGAGAGCCGGTCGAAGGTCAGTCTGCCGTCCGGCCTTGGATAAGCGATCGGCGTGCATTCGGCGGCCGGCTTCAGCGAGGCATAGTCCGGCTTGCCATGGCTCACCGTGCCGAACAGCGAGAAGCCGAGCGTGTTGGTCCACATGTCGAGGCCGCCGAGCGCGATGCCGGCGAGCGTGCCGAATTTCGACCATAGCGGCTTGGCGTTGCGCACGCGGTAGAGATCGTGGCCGATCGCCGATGAGCGCCACGCCTCGTCATACGCGGTGATCTCGTCATGGGCGCGGCCCACGGCGAGCGCCAGGGCGACCTGCTCGGCCGCCAGCATGCCCGACAGCATGGCGTTATGGCTGCCCTTGATGCGCGGCACATTCATGAAGCCGGCGTCGCAGCCAATCAGCGCGCCGCCGGGGAACGTCAGCTTCGGCACCGACTGATAGCCGCCTTCGGTCAGAGCGCGCGCACCATAGGACAGACGCTTGCCGCCTTCGAACGTGTCGCGCACCAACGGATGGGTCTTGAAGCGCTGGAATTCCTCGAACGGCGCCAGATACGGATTCTGATAATTGAGATGGACGACGAAGCCGACCGACACCAGATTGTCGTCGAAATGATAGAGGAACGAGCCGCCGCCGGTCGAGCCGTCGAGCGGCCAGCCGAACGAGTGCTGCACCAGCCCTTTGCGATGCTTGTCCGGCGCGACCTGCCAAAGCTCCTTGAGCCCGATGCCGAATTTCTGCGGCTCGCGGCCGTTCGCCAGTCCGAATTTCGCGATCAATTGCTTGCCGAGATTGCCGCGCGCGCCTTCCGCGAACAACGTGTATTTTGCGCGCAGCTCCATGCCGCGGGTGAAGCTGTCCTTGTGCTCCCGCGTCTTTGAAATGCCCATGTCGCCGGTGGCGACGCCGGCGACCGCGCCATTGCCGTCGTACAGCACCTCGGCGGCGGCAAAGCCCGGATAGATTTCGACGCCGAGCGCCTCCGCCTTGCCAGCAAGCCAGCGGCAGACGCTGCCGAGCGAGACAATGAAGTTGCCGTGATTGCTCATCAGCGGCGGCATCAGAAAGTTCGGCAGCCGCATGCCGCCGGAGGCGCTGAGATAATAGAAGCGGTCGTCGGTGACCGGGGTCTTGATCGGCGAATCCTCGCCTTCCCAGCCCGGCAGCAGGCGATTGAGACCGATCGGGTCGATGACCGCGCCGGACAGGATATGGGCGCCGACCTCGGAGCCCTTTTCCACCACGACGACGTTGATATCGGGGGAACTCTGCTTGAGCTTGATGGCGGCGGCGAGCCCGGCCGGGCCTGCCCCGACCACGACCACATCGAATTCCATCGACTCGCGCGCCGGAAGATCAGTCGCCATAATCCCCTCCAGATTTATCTAGTCATACTGCGCCGGTCATGATGCGACTAGCCGCCTTTGCAGTTTCACTGCTCCTGCTGCCAGCCGCTGCCGGCTTGGCGCAACCGGCCATGCCTACGCAGAGCCGAATGCCGCTCGCCATTACTGACGAAACTCTCGGCATTTTACGCCAGACCCAGGTCGGCCTCATCATCGTGCCTGACGGCAAACCACCCTTTCCCGCCGTCATTCTCATGCACGGCTGCGGCGGCATGGGAGATTCGATGTTCGTGTGGGCGCGACGTCTGGCGTCATGGGGTTATGCCGCGCTGGTCATCAACAGCTTCACGCCGCGCGGCATCAAGAATGTCTGCGGCCACGGCCTCGATTTTCCGAGTTGGGAGCGTGCCAAGGACGCCTTCACCGCCGCCGATTATCTGCGCAGGCGCGCCGATATCGACCACGACCATATCGGCCTGATCGGCTTTTCGCACGGCGGCTCGACCGTGCTGGCCGCTTCGATCGAAAGAATCATCGCGGCGAACGGCGGCAAGCCGTTTCAGGCGGTCGTGTCCTACTATCCCTATTGTCCAAAACAGCCGCCACGCTTCGCCAACGCCTTGCAGATACTCATTGGCGACGCCGACGATTGGACGCCGGTCAACCGCTGTTCCGACCTCTTTGCGAAATACAGCGAGACGGATCCGCACCATCCGTTGCTGAAAATCTATCCGGGTGCTTTTCATGCGTTCGACGTTGCCCGCGAGGATCGGGTATATTTCGGCCATCATCTGGCCTATGACGCCAAGGCGGCGACGGATTCCTTCGCCGTGACCAAAGCGTTTCTCGACAGCCATCTCCGGCCATAAACAATGACGCCCGATATTCCCGCCGCGCGAGCCGTGCTCGAGTTTTACGCCGAAGCTGGCGTCGACGGCGTACTGGGCGAAGCTCCGGTCAATCGCTTTGCCGATGACAAGAGTGCGCCAACGCCGGCCCGGCCGCGCCCGGCCGCGGCCCCTGCGGCATCGGACATACAGCCTGCGCCAGCCGCGCCGCCCGCCCCCGACATCGCGGCGATGGACGCGCGCGACGCGGTCAAGGACATCGCCACGCTCGACGAGTTGCGCGCCGCGCTCGACAAATTCGAAGGCTGTGCGCTGCGCGCCACCGCCACGCAACTAGTGTTCGCCGACGGCAATCCGCAAGCGCGCGTCATGCTGGTCGGCGAGGCGCCCGGCCGCGATGAAGATATTGAGGGCCTGCCATTCGTCGGCCGCTCCGGCAAATTGCTCGACCGCATGCTGGCGGCGATCGGCCTCGACCGCACCCAGGTTTACATCGCCAACATCATTCCCTGGCGGCCGCCCGGCAACCGCACGCCGACTCCGCAGGAGTCGCAAATCTGCCTGCCGTTCCTGCGCAAGCAGATCGAGCTGGTCGATCCGGATATTCTGGTGTGCCTCGGCGGGCCGTCGGCGACCACGCTGCTGGGCATCAAGGACGGCATCACCAAGACGCGCGGACGCTGGCTCAAATACGATACCGGCAAGCGCGAAATCCGCGCCATGCCGACGTTTCATCCGGCCTTCCTGCTGCGCAGTCCGCTGCAGAAGCGGCTGGCCTGGCGGGATTTCCTCGCCGTCAGGAAGGCGCTTGACGGCTGACCGGCCTATTTAAGCGGCGGAGTACTGGTGGGATTGCCGTTGATGGTGTTGTTGGCGATGACATTATTGCCGAACGACAAGATCGACGATTGCGTCGATGCCAGCACGCCTCGGCCGTTTCCGGTGATCACCGAATTGTTCAGATAGGCTTGGGCTTGCTGGGTGAGCGTATGAAGGCCTTCGCCGACATTGTCGTCAATGGTGACGCGGTCGAGCATAATCGTTGCATTGTTGGCGCCGCCCGGCTGAACGAGGACCCCAACGGCGTTGTCAGAAATTCTGGTGTCCGATACCACAACATTGACGGGCGCAGCGGTCGGCACGACCGAAATTCCGACGGCGCCGGCGCCTTTAAAGTCGTGGATCAGGCAATTGTTGATCTGGACGGACCCGGCCGACATGATTTTGATGGCGGCAAGCCCCGTTCCCACGCCACTGAAATTGAGGCCGCGAAGTTGAACGACGTCCGTCGCTAATGCATTGATGATGATGCCGTTGGTGCCCGACACCAGAACCCCGGCTTGCACCGACTCCGAGATGATGCTGATCGATTTCGTGATCGTCACCGCGCCAAAGCCGCCCGGGTCGAGCACGTTGATCTCGCCTTTGGGGGCGGTCTTTGAAATGGCGCCGGCAAAAGTCTTGCAAGGCGCGGTGCGCGAGCAAGGATTGACGTCATCGCCAACGCCCGACACCCAGGTTCGTGTTGCCTGGGCGTTCGCCGACGCGATCCCGGCCAACAGCAATGCACTGGTCAGAAAAATCGAACCGATTAATTTTGTCATTGATCGCTCCCTGCTTGCGCACCCGCATAGTGAATGGCGGCGCCACCTTAGTATGCCCTGCGAGCGCGGCAATGCATATCACTCTGAGGTGATTACAGCGGAATTGATCTAATTTTTTCCGATGGAACCTGCGCGGCACTACCGGTAGGCCACCAGCACCGCGCCGGCCGCAATCAGCGCAACGCCGAGCCAGTTCGGCGCCGACAGCCGCTCGCCCAGAAATATCACGCCGAAGATCGCGACCAGCACCACCGAGAGCTTGTCGATCGGCGCGACCTGCGCGGCCTGGCCAAGCTTGAGCGCGCGGAAATAGCACAGCCAGGAGCCGCCGGTGGCGAGCCCGGACAGCACCAGAAACAGATACGTGCGGGCCGAAATCGTGCCGGGCGACTGAAACTGCCCGGTGGCGAACAGGATCATTGCCAAAGTGACAATGATGACGAGCGTGCGCACGAAGGTCGCGAGATCGGCGCTGATGTTCTCGACGCCGACCTTGGCGAAAATCGCGGTGAGCGCCGCGAAGGCCGCCGAGCCGAGCGCCCAGAACAGCCAGGATGACGGCGTCATCGCTCAGTCCGCCTTCATGTATGGCGGCGGACCGCCGGCGAGAAAATCCTCGCGCGGCGGCGCAAAGAAATCGATCACCACGGTGTCTTCGGGGAAGAAACCCTCATGCTCGACGCCGCTGGGAATGATCGCGACGTCTCCGGCGCCCATGCTGCGCTTTTCGTCGCCGATGCGAAAATCCATTTTTCCGGAAATCATAAAAACGATCTGCTCGTGCGGGTGCTTGTGCGCAGCCGCATGCCCACCCGCCTTGATCCGCCACGATACCAGCATGCCTTGCTTGCCGGACAAGACACGGCGGCTGATCTTGTCGGTGATGTGTTCTTCCGGCATTTCCGCGAGTTTTTCAAAGCCCGCCACGATCGGCATGGTCAACCCTCCCGATTTTGCAGAAATTAAGATTAGCCCGCCCGACGATCCCGGTACAAACGCCTCGCGCCGCGAGCCGGAACCCATTCAAACGCCACGCATTGCAAAATGGGCTATAAGGAACGCCGGTCCGGTTTGCCCGGTTTCCGCACGGCGGAGTTCGGCGATGGATTTCGACCCAGTTCTGCTTGCACGGCTGCAATTCGCCTTCACCATCATTTTCCACATCATCTTCCCGAGTTTCACCATCGGGCTGTCGGCCTATATCGCCACGCTCGGCGCGCTCTGGCTGCGCAGCGGCGCCGAGCGTCATCATCTGCTGATGCGGTTCTGGACCAAGATCTTCGCGGTATCGTTCGCGATGGGCGTGGTGTCCGGCATCGTCATGTCCTACCAGTTCGGCACCAATTGGAGCCGCTTCTCGCTCACCGTCGGCAATGTGATCGGGCCTTTGCTCGGCTACGAGGTTCTGGCCGCGTTCTTTTTGGAGGCGACCTTCCTTGGTGTTCTGCTGTTCGGCTTCAATCGCGTGCCACCCTGGCTCTATGTGCTCTCCGCGGCGGTGGTCGCGTTCGGCACGCTGACCTCGGCGTTCTGGATCCTGTCGGCCAATAGCTGGATGCAGACCCCGGCCGGTTACGAGATGCGCGGCGGCATCGCCTATCCGACCGATTGGCTGCAGGCGATCTTCAATCCGAGCTTCCCCTATCGCCTCGCCCACATGGTCAACGCCGCCTATCTGACCACCGGCTTTGTCGTGCTCGCGGTCGGCGCCCGCCACGTCCTCGCCGGCCTCTATGTCGAAGGCGGCCGCACCATGATGCGCATGGCGATCGCGCTGCTGGTCGTGCTGGCGCCATTGCAACTGTTCATTGGCGATCAGCACGGCCTCAACACGCTCGAGCATCAGCCGATCAAGGTCGCGGCGATGGAGGGCCATTGGGACGGCAGCAAGCCCGGCGATTTCCACATCTTTGCCTGGCCCGACGAGAAGGGTGAGAAGAACCGCTTCGAAATTTCGATCCCGCGCGGCTCGTCGCTGATCCTCAAGCACGATCCCAACGGCTTGTTTCCCGGCCTGACCAGCGTGCCGCCGCAGGACCGGCCGCCGGTCGTGACAGTGTTCTTTGCTTTCCGCATCATGCTGGCGATCGGATTCTTCATGATCGCCGCAGCGCTGTTTGGCGCGCTGCTGTGGTGGTGGCGCCGATTGTTCGACACGCGCTGGTATCTCTACGTCATGGCCAATAGCTGGTGGATCGGGTTTGTCGCGGTGATCGCCGGCTGGGTGGTGACCGAAAGCGGCCGCCAGCCCTGGATCGTGCAAGGCATCCTGCGCACCGCCGATGCGACTTCGCCGGTGCCCGGCGCCAGCATTGCCGGCACGCTGGCGTTATTTGTGCTGTGTTACGGCGTCGTGTTCGCCGCCGGCATCTATTACATCAACCGCCTGATCGCCAACGGCCCGCGCGGACCCGAGGCGCAGGCGACCGGCGGATTCTCGGCCAGTCCGATGCAAGCCGCGCACGATGCCGGCCGCGACGCGCTTCACAAAGGCTGACGGAGGATCGCGCCATGGAATGGTATCTTCCCGTCATCTGGGCCGCGCTGATCGGCACCGCCGTCGCGCTCTATGTCATCCTCGACGGCTTCGACCTCGGCATCGGCATCCTGTTTCCGTTCGCGCGTTCTGAACGCGAACGCGATCAGATGATGCGCTCGATCGCGCCGTTCTGGGACGGCAACGAAACCTGGCTGGTGCTCGGCGGCGCGGGTTTGCTGGTGGCGTTTCCGCTCGCTTATGCGGTGATCATGCCGGCGCTTTACCTGCCGGTCATCGTCATGCTGCTCGGCCTGATCTTCCGCGGCATTGCGTTCGAATTCCGCCTGGTTTCGCACAGCAAGACCGGCTGGAACTTCGCCTTCATCATCGGCTCGACAATTGCCGCTTTCGCGCAGGGCGTCATTCTCGGCGGGCTGATCCAGGGCATCCCGGTCGCCAATAATGGCTATGCCGGCGGCCCGCTCGATTGGGCGACGCCGTTCGGATTGTTCTGCGGCATTGCGCTGGTCATCGGATATGCCCTGCTCGGCGCCACCTGGCTGGTGATGAAGACCGAAGGCGCGGTCGCCGATCGCGCGCGCGGGCACGCCAAGATCATCCTGCTCGCCGTGCTGGTCTGCATGGCCATCATCAGCCTGTGGACGCCGCTGAGCCAGCCGCGCATCGCGGCGCGCTGGTTCACGCTGCCGAACATTCTCTATCTGTGGCCGGTGCCGGCGGTAACGGCGCTGGTCGCTTACGGCGCCTGGCGCTCGCTCGAAAAAGGCCGCGACATATTACCGTTCGTCGCCACGATCGGACTATTCCTGCTCGGTTATCTTGGGCTGGTCATTTCCAACTTTCCGTATCTGGTGCCGCCCTCGCTCACGGTCTGGCAAACCGCGGCGGCGCCGGCGAGCCAGATCTTCATGCTGCTTGGAACGCTGGTGCTGTTGCCGATGGTTCTCGGCTACGTGGTGTTTGTCTATTGGCTGTTCCGCGGCAAGGTGCGCGAAGGCGAGAGCTACCACTAGCGCGGCGAGCGCATGATCCCGAAAGAGCCTGCCCCCGACTCGATCGGGGGTGGGAACCGGTTTTCGGATCGGATCATGCGCAAAATCAACGACTCGGCCGCAGCATCGCCCAGCCGATGCGGGTCAGCGGCAGCAGGCCCTGCACCGGGCGCTCGAAGGCGCGCGGCAATTCGGGCACCAGCTCCGGAAATTCCGCCTTGAGCCAGGCCGGCGGCGCGCCGGCGGTATCGGTCGCGCGCCACACCAGAATGCCGCCATTGGCGCGCAGCGCCGCCGCATCGGTCCAGGGGCTGCGCTCCGGTCGTCCTGAGAAATAGACGTCCGGCCGCGTCGGCGCCGACAGCGCGATCAGGCTCGACAGCGCCGGATCGCCGGAGATCACGGTCAGCGGCTTGCCGGTGCGGCGCTGGAAGCCGTCGGCGAAGAAACTGCCCATCGCCGCGGCCGGCTGGCCGACCTTGAGCTCGGAGGCGATCGTCCACGGCAATAGCAGCGTGCCGAGCGCAACCAGCAACGGCGGCAGCATCAGCAGCCCGACCCAGGCCGTGCTGACCATGTTCTCGCGATAGAGATAGATGCGGTCGCCGGCGGCGACGATCACCGCCAGAGCCGTCAGCAGCACCAGCGGCCCGACCCGGTCGAGCGGGCCGAGCCGGCCGAACCAGAACGCCAGCGCGAGTGCAACGAGCGCCGGTGTCAGAGCCAAGGCATAGACATAGGTGCGGCCGGCCGGCTCGACCGGACTGCGGTCGATCTCCGGGGCGCGCTCATTTTTGCGCAGGCGCCAGCCGCTGGCCAGCACGACCAGCAGGCCGACGCCGATATGGCTCAGCAGCAAAGTCGAAGCCAGCCACGCCGCGGGCGACAGCACGGAATTGCGCGAGCCTTCTTCGAGAATGGTGTTGAGCACCAGCGGCCATGAATGCAAGAGCCACACCGCATGCGGAAAAATCACGATTGCGAGCAACAGCATGGCGAACCACGGCTCGATATGGGCCAGCGCGCGCCAGCCGCGCTCGCTCGCCAGCGTGAACATGAGCAGCAGGGCGACGAGCACGAGGCCGACATAACTCGTCAGCAGCAACAGGCCGAGATCGACGGCCAGCAGGAACCAGTGGCCGCGTCTGTCCTCGCCTACGGCGCGCCAGTAATGCAGCAGCGCGAGCGCCCACAGTGGCAGCGCCAGCACCGCCGGGCCGAATTCGGCCGACGGCACGTTATAGGCGGCGATGCCGGTCATCAGCAGCACGGCCAGCACCGCGTGGCGCGTGCCGACAATGGCGCGGCCGAGCGTAAACACCCCCCACAGCGCGGCGACCACGCAGACCTGCGACAGCAGGTAGACGCCGAAAATGCCGGCGACGCGGAACGCCATTTCGCCGAGCCAGAAGGCGAGCGGCGGTCCGAGATAGCTGCCGAGCCGGAAGGCGTGGCCGACCGCGAGCAGCAGCGGCACGTCGCCGGGCGGCGCGCTGTAGAATACCGACGGTACCACCACCCACAACGCGGCCTGCGACAGCGCCGCGGTCCAGAACACCACCGCCGGCCGGCCGCGCAGGAATTCGACGATCAGGGAGACGTAATGCATCGGCCCACGGAGGTGGAATCCAGGGGCCAGAGATAGAGAAGCGCCGCTACTCAGGCAACAGACTTGCCACCACCTCGTCGGCATCCTCGGTCAGGCCGAGCTTGGCGGCGACCGGGGCGAAGCTCCTGCGGTGGTGCACGGTGGGGCCGAGCCGATTGAGCGCGGAAAAATGCTCCGGCACGGAGTAGCCCATATGGCGCTCGAAACCGTAGCCCGGATGCGCCAGGCCGAGCCGGGTCATCAGCCGGTCGCGGGTCACCTTGGCGACGATCGAGGCGGCGGCGATCGAAGCCACCAGCGCGTCGCCACTGATCACCGCCTGGCAGTCGCAGCCGACGTCGATCTTGTCGCGGCCGTCGACGAAGACGAGCTTGGGCCGGCACGGCAGCGCGGCGACCGCGCGCGCCAGCGCCCACAGCGACGCGCGGAGGATATTGTCGCGGTCGATCCGCGCGGTGCAGCCGAACGCGACCGCGACCTGCGCGCTGGCGCAGATCTTGGCGTAGAGCGCCTCGCGCTGCTCGGCGTCGAGTTTCTTGGAATCGTTGAGCCCGCGCGGGATGCGGTCGGGATCAAGCACCACCGCGGCGGCCACCACCGGGCCGGCCAGCGGCCCTCGCCCGGCCTCGTCGCAGCCGGCCACCGGCCAGATGCCGTTCTTGAGCGCGCGACGCTCGCGCCGGAAGGTCGGGCGCAGGATGATCGGCTCGTCGAGCGGCAGCCGCGCGGGCGCCGATTTGGTCGCGGTGGCGGATTTTGGACTCATCGCGCGCATGAGTGCGCGGCGCGCCTCTCAAGTCAACGCGGAACCTTGAGGCCGGTGGATGACGGGGATGATCCGTCGATGCGGACCCCGTCGCTGTCATTCCGGGGCGTCTGCCTGAGCCGAAGGCGAAGGCGGACGAACCCGGAATCCAGACGCGTATGCTGGTTCTGGATTCCGGGTTCGCGGGCTACGCCCGCGCCCCGGAATGACAATCAACCA
>Ga0265313_10000325_pt1 | contig 51942 bp, 37 predicted proteins | sample 4123metaG_FD_203122 | JGI IMG/M metagenome (GOLD analysis project Ga0265313, IMG submission 203122) | Rhizosphere microbial communities from Carex aquatilis grown in University of Washington, Seatle, WA, United States - 4-1-23 metaG | ecosystem: Host-associated > Plants > Roots > Rhizosphere >... | reverse complement strand
TCGACGGCAATTTCCCCGACTATCAGCGGGTGATCCCGACCGGCAACGACAAGGTGATGACCGTGAAGCGGGACGTCTTCGCCGAAGCGGTCGACCGGGTCTCCACCATCGCCACGGAGAAATCCAGGGCGGTGAAGATGAGCCTGAAGAAGGGCAACATGGTGCTCTCCGCCTCCAGCCCGGAGAACGGCAGCGCCAGCGAGGAGCTCGAGATCGAATACGCCGGCCAGCCGATGGAGATCGGCTTCAACGCCCGCTACCTGCTGGACATCGCCTCCCAGCTCCAGAGCAATGACATCGAGTTCAAGCTGGCCGACGCGGCCTCGCCCACGCTGCTGGGCGACGCGGACAAGAATGCCTCGGCGCTCTATGTGCTGATGCCGATGCGGGTGTGATGGCCCAACTGCGCGCCGAGCCCCGCATCCTCGCCTTTCCCGCCGCCCGGCCGGCCGCGGGCGGTCCCTATGTGGCCCGCCTTCAGCTGACCGATTTCCGCAGCTATGCCGGCGCGATCATCGAGACCGACGGCCGGCCGGTGGTGTTGAGCGGGCCCAATGGCGCCGGCAAGACCAATCTTTTGGAGGCGCTCTCGTTCCTCGCTCCCGGGCGCGGCCTGCGCCGGGCGAGGCTGGCCGAGATCGACCGGCGGGAGGACGGAGCGGCGCGACCCTGGGCGCTGGCCATCCGTCTTGGCTCGCCGGGCGGCGATGGGAGCGGCGAGTGCGATATCGGCACCGGTCGCGATGCCGAGGATCCGGCGCGCGAGCGCCGGAGCTTGCGCATTGACGGCGCGCCCCAGCGCGGACACACCGGGCTCGCCGAGCGGGTGGCCCTGCTCTGGCTCACGCCCCAGATGGACGGGCTGTTCCTCGATTCCCGCTCGGCCCGACGGCGCTTCCTCGACCGGCTGGTGCAGGCCTTCGATCCAGGCCACGGCACGCGCCTCAACGCCTATGAGCAGGCGACGGCCGAACGCCTGCGCCTGCTGCGCGGCGGCTTCGGCAACGGCGAGACCGGCGCCTGGCTGGGCGCTCTCGAGCAGCAGATCGCCGAACAAGGGGTCGCCGTCGCCGCCGCGAGGCTGGATCTGGTCGCCAGGCTGGCCCGAGTCCTGGAAGCCGCCGACGGCCCCTTCCCGCGTCCCGCGCTGGCGCTCGCCGGCGACGTCGAGAGCTGGCTCGAGGAGATGCCGGCGCTGGCCGCCGAGGAGCGTCTTCGCGATCGCCTGTCCCTGAACCGGGGCCTTGACGCAGAGGCGGGTCGGGCCCTTATAGGACCTCACCGCACCGATCTCGCCGCCCATTTCGCCGCCTCGGGCATGCCGGCCGGCGATTGCTCCACCGGCGAACAGAAGGCGCTCATCATCGCCATATTGCTGGGTCAGGCGAGGCTGATGGCCGAAAGACCCGGACGCCTGCCGATCCTGCTTCTGGACGAGATCGCCGCCCATCTCGACGAGGGCCGGCGGCGCGCCCTCTACAAGGCGCTCCTGGATCTGGGCGTCCAGGCCTGGCTCACCGGCACCGAGCGCGGCCTGTTCGCGCCCTTCGAGGAGAGGGCCCAGTATTTCACCGTCGCCGGCGGGCGCATCGCCAGGAACTGAACTAGAGGACAATGACCCAGCCACCCGCCCAGCAGCCCATGCCCGATCCCGACCGGGTGCCCAGGGCCAACCCGATGCCGGCCGATGGCCCACCCGGCGCGGCGCCCGGCACGCCTTATGACGCCAGCTCCATCACCGTGCTGCGCGGACTCGATGCCGTGCGCAAGCGCCCGGGCATGTATATCGGCGACACCGACGACGGCTCGGGCCTGCATCACATGGTCTACGAGGTGGTGGACAATTCCATCGACGAGGCGCTGGCCGGCTATTGCGACCGGATCGACGTGATGCTGAACGGCGACGGCTCGGTCACCGTGCGGGACAACGGCCGGGGCGTTCCGGTCGACATCCATAGCGAGGAAGGGGTATCGGCGGCCGAGGTCATCATGACCCAGCTCCACGCCGGGGGTAAGTTCAACCAGAACTCCTACAAGGTTTCGGGCGGGCTTCATGGCGTCGGCGTCTCGGTCGTCAACGCGCTTTCGGAACGCCTGGATTTGCGCATCTGGCGCGACGGCAAGGAGCATTTCATGCGCTTCCGCCACGGCGTGCCGGAGGCGCCGCTGTCCGTCGTGGGCGACGATAAAGGCGTGCGCGGGACCGAGGTCAATTTCCTGCCCTCGCGCCAGACCTTCACCAAGACGGAATTCGATTTCGCCACGCTCGAACATCGCCTACGCGAGCTCGCCTTCCTCAATTCCGGCGTGCGCCTGTTCCTGACCGATGCCCGCGGGGTCGAGGCCAAGACCATCGAGCTGCACTACGAGGGCGGCGTGGAGGCCTTCGTGCGCTACCTCGACCGCAACAAGACGGCGATCCACCAGCCGCCCATCGTGCTGCGCGGCGAGCGGGACGGCATGACCCTCGAAGTGGCGATGGAGTGGAACGACAGCTACCACGAGACCATGCTCTGCTTCACCAACAACATTCCCCAGCGCGACGGCGGCACCCATCTGGCGGGCTTCCGCGGCGCGCTGACCCGCCAGATCAACCAGTACGCCAATGACAGCGGCCTGGCGAAGAAAGAGAAGGTGACGCTTTCGGGCGACGACATGCGCGAGGGCCTGACCTGCGTCCTTTCGGTCAAGGTGCCCGACCCCAAGTTCTCCTCCCAGACCAAGGACAAGCTGGTTTCCTCCGAAGTCAGGCCCGCAGTCGAAGGCCTCGTCAACGACAAGCTGGGGCAGTGGCTCGAGGAGCATCCGGCCGAAGCCAAGCGCATCGTTTCCAAGGTCGTCGAGGCGGCACTTGCCCGGGAGGCCGCCCGCAAGGCGCGCGAGCTCACCCGGCGCAAGGGTGCGCTCGATTTCGCCTCGCTGCCCGGCAAGCTCGCCGACTGCCAGGAGCGCGACCCGGCGCTGTCCGAGCTCTTCATCGTCGAGGGCGATTCCGCCGGCGGCTCGGCCAAGCAGGGCCGCAACCGCAAATACCAGGCGATCCTGCCCCTGCGCGGCAAGATCCTGAACGTCGAGCGCGCGCGCTTCGACAAGATGCTGGGCTCGGCCGAGATCGGAACCCTGATCGCCGCGCTGGGCACCGGCATCGGTCCGGAGGAGTTCGACATCGCCAAGATCCGCTACCACCGGATCATCATCATGACCGATGCCGACGTGGACGGATCCCATATCCGGACCCTGCTGCTGACCTTCTTCTATCGCCAGATGCCGGCGATCATCGAGAAGGGCTATCTCTACATCGCCCAGCCGCCCCTCTACCGGGCCAAGAAGGGCTCTTCCGAGCGCTATCTGAAGGACGATCGGGCGCTGGAAGCGCATCTGGTGGACGCCGGCATCGAGGGCGCGGTGCTGACCCTGGGCGACGGCACGCAAATCGCGGGCGAGGACCTGCGCAAGCAGGTGGAACAGGCGAGCCTCTGCCGGTTCTACATGCAGCCCCTCATCCGCAAAGTAGGGAGCGCCGAGGTGGTGGAGCAGGCGGCCATCGCCGGCGCTCTCAATCCAGAGATCATCCCCGACCGGGAGCGCGCGCGCCAGGCAGCCGACTACATCGCCCGGCGCCTCGACCTGGTGGCGGAGCCCGAGAACCGCGGCTGGTCCGGCAATGCCGAGGACGATGGCGGGCTCTCCTTCAGCCGGCGCCTGCGCGGCGTCACCCGGCGCCATGTCATCGACGGGCCGCTGATCCGCTCGGCCGAAAGCCATCGCATCGACGCCATGGCGCCTGAGCTGCAGCGCATCTATACCCGTCACGGCAAGCTCAAGACCAAGGACAAGGAGTCGCCGGTGACCGGGCCCTTGAGTCTGGTCGAGGCGGTGATGGACCAGGGTCGCAAGGGCGTGGTCGTGCAGCGTTACAAGGGCCTGGGCGAAATGAATCCCGAGCAGCTCTGGCAGACCACGCTGGACGCCCAGGTCCGCTCCCTGCTCCAGGTGAGGGTAAGCCACGCCGACGAGGCCGAGGAGATCTTCTCCACTCTCATGGGCGACGTGGTCGAGCCCCGGCGCGAGTTCATCCAGACCAACGCCCTCAACGTGGCGAACCTGGATATCTGAAGGCGCCCGCGCTTCGCGGAAATGTAAGGCCTGCTGCCAGGTCTTGGCATGAGCCGGTCTGACGCCCGGCTGGTATGCTGTGAGCTTGTGCAAGTAATCCTCGACACACATCCCACAAGAGTCATGGAGACGACGATGCAGCGACGACAGCTGGGCAAGAGCGGCCTCGAGGTTTCAGCCATCGGGCTCGGTTGCATGGGGATGTCGGAGTTCTACAGCGGACGCGACGACGAGGAATCGGTCGCGACCATCCATCGCGCCATCGAGCTTGGCGTCACCTTCCTCGACACCGCCGACATGTATGGCGTCGGCCGCAACGAGGAGCTGGTCGGCCGTGCCATCGCCGGCCGCCGGGACAAGGTCGTGCTGGCGACCAAATTCGGCAACGTGCGCGGCGCCGACGGCGCCTATCTCGGCATCAGTGGCCGGCCCGACTATGTCCGCAGCTGCTGCGAGGCGAGCCTGAAGCGCCTCAAGGTCGAGACCATCGACCTCTACTACCAGCATCGGGTCGATACCAACACGCCCATCGAGGAAACGGTCGGCGCCATGGCGGAATTGGTGCGCGCCGGCAAGGTCCGCTACCTCGGCCTCTCCGAGGCCGCGCCGGCCACGCTGAGAAGGGCGCATGCGGTCCATCCCATCGCCGCGCTTCAAACCGAATACTCCCTCTGGAGCCGCGAGCCCGAGGAGGAAATCCTCGGGACCTGCCGGGCGCTCGGCATCGGCTTCGTCCCCTACAGCCCGCTCGGGCGCGGCTTCCTCACCGGGCGTTTCCGCAGCTTCGAGGATCTGCCAGCCGACGATTATCGGCGCAACTCGCCGCGATTCCAGGGCGACAACTTCGCCAGCAACCTGGCCCTGGTCGAGGAAGTCGAGGCCATCGCGGCGGAAAAGCGCTGCACCACAAGCCAGATCGCGCTCGCCTGGCTGCTCGCCCAGGGGCCGGACATCGTTCCCATCCCCGGGACCAAGCATCGCCGCTATCTCGAGGAGAACGCCAAGGCGGTCGACCTGAAGCTCGACAGCCGGGATCTGGCGCGGCTCGAGGCGGCGTTCCCGCTGCGCGCCGCGGCCGGAGAGCGCTATCCGGAGACCGGCATGCGCGCCGTCAATCGATAGGGCGGGAAATAGGACGGGCGTAGAGGTCGTTGGACGAGGCGCGATGGACGGCCGGAGGGAGCCTTGCTAGTCTCGCGAGGACCCTGGCGTCATAGGGCATCTCGCGCTTCTTTGCATCTTTTGCAATCGGGGAGGAAACCATGCCGGCCTCGTCGCCCAAGCTGCTGCCGATGGCGAAGGAATCCGAGACTTTCGCCGGGGTGACCTACCACATCGACGGCGAACTCGTGCCCGTGCTCACGGTAGACCTGTCGCCGGACCAGCCGGTGTACTTCGAGCACCATATCCTGCTGTGGAAGCATCCGAGCGTGGAGATCCGCATCCGTCCGATGAAAGGCGCGCTGAAGCGCATGGTCGCCGGCATGCAGGTCTTCGTGACCGAGGCCGCCGGCACCGGGCAGGTCGCCTTCTCGCGCGACGGCGCGGGCCACATCTTCGCCCTCCATCTGAGCGCGAACCACGAGATCGACGTCCGCGAGCACCAGTTCCTCGCGGCCACCAAGGGCGTCGACTACAGCTTCGAGCGGGTGAAGGGCGTCGGGACCATGCTGTTCGGAGGCACCGGGTTCTTCATCGACCGGTTCACCGCCCACAGCGGCGAGGGGATCCTCTGGTTGCACGGCTACGGCAACGTGTTCGAGAAGGACCTGGCCGCCGGCGAATCCATCGACGTCGAGCCCGGCGGCTGGCTCTACAAGGACGCTTCGGTCAAGATGACGACCAATGTGCAGAGCCTCAGCACCGGCTTCTTCGGCAGCATGAATTTCATCACCAACCGCTTCACCGGCCCCGGCCGGCTGGGCATCCAGTCCATGTATTTCCACCTGCCGACCCAGGAGTAGACTGAAGCCATGGAATACGTTCGCCTCGGCTCGACCGGCCTCAAGGTCTCGCGGCTCTGTCTCGGCTGCATGAGTTACGGCAGCAGCAAATGGCGGCCCTGGGTATTGGACGAGGAAGCGGCCAAGCCCTTCTTTCGCCTGGCGCTCGAGCGCGGCATCAATTTCTTCGATACCGCCGACGTCTATTCCCTCGGCGCCAGCGAGACGGTCACGGGCCGCGCCCTCAAGGAATTCGCCCAGCGCCGGACCGACCTGGTGATCGCGACCAAGGTCAACAGCAAGATGGGCGACGGGCCGAACGAAAAGGGCCTGTCGCGCAAGCACATCATGGATTCGATCGACGCTTCCCTGAAGCGCCTCGGGACCGACTACGTGGACCTCTACCAGATCCATCGCTGGGACAGCGAAACGCCCATCGAAGAAACCCTCGATGCGCTGGACGACGTGGTCCGCGCGGGCAAGGCGCGCTACATCGGCGCTTCCAGCATGTTCGCCTGGCAGTTCGCCAAGGCGCTCCACGTCTCCGACAGCCGGGGACTCTCGCGCTTCGTCTCCATGCAGAATCACTACAATCTCGTCTACCGCGAGGAGGAGCGCGAAATGATCCCGCTCTGCCGGGCGGAAGGAATCGGCCTGATACCCTGGAGCCCGATGGCGCGCGGGTTTCTCGCCGGCAACCGGATAGCGGAAGGCAAGCAGGGCGAGACGGTGCGGGCCAAGTCCGACGATTTCGCCCAGAGCCTCTATTTCCAGCCCGACGACTTCGCCGTCGCCGAGCGGACCCGGGACGTGGCGGCCATGCGCAACGTCAAGCCGGCGCAGATCGCGCTCGCCTGGATCGCGAGCCGCCCGGGCGTCGTCGCGCCCATCGTCGGCGCGACCAAGACAGGGCATCTGGAAGAGGCCATCGCCGCCCTCGACATCGCGCTCGACGCCGACGAGGTGAAGAAGCTGGAAGAGCCCTATCGGCCCCACGCCGTCCTGGGGATTTAGAGCAGGACCGGGACAGCGAGGCTCAAGCCAACCTGGTATTGCCTTGGGCCAACAATTCCCGCAAAGCGGCCTCGAAGTGCCGCGCGAACCGCGGACCATCGCAGAGCGGCGACCGGGCGACCCGCTCACGCAGTTCCAATCGCAGCTGGGCGAGGCGGCCGCGATCGGCGCCAAACCGGCGAACGATAGCCACGTAGTCCTCGGGGTCGCGCGCGATCGTCTCGGTCAACCCGACGTTCGAGAGGTGACTGAACGAATGGCGGCCGGCGAAAGTCTGACCGGGCATCGTGACGACGGGAACGCCCATCCATAACGCCTCGCAGGTGGTGAGGCCCCCCGAATAAGGAAAGGAATCGAGCGCGAGGTCGACGTTGCCGTAGCGTTCGAGCAGCGTCCGGCGCGGCAGAGCACCCTCGAAATGCAGCCGGTCGCCACCGATCCCGGCGTCCGCGAACCAATCGCGGATGCGTGCCTGCGTCTCGGCCACTTCAAAGCCGGCGTAGATAAACCACAATCGCGAGCCGGTCTCGCCATGGAGTATGCGCGCCCAGAGCCTCGCGACCGCGGCGTTGATCTTGGCCGGCAGGTGAAAGCTGGCGAAGGTGAGCGGTCCCGCGGCGCCGGCGGGAAGCGGCGTTACGGCGAGCCCGTCGTCCGGAGGATCGAAGCATATGTAGCCGTCGGGCATCCGAATGACCCTCTCGGCGTAGTCGGCATCTTCGCCGGGAGGAACATGAAACCTGTCGGCGATCAGGCCATCCATGACCTTGAGGCCGGTCGTGCCCACGTAACCCGCCCAGCTCAACTGGAGCGGCGCCAGCCGTCGCGAAAACGCGGGCAACCGATTGCCTTTCGTATGACCCGAAAGGTCGATCAATACGTCGATGCGGTCGTCCGACACGGCACCGGCGAGTCGATCATCCGACCAGCTCGCGATGCTATGCCAGCGCCGGGCGCAATGCTTGAAACGACGGGCGATCCCATCGTCGGCGTCGCTCCCGGCATAGACCACAAGCTCGATACTGGCGGGGTCGAAGGCTTCCACGGCGCGGATCGTGAAGTAGCCGACCGGATGATCCCTGAGGTCGGGGGAAACGAGTCCCACGCGCAAGCGCCGGTTCCGGTCTGGCGACGGCGAATGGCGTTTGCCCGGCGGCGGCGTGCCATCGCTGGTTCTTGCATCCCACGCCTTGTGCAGATTCATGAGCTTTGCGGCGGTGACCCCGAGCTCGTATTGCGCCGCCATGAAACGGGTCGAAAGCGTCCCGGTGTCGGAAGGATTCCGCTCGAGCAAGGCGTCGAACCCGGCAATGGCGGCATCGACGGAGCCCAGCCGCAGCTCGAGCTCGAGCAGGTTGAAGGCTGCCGGCTCGAAGTCCGGATCGAGGCTGCACGCCTTGCGATAAAGCGCCAGGGCGGCCGCGCGATCGCCCTCCTCGTCGGTGAGCTTGGCGAGATTGTAGAGCGCCACGACAAAGCCGGGGTTCAGCGCTAGGGCGGCCTGGAAGAGGCGTCCGGCTTCCTCCCGCTTGCCGGCGGTCAAGAGCACGATCCCGAGTTTGGTGGGCACTTCCGCCTGCCCCGGAAACCGCGCCCCGGCAATGTCGGCGATCTGCCGGGCGTCATCTATCCGACCGAGCACGCGGTAGGCGTCGATGAGTTCGAGGTAGGTGTCGAGGCGAGCCGGCTCCAGCTCCAGCGCACGGCGCAGGTGGAACAGGCTCTTGGTCAGCGCGCCCTCGGCGAGGAACAGCTTGCCAAGAGTGTGGTGCGCGGCCGCGTCCGCCGGCTGCACCTTGACGAGCGACAGAAGCTTCACGCGCGCGGCGGCGAGTCGACCCTGCTCGATGAGCAGCAAAGCAAGGTTGTACCCGGCGATGGGATGGTACGGATCGGCGGCCAGCGCCTGCTTGTACAGGCGTTCTGCCTCGCCCTTGGCGCCGCCGAAGTGGCAGGCTATGCCCTGCTCGACCAGGGCCGCCAATCTTGCCGCTTCGTCTCTCTTTCCGATCATGACGGCTCGGACATTTCCAAGGGAGACGGTCAGGCCCGGCTCAACCGATGGCGCTTCGTTTGCGGCATCGTGTTTATGCGCCCTAAATGACCGAGCCCGCCTTGAGGCCTTCCAGCACCGCTTCCTCGGCCGTGCGTGGCGCCACGCAATCGCCGATGCAGTGGACCTCGCCCGGCCAGCCGGCGAGCGCCTCGGCCAGGCGCGAGTCCTGCTCGTGGCCGAGCGCCAGGACCAGCGTATCCACGTCCTCGCAGACGATCGGTTCGCCGCTCGTCATGTGCTGGAGATAGACCGTATTCCCATCCGCCCCGTACAGCCGTGCATAGGGAATGATCTCCACCCCCAGCTTGTGGAGCGTGCCGTTCCACTGGTCGCGCACGTATTGCTGGATGCGCTGGCCGGCGACATATCCGCCGACAGCGAGACGAACCCGGCAGCCGGCGCGCGCGAGCCGTTCGGCCACGCCAAGCCCGATCCAGTCGCAGCGCCAGTCGGCAATCAGGACCGAGCTGCCGACATTCGCCTCTTCGCGCAATAGCTGCCAGACGTCCACGACATGGGCGCTCTCGGCTCCCTCGATCGCCGGGCGATAGGGTTTGGCGCCGGTGGCGAGCACGACGGCGTCGGGCTTGTCCTTCTGCAGCAATTCCAGATCCACGGCCGTGTTGCGGATCACCTTGACCCCGGCTAGCTCCATCTCGCGCGTCAGGTTGGTGACGATGCCGCCGAATTCGGCTCGCCCGGGGAGCTGCTGGGCAAGCAACGCCTGGCCGCCCAGCCTGCCCGACGCCTCGTAAAGGGTGACCTCATGACCGCGCGCTGCGGCAACCGCCGCGGCCTTCATGCCCGCCGGCCCACCGCCCGCGACCAGCACGCGCTTGGGTTGTTCGGCCGCTCTGAGGTGGCCGTAGTCCAGCTCGCGGCCGGTCTCGGGATGCTGGATGCAGGAGATGCTGTAGCCCAGATGGAAATGGCCGATGCAGGCCTGGTTGCAGCCTATGCAGGCGCGGATGTCGTCGAGCCGTCCGGCGGCGGCCTTGGCCGGCATTTCCGGGTCGCAGATCATCGCCCGGGTCATGGCGCAGAGATCGGCCTGGCCCGAAGCGAGAATCTGCTCGGCGATCTGAGGCTGGTTGATCCGCCCGGCGACGATGACCGGCTTGGAAACCACGCCCTTCACCGCGGCGGCGAAGGGCGCCACATAGCCCGTGCCGACCGCCATGGGCGGGACGATATGGATGGCGCCGGCAAGCGACGCGGAGCTGCCGGCAACGACGTTGTAGTAGTCGAGCTCGCCGTCACCCGAGAGCGCCTTGCAGGTCTCCAGCACTTCCGCCGCCGTCAAGCCGTCCTGGTCAAGCTCGGCACCCGAAATCCTGAGGCCCACGACCCGCTCCTCGCCCACCGCGGCGCGGATGCGAGATATGGTTTCCCTGAGAAAACACAGACGATTCTCGAAACTGCCTCCGTACCGATCCTGACGGTGGTTGAGCCGCGGGTTGAGGAACTGGGCCGGCAGGTAGCCGTGGCTGGCGACGATCTCGACGCCATCGATGCCGGCCTTGGCCATCCGGCCCGCCGCGGCGGCATAGCCGGCGATGATCTCCTCCACCAGGCCGAGAGGCATGGCGGCCGGCATGACGTGAAAGCGCTCGTTGGGAACCGCCGATGGCGCATAGGCGACCGGCAGGCTTCCGTCCTGGGATTCCATGATCTCCCGCCCGGGATGGAAAAGCTGGGCGAAGACCTTGCAGCCCAGCCCATGGCAGGTTTCGGCCACTTTCCGATAACCAGGGATCGACTCGTCCCCGGTTGCCATCAGGAGATGGGAGGTATAGCGGGCCGTCTCGTGCACGCCGGAGACTTGGATGATGACCAAACCGGCCCCACCCTCCGCCCGTGCCTGGTGATAGGCGACCAGGCGCTCGTTGACCAGGCCGCCGGCGGCCAGGTTCGTATCATGGCCGGTGGAAAGGATCCGGTTCTTGAGCGTTACGCCGCGTAGCGTGAGCGGCGAGAAAAGCCGCGGGAATCGAGGATCGGTCATCGAGGAGGCTCCGGCCGAAAATACGCGGCGGATCATAGGGCCGCCGCCCCGGGGCCGCCAGCCGGGCCGGCGCCCCTTGCGAACCTTGGCCCCCGGGAGGCCAGCCCCGCTCCCGGGTGGTTAATTCCCGATTAATTTCATGGATGATTTTGGCTGTTACCATGGCTTTACAGCACTCGAAACGCGTGCGCATATGTTATCGTTGTAAGGGTGAAGAACGGCGCGCTGGCCGGGCTCTTGGCCGGCGGGCTAGAATTGAGTCCGTTTGCAGGTTTCTAGAGCGAGATCGGGTCACCTATGATCCAAGGTGGCCCGTGAATCTTGCTCTACATGCTGGAGTTGGAGCCTGATTCACGTCTCAAGACGAGCAGGCTTGAGACGATCGGGCTCTAGGGCGGGGCTGCCCGGCATTGGACGGGCGAAGGGATTGGGCGCGAGCATCGGCGTCGTCAGGGTCGAGACAAGGAAATGCCCATAATCGCGGTCGTCGACGACCGGGTGACCAATCGGAACGTGCTCGCCAAGCTGGCAAGCTCGCTCAGCGATGATATCGCCGTGCGCGCCTTTGCCGATCCCCAATCGGCGCTCGACTGGGCGGCGGACAACACCCCCGACATGATCATCACCGACTACAAGATGCCCAAGTTGGACGGCGCCGAGTTCGTGCGCCAGTTCCGCAAGCTGCCTCGTTGCTTCGACGTGCCGGTCATCGTCGTCACGGTCTACGAGGATCGCGATTTCCGCTATCAGGCGCTGGAGGCGGGCGCCACGGATTTCCTCATCAGCCCCGTCGACCATCATGAATTCCGCACCCGGGTCCGCAATCTTCTGACCCTGCGCCGGCAGCAGGAAATCATCCGCAAGCGCGCGCTCACCCTCGAGGAGAAGCTCGTCCTCACCAATCGCCTCAGGCTCGAGGAGATGCAGGAGAGCCGCGAAATGCTGAGCCGGGTCATCGATGCGGTGCCGGCCATGGTCTGCGCCACCGACGCAGCTGGGCGCTGCGTCGTGGTCAATGCGTTCCAGTCGGAGTTCTTCGGCATCGACGACAAGGACGCGAGCGAGCGGCCGGTCGCCGAGCTGTTCGGCGAGGATTACGCCGCCCGCCATCGCGATCTCGACGCCCAGGTTTTCGCCACCGGCCGGCTGCAGTCGGGGTTCGAGGAAGTCATCGCCGACCGCGAGGGCCGGCCCCATGTCTTCCTCACCAACAAGGCGCCGCTGCACAAGCAGAACGGCGAGGTCGTCTTCGTGGTCAGCGTCTCCCTCGACATCACGGGGCGCAAGCAGGCCGACTATGCGCTCGCCCGCGCCAAGGACGACGCCGAAGCCGCCAACCGGAGCAAGACCGAGTTCCTCGCCAATACCAGCCATGAGCTGCGCACGCCGCTCAACGCCATCATCGGCTTTGCCGAAATGATGAAGATCGAGCTTCTGGGGCCGATCGGCAATCCGCGCTATCACGAATACGCCAGCGACATCCTGGACAGCGCCCAGCATCTTCTGCAGATCATCGACGACCTTCTCGACATGTCGCGCATCGAGGCCGGCAAGCTCGAGCTGAACGAGGGCATCGTCGACGTGCCGAAGATGATGAAGGACATCTTCCGCCTGGTGCGCGGCCGGGCCGAGGAGGGCCAGGTCCGCCTGTTGATGTCGAACGGCCATAATCTGCCGTTCCTGCGCGCCGACGAGCGCAAGCTGAAGCAGGTGCTGCTGAACCTGTTGTCGAACGGCATCAAATTCACGCCGCCCGGCGGCAGCGTTTCCTTCGTCGCCAGCACCAACGAGGTTGGGGGCCTGCGCTTCGTCGTCGCCGACACGGGCGTGGGCATCGCCGAGCAGGACATACCCAAGGTCAAGGCGCGCTTCGGGCGCGTCCACAAGTCCGCCCTCATCTCCCAGCCCGGCACCGGGCTCGGCCTGTCGCTCGCGATCGAGCTGACCCGGCTGCATGGCGGCATCCTCGACATCAACAGCGCGATCGGCTCCGGCACGTCCGTCAGCGTGGATCTGCCGCCCGAGCGCTGCATGAGGCACGTCTCGAATGTCTGAAGCGGTCGCCGCCCAGACCGCCGACAGGGGCGCCAAGCGAGGGCTCGGCGTCCTGCTGCGCCGGCGCCTCAAGGGCCGGGCCGACAGCGAGCACGAACAGGCGATCGTACGCATCGTCATCGTCTTCATCCTGGCGGCCTACTATCTCACCCTCGACATCGCCCATGGCTTCGGCGAACCCCGCTTCGGCTGGGGCGCGCTGTGGGCGGCGGGATATCTCGTCCTCTCGGTCGTCTATGTCGGCATGATCGTCGCCCGTCCGGCGATTTCTCCCCCGCGCCGGATCGCCGCCATGATCACCGACATGACGACGCTGTCGGCCCTGATGTATTTCGGCCAGGAGGCCGGCCCGCCGCTCTATCCCCTCTATCTGTGGATCACCTTCGGCAACGGCTTTCGCTACGGCAACCGGTACCTCGCCTATTCGGCCCTGGGCAGCCTCGTGGGCTTCGTCTCGGTCGTGCTGGCGACCGGCTATTGGCGCGACCAGCCGCATCTGGCCGTCGGACTCGTCTTCGGGCTCATCGCGCTGCCGGGCTATATCGCAACCCTCATCCGCAAGTTGACCGAGGCCACGGCCAGGGCCGAGCAAGCCAACCAGGCCAAGAGCCGATTCCTCGCGGTGATGAGCCACGAACTGCGCACCCCGCTCAACGCCATCATCGGCATGAGCGATCTCTTGCAGGAGACCAAGCTCGACGGCGATCAGCGCGACATGACCCGCACCGTGGCGAGTTCCGGCCGGGCCCTCTTGTCGTTGATCGACCAGATCCTCGATTTCTCCAAGATCGAGGCCGGCAAGATGGCGGTCGACATCGTCGATTTCGACCTCCATACGGAGCTCGCCGATCTCGCCTCCATCCTGCGCGCCCAGGCCGAGCGCAAGGGCCTGCGCCTTCTCATGCATGTCGACGCGGTCGCACCCTGCCGCCTGCGGGGCGGCCGTCAGCACCTCCGCCAGATCCTGATCAACCTGACGGCCAACGCCGTCAAATTCACCGACAAGGGCCATGTGGCGCTTCAGGTGCGCCTCGAACGCACAGAGGAAAAACAGTCCTGGCTGCGTTTCGTCGTGGCCGACACCGGCATGGGCATTCCCCCCGATGCCCAAAAGGCCATATTCGACAGCTTTACCCAGGCCGACGGCACGACCAGCCGGCGCTATGGGGGCACCGGCCTCGGCTTGGCAATCGTGCGCGAGCTGGCGCAGCTCCTGGGCGGCAACGTGGGCGTGGAGAGCGAACCCGGCCGCGGCAGCCGCTTCTGGGTCAATTTGCCCTTCGAGACCAGGGCGGCCGAGGTCGCGGAGGATGCAGGTACGCCCTTCCCGGTCCTGTTCCTGTCGCGCGACTCCGCCCTCGTGCGCGAAGCGCGCCAGCGGCTCGCCGCCGGCAACGAGGTGGTCGAGGCCGAGAATTTTGCCGATCTGCGCCGAGCCCTCTCGGCCCGACGCGAGGCGGGCTCGCGCTACCACCCGCTGATCCTCGACGCCCGCGCGCTGCCTCAGGCGCCACTGCGCTTCGTCGAGGAGCTGCGCCAGCTCCAGCCCGATGCCGAGTTCGCGCCCGTCCTGCTGCGCGAATTCGTCGGGCGCCCGGTGGAGACGGCGGAATTGGAAAATGCCTTCATCACCATCCTCGACCTGCCGCTCGCCGCCGGCACGGTCGAAAGCGCGGTGCATCTGCTGCGCAGCTTCGATTCCGCCCGGCGCGAGACCCTCGCCGAGCAGGTCCGCCACGACGCGATTTCCCGGGCCCGGCGCCGCCTCAGCGTGCTGGTCGCCGAGGACAATCCCGTCAACCGCAAGGTCACGGCCAAGATCCTGGAACGTGCCGGCCACCAGACCATGCTGGTCGAGAACGGGGACCAGGCCCTGGACGCGCTCGACACCGGCCGCTTCGACATCGTTCTGATGGACGTCAACATGCCAGGCACCAGCGGCCTGGACGTGACCAAGATCTACCGCATGGCGCATATCGGCGACCAGCATCTGCCGATCGTGGCGCTGACCGCCGATGCGACGACGGAAACGCGGCAGCTATGCGAGGAAGCCGGCATGGACGCCTATGTCACCAAGCCGGTGGAGGCGGCGCGGCTCCTGCAAGTGATCGATGAACTGGCTGAATCGGCAGCGAAGGAAACCGAGGCTCAGGCCCCGGCCGGGGCCGAAGTGGCGGAGATCGCCAGCCATCCGCGCTTCCAGGGGGATACGGAGCCGGTGTTGGCAGTCCAGTCGCTGACCGACCTGGAGGCGATCGACCCGGGCGGCGACTTCGTGGAGGAAGTGCTCGAGGCCTTCCTGTCGGAATCGGACCAGACGTTGAAAAGCCTCGCCGAGGCTGCGAGCCAAGGCAATCTGCGCGACGTGCGCGATCTTGCCCACGCGCTGCGCAGCAGTGCCGCCCATGTGGGTGCGCGCCGGGTGCAGCGGGTGTGTTCGTTCTTGTGCAACGCGCCGCGCCACGAGGTCGAACGTGCGCTCGAGGAAAAGGCGCGTCTGCTCCAGGAAGAGTTCGAGCGCTTCCGCCAAGCCGTGCGCCAGCATCTGCGCGAACGGCCCGCGAGCCGGCGTCCTTCCTGACGCGCCAGACTCTTCGCTTCTCGTCCGACGCCATCCCCGCCCCCGGCATCGGGAGGTCGTGACCCGCCAGGCGCGGCGGCGTCGCCCCGCCCCGCCCATGCCGACCAGCGGCGCTCAAAGAGCGCCGGCCCGCCGCCCGAGGCGGCAGGCACGTCCTCCCTTCCGAGATCGCCCAAGCCGAGATCGACAACCCAAGACTCGACAACCCAAGACTCGACAACCCAAGACTCGACAACCCTGGGATCGGCCGGCGGCGGTGCTGCCGCCATGCCGGCCGACCGGCTTTTGCCGGTCACTGCTTGGCCGTGGCAGCGATCTGGGCCCAGCGGCGATCCTGAGCGGAAGCCAGCCGCTCCATCTTGCGCACGTCGCAGGCAGTCAGCGAGAGCGCCGCATCGACCCACAGGTCGACGATGCGATCCAGCTCTTCCCGACGGATCGGGTTGATGACCTGCCGGGCGGCATAGACGGCCCGGCGCGAGGCGAAGGAACGCTCGGTCTTTTCGACGAAGTCATAGACCGCCTGCTCGCCCATGGCGTCTTCCGCCAGGATGTCGACCACGCCCATTTCGTGGAGCTCGGCCGCGGTGTAGATCTGGCCGCTGAACACCATCTTCTCGGCGAGCTGGGCCCCCACCTTGCGGGTGAGGAAGCTCAAGGCGCCCATCCCCGGGAACAGGTTGAACAGGCATTCCGGCAGGCCGAACTTGGCGCTTCTCTCGGCGATAATGACGTCGTCGGCGAGAGCCGCCTCGAAACCGCCACCCAGGGCATCGCCCTGGACGAGCGAGATCGACACGATCGGCAGGTTCATCTTGACCGAACGGGGATGCTGCACGTCGATGCAGGCCTTGGCATAGCGGTCCATCGTGGTCCGGTCCTGGGCGCGAATGAGGTCGGCGAACCGCCGGAGATCGCCGCCCAGATTGAAGATGCCGGGCATGCGCGAGGCCAGCACCGTGTAGCGGACGGGAACATCCGATCCTTTGCTCTCGGCAAACAGGCGGCCGATATGGTCGATGGAGGCGCGCATGTCGCGCAGCAGGCCGAAGGTGAAGCTCGGGCGTCCTTCGGGCCGCATGTACTGCCAGAACACCTTGGCCCCATGGTCGAGCACGCCGTCCAGCTCCGGCAAGGTCAGCTCGGAGGGATCCGCCGACTTGCCGATGTCGGGCGTGGCCGTGGTGAAAGCGGGTGAGGCGCTGTCGAGCAGCAACAGGTCGACTGGCCGACGAGCGCGGAAGTTCTGGTCCAAAGCACCTCTATCGGCGGGCATCGCAGTCTTGGTCACGACGGTCATCTTACTCTCCATATGGTTGAGTGTTGCGAGGGATAGGCTAATTCCTGGTTCATCCCCTGCGGAGCTGCCAGGATGCACGATTTTTGTTGCGAAGTTGCTGAAACTTTGACTCTCTACCCCTTGAACTCGTTAATGAATTTTTAAATGAACCACGTTAGATCGTTAACCAACTGTTTACCCTTTTTTGCTAGCCGCTCGGCCGCTGGGCAATCGCGAGCGGGCGTGGCCGGGCTCTTTCCGGACACAAGGGAAAGGCCCAGCATCAGGGAATCTCTGGACTTTTGGGCCCCCTCGCCATGGCGCCACGAGGCGGGGCAGGTTTGGCCGTCGATCCGGGTCAAAATCGGCCCAGATCGGGTAAAGGGCGGGCTGCGGCGGAGAGTCTCAGGCGCGCGCGACCGAAATGGCGCCTTCGCGCTCTGTCGAAATTAGGGCAAATTTCGGGCCAATAGGGGACACCGGAATTGCCGGTCCGCCGGTCGCGTGCTAGCGATGGCGTACAACGATAGCGGGGAAATCGCCATGTCCGGCGTGGAAGACAGGGGGGCGTTGGTGACCGGTGCCGGCAGTCCTGAAGGCATCGGCTTCGCCACGGCCCGCATTCTGGCCGAGCGCGGCGCCAGGCTCGCCATCGCCTCGACGACCAAACGGATCTTCGATCGCCTCGCCGAGCTGCCTGGTGGGGCCAAGCGCCATGTCGCTTTCGTCGCCGACCTTACCAGGCCGACTCCCCCCGGCCGCCTTGTCGCCGCGGCGGCGGCGGCCCTCGGTCAGCTGGATATTCTGGTCAACAACGCCGGCATGACTCAGACCGGCCGGCGCGAGCGGGCATCCTTGCTCCATCGCATCGACGATGCTGAATGGGCGCGGGCTCTCGAACTCAACCTGACCACGGCGTTTCGCACCACCCGGGCGGCGGTCGCCCTGATGCTGCGCCGGCGCTACGGCCGAATCGTCCACATCGCCTCGGTCACCGGGCCTCTGGTCAGCAACCCGCGCAGTGCCGGATACAGCGCCGCCAAAGCGGCCATCGTCGGGATGACGAGGGCACTCGCCCTCGAAACCGCCGCCCGGGGCATTACGGTCAATGCCGTGGCCCCGGGCTGGATCGCGACCGCCTCTCAGACCCGGCCCGAGGTCGTGGCCGGGCGCAACACGCCAGCCGGCAGGTCCGGCAGTGCGGCCGAAGTGGGCCATGTCGCCGCCTTCCTCGCCAGCGAGGAAGCTAGCTACGTGACCGGCCAGATGATCGTGGTCGACGGCGGCAATTCGGTGCAGGAGTACAAGGGTCCGCCGGCCGGGTATTACTGATCCGCTGGAGGATTTTCTGCTGAACTGGACGCCGCGCCGGCGGGAAATGGCGATCATTTCAAAGAATCCAGAACAGGTTCCGGCTCGCTAGGATCGGAACATGGTCGAGCTGCCCGATCGTATTTCAGGCCATCAGCAGGGCTTTCTGCCCGAGCTCTTTCAGGGTGTCATCGACGGCGAGGGCGCGGGGTTTCAGCCTTTGCCGGCAGATCGACGGGGTCTTGTCGTGCACCGCCGGCGGCATCCAGGAAAGGACACCGTGGCAGATGGTGTAGTCAAGCAGGCCGTAGTCGACGCCGACATCCATGATGGATGCAGCGCGCAGCTCGATGTTTTTCAGTCCGAGGTTTGCGACATGAACTTTGCCGGCCCCGATCTGGCGCGCCGACAAATCGATCCCGAGGAACTCGCTGTCGGGAAAATCCATGGCCATCGGAATGAGATTGCCCCCCGACGCGCCGCCCAGCTCCAGCACGCGGCAGCGCCGACAATCCACCGGCGCCATTCCGTGCAGCTGCCCAAGCATGTGCAGGTGAGAGATATGGGTCGTGGCGAATGGATAGTATTCATAAGGGACGGCATCGTAGGGCGTGCCGGCGGAGGACATTGTCGCCGTCACGTTGCTGATGGGGACTTCATCCATGAGCTTGGGCGTCCTGTGTCGTCGGTTCTCGACCGCCGAAGATCGCCGTCCCGACGCGGACATGGGTGGCACCGAGCCGGATCGCGGTCTCGAAATCGGCGCTCATCCCCATGCTGAGGCCGGAAAGGCCATTGCGCCGGGCGATATCCCGCAACAGCGTGAAATGAGGGACCGGATCCTCGTCGACAGGCGGGATGCACATCAGGCCCGCGATCGGCAGGCCAAGGTCATCCCGGCAGAGCGCAATGAAGGCGTCGACCTGGCGTGGTTCGACGCCGGCCTTCTGTGGCTCCTCCCCGGTATTGACCTGGATAAAGCAATCGAGCCTTCGGCCCTGCTTCACCATCTCGGCCGCAAGCACCCGGGCGAGCTTCTCGCGATCCAGACTTTCGATGGCATCGAACAGCCGGACCGCGTCGCGAACCTTGTTGGTTTGCAAGGGTCCGATCAGATGCAGTCTGATGTCGGGAAACTCGGCCTTCAGGCCGGGCCATTTGGTCAAGGCCTCCTGGACTCGATTTTCGCCGAACAGGCGCTGGCGAGCGGCGATCGCGGGGCGGATGTCTTCGGCGCTCTTGGTCTTCGACACGGCGACCAGGGCCACTTCGGCCGGGTCCCGCCCGGCAGCGACCGCTGCCGCGGCGATGCGGGACCTGACCGCCGCCAGGCGTTCCGCCGCCGTCGATGTCTTTGCTTCCTGCGCCATGGTGGAAGGATGCCCGATTTCGGCGAAAGTGGAAGGGGCGAGGGCTGACGTATCTGCCTCTTCGCCGGCGCTTGGTCCGCCTCTCGCCCCATGATATGGCCCATGATGCGGACGCGAGGCAGAATTGGCCTGGCGCGGCTTACCGTGGCCAAGGCCGCGCTGGCGCAGAATAGGATAGCGAGCCGTTGAACTTGGGCGACCATCCGGCCGATTTTCTGACTGAGGCGAAGGCTTTGCAGCGGCAAGGCGATTTCGCCGAAGCGGAGGTCGCCTACCGGCGTGTCCTGGCTCTCGAACCCGACAATGCCGAGGCGTTGAACAATCTCGGTAACGTGCTGCGGACCCTGAAACGGCCGGCCGAAGCGGTGTTCCTCCTCCGGAAGGCCTTGGCGGCAAGACCCGAGCATCCCGCGATCCTCAGCAATCTGGGCCTGGCACTCGGGGATCTGCGGCAATTCACGGAGGCGGCGGAGTGCCATCGTCGGGCGGTCGCCATCGACCCGAAGCTCGCCCCCGGGCACAACAATCTAGGGCTGGCGCTGAAAGAGCTGGGGCTCCCCGCGGAGGCCGAAGAGAGTTATCGCCGTGCGCTCGCGCTGAATCCGGATTTTGCCGAGGCGTTGAACAACCTGGGAAATGTCTTGCGCGCCCGGGGCCGTCTGGAAGAGTCCATCGCCGCCTTTGAGCGCGCCGTCGCGCTGAAGCCCAGTTACGCCGACGCCTACAACAATCTGGGCAATGCTCTCAGCGATCTCGGCAGGCTCGATGATGCCGAGATGGCGTATCGACGCTCGATCGCACTGGCACCGGATGGAATCGAGGTCCACGCCAACCTTGCCAGGAGCCTGGTTGAACTGGGACGCCTCGATGAGGCGGCCACAAGCCTCAGCAGGGCCGCAGCGCTGGACTCCAGCCGAGCAGATATCCTTTCTGAATGGCTGTTTCTAACCCGTCGCCTGTGCGATTGGGAGGACGCGGCGGCCGCGGAGGCGTCTCTGCGGGCGGCGCTGGCGTCTGGCAACCTCGAGACAGGCAGACGACCGCCGTCGACGTTCAGCGCCTTGATCGCGTTCGACGATCCCGCGCTGCAATTCCGTGCCGCGCGCCTCTCGGGCGACTATCATTCCCAGGTCGGACCGACGGCGCCGGATGCGGTTGAAAGGCATGTCCACGACAGATTGCGCGTCGCATATCTTTCCGCGGATTTCTGCAATCACCCCACGTCGCATCTTATCGCCGAACTGATCGAACGCCACGATCGAACAAGATTCGAGGTGTTCGGCCTTTCCCTCGGACCCGACGACAAGAGTCCGATGCGGCAGCGGCTCGGCTTGGCATTCGACCATTTCATCGACGTGCGAGACATGGACGATGCGCAGGTCGCGGGAGAGATGAGGCGGCTGGAGATCGACATTGCCGTCGACCTCATGGGCTACAGCAAGAACGCGCGCCCGGGAATTTTGGCCCGCCGCCCGTGTTCGATTCAGGTCAACTACCTGGGCTATCCCGGCAGCATGGGCGCCGCGTTCATCGACTACATCATCGTCGATCCGTTCGTAGTTCCGCAGGATCAGCAGGCTTATTTCAGCGAGAATCTGGTTCACTTGCCGGATTGCTACCAGGTGAACGACCGGCGGCGTCCAATTGCCGAGAGGACGCCGACGCGGGAGGAGTGCGGCCTGCCTGAACGAGGCTTCGTGTTCTGCAGCTTCAACAACAGCTACAAGATCACTGCGACCTATTTCGACGTCTGGAGCCGGCTGCTGCGGACGGTGCCAGAGAGCGCCCTATGGCTGCTCGCTGACAACGAATGGGCCGAGGCGAACTTGAGGCGGGAAGCATCGGCGCGCGGCCTCGATCCCAAGCGCCTCGTATTCGCTCGCCGCCTGCCACTGGCCGATCATCTCGCTCGCCATCGCCTGGCCGACCTGTTCCTCGATACTTTGCCCTGCAACGCACACACGACGGCAAGCGACGCGCTGTGGGCGGGGCTTCCAGTCGTGAGTTGCGCCGGCCACAGCTTCCCCGCGCGCGTCGCCGGCAGCCTGCTGCACGCCATCGGTCTACCGGAACTGGTCGTGCATAATCTCGGGGACTACGAGGCGCTGGCCCTCCGCCTGGCCCGTGAACCCGATCGCCTCGGCGCTCTCAAGGCCAGGCTGCAGCTCAACCGCGCCGTCGCGCCTCTGTTCGACACGGATCGCTACCGACGGCACATCGAGGCGGCCTACTTGAAAATGCATGCAAATTATTGGCGTGGCGAAGCGCCCCGGGCTTTCAACGTTTCTCACACGAAGACTGAAGAGGCAGCTATGTCGGGGCGCGAATTCGTGTTCACAATGTCCACCGGGAGAAGCGGTACTCAGTATCTGGCCGAACTCCTGCACAGCAATCTGCCGGAGGCGGAGTGCCACCACGAAATTCTCGGCTGGGACCGATTCGGGGTAGATACCCCCGACCTGTCGCATATGACCTTGTTCAATTCCCAAGGCAACGTCGACAAAGTGCGAGCATTCTGGCGCCAGAAGCTCGCGCGTATCGGGGCCGGGTCGACGCCCTTCTATGCCGAAACGTCTCATCTCCTGATGAAGGCTGGTTTGATCGAGAATTTGCAGCCGCTCAGCGACTTGGGACGCGTGCACCTGATTGCACTTGAGCGTGATGCCGGCGACACGATCATTAGCTTTCGAAATCGCTTCGACTTCTACAACAAGGGCAGTTGGTGGCTCTGGTATCTCGACCCCGCATATCCGAAGAACCTCACACACGTCGATCCTGCCGCCATGGCGGACATCAATGGAATTTGCCTCTGGTACATATACGAGATCCGCGTCCGGGCAGCCTATTATAAGAGGCTCTGCGCCAATGTCGCCGGCATCGTGGTGCATCGCTTTACGCTGGAGGAAATTCGGCAGCGCGCAGGAGCCGCTCGACTGCTCAATGCCCTCGGGATTGAAAAGTCTGCGGAGGCTATCGAGTTGCCACCGCCCCAGAACGTCGGAAGACAGGGAATCAAATGGCCGCCGGGCGAGCTTGAAAGGATAAGGGAGTTCGCCAGTCACGCGCAAATCGACGTAGAAGCGCTGGCAGAAGATGCGATCCGGAAAGGGTGGCGCTTCTAACTTCTTATGGTCTCGGGCGATCCCGGTCGCACCGATCGCTTCGGCCGCAACTATCAGAGCGGACCTCCGTCGGCATCGCGATGAAACGATCTCGCCATGTAGCGCACCGCCTCAATCGCTTCGCTCAGTCCAACTCATCCTGACGAACGAGAGGTCGGGTGTATCGGCAGGTTCTTTTTCCTGGTCGGTTCGTCGCGAAGAGAGCTTCTTTCGCGCCAACCGCGTTTTCCGCTCAATTTGGTAACGGCTTTCGGCCGGAATCTTCCGCTCCTGCAGCAGGCGTTCACCAGCGGCGAGGCACTCGTCGTAGCGTCCGATGCAATAGGCGCTGATGGCGAGTTCGTCGAGCAATCCATACTCGTAGACCCACGCCTCGACGAAAAGGCCTCCATTGGGCAGAGGGATTTTCACGCCCCGACGTGCGAACTCATAACCTTGGGTATATCTGTTGTGTAATCGACAGAGGCGGCTGGCGGCGTGAAGGGCTTCCGCCCGTCGAGGGCAAGCATCGGCGGCCCTGGCGAGGGTCGCCAAAACCTCGTCGATAGAATGGCCTAGCTGTCCCTGCAGCTTTGCCATCTCGAGCAGGCTGACGAAAACTTCCTCATCCCAAAAGCCGAGGTTGGCGCGAATCATGTAGTTTTCAACGGCTTTCTCTGTCTCACCGCATTCCCGATAACTCTGGGCGAGATAGAATCGATAACGCGAAATCAGGAATGGATCCGTTTCCATCACCAACGCCGTCTCCAGAACGGCAGCGTCCCGGCGAAAAAGATCGGGCTGTTTGCGCCGAGCGCCGTCAACACCCCGGCGAATTCGGATTCCGGTTAGGAGGTCCGAGGTCGCAATCCGCGTCATGCACACCGGAATCTCGTGCAACACCCCGGCGTAGCGCCAGCCGCTGCTGTTCCGCATCAGCTGGGTGCGATGAAAGCTAAACGGGGGACTCTCGATTATCAGGCTGTATGAATCCTTTGCCAATTTCGGCATGACAAATCCGGGCTCGATCACCAGGGTATCATCGGCATCGATGACAAGGGCGTACTCTGCATGCGGCTTGGCAAGTTCGAGCGCCTCGGTGCGATTGTGGGCAAAATTGACCCATGGCTTCTGATGCAGCTCGCCGGGGACGTCGCGCAAGAACTCCTTGATTATCTCCTGGGTACCATCCTCGGATCCGGTATCAACGATGACCCAATAGTCGATGAGCGGCAGAACAGAGCCGAGGCACCGGCGGATCACCACGGCCTCGTTCTTGACGATCATGCTGAGGCAGAGCTTCCGCCGCTGTGCGTTCATGGGTTGACCTTGTGGTAGAGCCTTGGCGCGCTCAAATCGGCCTTTGCGATCTCGATAAACGCTGAGGTGCCGATATCCGTGCGAGGACGATCATGATCGAGGTTGGGGCCGAAGCTGCGGTCCGTCAATTCAAATTGGCGGAGGAGCGTAAGAGACCTTGACCAGATACCGCCCCGCCGCGCGCCGATGCAAACGGCATCAACGCTCCACAGCGGATCGGCGAGCTCACCTAGCCCCGCGCCTTCAGAAATTGATGGCGAACCCCGTCCGATGCAATAGGCGTTGACCGTAACTTCGCCGCAGGGCACAACAATCTAGGGTTGGCGCTGAGGGAGCTGGGGCTCATCGCGGAGGCGGAAGAAGGCCAACGTCGCGCGCTCGCACTGAACCCCGACTTCGCTGTGTCGCTGAACAATCTGGGAAATGTCCTGCGCGCCCAGGGCCACATGGTGGGAGTCGTCGTCGCCTTTCGCCGCACTACTCCGTTCAAGCCGGACTATACGGATACGCACATTAATGTCGGCAATGTGCTGATGGAGTACTGGCGTCAGGTAGTGCCGGTGGGCTCGATGCTCGAGGTTCGTCATGAGGATCTCGTGGAGGATCCGGAGGGGGCGCGCGCTGGATGCTGGACTACTGCGCATTGCCTTGGGACGAGCGCTGCCTTTCCTTTCATGAGGCAGAGCAGCCGGTGAGGACCGCGAGCCTAGTGCAGGTGCGTCGGCCGCTCCATCGCACTTCGGTGGGGCACTGGCGGCACTATGAGAAGTATCTCTCCCCCGTGGTAGAAGCATTGGGTCCAGTGGCTCGCCTGGCGCCGGAACACCGGTGAGCGCCACGAACTTCATGGAGAAGGCAAAGACGCTGCAACGCCATGGGGACATGGTGGGGGCGGAGGCAAATTATAGGCTGGTCTTGACGGAGGAGCCCGACCACGCCGAGGCGTTGAACAACTTGGGCAATGTCTTGCGCGCGCTGAAGCGGCCCGACGAGGCGGTCAGTTGCCTCAGGCGCGCCTTGGCGCTGAAGCCCGAGCATCCGGCGGTCCTGACCAATCTGGGATTGGCGTTGGGGGACCTAGGCCGGTTCGACGAAGCGGCGGGCTGCCATCGCCAAGCGGTGGCAACCGACCCCAGCTTCGCCCCGGGATACAACAATCTGGGGCTCGCGCTGACGGCGTTGGGGCGGCTGGGCGAAGCCGAAGCGAGCTACCGCCGTGCCCTCACGCTGAAGCCGGACTTCGCGGAGGCGCTGAACAACCTGGGCAATATGCTCAGGGCGGGGGATCGGCTCGAGGAGGCGGCGAGCGTTTACCGGCGCGTCCTCGAAATCAATCCGAAGCTCGCTGATGCGCACTACAGCCTGGCCAAGGTGGTGCGTGATCTGGGACGGCCGGAGGAGAGCGAGACCCACTTTCGAAGGGGTGCCGAGCTCAACCCCGAGCATGCCGAGGCCCACGCCGATCGCGGCCACGTATTGCTGGTGGCAGGTCGGCAGGAGGAGGCCCACCGCGCTTTCGCGCATGCGATCGCGCGCAATCCCTCCTTGGGAGAGGCCCATTCGGGCTGGATCAACACCTTGACGGAAAAGTTCGACCCCGGCCTGTTGCCGCCCCTGGAAGCCATCGTGCGCCGCAGTGCCGGTTTGCCATTCAGGGATCGGGTTGCGGTGCATTTCGCTCTTGCCCGGGCCTACGACATGCTTGGGCGCTACGACGACGCATTTCGCAGTCTGACCAGGGCGAACCGGCTGAAGCGGCGGCGGATAGCGCATGAGGGCGCACTGGAGCGGGAACACATCGCCCGCCTGAAGCAGGTCTTCAGCCACGAGCTGATATCCGCGGGCAGCGTCCACGGCAGTCCTTCGACGGTCCCGATATTCATCGTCGGATATCTACGCTCCGGGACGACCCTGACGGAGCAGATACTCGCCAGCCACCCGCAGGTCCACGGCGCGGGCGAACTCAGGCTATTGGCGGACATTCTTCCCGAATTGACGATCCAAGGTCCGCCCAGGCTCGAATTCCCCGAAAGCATGACTCTGGTCCCGGGCCAAAGGCTCCGCAATCTGGGCGAAGCCTACGTCGGCCGGATTTCGGCGCTAGCGCCGGCCGCCCGGCACGTCACCGACAAGATGCCCAGGAATTACGCGCTGCTCGGCCTGATCCGCGTGATGCTTCCTGGGGCCCGGATAATTCACCTCCGGCGCAATCCCGTGGACACCTGCTTCTCATGCTACGTGACAAATTTCTCCAGTCCACATGCCTACACGTCCGATCTGCGCGAGCTCGGCCGTCACTACCGGATGTATCTCGATATTATGGACCACTGGCGCGAAGTTTTGCCCGCGGGCTCGATGCTGGAAATCAGCTACGAGACGTTGGTTGGGGATCTGGAAGGCCAGACGCGGAGGATTTTGGACTATTGCGGGTTGCCCTGGGACGATCGCTGCCTTTCGTTCCATAGGACCGAACGGCCCGTGAGGACAGCCAGCCTGTCGCAGGTCCGTCGTCCCCTCTACCGCTCCGCGATCGGCCGATGGCGGCAATACGAGAAACATCTGGTACCGCTCATGGAGGCGCTGGGCCCGGATGTCGTCGACTATGAGAGGCCTGCTCAGTCCTGAGCAGGCCGCACCGCCGGCGCGCCGCATTCAGAAATTGATCGCGAATCCCGTATCCAGTTCTACGGCGCCATAATTTATCGGAATGGCAGAAAAGCTCGAGGAGGTGGGAAAACCGGGCGAGGACGCGAAGGCGGAGTCGTACTTGAAGTAGGCGACCTGGGCTTCCAGCGAGATACCCGGACCGAGGGCGTAGGATCCATTCAAGGACGCGCCCCAGATCTTGTCGTGGCCGGTGGTGCTGCCGGCCAGGAAGAAGGAATCGACGACTTGCCAGGAGGAATAGATTCCCTCCAGGCCGATGGCGTACGGCCCAGTGGCGTAGTTGACGCCGGCCGATGCGACCCAGCCGTCGCTGGTCGAGCCGGCATCGGTCGCGGCATAGCCTGCCTGCTTGTAGTTGTTCACCCAGGCGCCGGAGGCGCCGATGCTGAAGCCGTTGGGAAAGGCGAGCTGCGCGCCCAGGAGATAGGTCGAGGGATTGGCCTTGCTGCCGAGGCGCAGGCCCGCGGCCGTATAGCTTTCGAAGGCCCATTCGCCGCCGCCGCCCACGAGCAGGGAGAGGCCATCGGCGAAATCATGGCTGTAGTCCGCGCCGACCGAGAGAACATTGCTCGCCTTCGCGTTCCTGAAATCGGTGCCGGCGCCGAAGCCTTGGGAGCCGCTGCTGTTCGTGGTGCTGCCACTGGGCGTATAAGAGACGCCGAGGGTGAAGCCCCCGAAGCTTGGCGAGAAATAAGCGATCTTGGTGCCGCGGTTCTCGATGCCGAAGCATGTGCCGATGGAGCCCATGGGCGCCACACCGACCGTCAAGCCGGTTACCGGGGTGGTCACGCCGCCCCCGAACGTGCGCCCGGCGAACACGCCCTTGGCGGCGTTGGCGAACACCACGTTCGGGCTGTTGACGCCGAAATTGGCCGTGACATTGCCCGGATCGGCGACGCAATCGGTCAGCAGGGCCGAGTTGGCCTGGCCGAAGCGCACGTCGCCATACTTACCGCGAAAGTCTGCATAAGCGCGGTTCAGCCGGGCGCTGGTGTTGGCGGCGCCGCCGGGATTGAGCCCCACCAGCACGGCGACCGTAAGGCCGTTGTCGAAGGTGGTGTCGCCCTTGAAGTTGATTCGGATTTCCTGGCGGAAGCCGGTATTCGTGCGACCGAAATCACCCTGGCCGACGGTGATCTGGGGGAAGGGTGGAGCAGCGCCGGTGAACGTTGTATGCGCCTGGTCACCGCCGATGACGCCGCCGATGGCGCCGCGATAGAAGCCCGAGATGCCGAGCTTCAGCTGCTGGTCGGCAAACGCCTGGCCCGACGCCAGTCCCGCGGCCACCAGAGCCGTACCACATAGCAACGCCTTCCTCATCGCCAACTCCCCTCTTGGCACCGGAGAAGATATCCGCCGTCGCATCGTCGTCGTACGGCCGCCCCCGAATCAGCACAGGCTATCAGCCGTGCCAGCCCGATTCTCCGTCTGACGATGCGATTCGGTCAAGCGGCAGGTCGCAGGAACGGCCCCGGACGCTGCTCAGCCGGACCTCAAGAAATAGAGTCTCGAAAAGAAGAGGGGGAGCGGCGAACCGCTCCCCCAACGAATCCGCTTGTGACGATCGAGATCAGAAGTTGATCGCGAAGCCACCGTCGATTTCAACCGCGTCATACGACATCGGATTGCTTGTGGTAGCTGTCCCGACATCCGGGCTGTACTTGCTGTAGGCAACCTGGGCTTCCAGGTTGATTCCCGGCCCGAGAGCGTAGGCGCCGTTCAAGCTGACGCCCCAGATCGCGTCGTGACCTGCGCAATTGCCGGAAGGGCAAGCACCCGAACCGGTGAAGCCGTTCTGGAACACCTGGTAACGGCCATAGATGCCTTCCAGACCGATCGACACCGCGTCGATAGTATAGCTGGCGCCAATCGCAGCGGCCCAGCCATCCGCACCGGCCGAACCGGCGTCAGTAGCGGCGAAGTTCGGGTTGTTCCCGTAGTTCACGAAGTACTGACCGGAGGCACCCACCGTCCAGCCGCCAGGAATACCGACCTGGAAGCCGACGAGATACGTGGACGGCTTGTCCTTGGTAAGGCTCGCGCCGGCCGAGGTGTGTCCGGTGAAGGCCCACTGGCCGCCGCCGCCAACCAACAGGGTCCAGCCGCCGCCGAAGTCGTGGTTGTAGTCCGCACCCACGCCTAGAACGTTCTCGGCCTTCTTGTTCTTGAAGTCGGTGCCGGCGCCGAAACCTTGAGAACCGCTCGAATTGGTGACAGAACCCTCCGGCGTATAGGAAACGCCGAACGTGAAGCCGCCGAAGGAGGGCGAGAAGTAGTCGACCGAAGTGCCCTTCCCGGTAAGATTTACGCAGGTCGCATCGGCCGTTTCGAAGGTCGCGACGCCCTTGGTTCCATTATTGCTGAGACCCGCATTGGTGAAGTCCTGGTTGGCCGAGTTGACGCCGAAGTTCGCCGTGACGTTGCCCGGGTCGTACACGCAGGTCTGGGAGATGGCATCCGTCGGCGAGCCCTGGCCGAAGCGCACGTCGCCATACTTGCCGCTGAAGTCCGCATAGGCGCGATTCAGCCGGCCGCTGGTATTGGCGGCACCATTGGGATTAAGACCCACCAACACGGAAACGGTGATGCCGTTGTCGAGGGTGGTCTCACCCTTGAAGTTGATGCGCACTTCCTGACGGAAGCCACCGCTGGTCCGCTGGAAGTCGCCCTGACCGCCGTTCGTGGTTGCGACCTGATCACCGCCGATAAGGATGCCAGCAGATCCGCGGTAGTAGCCGGAAAGTCCGAGCTTGATTCCGCCGTCCGCCGAGGCCTGACCTGCCGCCAAGCCGGCAGCCACCAGGGCCGTTGTTGCACATAGAGCTTTCTTCATTCCGAAGGTCCCTTCTCTAGATCATGGACAGGTTGCCCTAGGAGCAGCCCGATCCGTTGGTTTAGAGCCCCCACTCTTGTGAGCCCCGTCGTGGCCACGACGACAAGCCCCGAAAGGAACGCGATGCCGTCTAGGACTTTCTTGGCCATCAGCGGGGATATCCTCAAGCCGTGAGGGGGGAAGGTCAAGCAATCCGGCAAGGCGATGGTGTTTTTTGGGTTAAACTGTGGCGCTAACGCCACAGTTTATGAACGACGCAACACAGGCCCTTGGCAACAAAGGGGAGGTTGCCTATGCGTCCCGCTCCATTCGGCGCCTTAAAGGTAGTCAATTCTGGCTGAATTTGGCCAAAAATTTGCTGGCGGCGGAGGAGTCGGCTCGCAGACAGGCCGGACAGGTATCGAGTCGGCCAAGGCGCGGCCAGTGCTTGGCCCCCGGGGAACCGACCGGTTCCGGCCTGCCCTCAGGACCGTCCAGGCGCGACCTTATCCTGGCATTCCCGCAGGAGGGCGTTGGTCTGTTCCAGCCGGTGGGCCAGAACCCGCATCACCTCTACCGCCATGGTCGGAAAGTCGCTGACCATGCGGAAGAAGAGCTCCTTGGAGATTTTGAGGGTGGTGGTGCGGGCCGAGGCGGTCACCGTGGCGGTGCGGGGCACATCGCCCAGAATGCCGATCTCGCCCACGATCTGATCCCGCCCGAGCCGGGCGACCCGGGTGCGCCCGCCGCTCGGCGACTCGACGTCCACGGCCACCTCGCCATCGACGATGATATAGGCCGAGTCGGCCGCGTCGCCCTGGTGAAACAGGATCTCCTCGGCCTCGAAGACGGCGCGTTCGCTGGTGAAGGCCAGGAGCTTCAGCTTCGCCGGCTCGACCTTCGAGAAGAGCTGGATCCGCCGCAGCATCTCGACTTCCTGATTGAGACTCATCGCACCCTCTCTCCGCAGCGGTCGCCCGGACCGCCAATTCGTCTCTACCTGGCCATTCCGGCCATCGCTCTATCTACGCGGCCGTTCCGGCCGCCGGCTCTACTGCGCGGCCAGCTCGGTCGACGGGGTCTTCATCCGGGCCAGGACCTCTTCGGCCCGGCCCTGTTCGGCGACGCGCCCATCGCGCATCACCACCAGATGCTGGAAGCGCCGGGCCTCCTCGCCGTGGCGAACGATCCAGAGCACGGCCTTGCCCTGGCGTGCGCGAAGCAGATTTTCCATCAACCGTGCCTGGCTGGCCGAATCCAGCAGCGCGGTCGCTTCGTTGACGATGAGATAGACCGGGCGCTTCAGCAGCGCCCGTCCGAGTCCGATCTTCTGGCGCTGGGTGGCGGTCAGGCGCTTGCCGGCAATGCCCGCGGGATAGTCCAGCCCGACACGCAATACCGACGCCCTCAGGCCGAGACCGTCGAGAACGTCGCCGATCAGCTTGCCGATCTTGCTCGGCGCCTGGGCCTGGCCATAGACGAGGCGCCCGAACAGGATGTTGTCCTGGACCGAGGCGGCGCCGATGTAGCGCTCGGCATCATAGAATTCGACGGCGCCCTTGAGCGCCTCGGGCAGCCCGGCGGCAAAGGCCCGCCGCGCGACCAGCAGGCGGCTTTCCAGGTCGGCTCCGATCAGCTCGAGGCGATGGCGCGCCTCTACATAGGGGAAGGCAAGCCCGGTCAGCCGGTCGCGGTCCGCCTGCGCCATGGCCGGCGCCCCGGTCTTGCCCAGCCGGCCCAGCAATGCACGGAACTCCGGCAGGTCTTCGGCCGATATGAAGCTGAACTGTTCGAAGAAGGGATGGCCGGGCGGCAGATCGGCGAACAGCTCGACCATGGTTTCGGCGATCCGGCGCCCCACTTCGGCAAGGGGCTCGGCGAGCCCGGCCTCGGCCAGGACCTTGTGCAGATAGGGATTGGCCGCAATCCGCTCAGGCTGCAGATCGGGGCCCACCGGCGCGCCGAACAGCAGGTTCTCGGCCACCGACATGTTGGCGATATAGCGCTCGGCATCGAAGGGCTCGACCAGGCTGCGCAAGGCCGGTTCGGCTAGCCGGCTGTGGAGCGACCGGCGTGCTTCCACCAGGCGGGACGCCAGCTCCGCCTGCTTGGCCGGATCGATCACGCCCCTGAGGCCGAATTGATAGACGTCGTCTTCCAGCTCCAGCAGGCGCAGCGTCTCGGCAATGCGCAGGTCCAGCTCGGCCACGTCCTTGGCCCCCGCGGCCTCGTAGTCGATCCACTGGGCGTGGATGTCGAGAAGCGGGTTGCCGGCGCGCTGCGCTTCGCGCTCCGCGAGCTCGCGCTCGCGCCGCGCGGCCTGGTCGTAGTCTGCTGGCGCTACCGGCGCATGTTTCAGGCCGTAGATCAGGTTGTCGCGCACGCTGACCGGAAAGATGTAGGCGTCCGTGCCGGCATAGCCGATGCTGCGGCCGGTCACCGCCTCGGGCAGGGTCGCCAGGTCCTTGCCGGCGATGCTGATGCTGCCCGCCGCGAGCGGCACGAGCCGCATCAGGGCCAGCGGCAGGACGTCCGCGCCCGAGCCCGGCCCGGCGAGGATCGCCGTCTGCTCGTTGCCGGAAAGGGTGAGGCCGACACCGTCCAGCAGCTTGACGCCGTTCTCGTCGGCCACGACGACACCCGAAAACACGATATCGCCCTCGAGCGGCGCCGGCCGCTCGCCCACCGCCTGCAGCGCTTCGGGCACCATGCCATCGGGCTCGAACTGCTCCACGACCTGCTCGTATTTGATCTGCACGTCCTGGCGCTGCTGATCCCAGTCGATCAGCTCCTTCACCGGTCCCGGCAGATCCTTGTAGGCGTTGATCACCGCGACGATGATGCCGAGATCGACCTTGCCGGCAAACGCGAGCAGGCCGCCCAGCAGGTAGAAGGTGAAGGGCGTCACCTGGGCCAGGAAATTGTTGAGGCCCTTGACCGCGAATTTGCGCTGATAGAGGTCGAATCGGATGTCGTAGATGCGTCCCAGCCGGTCGACGATATCGGCGCGCTCGTAGTTCGAGGTGTCGTGGGAATGGATCTCCACCGACCCGTCGGCCACCTCCGCGATACGGCCCGCCAGAGCGCGCGCGGTCAGCTGGCGCTGGCGGCCGAGCCGCAGGATCTTCTTGCGCAGCTTCGGGATGACGATCGCCTGCACCGCCAGGATGAAGATCGCCACCATGCCGAGCCACAGGCTCTGGAGCACCATGAAATAGATCGCCGTCAACGCGTAGCCGCCGAGGAAGGCCGGCTGGATGAAGGCGTCGCCGATGAAGCCGCCCAGCGGCTCCACCTCGTCCTTGATCATGGTCGCGATCTCGGCCTGCTTCACCTTGCGGAACTGGGCTTGGGGGAACCGCAAGACCCGGTCGAAGAGATCGAAGCGCAGGCGGCGCAGCATGCGCTCGCCCAGCCTGCCCTTGGCCGTGTTGATGTAGATCTTGAACCAGTTGTTGATGACCACGAAGACGAGGAAGAGAACGCAGATGGCGATGAGATAGGCGGTGCGGCCGAGGCGGAAACCGTCGAACAGCAGCAGGGTCGAGCCGCCGAGGAATCCCGGCAGGCCGATCTCAAGATGCATGAAAGTGGTGACCCGGTCCGAATGGGCCGCCAGCTTGGTGATGGCATTGACGATCGTCTTCGGCAGGTCGAGGGAGGCGTAGTAGAACAGAAGCGATACGACGACGACGCCCAGAATGATCAGCTGGTCGCGCCGGCTGTGCTTCAGTATGTATTTGAAAAGATTGGGTTCCATCGCCTCGATCCAGGACGCTTCCCGCCCCCGGTCCCTAACACTAGCCGATTAGGCGAGGCCGCGAAATGGCGAGGAGCCGACACAGATTCTTCTCTGTTCGGTGCTTCGGGGCCTGTGGCATAGTCTGCCCCTCTTCTGGGGAATGACCAACAGGGCTGGCAGTATTCGGAAGGCGCGATGAGCGAAACCCGGGTATTGATATACAGTCACGACACGTTCGGCCTCGGGCATCTCCGACGCTGCCGGGCGATCGCGCATGCCTTGGTGGAGCACGACAAGGATCTGTCGGTGCTCATCCTCTCCGGCTCGCCCATCATCGGGAGCTTCGATTTTCGCGCCCGGGTGGATTTCGTGCGGGTGCCGGGCGTCATCAAGCTGCGCAACGGCGATTACACGCCCCTCAACCTGCACATCGATATCGAAAAGACGCTGCAGATGCGCAGCTCCATCATCCACCACACCGCCGCGATCTTCGATCCCGACCTTTTCATCGTTGACAAGGAACCGCTCGGCCTGCGCGGCGAGGTCGAGGAGACCTTGCTGATGCTGAAGGATCGCGGCGTGCCGCTGATCCTGGGGTTGCGCGACGTGATGGACGACCCTGATCTCCTGGTGCCGGAATGGGAGCGCAAGAAGGTGCTGCCGGCCCTCAGCAATCTCTACGACGACATCTGGGTCTATGGCCTGCCTCAGATCTGCGATCCGCTGGAGGGCGTGGCCTTGCCCAAGTCGGTGCGCAAGAAGCTGACTTACACCGGCTATCTGCGCCGGTCCCTGCCGCATATTCCCTTGCCGCCGACGCCGTTCCAGAAGATCGAGGGGCCTTATCTCCTGGTCACCACGGGCGGCGGGGGCGACGGAGAGGTGGTCATCGACTGGGTCTTGCGCGCCTATGAGCAGGACAAGGCGATGCCGCTGCCGGCGCTGCTTGTCCTCGGGCCCTTCATGCAGTCCGAGCGCCAGCTCGAGTTCATTGCCCGCGCCCAGAACCTGAAGAAGGTCGAAGCCATCACCTTCGATGCCCAGATGGAAACCCTGATGGCGCGCGCGGCGGGCGTGGTCGCCATGGGCGGCTACAATACCTTCTGCGAGATCCTGTCCTTCGACAAACGCGCCCTCATCGTGCCGCGCACGGTGCCGCGCCGGGAGCAGTACATCCGCGCCATCCGGGCAGAGGAGCTTGGGCTTTGCCGGGTGCTGGCGGAGGACGAGGGCAAGGATGCCCATGTGATGGCGACGGCGCTGCGCCACCTGCCCCAGCAGCAGCAGCCCTCCCAGGTCGTGGTACCGGGCCTTCTCGACGGCCAGACCAATGTCGACCGGCTGGTCGACAAATGGCTCGTCCGCGGCCGCCGCCCCCAGCTTGCCCTGGCCCGCCGCCGCGCCCGTCGCTAGTCTCCGAAGTACGATGTCAAGTTCGCCCGCCGCCCCTGCGGTGAAGGAGGTGCTGTTCCTGCTGAAGGGCTATCCGCGCCTGTCGGAGACCTTCGTTGCCCAGGAAATCCGGGCCCTCGAGCGCCGCGGCCTCTCCATCCGCATCGTGGCGCTGCGCCGGCCCACCGACCGCAAGACCCACCCGATCGTCGGCGAAATCCGGGCTCCCGTAAGCTATCTGCCCGAGTATTTGTGGCGGGAACCCTGGCGTGTCCTCGGCGGCTGGCGCCGGGCCCGCCGGCTTCCCGGCTATGCCGCGGCGAGGCGGGCCTGGCTCGCCGATCTCAGGCGCGATCCGACCGCCAACCGGGGCCGGCGCTTCGGCCAGGCTCTGGTGCTGGCGGCGGAACTGCCCGCATCGATCGGGCTCATCCATGCTCATTTCCTCCACACACCCGCCTCGGTCGCCCGCTACGCCGCCCTGATGACCGGCCGGCCCTGGAGCGCGTCGGCCCACGCCAAGGACATCTGGACGACGCCCGATTGGGAGAAGGCCGAGAAGGTCGCGTCCTGCCAGTGGCTCGCGACCTGTACCGCGGTGGGCGCCGCCGCGTTGTCCCGGCTCGCGGCCGATCCGGGCAAGGTGATCCTGGCGCGCCACGGCCTCGACCTCGCCCGCTTTCCGGCTCCCGAAAATCGAAGGCCGTCCAGGGACGGCAGCGATCCCGCCGACCCGGTGATGATTCTTTCGGTGGGACGCGCGGTGGAAAAGAAGGGCTTCGATGATCTGCTGGCCGCTCTTGCCCTGCTGCCTTCGGGTCTCGCCTGGCGCCTGGTGCATGTGGGCGGCGGGCCGCTCTTGAAAAGCCTTCGCCGCCAGGCCGAGAGCCTCGGCCTGGAGTCCCGCATCGACTGGAAGGGCCCGCAGGCCCAGGCCGCCGTGCTGGCGGAGTTGCGAGCGGCCGATCTCTTCGCGCTCGCCAGCCGCACCGCCCGGGACGGCGACCGGGACGGTCTGCCCAATGTGCTGATGGAAGCGGGCAGCCAGGGCCTGCCCCTTCTTGCCACCCAGGCCGGTGCCATCGCCGAGCTGATCGTCGATGGCGAAACGGGCCTCCTGGTCCCGCCCCGGAATCCCGCGGCGATGGCCGCCGCCATCGCTCGTCTCGTCCGCGACCCGGCCCTGCGCCAACGCCTCGGCGGGGCCGGGCTCGCATGCGTAAGGCGTGACTTCGCCATGGCCGAGGGCATCGAAACCCTGTCCCGGCAGTTCGGACTGGCTTCCGCCGGCGAGCCGGCGAGCCTCAAGGCCGCTTCATGCGCCTAGCCTTCTATGCGCCGATGAAGCCGCCCGGCCATCCCACCCCGTCAGGAGACCGGCGCATGGCCCGGCTCCTGATTCGGGCCCTGGAAGAAGCCGGCCACGAGGTCGAATTGGCGAGCGAGTTCCGCAGCCGGGAACCGGCCGGCGACCCTGCTCGCCAATCGGCGATGGCCGACGAAGCCGGGCGTGAGGCGGCGCGGCTGATCGCCGCCTACGCTGCCCTGCCGCCCGCAGACCGGCCGAAGGCATGGTTCACCTATCACGCCTACTACAAGGCCCCGGATTGGATCGGGCCACGGGTGGCGGCCGCCCTGTCCATCCCCTATCTCCTCGCCGAAGCTTCCCTGGCGCCGAAGCGTGCCGAAGGCCCCTGGGCCATCGGCCATGAGGCAACCCTGGCCGCCATCGGTACCGCCGACCGGCTCTTCGTCATCAATCCGGCGGACCGCGCATGCCTGCTGCAGGTGGTCGGCGACCCGGCGCGGCTTGTCGATCTGCCCGCCTTTCTCGATACCGGCCCTTACCGCCAGGCGGCGACAGAGCGCGCCGTCCATCGCCGTCAGCTGGGCGAACGCCATGCCATCGCCGCCGGCTCGCCCTGGCTGCTGGCGGTCGCAATGATGCGGCCCGGCGACAAGCTCGCATCGTATCGGATCATGGGCCAGTCGCTGATGCTTCTCCGGGAACGCGACTGGCATCTCCTCGTCGTCGGCGACGGACCGGCTGCAAGCGACGTGCGGGCGGCCTTGGACCCTCTAGGGGCCGAACGGGTGAGCTATCTCGGCCACATCTCCGAAGCCGAACTTCCCGCCTGCTATGCGGCGGCCGATCTTCTCTGCTGGCCGGCCGTCAACGAGGCCTACGGCATGGCGCTCCTCGAGGCCCAGGCGGCCGGGCTTCCGGTCGTGGCGGGTGCCACGGGCGGCGTACCGGCAATCGTCGATGACGGCGTCACGGGCATCCTGGTGCCCCCCGGTGACCCCGAAGCATTCGCCGAGGCGCTTGCCGCCCTCATCGACCAGCCGGCGCGCCGGGCGGCCATGTGTGCCGCCGCCCTCGACCGGACGATGCGGCGCCACCACATCGCCTCGGCTTCGCGCGTTCTTGGCCAGATTCTGGAATCCGTTGCCGGCGCGGCGTTCGAGCCGCGGCGCCATACTGCGTTGGGCTAGGCGCCTTGCCCCTGCTAGCCATGTTGCGTCATGGTCCCACGGCCTGGACCGTCGAACGCCGGATGCAAGGCCGTACCGACATAGCCTTGTCGGCCGAGGGCAGGGCAGCCGTTTCGGGCTGGCGACTGCCGCGGCAAGCCGCGGGATTCGCCTGGGTCACGAGCCCGCTGGCAAGGGCGCGGGAGACCGCGGCCCTGCTCGGTCACGGCGATGCCCCGACCGATGCGCGACTAGTCGAAATGAGCTTCGGCGACTGGGAAGGCCGGCGTCTTGCGGATCTCAGGGTCGAGTTCGGTGCCCCCATGGAAGCTCTCGAAGGCCGCGGCCTCGATTTCCGCGCACCGGGCGGAGAGAGCCCGCGCGATGTGCAGCAGCGGCTGGCGCCGTTCCTGATCGAGGTCGGGCAGCGAGAAGGCGGCCTTGTCGCCGTCACCCACAAATCGGTCATCCGCTCCCTCTATGCCCTGGCCACGGGATGGCCGATGCTGGGTCGCTCGCCGGACCGATTGGCAGAATTCGCCGTTCACCTGTTCACCGTCGATACCGAAGGAAAGCCCGCGGTCCACCGGCTCAATCTGCCCTTGGACGCAGCGGAGCGGGAAGCCGGATGAGTGCCCGCGCCTTCTTCTACGTCCAGCATCTGCTGGGCATCGGCCATCTCCGCCGCGCGGCGCTGATCGCTCGCGCCATGCGCCAGTCGGGACTGGATGTCGATTTCATATCCGGCGGCGCGCATGTCGCGAATTTGGATCTTGCCGGCGCGCGCTTCCTGCAACTTCCCTCGGCGGTATCGGCCGATTCCGGATTCTCGGCCCTGCTCGACGCCGCCGGCCGGCCCATCGATGACGACTGGCGAGACCGGCGCAGGCAGATTCTACTCGATGCCTTCGCCGCGGCGCGGCCCGATCTGTTGCTGATCGAGATGTTTCCCTTCGGCCGGCGGGCCTTCGCCTTCGAGCTCCTGCCGCTGATCGACGCGGCGCGCGCCGGAGGGGTGCCGGTTGCGGTCTCCTTGCGGGATATTCTGGTTGCCAAGAGCGACCGGAAGCGGGAACAGGCCATCGTCACGCTGGTGCGCGAGTGCATCGACCTGGTGCTGGTCCATGGCGATCCGGCCCTCCTGCGGCTGGAAGCGAGTTTTCCGGCCGCGAACCAGATCGCCGACAAGCTTGTCTACACGGGCTATGTGGCCGAATCCCGGCCAGGGCCGGCAGAAGCAGCCGAAGGGGACGAGATTCTGGTTTCCGCCGGCGGCGGCGCCGTCGGCGGCCCGCTGCTGGAGGCGGCCCTCGGCGCCCGGCCGGCGACACGCGCGGCTGGTTTGCCCTGGCGCCTCATCGCCGGACCCAACCTGCCCGAAATCGAATTCGCCGGCCTGGCGAACCGGTTGCCTGCGGGCGTCACCCTCGAGCGTTTCCGCGATGACTTCCCCTCCTTGCTCTCCCGCTGTCGTCTTTCGGTCTCTCAGGCCGGCTACAATACGGTGATGGACATCCTCGCTGCCGGTGCCAGGGCGTTGGTCGTCCCCTTCGCCGAGGCAGGCGAAGGCGAGCAGTCGGCGCGCGCCCGCTTGCTGTCCGCGCGGGGACTTATCGACGTGATGGAGCCGCCGGCCGAGGCCGGACGCCTCGCCTCGGCCATCGATGCTGCCTTGGACCGGCCTCGACCGGCGCCCTCGGGCATCGACCTTGGCGGCGCCGGCGCCACGGCGCGCCAGATCCTGGCTCTGCTCGACCGATGACGGATTGGGAGAAGCTGAAGCAAGAGCTGGACCGCTGGCCCGAAGGCAAGGCGACCTTCTGGTGGCGGGACGACGATGCGACGGCGCCCTCGCCGGCACTTTCCCGCCTCATCGCGCTCGGACCGCAGCCCCTTGCCATCGCGGCGATCCCGGCCCGGGTCGGGAGCGCCTTGGCCGAGGCGTTGAATGTGACGCGCATCGATGTCCTTCAGCATGGCTACGGTCACGTCAATCACGAGTCGGATGGTGCCAAGAAGGCCGAACTGGGCGCGACACGGCCGGCCGAAGCGGTGATCGAGGAGCTGTCGGATGGGCGCCGGCGGATGGAGGAAGTCTTCGGCCCGCGGTTTCTGCCCGTCATGGTGCCGCCCTGGAATCGGATTGCCGATGCCGTGGTCGCCCGCCTGCCCGAAGCGGGCTTCCGCGGCCTTTCCACCTACCGCGCCCGGCCAAGGGACTCGTCGGCGCCGCTCCATCGGGTGAACACCCATGTCGACATCCTCGACTGGCGCCAAGGCGCGCGCTTTCTCGGCCGGAGCGCCGCCATCGCGCTGGTCATCGCGCATCTGTCCGCCAGGCGCGGCGGCGATGCGGACCCGGAGGAGCCGACCGGCCTGCTGACCCACCACGCGCGCATGGACGAGGACGCCTTCGGTTTTGCCGCCGGCCTGCTGGAGCGGCTCTCGTCTCATCCGGCCGTGCAATGGCGCGCCGCCCGCGATATCTTCCGTGCGGGGAGAGTTTAGGGCCGGAATGACCGAGTTCAGCTATCCGCTCGGACGGATTGTCGCCGATTCTTCACTGTTCGGTGGTGGCGCCGTCATGTCCGGTATCGTGGTGGCGCTGGCGCCCACCGTTCCCTACGTCATCGTGCTGTTCGGCGGATTGACGGGAGTGTTTCTCCTGTACACCATACGCACGGCGTTGCGGTATCGCCTGCGCATCGCGGCCGACGCCGAGGGGATGTCAATCAAGGGGGCTCGGGTGCGCTCCGTCAAATGGGCCAACGTGGAGGCCGTGAGGTTGCGCTATTACTCGACGCGGCGCAGCCGCAAGGACGGCTGGATGACCCTGAGGCTCAAGGCCGATGGCCGCTGGGTCGAGATCGACTCCCATCTCGAGGGTTTCGAGACCCTGGCGCGCCTCGTCGCCGAAGCGGCGAACCGGCGCGGCCTCGTTCTCGATCCCACGACCAGGGGCAACTTTTCCGCCATGGGTCTGATGTCCGCGGAGCCGATCCAGTGAACGATCTGCTGGTGGTCGAGGATCTCGCGGTCTCCTTCAACGTCCATGGCGGGACCGTTGACGCGGTGAGGGGCGTCAGCTTCCGCGTTCCCCATGGCGGGTCGGTGGCGCTGGTGGGCGAATCGGGCTCTGGCAAATCGGTGGTGAGCCAGGCCATCATGGGTATTCTGCCGCCGGTGGCCGAGATCCGCGGCGGGCGAATCATGCTGAGCGACGCGGCCGCGCGCAGCCAGGCAGTGGATATCGCGACGCTGAAGCGCGACTCGGCGGCCATGCGCAGCATTCGCGGCGGGCGCATCTCCATCATCTTCCAGGAGCCGATGACGTCCCTTTCGCCGGTTCACACCATCGGCGATCAGATCGCCGAGGCTCTCCATCTTCATAGGCAGGTGAGCCGGGCCGCCGGGCGCGAGCTCGTCGTGGAGATGCTGCGCCTGGTCGGCTTCCCCGATCCGGCGCAGGCGCCCAGGACCTATCCCTTCGAGCTCTCCGGCGGCCTGCGCCAGCGGGCGATGATCGCCATGGCGCTCATCTGCCGGCCGTCGCTCCTCATCGCCGACGAACCGACGACCGCCCTCGACGTCACCATCCAGGCGCAGATCTTGAAGCTGATCAAGGATCTGCAGGCCGAGCTCGGCATGGCCCTGCTGCTCATCACCCATGATCTGGGCGTCGTAGCCAACATGGCGAACGAGGTTGTCGTCATGTACCACGGCAAGGTGATGGAGAGCGGCACCCTCGACGACATTTTCCGCCATCCCACCCATCCCTATCTCAAGGCGCTTTTGCGCGCCGTGCCCCGGTTCCACATGGCGCCGGGCGAGCGGCTGGTCCCCTTGCGCGAGATTCCGCCGCCTTCCGGACGCATGGCGGCCGCGCGCGGGCCCTGGCCCGAAGGGGCGGATGCCGCCGGTCCCCTGCTGCAGGTCAGCGGCCTCAACAAGGCCTTCGTCGTCCGTTCCGGGATTGCCGGCAACCCGCGCAAGATAAAGGCCGTCAACGATGTGAGCTTCGAGGTTCGCAGGGGCGAATGCGTCGGGCTGGTGGGCGAGAGCGGCTGCGGCAAGACTACCGTCTCCAAGCTGATAATGCGGGCGCTGGCGCCCGACAGCGGGCATGTCCGGTTCAACGACCGGGGCCGGGCCCTCGACGTGCTCGCCCTCAAGGGCGAAGACCTCAACCGCTTCCGCGAGCGTCTGCAGTTCATCTTCCAAGACCCCTTCGGCTCCCTCAACCCGCGTATGACCGTGCTCGACATCCTCAGCGAGCCGCTGCTCATCCATAAGGTCGGCACGCCGGCCGAACGGGTGGAGCTGGTGAAGGAGCTGATGGCCCTGGTCGGGCTCGACATACGCCACCTGAAGCGCTACCCGCACAGCTTCTCCGGCGGCCAGCGCCAGCGCATCGGGATCGCGCGGGCGCTCGCGCTCAGGCCGGACCTGGTGATCTGCGATGAGCCCGTGTCGGCCCTCGATGTCTCGATCCAGGCACAGATCCTGAACCTGCTCAAGGATCTCCAGGCCAGGCTCGGGCTCACCTACCTGTTCATCTCGCACAACCTCGCGGTGGTCGATTACATCGCCGACCGGATCCTGGTGATGTGCGCGGGCAGCATCGTCGAGACCGCACCGAGCGGCGTGCTGTTCCGCAACCCGATCCATCCCTATACCAAGGCCCTGCTCGCCGCGGTGCCCGAGCCCAATCCCGACTATCGCCTCGCCTTCGACAAGCTGATGGAAGGCAAGGCCTCGGACCCCGCCGCCTGGCCGGCACCCTTCACCCTCAACGAAGCCGAGCGGCCCGAGCTGCTGGATGTCGGCGAGGGGCATCTGGTGCGCGCCGCGGCATCGCTGGTGGCCGCGTGAAGCGGCTCCTTGCCCTGCTCTGCGCGCTGGCACTCGTCGCAGGCGTGGGCGAGGCGCGCGCCTTCGAGGAGGCGCCGATGCTCGCCAAGAAAGTGGCGAAGGGCGAGCTGCCGCCGGTCGAACAGCGCTTGCCGGCCAATCCCGAGGTGGAGGGATATGATTGGCCGGGCCAGCGTCCCGGAAAATACGGCGGCGAGCTGGATATGCTGACGTCCACGTCCAAGGACGGCAAGGTGATGGTCTGGTACGGCTACGCCAGGCTGGTGCGCTACGACTCCCATTTTCGGATCGTCCCCGACATCCTGGAAAGCTTCGACGTCCAGGATGGCCGTATCTTCACCTTCCACCTACGCAAGGGCCACAAATGGTCGGACGGGACGCCCTTCACCAGCGAGGATTTCCGTTACTACTGGGAGGACGTCGCCAACGACACAGACCTCTCGCCTGTCGGTCCTCCGCCCCAAATGCTGGTGGACGGCGTGCCCCCCACCTTCGAGGTGTTGGACGAGACGACGGTCCGTTATACCTGGAGCAAGCCCAATGCCGCGTTCCTGCCGGCGCTCGCCAACACCGCGCCGCTGTTCATCTATCGGCCGAGCCACTACCTGAAGCAGTTCCATCAGAAGTACGCCGATCCGGGCAAGTTGAAGAAACTGGTGGCGAAATCCGGCCAGCGAAGTTGGGCCGCTCTGCACAACAAGCTGGACAATATGGGCAAGAACGACAATCCGAAGCTGCCCACCCTCGATCCCTGGATCTCCGTCACCAAGCTGCCGGCCGACCGGCTGGAATTCGTCAGGAACCCCTATTTCTTCCGGGTCGACCCCCAAGGCCGGCAGCTCCCCTACATCGACAAAGTGGCGCTGCAGGTGACCGATTCGAAATTGATTGCGCCCAAGGCCGGCGCAGGCGAGGCCACCCTCCAGGCCCGCGGCCTTCGCTTTGAGGACTACACGTTTCTCAAGGACGGCGAGGATGCCGGCGGATATCGGGTATTTCTCTGGCACGACGGGCGCGGCTCCGCCTTCGCGCTCTATCCCAACCTGAACACCGCCGATCCAGTCTGGCGCGCCCTCAACCGCGACGTCCGGTTTCGCCGCGCGCTCTCGCTTGGCATCGACCGGCATGAGATCAACCAGGTCATCTACTACGGCCTCGCCAAGGAAGGCGGCGACACGGTCCTGCCTCAGAGCGAACTCTACAATCCCGCTTTCCCGGCGGCCTACTCCCAACACGACCCCAAGGCCGCGAACGCGCTGCTGGATGAAATCGGCCTCACGAAGCGGGACAGTGAGGGCTTTCGCCTGCTGCCCGATGGCCGCCCCCTCACCATCATCGTCGATCTGGCGGGCCAGATTGCCGAGGAGGCCGACGTGATGGAGCTGATCGGCGATGAATGGCGCGACATCGGCGTCCGGGTCTTCACCAAGCCCTCGGCCCTCGACGTGTTCCGCAACCGGATCTTTTCGGGGGAAAGCATGATGGCGGTCTGGACCGGCTTCGACGACGGGATCCCGACCGCCGACACCATGCCCGAGGATTTGGCGCCCGTGACCCAGCAGGATTACCAGTGGCCCAAGTGGGGCCAGTATTACGAGACCCATGGCATGTCGGGCGAGCCACCGGATATGCCCGAAGCCAAACAGCTCATGGACCTGATGAACGCGTGGCGTGCCGCCGGCGACAGCGCTTCGCGGCGCGAGGTGTGGGAGCGCATGCTCCAGCTCTATGCCGATCAGGTCTACTCCATCGGCATCGTCGCCGACGTGCCCCAGCCGGTGGTAGTTTCCCGCCGGTTGCACAATGTGCCCGAAATGGCGACCTACACCTTCGATCCGGGGGCCTATTTCGGCATCTATCACCCCGATCTCTTCTGGCTCGAACCCGGACCGTAGCAGGGAAAGGGCGCGGCATGTTGCGCTACATCGTCTACCGCCTCGCCATCATGGTGCCCACGCTGCTGGTCATCAGCTTCGTGGTGTTCGTCATCATCCAGGCGCCGCCCGGCGACTACCTCTCGACCTACATCGCGGAGCTGCAGAGCCAGGGCTCGGCGGTCGACCCGAGCAAGATTGCCGCCCTCAGGGCGGAATACGGCCTCGACCAGCCCTTCCTGGTGCAATACGCGACCTGGGTCATGGGCCTGCTTCACGGCAACATGGGTTACAGCTTCGAATACAGTCAGCCCGTTTCCCAGATCGTCGGCGACAGGCTGCTGCTGACCATGGTGCTCTCGGTCGCCACCATCATCTTCATCTGGGTGGTGAGCTTTCCGATCGCCATCTATTCGGCGACCCACCAGTACAGCCTGGGCGACTATCTGGCGAGCCTGCTGGGATTCCTCGGTCTTGCCACGCCCAGCTTCCTGCTCGCCCTCCTGCTGCTTTATTTCGCCCATATATGGTTCGGCATCTCCATCGGCGGACTGATGGACCCGGTCTATCTCGACCAGCCCTGGAGCCTCGACAAGGTCCGATCGCTGCTCGCCCATCTCTGGGTCCCGGTGGTGGTCATCGGCACGTCGGGCACCGCCGGCATGATCCGGCGCTTGAGAGCGAACCTGCTCGACGAGCTGCAGAAGCAGTACGTCACCACCGGCAGGGCCAAGGGCCTGCCGCCGGGCCGGCTCCTGTTCAAGTACCCGCTCAGGATGTCGCTCAATCCATTCATCTCCGACATCGGCTCGCTGTTGCCCGAGGTCGTCTCCGGCGCCGTCGTGGTCTCGGTCGTGATGTCGCTGCCGACGACCGGGCCGATGCTCCTCGACGCCTTGCGCAGCCAGGACATGTATCTGGCCGGATCGTTCCTGATGTTCCTCGCCCTGCTCACGGTGGTGGGCGTGTTCATCTCCGATCTGCTGCTGGCCGTGCTCGATCCACGCATCAGGCTTGGCGCCGGAGCCAGCAAATGACCGATCGCGTCGATCCGCCTCTGGGCACGGAACTCGCGGCCGCCAACAAGCGCTCGGTGGAGCATCTGGTCTCGACCGCGCCTTTCGATCCACTTTCGGTCGAGAAGCTGACGCCGGCCCAGGAGCGCTTCTACATGGCCTCCCAGTGGCGGATGATGTGGTGGCGCTTCCGGCGGCATCGCGTCGCGGTCCTCGCCGGCGCGGTGCTGGCCTGCATCTACGCGACCATTCTGGTGAGCGAGCTGCTGGCGCCCTATGGCCTGCACGACCGCAATGTCGATTTCATCTTCGCCCCGCCCCAGGCGGTGCACATCTTCCAGGACGGCCAGCTGGTGGCGCCCTTCGTCTACGGGTTCAGCTATCACCTGAACCTCAGGAACCTGAAGCGTGAATACGCCGAGGATCACACGAAGGTCGAGCCGCTGCGGTTCTTCTGCCATGGCAAGCCCTACCGCTTCTGGGATGCCCTGCCGGGCGACCTGCACCTCGTCTGCCCGGCCGAAGGGGGCACCTTGTTCCTGCTCGGCACCGACCGGCTCGGCCGGGACATGCTGAGCCGGATCCTTTATGGCGCGCGCGTTTCGCTTACCATCGGCCTCATCGGCGTGGCGGTCAGCTTCCTGCTCGGGATCACCATCGGCGGCCTTGCCGGCTATTACGGCGGCTGGGTCGACAACATCGCCCAGCGGATCATCGAGGTCGTCCGTTCGATCCCCCATGTTCCGTTGTGGCTGGCGCTCTCGGCCATCCTGCCGGTAGATTGGAGTCCGTCGCTGATCTATTTCGGTATCACGGTGATTCTCGGACTCATCGACTGGACGGGCCTCGCCCGCGCCGTGCGCTCCAAGCTCCTCTCGCTGCGCGAGGAGGATTTTTGCGTCGCCGCCCAGCTCATGGGGGCGAGCCCCAGGCGAATCATCTTCCGCCATCTCCTGCCCAGCTTCACCAGCCACCTGATCGCTTCGGCGACGCTCGCCATCCCCTCGATGATCCTGGGCGAGACGGCGCTGAGCTTCCTCGGCCTCGGCCTTCGTCCGCCGATCACAAGCTGGGGCGTGCTGCTGAACGAGGCGCAGAACATCAGCGTCGTGGCCCTTTATCCCTGGCTGATGCTGCCCGTGGTGCCGGTGGTGGTGGTGGTCCTCGCCTTCAACTTCTTCGGCGACGGGCTGAGGGATGCCGCCGATCCTTATAAGTAGACCATGAGCCTGGCCGTGGAAGGTACGCGCGCCCCGTCGACCGCGGTGGCCGCGCCGGCCGGGCCTGCGCCGGCCGGATCCGAGGTCGACCGCTGGGCGGCCCAGGCGATGCGCCTTCAGCGCGCGGGCCGCGCCGCGGAGGCCGAGGCGCTCTACTTGCGCGTCCTCGAGCGCGAGCCGCGGCGGGTTTCCGTCCTGGTCAACCTGTCCACCATCCTGCGCGCCGCCGGGCGGAGCCCGGAAGCACGCGAGATGGCCGAGCGCGCGACGGCGGCCGATCCCAGGAATGCCAGCGCCTTCTTTGCCCTCGGTGCCGCGCTGCGTCAGCTGCGCCGGGACAAGGAGGCCATGGACGCCTACGAGAAGGCGGTCGAGATCGACCCCGCCATGGCCCGGGCCTGGGTCAATCTGGCGGTGTCGGCCGAGCGGCTCAATCGCAACCGCGCCGTCGAGGCCCAACAGCGGGTCCTGGAAACCGATCCGGACAATCTCGTCATCCTCAACATGCAGCTCAAGTTCAAGCTGCAGGAATGCGACTTCGACGAATGCGAACGGCTGACGCGTCGCGTGCTCGACCTGTTCGACCGGGAGTGCGACAAGATCACCGAGTGGCGCATCCTCGCCAATCTCGCCTATCGGGCGCTGTTCATTCCGGTGCCCTCGGCGCTCCTCCTCCGGGTGACCGATCGCATCGATCTTCTTCACCGCAAGATGCTGGCGGAGATGGGGCCGCTGCAGCCCCTGCCGCCGCCCGACCCAACGGCCGCGGGCCGGCGCATCAAGCTCGCCTACATGACGCCGAACTTCAGCGACCATCCGGTCGGCCACGTCACCCTGCAGCTTTTCCCCGCCCATGACCGCGAGCGGTTCGAGGTGCACGCCTTCGCCACCCAGGTGCGGCGCGGGGGCGATGCGACCTACAACAAGCTCCATCGGCACGGCGTCGATTTCTATCACGACCTCTCCGGCCTGCCGCACCGGGAGATGGCCCGGCGCATCCGCACGCTTGGCATCGATATCCTGGTCGACATCGACGGCTACATGGAGACGGCGAGCACGGCCATCATGGCTTTCCGTCCGGCGCCGGTGCAGATCTATTGGATGGGCCATGCCGGCGGGCTGGGGCTTTCCTTCGTCGACTACCTGCTGGCCGACTCCATCGTCATCCCGCCCGGCGAGGAGCATCTCTACCGCGAGCAGATCGTGCGGATGCCCGAATGCTATCACGTCGCCTCGCCCGCCCCGATCGCCGACCCAGGGCCGAGCCGGGCCGATTGCGGGCTGCCGCCGGACGCCTTCGTCTTTTGCGCCTTCAACAATCCGGAGAAGTTCAATCGCACGGCCTTCGACGCCTGGATGAAGATCCTGGCCGCGGTGCCCGGCAGCGTGCTGTGGATATCGAAGGTCAAGGACGCCCCCCAGCAGATGGAAACCCTGCGCCGGCAGGCTGTCCAGCGGGGCGTGGACGGGGACCGCCTCGTCTTCGCCGACCGGTTGCCCGAAAAGGCCGACCATTACGCGCGCCACCGCCACATCGGCCTGTTCCTGGATACGCTCACGCTCAACGCCTCGACCACGGCGCTCGATACCCTCTGGGCCGGGGTGCCGCTGCTGACGGTCAAGGGCGACAGGTTCTCCAACCGGATCGCAACCACCATGCTCACCTGGATCGGCATGGCGGACATGGTGGTCGACGACATGGATGCCTATGTCGCCCGCGCCATTCATCTCGCGACCCACCCGGAAGAGCTTGCGGCCCTGGCCGAGAGGCTGAGGGCGAACCGCGAGACGACCGTGCTGTTCGACGTCCCCCGTTTCGCCCGGCATCTGGAGGCCGCCTATACGCAAATGTGGCAACGCCACTGCCGCGGCGATGTGCCCCAGGCCTTCAATGTGCCGGCGCTGCCCGCGGGATCCCCGGCCACCAAGGAGCGCCCGACCATGAGCGAGGAAACCCGGCTGCAGCTGAACATCGGAGGGGGCGAGCCGCGCGCCGGCTGGAAAATCCTCGCCGAGAAGGCCGGGTCCAATGTCGACGTGGTCGCCGATCCCCGGACTCTCGCCGAGTTCGCCGACAATAGCGTCGACGCCATCTACGCCGCCTGGTTCTATCAGCGCTTGAGCTTCCGCGAGGAGCTGCCGGCCGCACTCGCGGCGGCCTATCGCGTGCTGAAGCCCGGCGGGAGCCTCCGCATCGCCGTGCCGGATTTCCTCCAGCTCTGCAGCCTGATGGTCAACGCCACGGTGCCGAAGAAGGAGAAATTCTCGCTGATGGCGCTGATGTACGGCGACCAGACTTCGCCCGAGCGCCACAATCAGATCGGCCTCACGGCCGAGTTCGCCGCCGCTTTCCTGACCCGCGCGGGCTTCAAGCACGCCAAGCGCGTGCCCTCCTTCGGCCTGTTCAACGACATGAGCGCCGCCAAGCGCTTCGGCCATGTCATCAGCCTGAACATCGAGGCGACGAAGTAGCGGCTGCTTTCTAGGCCAGCCGCTCGATCCAGAGGCTCGATTCCTCGGCGCCGGGCAATAGCGGCAGGGATCCTGCGGCGCTGGCCGCGACCTCCTCGGCCATGCGGGTGGCGGCGTAGTGGCTGGCGAAGATGACGCGCCAGCCGCCGCCGGCGAGCAGGGCGGCGACCGCGAGCTGCTCGTTGTAGCTGCGCCAGGCCCAATGGGCGGGATAATCGTCGGGCAGGAAGATGTCGTGAAAATGCACCAGCGCGCCCACGGGCAGCCCGGGCAGGATCCGGTTGACGAGGAAATCGACGTCGCTTCCCGGCATCAGCACATGGCTCGAATCGATGAACAGGATGTCGCCGGCGGCAAGCTCCGCGAAGGGTGCCTCGCCGCAGGCCGGGACAGTCATGGGGATCGCTTCCGCGCCGGTGGCAGCGATGCCGGCGCGCGGCGCCGGATCGATCGCGGTAAGCCTGGTCTTGAGACCGGCGTCGGCAATCGCTTCGGCCATGAAGCGGGTCGAATGGCCCGACCCCACTTCGACGATCCGGCCCGGACGCCGGTCGCGGACCATGGCATAGGCCACGGCCGCGTCCAGCCGCGGAAACCAGTCCTGATCCCAGCGCGCGCGCCGGGGTGCGCTCGGCAGCGGTGCCAGGCCCTGGAGCAGCCGGCTGAAATCCGCGCGGCGCGACGCCATCAGGCCCTCGAGCCATGGATAGCCGCCGCGGGCGCCAGCCGGCGGCAGCCCGGCAGCGTGGCGATAGGGAATGAAAAACCCGCGGGGTTTCAGGCCGACGACGGTGGCGAGGCCGAAGACGAACCGACGCCAGCGACCACGGAGGCTGCTCTCGAGGACTTTCGGCGCCGGCCGGCCGGCGCTCAAGGCTGGAGCGTCATCCCCTCGCGAGCGACGAGGCTTCCCGGCCTCGCCTTCTCCAGCGCCGCCGCCATGGCGTCCATGGCCGCGTCGTCATGGCTCGGGTCGTGATGGAAGGCGACGAAGGTCTTGACCCCCGCCGCCTCGGCCAGCGTCAGCCCCTCCCGCCAGGTCGAATGGCCCCAGCCGAGGTAGTGCGGATACTCTTCTTCGGTATAGGTCGAATCGTAGATCAGCAGATCGGCCCCTTCGATCAGCGCCAGGATATTCGCATCATGCTCGCCCGGCCGATGTTCGGTGTCGGTCACGTAGCAGATCGACTTGCCGGCGTACTCGACCCGGTATCCCGTGGCCCCGTTGGGATGGTTGAGGCGCGCAGTGCGCACCTTGACGCCGGGCTTGGGATGCAGAGTGTCCCCGGCGGTGAAATCGTTGAAGCGGGTGACGGCGGAAAATATTTCCACCGGCACGGGAAACAAGGGCGCCACCATCATGGCGCAGACGGCGTCGCGCACGCGGGCTTCAGGCAACAGGTGGCCGCCCCAGATCCGGACCTTGTTCGCCGGGTCGAACAGCGGCTTGAAAAAGGGAATGCCTACCACATGGTCGAGGTGCGTGTGGGTGAGGAAGATATCCATGTCCAGCGGGCCCTGGGTTTTCAAGTGTTGGCCCAGCGGCCGGAGGCCCGTGCCCGCATCGAAGATCAGGATGTCTTCGCCGCAGCGCATTTCGAGGCAGGACGTATTGCCGCCATAGCGCTCATAGCTGTGGCCAGGGCAGGCAATGCTGCCCCGAACCCCCCAGAAGGTGACCGATAGTGCCCCGCCCATCGACGAAAAAAAACAGAAAGCGCGCGGGAGGGCAAGCGCCAAGCCGTGCCAGGCCATTGCATGATGCGTTTCCTGTCGGCAGTCTCGCTCTCGCATGACCGGAGATCGCACCGACTGGACGGCCGTGGCCTTCGGCATTTCCCTTGCCTGCCTGGTCGCGTTCCAGCAGTTCAAGCTGCCGCCGGTCCTGCCTGCCATGCTCGCAAGCTATGGCTGGGATCGCACGCTCGCCGGCGGGTTCATGTCGGTCTACGCGGTGGCAGGCCTCGCCCTCTCGATCCCGATCGGCCACGGTCTTCAACGTCATGGCCCCATGGGCGCGCTCGTCGCGGCCTTCGCCCTGCTGATCCTGGGCAATCTCCTGACCTTGCTGGATCCGGCTTCGGGCATCCTGGTGCTTGCCGCCCGCGGCCTCGAAGGCATCGCCTTCGCCGTCGGCGCCATCGCCGGCCCGGCCATCGCCTATCGCGGCACCAGCGCCAGGCATATGGGCTTCGTCGTCGGCCTCGCCGCCGGCTGGATCCCCGTCGGCCAGCTTCTGGCCAGCGCCTTCAGCTGGCTGCTGCCCGCCTGGCAGGAGATGTGGCTCGTCGCCATGTCGATGACCGTCGCGATGGGCCTGTGGAGCTTCGCGCTGCGCCGTCACGAGTCCTTCGCGCGTCCCGCGGCACACGCCGCCCACGCGCGGCCGCGTCCGACTCCGCGCCAGCGTGGCCAGCTCCTGATGGTCGCCGGCATCTTCCTTCTCTGGTCGCTGCAGTATTTCGCCTTCATGACCTGGCTGCCCCAGTATCTGGTGGAGATCGTCCATCTGGGCGCCGGTCAGGCTGCCATCGGCTATGCCCTGCCGGTGGTAGTGCTGCTGGGATTCAACCTGCTGACCGGCCTTCTGCTGGGCGCCGGAGTGCCGCTCGGGCCCCTGCTCGCGTTGGCGCTGGCCTCCCAAGCCGCCGTGTGGTGGTTCATCCCCGGCATCCATGGGCCACTCGGCGGCGTCGCGCTGCTGGTCGTCTATGGCATCGGCGCCGGCGTGACGCCAACCTGCCTCTTCGCCCTGCCCGCTGTCCTGCTGGGGCAAGCCGGTGCGCCGACCGCCTACGCCTTCGTTATGACCGGCAGAAATATCGGCGTGCTGCTGGGCCCGATCCTGCTCGCCGAAGTGACCAAGCGCGCCGCCGGCTGGGCACCGGTGTGGCCGCTGTTCGGCAGCGCAACCGCGCTCACCGTGCTTGCAGCGATCCTGCTGGCGGCGACGCTGCGCCATGCCCATCGGCCGTCCTTCGGAGCGCCGCGGACGTAACACATGGTCATGGTGGAACTTTCCAGACAAGCGGCAAAGCCAGGCTGTGATGGCGCTCTCCTGTTCAACGCAGGGTTTTAGCGCTATAAAATTGTCTGGGCGCTCGGTGCCGAGAAGTTTCGAGAGCAGCCTGCGACGGCCGCTAAGTGGCACGCGCGACGGCCTTGCCAAGAGGAAGGCGTGGAAAGGGAAGGCCGGTCGGCAGCAACGAAATCTACTCTGACCCACTGCTGTCCCACAGGAATTGAAGT
>Ga0265313_10000324_pt1 | contig 52065 bp, 46 predicted proteins | sample 4123metaG_FD_203122 | JGI IMG/M metagenome (GOLD analysis project Ga0265313, IMG submission 203122) | Rhizosphere microbial communities from Carex aquatilis grown in University of Washington, Seatle, WA, United States - 4-1-23 metaG | ecosystem: Host-associated > Plants > Roots > Rhizosphere >... | reverse complement strand
CTTTGTTCGGGCGGGATGGATTCGGTGGCGGCGCTTTATCGAGCGGTGCGGGAGGATGAGGTCGTGGCGGTGGTGAGTTTCGATTATGGTTCGAAGCACAACGCGCGCGAGCTGCCGTTCGCGGCGGAGCATGCGGCGAAGCTGGGGCTGCGGCACGAATTGATCGCGCTGGATTTTGTGGAGCGGCTGTTCGCGTCGGATTTGTTGAAGAGTGGCGGCGAGGTGCCGGAGGGGCATTACGAGGCGGCGAACATGAAGCAGACGGTGGTGCCGTTTCGAAATGCGATCATGCTGTCGATCGCGGGTGGATTTGCGGAAAGTATCGGCGCGGAGGGACTCGTGATCGCGGCGCACACGGGTGACCACGCGATCTATCCGGACTGCCGCGAGGATTTCATGCGAGCGATGGGCGACGCGATGCGGCTCGGCACGTATGCGGGCGTGCGGCTGCTGCGGCCGTTCATCGCGATGAGCAAGGCGCAGATCGCGGCGGAGGGCGTGCGGCTGGGGGTCGATTTTTCGCGGACGTGGTCGTGCTACAAGGGCGGCGCGGTGCATTGCGGAAAATGCGGCACGTGCGTGGAGCGACGGGAGGCGTTTGCGGTGGCGGGGATTGCGGATCCGACGGCTTATCTTTCGACCGAGCCGCTGCCGGCGAAGCCGGTGAACGAACACATCGACGAACGAAAATGCTGATCGCGGAAATTTTTTATTCGATCCAGGGCGAAGGCGTGCTGACGGGCGTGCCGTCGGTGTTCGTGCGGACGAGTGGGTGCAATCTGCGCTGCAACTGGTGCGACACGCCGTATGCGTCGTGGAATCCCGAGGGCGAGCCGCGCGCGGTCGCGGAGATTTTGCGCGAGATCGAAAGCCATCCGGCGCGGCATGTCGTTTTGACGGGCGGCGAGCCGATGATCGCGAAGGAAATTCGCGAGCTGGCGGACGGGATCAAGAAGCTCGGGCACCACATCACGATCGAGACAGCGGCGACGGTCGCGCCGGAGGGCATCGCGTGCGACCTCGCGTCGCTTTCGCCGAAACTGCTGAACTCGGCGCCGGATTCGCGGCTCAGCGCGACGTGGCGGAAAAAACACGAGGCGCTGCGCTGGCAGCCGGCGGTCGTGCGCGCGTGGATCGACGCGTATGTGTATCAACTCAAGTTCGTGGTCGCGCAGCCGGGCGACATCGACGAGATCGAAAGCATGCTCGGGTCACTCGAGCGCGAAGTGCCGGCGCACCGGGTGCTGCTGATGCCGGAGGGCACGACGCTCGAGGCGATCCGCGCGCGCGCGGGCTGGCTGGGCGAGTTGTGCAAGGCGCGCGGATACCGTTACGCGCACCGGCTGCAGATCGAACTGTATGGGAACCGGCGCGGCACCTGAACGCGGGAGCCCGGCGGTGGCGCCGCGCCCGCTTTCGGTTGCGCAGGAGGCGCTGGCGGCGGATCCGGGCGCGGGTTATTTTCGCGCGAGCCGGGCCTGAAGTTTTTTCATCTCCGGACTGACGGCGCCGCAGTCGGAGCCGCAACCGGGGTGCTTGCGCTGCGCGAGCGTGCGCAGCGTCAGCCAGATCGCGGCGAGGGCAACGACGGCGAGGGCGGCGAGGGTTTGGAAGGCGGGTGACATGTCAGAAGCCGAACGCGCGGCCGGCCTGGAAGACAATCAAGCTGAGAATCCACGCGGTGCCAGTCATGTAGGCGGTTTGGAAGAGCGGCCAGCGCCAGGTGTTCGTCTCGCGTTTCACGATGGCGATCGTGCTCATGCACTGCATCGCGAAGACGTAGAAAATCATGAGCGTGAAACAGACGAGCGGCGTGAAAAGCGGGCGGCCGTCGGGCCACGCGGCATTGCGCAGCGCGGTGCGCAGCGGGGTGACGTCGGCGTTTTTGCCGCCTGCGAAATTTTCGACGCTGAACACGACCGCGGTCGAACTGACGAAAACTTCGCGCGCGGCGAACGAGCTGATGAGGCTGATGCCGATGCGCCAGTCGAAGCCGAGCGGCTTGATCACGGGTTCGAGGAGGTGGCCGGCGCGGCCGGCGAAGCTTTGGGCGAGCTGTTGCGTGGGCGTGGCGTCGGCGGGGGCTTTCGGATACGCGGCGAGAAACCAGAGGACGATGCTGATGCCGAGGATGACGGTGCCGGCGCGGCGGAGAAAAATCCCGGCGCGTTCGAGCATGTGGAGCGCCACGTCCTTCACGCGCGGGAGGCGATACGGCGGCAGTTCCATGATCATGAGCGGCGGCGCGCCCTTGAGCAGCGTGCGTTTGAAAAGCCACGCGAAGCCGAACGCGCCGAACGTGCCGAGCGCATACATGAGGAGCATGATGCCGGCCTTCGTGACGACCGGCACGCGGTCGCCGGGGACGAGCGCGGCGATCATCAGCAGGTAAACGGGCAGGCGCGCGGAGCAGCTCATCAGTGGCGCGACGAGGATCGTGACGAGGCGGTCCTTCGGATCCTCGATCGTGCGCGTGGCCATGATGCCGGGGATCGCGCAGGCGTAGGAGCTGAGCAGCGGGATGAAGCTTTTGCCGTTGAGGCCGACGCGGCTCATCAACCGGTCCATGATGAACGCGGCGCGCGCCATGTAGCCGGTGCTTTCGAGCAGGCCGATGAAGAAAAAGAGAATGAGGATTTGCGGCAGGAAAACGATCACGCCGCCGACGCCGGCGATCGCGCCGTCGGTGATGAGGTCGCGCAGATCGCCGGGCGGCATCACGTTTTTCACCCAGTCGGCGAACGCGGCGACGTGGGCGTCGATGAAGTTCATCGGATACTCCGCGAGCGTGAAGATGCTGACGAACAGCAGCGTCATCACCGCGCCGAGCACGAGCCAGCCGAGGAGCGGATGCGTGACGATGGCGTCGATTTTGTCGGATACGCTCGGGCCGGTTTCGCCGGCGGGGAGGACGACCTCGGTGGCGATCCGGCCGATGGCTTCGTAGCGGGAGTTGACGAGCGTGCCGGCCCAGTCGGTGCCGTCGGCGGCCCAGCGTTTTTGCCACGTTTGGAGAATTTCGTTCGTGCGCGGGCTGAGCGGCGTCGAACCGGCGACGCGGACGCTGTCCTGATCGGTGAGGAGGAGCAACGCTTCGGCGCGCGCGATGAGCGGAGCCTTTTGGTCGTTGGCGGTGAGCGAGGCCTGGAGGTCGGCGACGGCGGGCGCGATGGCGGCGGGGATGTTCCACGCGTGGCGGGCGAGCGGGAGATCGACGCGGCTCATGGCGAGGCGGAGTTCGACGATGCCGCGGCCGTTGACGGCTTCGCAGGGAATCACGGGAACGCCGAGTTCGTGCTCAAGGCGGGCGACGCGGATGTTGAGGCGGGCCTTCACGGCGAGATCCATCATGTTGAGGACAACGATGACGGGGCGGCCGAGGTCGAGGACCTGGTGAAGAAGGTAGAGGTTTCGCTCGAGGTTGGTGGCGTCGAGGATGCAGAGGATGCGGTCGGGTTGCGCGGTGTCGGCGCGGCGGCCGAGGAGCACGTCGCGCGTGACGGCTTCGTCGGGGGAGCGGGCGGCGAGCGAGTAGGCGCCGGGCAAGTCGATCACGGTGATCGGCTGGCCGTGCTGCGAGTAGGTCGTGCCGGTTTTTTTCTCGACGGTGACGCCGGGGTAGTTGCCGACTTTTTGTTTCAGGCCGGTGAGGGCATTGAAGAGCGTGCTTTTGCCGCAGTTGGGGTTGCCGACAACCGCGTAAATCGGCGTGCGCGACGTGCTCGCGTGCGGGGAGACGGCAATGTGCGCGGGCAAGGCCATGTCAAGGCGCCGGCTCGACGAGGACGTGCGCGGCTTCGCTTTTGCGCAGGGTGAGATTGTAGCCGCGAATTTTGATTTCGAGCGGATCGCCGAGCGGGGCAGTGCGGACGAGCGTAACGCGGGTGCCGGGGAGCAGACCCATCTCGCGAAGGCGAAGGAACGCGGCGCCGGTTTTTGGAAAATCCCTTACGACGGCGGAAGCGCCGACAGCGAGAGCAGAGAGTTCGATCGACGTGGCCATGACCGGCGCCGGCGTCAGCGCCGGCCGAGTTGCTCGACGAGGATGCTTTGCGCGGCTGCGTGACTGAGGGCGATGCGGGTGCCATTGACTTGACAGAGGATCGTGCCGGTGCCGGAGACTTTTTTGACAAAGGTCGATTCGCCGAAGCCCATCTCGCGGACGCGCTGGCAGAACTCGGCGCTGCCGGTGAGCTCTCGGACGCGGCCCAGCGTGCCGGCGGGAAGCTGGCAGAGCGGCTGAAGGACGGAAGGCGTTGGGCGGGTCATCGGCGGAGTTGCAACGAATGAGACTCGATTTCAGCAAGCACGCAAGGAAAAGCCCCGCTGCATTCGCGGTCGGGCCGTAAGGATCAGCGACGTCGGCGTTTAACAGCGAGTTGAACGCCGGAGAAACGGACGAGGTTTTGAAGCTTCTCGAATTCACTCGGATCGAGATGCTCGGCTTCCTTGAGCTGAGCCTCGGCGCGGGCGAGTGCGGCTTCGACGGCTTTCTCGTCGATTTTTTCCTCGGTGATCGCGTTCTCGGCGAGGACGCGGATGCGGTCGGATTCGACTTGGGCAAAACCGCCGCCGACCACGAGAAGCTGGGTCTGGCCGTTTTTCGTCACCCGCAGTTCGCCATCCTCGACTTCGGTCAAAAGCGAAATGTGCCCGGGCAGAATGCCGACTTCGCCCTCGACCGTCGGAATCACGACGGAATCGATCGTGTCGGAATAGACGCGAGCTTCGGGGGTGACGATTTCGAGCGTGAGCGGCATGGCGGTCAGGCCTTCTTCGCGGCGACGAGGACTTCGTCGATGCCGCCCTTCATGTAGAAATCGCCTTCGGCGACGTCGTCGAGTTGGCCGTCGAGGATCATTTTGAAGCCGCGGACGGTTTCCTTGACGGAGACGTATTTGCCGGGCGAGCCGGTGAACACTTCCGCGACCGCGAACGGCTGCGAGAGGAAGCGCTGGATTTTGCGCGCGCGATAAACCGTCTGCTTGTCCTCCGGCGAGAGCTCGTCGAGGCCGAGGATCGCGATGATGTCCTGAAGATCCTTGTAGCGCTGGAGAACGCGCTGGACTTCGCGGGCGACGAAATAGTGCTCCTCGCCGACGATGTCGGCCTGAAGCGCTTTCGAAACGGACGAGAGCGGATCGACGGCGGGGTAGATGCCGAGTTCGGCGATCGAGCGCTCGAGCACAATGGTCGAATCGAGGTGCGCGAACGTGTTCGCGGGCGCGGGATCGGTGAGGTCGTCGGCGGGGACGTAAACGGCCTGGAAGGACGTGATAGAACCTTTTTTCGTCGAGGTGATGCGTTCCTGGAGGAGGCCCATTTCGTTGGCGAGCGTCGGCTGATAGCCGACTGCGGACGGCGAGCGACCCAGCAGCGCGGATACTTCGGAGCCGGCCTGCGAGAAGCGGAAAATGTTGTCGATGAAAAGGAGCACGTCCTGGTTTTTTTCGTCGCGAAAATATTCCGTCATCGCGAGGGCGGAGAGCGCGACGCGCATACGGGCGCCCGGCGGCTCGTTCATCTGGCCATAGACGAGCGCGACCTTCGATTTCGTGAGGTCCTTTTGGTCGATGACGCCGGCCTCGGACATTTCGTGATAGAGGTCGTTACCTTCGCGGGAGCGCTCCCCCACTCCGGCGAACACCGAATAACCGCCGTGGGCTTTCGCGATGTTGTTGATCAGTTCCATGATCACGACGGTCTTGCCGACGCCGGCGCCCCCGAACGCGCCGACCTTGCCGCCCTTCGTGAACGGCGCGATGAGGTCGATGACCTTGATGCCGGTTTCGAGGATTTCGGCGGTGGTGTTTTGATCGACGAGCGTCGGGGCGGGACGGTGGATCGGATATTTTTTGTCGAACGTGACCGGGCCTTTGCCGTCCACGACATCGCCGGTGACGTTGAAGATGCGGCCGAGCACGCCGGCGCCGACGGGCACGGAAATCGGCGCGCCGGTGTCGATGACGGTCATGCCGCGCACGAGGCCCTCGGAGGACGACATCGCAATCGTGCGGGCGATGCCCTCGCCGAGGTGCTGCTGGATTTCGAGGGTGAGATTTTCTTTTCGGCCAGCGGCGGAAAACTCGATCGTGAGCGCCTGGTAGATGGGCGGAATGGTGTTTTCCGCGAACTGGACGTCAACGACCGGGCCGATGACTTGGACGATTTTGCCTGTGTTCATTTTCGAAAGGAGGGATGGGTGTTGGGGAAACGAAGGATCAAGCCGCCGCGAACTGGGCCGCCGCGATTTCGAGAATTTCCTGGGTGATGCCGGCCTGGCGGGCCTTGTTGTATTCGAGGGTGAGGTCGCCGAGGAGTTTCGTGGCGTTGTCCTTCGCGGTCTTCATCGCGACCATGCGCGCGCTGTGCTCGGAGGCTTTTGCGTCCAGCACCTGATGATACACTTCACGGTTGATGTAGAGCGGGAGCAGCGAGTGGAGGACGGCCTCGGCGTTCGGTTCGAAAAGCATCTGGCACTCGGCGGCGAGCGGCCGCGGGACGGAGACGGTGCCGGCGCCGTGGCGCAGCGACTCGACCGCGTCTTTCACGCCGGTCAGCGGCAACAGTGGCAAGGTGCTCGGCACCTGGACGAGCGTGTTCCGGAAACGCGGCCAGATGACCTCGACGGTATCGACGACGCCGTCGAGAAACTGCTTCGTCATGAACTCGGCGACGACCTTGACCTCGGCGAATCCGACGCGGTCGCTCACCTGAAAATCGGCGAGCAAGTCGCGATGCGTGCGGGCGAGGAACTGCGCGCCCTTGCGGCCGATGACGGCGTATTTCGCGGGCGTTTTGATGTCCATCACCAGCTTGAACAGGTTGGCGTTGAGCGGACCGGCGAGACCCTTGTCGGTGGTGACGAGAATGATTCCGCGCGTCCGCACTTCGCGTTGCACGAGAAACGGGTGTTGCGATTCCTCGACGCGGTCGGCGAGCGCGGCGAGCATCTGCGCCATGAGGTCCGCGTAGGGCCGGCCGGCGATGGCGGCCTGCTGGGCCTTCTTCATCTTCGAAGCGGCCACGAGCTCCATCGCCTTGGTGATCTGGCGGGTGTTCTTGACCGACTTGATGCGCCGGCGGATGTCGCGAGTGCTAGCCACGGTGGTTCAAATTTTCGTTGCGATGCGGCGCGCCCGGCGGGCGTGCCCTACTCTTTTCAGGCGGTGAAGGTCGCCTTCCATTCGTTGCAGGCGGTTTTGAGTTCGGCTTCGAGGCCGGCGTCGAGCGCGGCTTTGACGCGGATTTGCGTGAGGAGCGCGTCCTTGCGCGTGGCGAAAAATTCTTTCAGCGACGCGGAGGCGGCGACGACTTTCTTCGTGTCGATCGGATCGAAATAATTTTTCTGCATCGCCCAGAGGACGGCGACCTGGAGCTCGATCGGAATCGGGTTAAACGCGGGCTGCTTGAAAAGCTCGACGATGCGCGCGCCGCGCTCGAGCTGCGCTTTTGTTTTCGCGTCGAGGTCGGAGCCGAATTGGGCGAAGGCGGCGAGTTCGCGGAACTGCGCGAGTTCGCCCTTGAGTTTGCCGCCGACTTGTTTCGTCGCCTTGATCTGCGCCGAGGAGCCGACGCGCGAGACGGAGAGGCCGACGGAAACGGCGGGGCGGATGCCTTGATTGAAAAGATCGGTCTCGAGGAAGATCTGGCCGTCGGTGATCGAGATGACGTTCGTCGGAATGTAGGCCGAAACATCGCCGGCCTGCGTCTCGATGATCGGGAGGCCGGTGAGCGAGCCTTTGCCGTCGAGGCGGGCGCTGCGTTCGAGGAGGCGCGAGTGCAGATAGAAAACGTCGCCGGGATACGCTTCGCGGCCGGACGGGCGTTTCAGGATGAGCGAAATCTGGCGGTAGGCGACGGCGTGTTTCGAGAGATCGTCGTAAACGATGAGCGCATCCATGCCATTTTCCATGAACCACTCGCCCATCGCGGCGCCGGAGAACGGCGCGAGGTATTGATTGGCGGGGTTGTCGGCGGCGGGCGCGGCGACGATGATCGTGAATTCGAGCGCGCCGGCGGCTTCGAGGGCGGCGATGGTGCGGACGATGTTCGAATTTTTTTGGCCGACGGCGACGTAGATGGAATAGACGGGGCGGAAATTCTTGTCGCCGCTGGCGAGGCCGACTTTGTTGATCTTCGCCTGGTTGATGATCGTGTCGATCGTGATGGTGGTCTTGCCCGTGCCGCGGTCGCCGATGATGAGTTCGCGCTGGCCGCGGCCGATCGGGATCATCGAATCGATCGCCATGATGCCGGTGAGGAGCGGCTGCGAAACGGATTTGCGGACGATGATGCCGGGCGCGATTTTTTCGACGGGGTTGAATTCGGTGGCGGCGATCGGGCCCTTGCCATCGACGGGATTGCCGAGCGCATCGACGGCGCGGCCGAGGAGGGCTTTGCCGACGGGCACGGAAAGCAGTCGGCCGGTGGTCTGGACCTCGTCGCCTTCCTTCAATTTCGAAATGTCGCCGAGCACGACGCAGCCGACTTCGTCTTCTTCGAGATTGAGCGCGATGCCGATGGCGCTGCCGGGGAACTGCACCATCTCGTTATACATCACGTCGGAGAGGCCGTCGATTTTGGCGACGCCGTCGGCGACGGTGCGGATGTGGCCGGTGTTCTTCTTGACGGCTTTGCTGGAGAGCTTGGCGATCTGCTGTTCGATTTGTTCGAGGACGGTGCTCATCGGAAAATGGGGGCTGTGGTTCGGGGAAACGGAAAATCAGACGGCGGCGGCGAGCGTGGCGAGTTGCGAGGCCACGGAGGATTCGTAGGTGTCGTCGCCGACGCGGATGCGGAGGCCGGCGAGCAGGGAATCGTTTTTCTTCGCGAGCGCGGTGACGGGGCGGGAGTATTTTTTCGTCATCGCGGCGGCGATGGCGGCGAGCGCGGCGTCGCCGATCGCGCCGGCGTGCTCGACGATGGCCTGGCTGCGGGCGAGTTCGGCGGCGACGAGGCGTTCGTAGGCTTTCAGGACGGCGGTGGCGTGTGCGGGGCGGTGCTGCTCGACGTAGGCGAGCACACCGGCGACGCGCTCGGCGGAAACGGCGTTGTTGACCAAACTCAGTTTGAAAAACTGGCGGGCGAGCTGGTGAATCTGTTTTTTGCCGGAAGCCATCGCGGTGAAATTTCTAGACGCCGGTCAGCTCGCGAGTGGCGGCATCGTTGTAGGATGCGCGGTCGGCTTCGGAAAGTTTTTGGGCGAGGACACGCTCGGTCGTGGCGACGACGAGGCGGGCGATTTCGCCGCGGGTGTCGGCGAGCATTTTCTTGTGCTCGAGCTCGATCGCCTGCTGGGCTTTCACGAGGAGGTCGCTGGCTTTCGCGGAGGCTTCCTGGGTCTGCTTGTCGAGGTAATCTTTGGCGGCGCGGCGGGCTTCGTCGATGATGTGCGCGGCGTCGAGCTGGGACTGCTTGATGATCGCGGCGGTTTCCTGCTGGGTGGCGGCGAGCTTGGCCTGCATCTCGTCGGCGTAGCGGAGGCCAGAGGCGATCTTTTGCTGGCGCTCGTCGAGCGTCGCCATGACGGGCTTGAAGGCGAATTTCCAGAGGATGAGCGCGACGACCGAGAAATTCAGAATCTGCGCGAGGATGAACGGCACGCTGATGCCGAAGTCCTGCGTGATTTTCGTGATGCCGGTAGCGGCTTCGCCGTGGGCGGCGGCGGCCTCGGCGGCTTGGCCGGTGGCTTGGGCGAGGACGAGCAGTGAGGAGAGCATGACGGGGAGCGGCGGAATGGGCCGCGCCGGCGATTTGGCGCCGGCGCGGCGATGACGGACGGGAATTACCGGCCGAGGAAGAGCGCGTAGAACGCGACGGCTTCGGCGAGCGCCATGCCGATGATGCCTTGCACGAGAATTTTCGTGGAGGCGCCGGGATTGCGGCCGACGGCTTCGGCGGCCTTGAAGCCGACGAGACCGACGCCGATGGCGGCACCGAGGCAGCCGAGGCCGCCCTGGATACTGCCGGTGATTTCAGCGAGGTGGGTGATCATGGTGGTTTTTATTTGTGGGTTGGTTGGATTGCCGCCGTCCGCGCTTTTGCACGGTCCCGGCGGGAAAGGGTTGGGTCAGTGGGCGGCGGCGCCGTGCGCCTCGTCGTGATGTTCATCGCCGTGGTTGCAGATGAGGCCGATGTAAACGCTCACGAGCAGCGTGAAGACGAAGGCCTGCACAAAACCGATCAGCAGCTCGAGAAAGTAGAAGGGCGCGGGCAGGCCCCATTTTTCGATGCCGCTCATCGCGTGCATGAGGTTTTCGCCGCCGTAGATATTGCCGAAGAGACGAAACGAGAGCGAAACCGGCCGGAAGGCGATCGAAACGAGTTCGATCACGCCGGCGCCGAAAAAGATGACGAAAAGCGGGTAGTAGATGATCGCGGGAGTTTCCTTTTTATCCGCCTTATTGCCGAAGATGTCCTTGAGCACGACCATCGGGCCGGCGTAGCGCATGATGAAGTAAAACCAGCCGGCGAACGCGACGACCGCGAGCGCGATGGTGCCGTTCATGTCGGCGTTGCCTGGGCGCACGAACTCCATCCAGCCGCCGGTTGCGTGATCAACCATGTAAACCGTGCCGACCCCGGGGAAAAGACCGCTCCAATTTTGGATGAGAATGTAGGTGAACAGCGCGATCAGCAGCGGGAACGCGGGCCGGGCGACCTTGTCGCCGACGATCGGAGACGTGAGATCGAGAATGCCTTCGACGAGATTCTCAACGATCGCCTGACCGCGGGAAGGGATGAGCTTGGGTCGCCTGACCGCCAAGCGAATGACGATAATCAGCGCAAGTGCGACGACCCAACTCGTGACCATGCTGTTCGTTACCGGCAGCGGCCCGAGATGAAACAGCGCTTCGGCGGCCGATGCGACGCCCTGCGTTTCGGCGCCAAAAAGTGGCGCGCCGACGGCGAACGGGGAGGCGAGAAGAGCGAGTTTTCTGACTCGTAACATGGATGCGAGAGGCGGGATGGACCGAGCGAAAAAGAGAGAGAAAGGCCCACGCGCCGGGCTCCGTCAACCCCTGAAATCGGGGCTGATGCGGCGGGCGGCGAACAATTAGCTGCGAGCGGTTTTTCTGGGCGGCGAACTTATGGGGAGACCGGGCGCGGTCTTGCGACCAGCGAGCGATAACTGGCCGCACGGCTTTGGAAAACGGTTTCGTGTTCGAATGGCCACGGTTCGTTGGCGACGAGCCACAGCGGGTGATCCATAATCATGCCGAGGGCTTGTGCGAAATAGGGTTCATAGTCCGTCCGAAAGAAAAGTCGCCCGCCCTCGCCCATCTTCGCTGCTACCTGGGCCAGGAAATCGGGTTGGATGACGCGATGTTTGTGATGCCGCAATTTCGGCCAAGGATCGGGGAAAAGGACAAACACATCACCGATACGTGCCTTGGACGGCAGCACTTCGAGAAACAAGCGGGCGTCAGCGCGGAGGAAATGGAGATTGGGTAGCTGTTCCCGGTCGCGCTTGCGATTGGCCCGCTCGATTCGATCGCTGGTGATATCAACGCCCACGCAAAGTTGCCCGGGGTGAGCCAGCGCATACGCCGTCAGGAAATGACCGTGGCCACAACCGATCTCCCAGACGAATTCTCCCGACGGCGGCAGGAACCGTGAGAGCTGGTCGGCCAATTCGGCGCCACGCGCCTGCATTCTTGCCAAATGCGAACGCGAGGCCCGAAAGCTGACCGCGCCATTCCCGGCCGAAGCGTGCGGGGCTTCAGACATTCGTTCCCCTACCCGCCTCGATCATCACCATCAAGATGCTGATATCTGACGGGTTAACTCCGCTTATGCGGCTGGCCTGACCAAGCGTGACAGGTTTGATCTCCGCCAGTTTTAACGCGCTCTCCCGACGCAAGCCGCGAATCGCCGGATAGTCGATCGTTTCCGGGATCCGGATCTTTTCGATGTGGGCCAGTTTTTCGATCTGTCGTTGTTCTCTGGCGATATAGCCTTGGTAAATAATGCGATAGATAACTTCTGCGCGCACCTCCGTCGATTCGCGGAGAAATTCGCGCGGCAGTTCGGCGTCGCCATTCTTGCGCCGAACCAAATCAGCCCAAGTGGCCGCCTCTTTCCGCTCCATCTCCAACCAAGCTGTCCATCGCTCGATCCCTGACTTCTTTGTAAGTATTCTTGATATTCTATTTGTGCTTAATAGGTTGTGACTGGTGGCGTGATGCAATAGCCGGAGTTCGGCACTGCCATGATTGAACAGCAGCCGGTGCTCCGCGCGACTCGTAAACATGCGATAGGGTTCATTGGTCCCTTTCGTCACAAGATCATCGATCAAGACCCCGATATAGGCCTCATGCCGTTGAATAAGCATCGGCTCCTCTCCCCTCACCTTCAGAACTGCGTTTACACCGGCGACCAAACCTTGCGCCGCTGCCTCTTCGTAACCTGATGTGCCATTAATCTGGCCGGCGAAAAACAGCCCTTCCATTTTCTTGGATTCGAGCGACGGCCTTAGCTGGGTCGGAGGCGCAAAATCATATTCCACGGCATACGCGGGGCGCAGCACAACCGCCTTTTGCAGCCCGGGAATGCTATGAACCATCTTGAGTTGCACATCGAACGGCAGACTTGTTGACAAGCCATTCACATAAAATTCGTTGGTCGACCGGCCCTCCGGTTCGAGGAAAAGCAAGTGTCTGGGTTTGTCCGCAAAGCGCACAAATTTGTCCTCGATACTTGGGCAATACCTTGGTCCCACGCCCTCTATCTCGCCGCTATACATCGCTGACTTATGGAGATTGTCACGGACGATTCGCGCTGTTTCGGGAGAGGTATACGTCATCCAGCACGAAACTTGTTCACAGCCGGGCAGCCAACCGATTCGGCGCTCGCCAGTTCGTTCCACGTGGAACAAGTCGTCCGGATCCCGGGTATCGTGGAATGCGAACAATGTGGGCACGGCATCGCCCTTTTGTTCCTGCATCTGACTGAAATCGATGCTCCTTCCCAACAGCCGGGGCGGCGTGCCGGTCTTTAAGCGACGCAGCTCGATTCCCGCTTCCATCAAACTGGCTGACAACGTCTGTGCGCTAAAATCGCCGAGCCGGCCGCCTTCATTCTTGTTTTGCCCGATGTGCATCAAACCGCGCAAGAACGTGCCGGTCGTCACAACAACCGTCCGACCGTGAAATTCAATGTCGAGGTTTGTGGAACATCCGATCACCCGGCCCGCCTCGTAAATCAAGCCGGTGACCGTCGCCTGAAATATTTGAAGGTTCGGCTGGAGCTCCAAAGTATGTTTCAGCCTGAATTGATACGTTTTTTTATCGCACTGCGCCCGGGGCGACTGGACTGCCGGACCTTTGGATTCATTAAGTAAGCGAAATTGAATTCCGGTCACGTCGGTGTTGATCGCCATTTCGCCACCGAGCGCGTCGATCTCGCGCACGAGTTGCCCTTTGGCCTGTCCACCGATGGCGGGGTTGCAGCTCATTTGGGCGATCGTGTCGATGTTGCCGGTCAGGAGTAGGGTGAAGGCTCCCATTCGCGCGGCCGCAAGTGCGGCTTCGACGCCGGCATGACCGGCGCCGCAAACGATCACATCAAAATCCAAGGCACTGTATCGCATTCCATTATAGATATGGATGAAGTTTAGCCGGTGCCATGCTTCAGGGCAAGACCGCTATTTCCCGATGCAGAACGTCGCGAAGAGCTGATCGAGCATTCGCTCATTGTCGATTCTGCCGCAGATTTCTCCGACCGCCGCCAACGCCGCCCGCAAGTCGCTTGCCAGCAACTCTATAGAATCTTTCCCCGCCAGTTTTTGCCGCGCCTCGGCCAGACATTCTCGCGCCTGGCTCAGCGCCTGCGCGTGACGGGCGTTAATCGCGATCATTTCGCCGTCTTCGTCGCGATGGCATGAGTCCGCCATTCGCACGATTTCGGCCTCGAGTTCCGACAGTCCGGCACCCGTTAGTGCGGAGACCCGCACAAACTGCATCGCGTCAGCTGGCACCGAAGCCGAATCCGCGGAAAGCAGATCGATTTTATTCAACACCATAATCGTTGCCTGGGATCCAGCCATCGACTTCAATGGTTCGGGTAGGGGAAGGGAAAGTTTTTCTGCATCCACCACCAGCAGAACAATATCCGCCTCGGCAGCGCGTTCGAACGTTTTCTCGATTCCGAGTTTTTCCAGCGGCGCGGGCGTTGGATTGAACCCGGCAGTATCGATCAACCGCAAGCAGTGCGGTCCGACGACGATGCGTTCCTCGATGAAATCCCGGGTTGTGCCCGGCTCGGGACTCACCAGCGCTCGATCGCGACCGATCAAACGATTGAGCAAACTGCTTTTGCCCACGTTTGGGGCGCCGATAATGACTGTTTTGATGCCGTCGCGCAGCAACTCTCCATAGTGGCTCGTCGCAATCAATCGATTGTTTTCCAATATGATACGGTCAATCTCCTGCGCCACCAATCGGCGATCGTCCGCCGGGAGATCCTCGTCGGGAAAATCGATGTAAGCTTCCACCCGGGCCAATACGCCCAGCAGTCCCTCGACTAGTTCGCTCAAGCGCCGGCCCAGCGCTCCGCGCAATTGCTGATTGGCGGCGGCCAGCGCCCGTTCGCTGCGAGCATGAATGACGTCCATGACCGCCTCGGCCTGGCTCAAGTCCATTCGCCCGTTCAAAAATGCCCGCTGCGTAAACTCGCCCGGTCCGGCTGCGCGGACTCCGCAGGCGAACACATCCTCCAAAATTTTCTGCGCAATGAACGGATTGCCGTGGCACGAAATCTCGAGCGAATCCTCGCCCGTGTAGGAATGCGGCGCGGCAAAAAACACGAACAACACCTCGTCCACCAAAACGCCCGTGCGATCGCGGTAGTCGCCGCGGCGCACGGCGCGGGGTGGGGGCGTCTCGCCGAAAATCCGCCGCGCTAGCACGGCCGTGTCCGGGCCGCTTACACGCACGACTGCGAGCGCCGAGGTTCCCGCGGGCGTGGCGAGGGCGGCGATGGTGTCGGCGTGATGCGGCATGTCGGCCCAACCAAAGCGCCGCCCGCCTGAACGCAAAACCATTTGCGCCGCCGCGCCACAATTGCTGCGCAGCCTTCGCCAAACTCCACGCAGCCCGGCGCCCGCAATCGCGCGATGCTCGTCGCATGGCCGCCGACGACCCCTTCGTATTGTTCGACGAATGGTTCGCCTCTGCTCGCGCCGCCGAATCGACCGATCCCACCGCCATGGCGCTGGCCACAACGGATGCCGCCGGCCGGCCGAGTGTGCGGGTGGTGTTGCTCAAGGCGGCCGATCGGCGGGGCTTCGTCTTCTACACAAACCTCGGGAGCCCCAAAGCCACCGATCTTTGCGCCAACCCGCTCGCTGCACTCTGTCTTCACTGGCCGAAACTCGCGCGTCAGGTGCGCATCGACGGGCGTGTCGAGCAGACACCGGATGCGGAAGCCGACGCCTATTTCGTCACGCGACCGTGGCTCAGCCAGATCGGGGCGTGGGCGTCGCGCCAGTCGCAACCGATGACGGACCGTTTCGAACTCGAGCAGGCGATCGCTGTGACCAGCCTCCGCTTCAAATTCGGCCCCGTGCCCCGTCCGCCGCACTGGTCCGGTTTCCGCGTCGTGCCCGATCGTTTTGAATTCTGGGTCCAACGCCCGTTCCGCCACCACGACCGCCGGCTCTTCACCCGCGACGGCGACGGCTGGCGACAGCAATGGTTGTTCCCGTGAAAAAAATCACCGTGCGCTCACGGTGATGCCGCGCACGCGGGTGCCGTCGCCGATCTTGTCGCCTGGATACACGACGACGCTTTCACCCTCGCGCAGCCCGTCGCGTATTTCTGTTTCGCGTCCGTTCGACCGTCCGACTTTCACCGCGCGCAAAGCCGTTCGACCGCCCGCCACGACGAAGGTCTGCCACTCGCCGCCGCGTTGAAACAGCGCTCCGGCCGGCACGCGCAGCACGTTCTTTCCTTCCCACACGACCACTCTCGCCTCGATGCGGTAACTGTCGCCGAGGGTGGGGCGCTTTTCGACCGGATCGACGAAATCTGCGACCACATAAACGCGCTGTTCCTCGACGCCGAGCGCCGAAATTTTTGTGAACGCCGACGGTTCGACCAGCCGCACGCGGGCCGCGAGCGGCTCCGCGCCGCCCCATTGCTCGACGATCACGCGCGCGCCCGGCTGGATCGCGACGCCGTCGCGCGACAGCACTTCGATGCGCAGCTCGAGATCCGTCGGGTCGCCGACCTCGAGCAACGCCAGACCGCCCGGCACTACGCGTGCGCTTTCCTGAAAAACCCGGAGCACGCGTCCGCTCACCGGCGACGTGATGACCAACGGCGCTTGATCGACATTGCCGCCCGGCTGCCCGCGCATGAGCAGCGCGCGCGCCTGCTGCAGCTCGAACTCCGCCACCTGCTGCGCGAATTCCGCCGCCCGCACCTCCTGCGCCGCCGTCGCCTCGCGCATCGTCGCGCCGTCCAGCTCTTGTTTCGAAATCGCCCCGCGTTGCTCGAGTTCGCGCAACCGCGCGATGTCGCGGCTCGCGAGCGCATGGGCTGCGCGCGCCCGCTCGAGTTGCGCGCCGGCGAGCGCGCGGCTCGCCTCGGATCCGCGCACGCGCGCCTCCGCCTGCGCCTGACCGCGCGCATCGAGCAAGTCGGCGCCGCTCGTTTCCAGCACGGCGAGCACCGTCTTGCCCGCTTCGACCGCCGCGCCCGCCTTCCAATCGATCCGTTGCAACTGCCCCGCGACCGGACTCGAAATCACATAGCGGTTTTTCACCCGCGTCATACCTTCCTCGTCCACGGTCACGAGCACGTCGCCGCGCGCGACCGTCGCAACCTCGACCGGTAGCGCCTTCGGCCACAGGCCGACGACAACGAGCGCGAAAAACAGCCCGCCGCCGATCCACCGCAGCCGCCGCTGCCACGGGCGCGAGCCGGCGCCTTTCTTTTTCGAGCCGTTGCCGGCGGGCGCTGTGGGGGACGAAGGTGAAGTTGGATTCATCGCAAAAAAATCAGTCGTGCGCTTTGAGCACGCCGACCAGATCGAGCTGGTTCAACCGCCGGCTCGCAAAAAACGCCGACGCCAGCGATGCCAGCGCGACGACGAGCACCGCGAGTGCGTAATTCGAACCTGTGAGGATGACCGGCAGCCGCACGAATTCTGTATTTATTGTTTGGATGATCACGGTGGCAAACCCCGATCCGATCAGCAATCCGGTGGGCAGCGCGGCCAGCGTCAGCAGCACGAGTTCGCTGACAAGCACCGCCGCCACCTCGCCGCGCGTAAACCCGACCACCCGCAGCGTCGCCAGCTCCCGCTGCCGTTCCGAAAGCGAAATCCGCGCGCTATTATAGACGATGCCGAACGCGACCACGATCGCGAAGCCCATGTAAATTTTCTGGATGAGCCCGATGCTCTCCGCCGTCGTCTTGCGGAAGCTCTCGCGCATTCCGTCCTTGATCGCGACGCCCGCCACGCGCGGCGTGCGTTTGAGTTCGCGCAAAAAATCCGGCCACCGTCCCGCCGCGACCGACAGATAGGCGCCCGTCACGCGGTCGCCCTCGCCGAGCAGCCGGTTGAGTTCGCCGAATTCGACGAACGCCGCCGTTCCCGCAAAATCCTGCGCCAGTGCCGCCACCGGCACGACGAACTCCGGCCGCTTGCCGTCGAGCCCGCGCACGTTAAGCGCGTCACCCGGCTTCACGCCGAGCACCTCCGCCAGCTTGGCCGACAGCACCATGCCGCGCGCGGGCAGTGTGAGCTGCCGGCCGTCTTCGCCGATCACGCGATTCAGCGTGGCGCGAGCGTCCAGCCCCAAAAGATTCAGCCGCCGCATGCGGTTGCCGGCCCGCAGCTCGACCGGCGCGCCGCGCACCGGCTCCGCCAGAATCACCCCCGGCAGATTGCGAAAATCCGCCAGCGCGCGCATTGGGCCTGGCTCGATCAGTGCGACAAATGCCGTCTGCCGCTGGATGATGTCCCATTGGTAATCGAGCACGTAGTCGATCCCGTCGCGCAGCGCGCCCGGCACGATCAGGATCCCCGTCGCGAGCGCGAGCGCCGCGCACGTGAGGACCGCGCGCACGGGCTGCCGCTCGATGTTGCGCAACGCCATCCGCAACGAGACCGACAGCGAACGCCCGATCTCGAGGCGCTCGACCAGCGCCGGCCGGAAATTCGCCGGCGGCTCGGGCCGCATCGCCTCCGCCGGCGGCAGCCGCACCGCCGTGCGCACCGCGCCCCACACGCCGGTGAACGCCGCCAGCGCGCTCACCAGCGCCGCGAACACGACCACGCTTTTCGCGAGCAGAAAGTCGAGCTGCGGAAAGCGGTAAAACAAATGATACATCCCGACCAGCCGGTGCCCGAGCACAATGCCGCCGAGCGTGCCGAGCGCCGTGCCGACGATCACGATCGCCAGCGAAAACTTGAAATAGTGCCAGCCGACCTGCCGGTTGCTGAAGCCGCACGCCTTCAGCATCGCGATCTGCTCGCGCTGGAGCGTGATCTGCCGGCTCATCACCGCGTTCGTCATGAACGCCGCCACGCTCAGGAACACCAGCGGAAATCCGACCGACAATCCCTGCAGCACGCGAATCTCGTCGCGCACCCGCACGTGCGACGGATGCGAGTCGCGCCCGAACGCGCCGCGTCCACCGTAGGGCGTGAGCACGCGATCCACCGCCGCGATCACCGCCTCCTCCGCCGCGCCGGGCACGAGCGTCAGCGCGACGTTGTTGAACGCCTCGTCGAGATTCGCCGCCGTCGCCAGTTCCTTGTAAGGCATCCAGAATACGCCGTAGGTGCGGTTGTCCGGCAGCGCCGCGCCCGGCGGCGCCTCGAAAACAAATTCCGGCGACAGCACGACGCCCGCGATCCGAAACACCTGCTTTTTCCCGTAAAGAATCGCCGAAATCTTGTCGCCCGGCTGCAAGTCGTGCGCCTCGGTGAACGCCTCGCTCGCCAAAATCTCCCCATGCGATGCGCGCCCCACCAGAATCCGCCCGCGCCGCAAATGCAGCCGGTTCAGCACGAGTTCGCCGCGTTCTGGCAGCGACTGCACCAGTCCGATCGCCGGCTCGGCCATGTCCGGAATATCGAGCGTCACTTGCAACGCGATCCCGGTCTGCACCACGGCAACACCCGGAATTGCGGCGAGCTGCGTGACAACCGAATTCGGCGCGCGCTTCAATCGCGCGAACACCTGGGCGAAACGGTAATCGCGATAGTAATCGTCGCGCGTCGTCTCGAGCGAGAGGATCAGCGAACGCGTCATGATCATCATCGCCAGCCCGCACGCCATGACGAGCGCGACCGCGAGTGCCTGCGATTTCAGCGCGCGAAGATCGCGGAGGAGTTTGCGGTCGAGAAGGCTCATGCGGAAAGCCACCGACGCGCCTCGCGCCCGAAAATCGCGCTACCAGTCATCCGAACGAAACGGCGCCGCGGGCAGACCCGCGCCGTTGTAGAGATTCGCGACAGGCGCGTTGCTCCACGCATAGCGCACGGCGACCGGCTCCTTCACTTTCGGCGACGAAACGACGAGCGTGTCGCGTTCGATCTTCGCCGTGGCGGCGCGAAAAATTTTATCTGCGCCCGCGAGTTCGAGCGACTGCACCGGTTTGTCATGCGCCACGAGTCCGGTGCCGGCGTGCATGAACCTCACGCGCAACGCCGGTCCCTCACGGGTGGCGCTTGCGAACACCGGTCCGGAAAAATCATCCTGCGAGCCGTAAACCTGCGCCTTCGCGATGAGCGCCAGCCGGCGGGCGATTTCCATTTTGTGCGTCGGATGCAGGACCTCCGCCTCGCCCGCGTCGATCGCCACCGCCATCCCCGTTGCGGGCAACTCGAACGCCTTTGCCTGTGCCTCGCGCAGCAGCGCCCATTGCCGGCCGCCCGGTTTGCCGTCGGCGAAGTTCGGCAGCTGCACGAAATAAAACGGCAGGCCGGCGTCGCCCCAGTTCGCGCGCCACGAGCGGATCATCGCCTTGAACAACTCGGCGTATTCGCCGGCGCGCCCGACGTTCGACTCGCCCTGATACCAAATCACGCCGCGCAACGCGCCGGGTTGCAGCGGCGCGATCATGCCGTTGAACAATCCGCCGGGCCGCAATTGCGAATCCGGCGTCGCGGGCGGTTGCGGCCAGGGCAGGGTGTTTTTCGTTTTCGTGGCCCGCGCGTGTTCGTCGGCCTTCTGCCACGCCGCCATCTCGGCCGGGTAGCGCGCCACGCGCTCGGGCGGCCACTCGGTCATCGCTTTCTGCCAGCGCGCTTCGATTGCGGCGGCGAGCGAAGTCGATTGGCGCGATGCGTCGCTCATCCACGACTCGATCGCCGTGCCGCCCCACGAGCTGTGCACAATGCCGACGGGCACGCCGAGTTTGCGCTGCAAGTCGCGCGCGAAAAAATAAGCCACGGCCGAAAATCCGCCGACGTTCTGCGGCGTGGCCGGCTGCCAGCCGCTGGTTTTCACCGTGTCCGCCGGCGCCGCGGCGACACTGCGCTCGATTTTCAGGTGACGGACCAGCGGCAAATCCACCGCGGCGATTTTTTTTTCGGCTTCATTCAGGTAAGAGACGGACCACTCCATGTTCGACTGGCCCGACGCGAGCCACACCTCGCCGACGAGCACGTCGCGCACGGCGACCGTCTCCTTGCCCGCGACGACGAGATCCGCCGGCTCGCTGCTGGCGGCGAGCGGTGCGAGATAGACGATCCACCGTCCGTCCGCGCCGGCGGTCGTGTTCACCGTTTGTTCGCGAAAGGAGACGGAAATTTTTTCGCCGGCGCCCGCGCGGCCCCAAACCGGCACCGGCTTGTCGCGCTGCAACACCGCGTGGTCGCTGAAGACCGGCGCGAGCGAAATTCCGGCGGACGCCGCGCCGGCGGCGGAACACGTTAAGATCGCGGAGACAAGATGGAGCAGGCGCATGGAGGAAGACAGCAACCACTTTGTCCAGCGTGCGCCCGGCAGCAATGCGGATTCGCCCGTTGCGTCTGGCTTGCCGGGCTCTTTGCCGAGTGATACCGGTCGCGCATGAAGACCCCGCCTCTTGGATTTTTTCTGAGTTTGTTCTTGGCGCTCGGCGCGAGTGCTTCGGCCTCCACCGGCGCCGCTCCGCGCGAACGCTTGCTGATGGACTTCGGCTGGCGGTTTCATCTGGGGAACGAGTGGGGCGTCGGCCAGAGTCTCGCGAAGGCCGGCACGGGCTTCGGTCCGGCGGGTGCGACGTTCAGCGATGCGAGCTGGCGCCGCATCGATCTGCCGCACGATTGGGCGGTGGAGTTGCCATTCGATCCCACGGCGGACGGCGCGCACGGATTCAAGGCGCTCGGCGAAAAATTTCCGCAGAACAGCGTGGGCTGGTATCGCCGGACATTCACGCTGCCGGCGGCGGACGCGGGGCGGCGGCTGTGGCTGGAGTTCGACGGCGTGTTTCGCGACTGCACGGTGTTCGTCAACGGCTGGGCGGTCGGGCAGCACGAGAGCGGCTATGGCAGCTTTCGCTACGACATCACCGACGTTGCGAACTGCGGCGGAAAAAACGTCGTCGCGGTGCGTGTGGATGCGTCGCAATTCGAGGGCTGGTTCTACGAGGGCGCGGGGATTTACCGGCACGTGTGGCTGGTCAAGACCGCGCCGCTGGCGATCGCGCCGGACGGCGTGTTCGTGTTCAGCCGGTTTCCGAACAACGGGCCGGCGGAGATTCACCTGGCAACGCGAGTCGCGAACGCGGCGAGTGCCGCGGCGGATACGATGGTGACGTGGGAGATCGTCGCGCCCGGCGGCGAAACCGTCGCGAGCGCGCAGCAGTCAACGACGGTCGATGCGGCGGAATCGGTCGAACTCGAACAGACGGTGAATCTCGACGCACCGAAGCTGTGGTCGCCGGAGACGCCGCGGCTCTACAAGCTCGTGACGACAGTCGCGAGCGGCGGCGAAACCATCGATCGCGGGGAGACTGAGTTCGGCGTGCGGACGGTGGGCTTCGACGCGGAGAAGGGATTTTTGTTGAACGGCAAACCTTACGCGCTCAAGGGCACGTGCAACCACCAGGATCACGCGGGGGTGGGCGCGGCGTTGCCGGATGCGTTGCAGTATTTTCGTATCGCGAAGCTCAAGGAAATGGGCGCGAACGCGTATCGCACTTCGCACAATCCGCCCACGCCCGAGCTGCTCGAGGCGTGCGACCGGCTCGGCATGCTTGTGATGGACGAGAACCGGCTGCTCGGCAGCGATGCGCTGCATCTGGGGTGGCTCGAGGAACTGGTGCGGCGCGACCGCAACCATCCGAGTGTGGCGATCTGGTCGCTCGGCAACGAGGAGTTTTCCGTGCAGCGCACTCCGTCGGGCGGACGCACCGCCGCGACGATGCAGGATCTCGTCCGGCGAGTCGATCCAACCCGGCCGGTGACCTGCAATGCGGACATGGGTAATGAGTTTGCCGGCATCAACACCGTCATCGAGGTGCGCGGCTGGAGCTACCACATCGGCAAAGACAACATGGACGCCTATCACGCGGCCCACCCGGCGCAGCCGAACGTCGGCAGCGAGCAGGGCAGCACCGTGGGCACGCGCGGCATCTACGCGAAGGACGAAGTGCGCGGCTACGTGAGCGCCTACGATGACAACAAGACCGAATGGTCGACCACGGCCGAGGAGTGGGTGAGCTTCTTCGCCACGCGCCCGTGGCTGTCCGGCGGGTTTGTCTGGACCGGCTTCGATTATCGCGGCGAGCCGACACCCTACGGCTGGCCGTGCATCAATTCGCACTTCGGAATTCTGGATACATGCGGTTTCCCGAAGGACAATTTCTGGTATTACGAGTCGTGGTGGACGCAGCAAGCGGTGCTGCACCTGCTGCCGCACTGGAACTGGGCGGGACGCGAGGGCTGGGAGATCGATGTGCGCGCGCTGAGCAACTGCGACGAGGTCGAGCTGCTCCTCAACGGCCGCAGCCTTGGCCGGCAGGCGATGCCGCGCGACGGCGAGTTGAAATGGAAAGTGCCCTACGCGCCGGGCGCGCTGGCGGCGAAGGGTTTCAAGGCTGGCACGCTCGTCGCGGAGACAAAAGTGGAAACCACCGGCGCGCCCGCGGCGGTGCGGCTCGCGCCGGATCGCGCGACGATCCACGCCGACGGCGAAGACGTGGCGGTCATTGCGGTGTCGGTGCTGGACGAGCAGGGGCGCGTCGTGCCGACGGCGGCGAATCACGTGAGCTTCGAACTCGACGGGCCGGGGCGGATCGTCGGCGTGGGCAACGGCGATCCGAGTTGCCATGAGCCGGACGTCTTTGTCGCAGAATCGCCGCTGCGCACGCGGCCGATCGACGGCTGGCATTGGCGAAAAATCGCCGATGCGAACGCGGCCAGCCTGCCGGAAGCGAAACCGGAGTTCGACGACTCGGGTTGGGAGAAGGTGGACGTGAACGCCGGGAGCGGTCCGCTCGGGCGACGCGAGCATGCGGTGTTTCGCGCACGCTTCACGATTTCGACCGAGGACCTCACGGCGCCGGCGATCGAGTTATGGTTTGGAAAAATCGAGGGCGGCGGCCCCGTCTTTTTGAATGGAAAGAAAATTGGGGACGCCGGCGATTCGCGCGCCGCGTCGGTGTATGACGTGAAGGCGCTGCTGCGGCCGGGCGAAAACACGGTCGCCGTCGCAATCACGAACTGGGGCGACACGGCCGGGGTGAACAACGGCGTGAAGCTGCGGCTCGTGAGCGAGACGCCGGCGGTCCAGTGGAGCCGGAGCGTGTTCAACGGGCTCGCGCAGGTGCTCGTGAAGGCGTCGAAGCAGGGCGGCGCGATCAAGCTCACGGCGCGCGCCGACGGATTAAAATCGGCGATAGTGGTGATCGGTGCCGTCGCAGCGGAGCCGCGGCCGGCGGTGCCGGACGAGACAAACGACGAGATCGCCGCGCGATAGTCGCTCGCCGTGCGCGGCGAGACAATCTTGACGGCGCCGTTGCCAAAACAGTCGAGCGGCGAAGTATGTTCGCGGTTCGGAATTTCCCCCCTTCGCCACTTATGAAAATTGCGCTCTCTCGTTTGTTCTCGTCGTTTCTCCTCGCTCTCGCTGCGGCTTCAATCGGCTGGGCCGCGGAACCGTATCGGCTGCTGAAGGAAATTCCCGTCGGTGGCGAAGGCGGCTGGGATTATCTATCGGTCGATGCGGCGAGCCACCGACTTTATGTTTCGCACGCGACGAAGATCGTCGTCATCGATACGCAGACCGATGCGATCGTCGGCGAAATCGCGGATACGCCGGGCGTGCATGGATTCGCGATTGCGCCGCAGCTCGGCCGTGGTTTCGCGAGTAACGGGCGCGAGAACAAAGTCAGCATCGTGAAACTGGCGACGCTGAAAACACTTTCGAAAGTCGCGACCGAGACGAATCCCGACGCGATCCTGTTCGAGCCGGGGCGCGGTGAAGTCTATGCGTTCAACGGTCGCAGCCAGTCGGCGACGGTGTTCACGGCGGCCACCGGGGAGGTGGTCGCAACAATTCCGCTCGGCGGGAAACCGGAGTTCGCGCAAGCGGACCCGGAGGTCGGCCGAGTGTTCGTCAACATCGAGGACAAAAACGAAGTGGCCGTCATCGACGTCGCGACGCACGCCGTCGTCGCGCGATGGCCGATCGCGCCGGGCGAGGAGGCGTCGGGCATGGACATCGATCTCGCGCATCACCGGCTTTTTCTCGGGTGCAGCAACGCGAAGCTCGTGATCCTCGACAGCACGGATGGCCGCGTGGTCGCGAGCGTGCCGGCGGGGAAGGGGATCGACGCAGCGGCGTTCGATCCCGGCACGCAGCTCGCGTTCACGCCGAACGGACGCGACGGCACGGTGACGATCGTGCACGAAGATTCGCCGGAGAAATTTACCGTCGTGCAGACGCTCGCGACCGAGCGCAGCGCGCGCACGATGGCGGTCGATCCGGCGTCGCACAAAATCTACCTGGTCACCGCGAAATTCCTGCCGGCCGAGGAAGGCAAGCGCCCGAAGATGATTCCTGAGAGCATGAAGGTGCTGGTTTACGAACAGGGAAGATAGCCTAGCATTGAGGCACGGGAAAACTCACAAATTTCCCAAAGGCGACTCAAATTCACTTCGGTAGGACAGCGCCGCGATTGAACGGTTACAGCAGCCCGTCACTTCCATATCGGAGACGGCAGTCGGATCGGCAAAGCCTTCAATATCTCTTGTAGCGCCTCGAAATCGGAGCGTGGTGTCTTCCACACATACGTTTTGAGCAGACCGGGAATTTCAATCCGTCCACCACCGAGCACGAGCGTTATGATCGCGAATCGCTCGTCTTTGCGGCGTTTTTCCGCCACGGCGTAGTCTACCTCCGTGGCCAGATAGCCCTCGTCCCGATAGTTGGCGGTAACGAAGAAGATTGCCGCGCAGGAATCCTTCATTCCCTGAAGCAAAGCACGCTCGAGATTGGTGCCCGCAATCATCGCCTCCTCGCCTAGCCATGGATTGAATCCCAACTCAGTGAGCATTCGGTGGTAGGTTCGGACGACACTCTTGTCCACGCCCTTGTGGCTCAGGAAAATCCTCTTTGGGGTGGTCTCGTTCATGTGTTCTTCCGTAATCTCGAAAGTGAATATTCGGCCTTTGCCTTCATCTTTCCGGGTGATCTTTGGTGCCACTTCTATCACCCCGTGCAACCAGGGGAAATCCGTCACTTGCGGAGCAAATCTTCGCATCGCATCCAAGTCGAGAAACCAGCGCTTGTCACGCCGCACGAGCCAACCGACTCCGTTTCGCTGGAGCCGCGGCGCCTGTTCCTTGTGTGCCCGCTCGTCCTCGAAGTCCTCGTAATGCGACAGCCGGAGCACAAAGGCCTCTTCTTCATTCGACCACGCGAGGCGTCGATCAAAATCCCAATGCAGTCTCTCGTCGAGAGTCGCGGTCCCGCGAAGTGTGTGTCGGCGTTTTTCCGTCATCGGTTCGCGTGCAGCCATTACTCCTGATCGTAAGTTGCGTCGGCAGTGGAGTATTGGGCAGTAAGTTGTTCGGCCGCGAACCGCGACCATTCGCGGCTTTTCCCGTCTTCAGCTCGGCGTGCCCTCAGTGCGTCAACATATTGCAGCGCTTCCTGCTTGAGTTCGGCGGGCAGAGTGCGGCCCTTCTCGAAAATCAGCTTGGCAGCGCTCATAAGCGAACCCTACTGAACCCTTTAAGCACTCGCAAGCCCGCAGGCAGTTGGAACGATCATCACGTGCTGATCCGAGCCGCCGGCGGACGGGCGGGGTCGGGCCGATATTTGTTGATTGGTATCACAGCTCGTCGCCGACCGGGGTTTGCTCGGGCGTGAGGAACGTTTTGATCAGTTCGCCTTCGCCGCAGACGGTCATGCCGGGAAAGCGTTTGAACCAGCGGCCGGCCGGAACTTCGGGCTGGCGGTCGAGCCACTCGGCGAGCAGCCCCAACTGGTCGGCCGCAATGCTGCGTTCCTGGATGCGCAGCAACAGATGGTGGAGAAGGGCGGGCGGAAGATTCTGGCGGCGAACTTTAGGCATGCGCCGGGCGGCCGTAGAATCCTCGCGCGATGGCGTCGCGCAGCAGGGCGCTTTCGGCCGGATCGCTGGTGGCGGCCATGCGCCCGGCGAGCGCGGAAAGCTCGGCGCCGGTCAATTGCCGCTCGGCATCGAGGCGGTAGGCGAAGCGGATCACCTCCGCCTGTTCGGCGGGCGGCAGGGCGGCGAGATCCTGGATGACTTGGCTCGCGGTCATGCGGCTAAGGAAGCGGGAAGAGTTTTTCGTGTCAAACGCCCTGCTTCAACGCATCGAGGACGATGCCGGGCGTGAGGAGTTCGGGGAGGATGACGGGGTCGTCGCGGCCGGGGAACCAGATGAGGTTAAACGGGACGGCGCTGCGCTGGTATTTCGCGAGCTCGGCGGTGATGCGCGGGTCCTTGTTCGTCCAGTCGGCGCGGAGCGTGGAGATATTTTTCGCGGCGAACGCGCGGAGCACGTCGTCGGAATGGAAGACGAGTTTCTTGTTCGCCTGGCAAGTTGCGCACCAGCGGGCGGTGAAATCGACATAGACGATCCGGTTTTCGGCGCGAAGTTTGGCGACGGCTTCGGGGCTCCACGGTTCCCACGTGAGGCCGTTTGCGGTCACGGCGCCGCTCGAGGTTTGCGCGGTGGCGGCGGAGGGCCAGCCGAGCCAGAGGCCGGCGGCGGCGGCCACGATCAGCGCGGCGGTGCCGAAGCGGGTGCGGCCGGCGGAGGCGCCGGGCGTGTGCCAGCGGCCGTAAAACCAGATGCCGAGCGCGACGAGGACGAGGCCGAAGAGGACGTTTTGGAGGCCTTCGTCCGTCACCTGACCGGCGAGCACCCAGATGAGGTAGCCGACGGTGGCGTAGAGCGGGAAGGCCATGAACTGCTTGAACGTTTCCATCCACGCGCCGGGGCGCGGGAGGATTTTGATCGCGCCGGGAAAAATCGAGAGGAGCAGGTAGGGCGTCGAAAGGCCGAGCGCGATAGCGGTGAAAATGGCGAAGGATTCGACGGTCGAGAGCGCGAGCGCGGCGCCGAGCGCGGGCGCGAGGAACGGCGCGGAGCATGGCGTGGCGACGACGGTGGCGAGCACGCCGGTGAAAAACGAGCCGGCGAAACCGGACTTCGTCTGGAGTTCGCCGCCGACGCTGGTGGCGCGCAGTCCGAATTCGAATACGCCGCTCATGTTGAGCGCGAAGACGAGCATGAGCGCGGCGAGTGCGAAGACGAAGGCGGGCGACTGGAGTTGAAAGCCCCAGCCGAGCTGGCTCCCGCCGGCGCGGAGGACGGCGAGCGTGCCCGCGAGCGCCCAGAACGAGAGCAGCACGCCGAGCGCGAAGACGAGGCCGTGCGCGATGACCTTGCCGCGTTCGTGGCCGGCCTGGTTGACGAAGCCGAGAATTTTTATGCCGAGCACGGGGAAGACGCAGGGCATGAGGTTCAGAATCAGGCCGCCGATGAAGGCGAGGAGGAGAGTGCCTGCGAGACCGGCGCCGCCAGACGGCGGTTGAGAGTTGGAAACGGCGATGGAGGTTTTTGCGGTGAATGGCACATCGACGCGGAGGCCGCGGAGGGAGTTGTCGGGCAGCCAGCCGTTTTCGGACGTGAGGACGCCGTGAAGTGCGGTCGCGTCCTGCGGGCCGTCGGGCGAGATCGGCGCGACGAGCGTGAGGCCGCCGCCGGCGCTGGCGGTGACGGTTTGCGGGAGTTCATAGGCGACGAGATTGTCGTCGGCGAAGAAGTGCAGGTCGCGCGGGGCGTGTGCGCCGGCGTTGGCGGGGGTGACAGTGAGCGTGACGGTTTTGGCGTCGCGCGTGGCGGTGACGCGCCAGTCGGCGAGCGCGCGGGGAAGGCCGGCGACGGTGGCGGCGATTTTGGCGGACCAGTTGGCGTCGGGTTGGGGCGCGCCGGCGGAGACGGGTAGCGAGAGAGAAACGTTCGCGTTGCCGGGGATGCAGACATCGCTGCACATGAGCCACTCGGCGGCGGCGTTGAGCTCGATGGCGGTGCCGGGCGCGAGGGTCGCGGGCGGCGTGAGCGTGACGGGGAGAAAAGTTTCGGCTTCGTAACCGTTGCCGACGACGGTGCCGGTGTGATCACGAAGGATGACGGGCGCGGGCCACTGGATTTCGCCGGCTTTCCAGCCGGCGGGGAGTTTCCATTTGAGCTCGGTCGCGAGGCCGGTGCCGGGATTCAGCCAGTAGGTGTGCCAGTGCGGTTCGTGTTCGAGGCGCAGCGCGACAGTAAACGCGCGGCCGGGCTGGATCGACGTCTCGGCGGCGACAAGCGAGGCCTGCACGTGCGCCGGCGCGGTGACGGCGCGGAGCGAAACGGCGAGGGACAGCGCGAGAAAAACGACGAACCGAAGCGGTTTCATGACGGTGGACGATGCGGAGATATACGTAGGAGGCAAAGGGCCGAGGGCAAATTCCGCGACCCCGGGTGCGTAACAGTTTAGACGGCTCGTTTGGTGAGCTGCGCGATGAGCAGCGTGTAGAAGCAAAGCACGAGGTTTTGCAGCGGGAGCTGGAGGGGCGTCGGCAGCGTGTAGATGATGCAGACGGCGGGCAGCCACACGCCGACATTCGAAATCAAAATCGGCACGACGCGGCGGCGATACCAGCCGCCAGCGCGTAAGTCGGCGAGGATCACAATGCGATCGAAGCGAAGCTCGGTGTATTCGAAAAAGAGCGTCGTCATCGGCACGGCGAGCAGCGGTGAATAGGCGAGCTGGTCGATCAGTGTTTTCGAGAAAATCGTGACGGGGTCGTGGCCGGCGCCGACTTGGTGTGCGAGCGCGCGGTAAAACAAATCGACCTCGAATCCCTTGTAGCCCCAGAACGCGATGATCGCCGCGCCCTGCGCCCACGTGTAGCGGGAACGCGTGGCGATGCGCAGGCGCAGGTAAAGGAACGGCAGCAGCCCGCCGAAAAAAGCGGTCGAGAGGATCGCGGACGGAAAACCGATCTGCACGCGCCAGGCAGCGAGGTGCGCGAGGGCCGCGCGCGTCGGCGCGTGCCAATAGTAGGCGAGGACGAGCGCGAGCGCGAGCGCTTGCAAAGCGAGGCCGGGAACGAGGTTGACGCGCGCGCTGCGCACGCCGGCGCGCCAGGGCGCTTCGGGAGTGGCGGCGATCGTGGGCATGGACCGGCCACGGTCGCGCCCAAGCGTGTCATGGCCAAGCTGAAACTTGCGTTAACTGCACCCGCTCGCACGGTGCAATTGATGAAAACGCGGATTTTCGGGGCGACGCGGCGCGCGGTCGGGGAGGTGGGATTGGGCTGCTGGCAGATCGGGGGTGGGTGGGGCGACGTGACGGATGAGGTGGCATTGCAGACGCTGGGCGCGGCGGTCGAGGCGGGGACGACGCTGCTCGACACGGCGGATGTTTACGGTGACGGGCGGAGCGAAAAACTGATCGGGAAATTTTTGAGGGAGACGAAGGCGAAACTTTTTGTCGCGACGAAGCTCGGGCGGTTTTCGCCGCCGGGCTGGCCGGGGAATTTCGAGCGCGCAGGGATCCGCGGGCACACGGAGGCGTCGTTGCGGAGGCTGGGCGTGGACGCGCTCGATTTGACACAGCTGCACTGCGTGCCGTTCGAGGTGCTGAAGAAGGGCGAGATGTTCGAGCACCTGCGCGAACTGAAGCGGGAGGGGAAGATCCGCAATTTCGGCGCGAGCGTGGAATCGATGGACGAGGCGCTGTTTTGCGTGCAGCAGGAGGGCGTTGCGTCGCTCCAGATCATCTTTAATATTTTCCGGCAGAAGCCGGCGCATGTGCTGTTCGCGGAGGCGATGCGGCGGAACGTGGCGCTGCTCGTGCGGCTGCCGTTGGCGAGCGGGCTGCTCGGCGGGAAGATGACGCAGGCGACGAAGTTCGCGGCGGACGATCACCGGAATTTCAATCGCGACGGACAGATGTTCAACGTGGGCGAGACGTTCGCGGGATTGCCGTTCGAGAAAGGCGTCGAGCTGGCGGACGAGTTGAAGGCGTTCGTGCCGGCGGGAATGACGATGGCGGAGATGGCGCTGCGGTGGTGTCTGGATTTCGACGCGGTGAGCGTGATCATCCCAGGCGCGAAAAATCCGGAGCAGGCGCGCGCGAATGCACGGGCGTCGGCGCGGCCGCCGCTGGGCACGGAGCTGCACGGGACGCTGGCGGAATTTTATGCGCAGGAAGTGGCGGCGTATATTCGCGGGCCGTATTGAGGCGACCTCAGCTCGCGATGCGGGCTTCGGCGGCTCGGGAGACGAGGGCGGAAAAACTGACGGTCGTGCCGGCGCCGGGCTGTGAGCTGATCGTGAGTTCGCCGCCGAGCGAGGTCGCCAGGCGTTTGGCAAGCGGGAGGCCGAGGCCGATGCCGCTGTTACGGCGCGAGAGGCCGCCGTCCACCTGCGCGAACGGCAGGGCGATCCATTGCAGCTGCTCGGCGGTCATGCCAATGCCGGTGTCGTGAACGGTGAAGCAGAGGCGGGTGGAGTCGCCGGCGACGCGGAGGGTGACGGCGCCGCGCGTGGTGAATTTCACCGCGTTGTCGAGGAGGACGAGCAGGATCTGGCGAATGACCGGCGCGGGCGCGCGAAGCACGGCGGGGAGCGTGGGCGCGACGTGGATCAGCAGCGCGAGGCCCTTGTGATGCGCGCGGGCGCGATAGGCGTCGGCGGTTTCGGTGAGGAGCGCGGCGGGACCGAACGGCAGCGGGTCGAGCGCGAGCGTGCCGGCCTCGGCCTGGTTGAAGGCGACGATTTGGCGGAGGAGTTGCGAGAGGTTGTCGGCGCAGGTGCGGGCGTCGGCGAGGCAGGCGGCCTGGTCGTCGTCGAGGGCGCCGAGGCCGAGCATGTCGAGCATGCCGAGGATGCCGTTCATCGGCGTGAAGAGCTCGTGGCTGACGTTGGCGAGGAATTCGTTTTTGATCTGGACGGCCTGGCGGAGCTGGTCAGTGCGGAGGTTGACGTGTTCCTCGAGCGTCGCGAGCTGGAGTTTGGAGAGCCGGGTGAGGTGCCACTTTTCAGTGAGCGCCTGCGCGAGCTGGAGGACTTCGACCTTGTCGAACGGTTTTTTCAGGACGAGCCAGCGTTCGCGGGCGGTGAGCGCGCCCTGAATCTCGCTCCAACTGCGGTCGGAGTAGGCGGTGCAAATGACGACCTGAAGTTCGGGGTCGATCTGCCAGAGTTTGCCGATGGTGGTGAGGCCGTCCCAGCCCGGCGGCATGCGCATATCGACAAACGCGAGGGCGTAGCGGCGGCCGGAGGCGACGGCGAGGGCGGCTTTTTCGCAGGCTTCCTGGCCCTGCTGCGCGTAGTCGAGTTCGAACGTGTCGGACTCGACCGCGGCGGGTTCGGCGCTGGCGCCGAAGAGCGCGGCGGCGGCATCGTCGAGGGTGGTGGTCGATTGGCGCGGGACGAGGATGCGGCGGAAATCGTCGTGGATCGAGAGGTTGTCGTCCACGAGCAGAATGCGGCGGTTCGGCGGGAGCAGCGGCGCGTTCATGGCGCAGGCGACTTGGCGGCGGGGAGGGTGAGTGTGAAGGTCGAGCCCTGACCGGCGCCGGCGCTGACGGCAACGAGGTCGCCGCCCATTTCGCGGGCGCCGAGCACGCTGCTGTGAAGGCCGAAACCGTGGCCGCTCTGTTTGGTGGTGAAGCCGTGCTGGAAAATCCGCTTGAGGTCGGCGGTCAGGATGCCGTTGCCGTTGTCCTGCACGGAGAGCGCGACGACGGAGTCGCTGACGTGCGTGACGCGCACGCGGATGAGGCGTTCGCCGGGTTTAACGACTTGCAGGGCGTCCTTCGCGTTCTTGATGAGGTTGACGAGAATCTGAAGGACCTTGTGCCGGTCGGCTTTCACGGCGGCGGTGGGCTCGAAGAGGCGTTCGAGCGCGATGCCGTGGCGCTCCATCGATTCGGCGTTGAGGCGGAGCGCGTCCTCGAACAGCTGCGAAGGCGCGAGCGTTTCGATCAGGCCGAAGAGCTGCGCGGAGCCCTGTTGCGTGACGATGATTTCGCGGATGTGCTCGAAGTGCCGCACGAGGCCCTCAACGTCGGTGAGGAGCTGGCGGTTTTCGCTGACGAGGTGTTCGTCGAGTTTTTTCAGGAAATCGGGCAACTGGCGGCCGGCGCCGTCGGCGGTGAGGAATTCGGCGAGGCGGGGCTGTTCGCGCTCGAGGATTTCGACGACGCGGCGCAGGTGCGTGAGACGCGTGGTCTTGAGGCGGTCCTGCACGTCGTGGACGATGAGGTTCACGCTGGTGAGGACGTTGCCGACGTTGTGGAGCACGCCGGTGGCGACCTCGGCCATGCCGGCCTGGCGCGAGGCGACGACGAGTTGGTTGTGCAAGCCTTCGAGCTCGCGGGCGGCGCGCTTGCGCGAGGTGACGTCCTCGATCGTGCCCTCGGCGATGATCTCAGCGTCGGGCGGGGTGGGTTTGAGGCGGGCGTTGATCACGACCTCGAAGGCCGAGCCGTCGAAATGGCGGAGCGTGGCGGCGAAGCCACGGATTTCGCGTTCGTTTTCGAGGCGGTTCCAAAAACGTTCGCGGTCGGCGAGAGGGAAAATGCGGCCGTCGCCGAGGTTGATGATGGTCGGGTCGAAACCTGTCGGCAGGCCGATGAGGCTGAGAAGGTGGGGGTTGGCGAAATTGACCTTGCCGCTGCGCGTGGTCTCGAAAATGCCGATGGGCACGGTGGCGACGAGGTGGCGGTGCTGCTGCTCGTTTTCAAGGAGCACCTGCGCGGTGTGGCTGCGGGCCTGCATCTCGGTTTCGAGTTCACGGGTGCGGTCGCGCACGCGCCGCTCGAGTTGTTCGAGCAACTGCTGGTGTTCGTCCTCGCGCCGGGCGGTTTCGTGCATTTCCCGGCGCGAGGTCAGGCAGAGCAACAAAAGGGCGGCGTTCTCGACCAGCAGCCAGCTGGCGAATTCCACGGTGCGCCAGGCGGAGACGAACGGCGCGCCGTAAACGGCCGAAGGCCACCACAACGCGAGCGCGAGATGGTGGAACGCGACGGCGCCGGTGGCGACCGGCAGCACGCGCCAGTCGCGATACAACGCCAGAAACGCGAGCGCACAAAAAATGTGGAAGTGGGTTTCGACGCGGCCACCGGTCAGTTGAACAAAGAGCGCGGAGAAGCCGGCTTGCGCGAGCGCGACGACACAGCGGGTGAGCAGGTCGTGCGGGAACCGGCGGATCAGCGCGAGCGCCGGGAGCGCGAAGCAGCCGCCAGCGATCGCGGCGAAGAGCGGTCCGGTCGCAACGGCCAGACGGGGCGAAACCCAGACGGCGAGGAGGATGGCGGCGATCCACTGCGATGGCAGCAGCCAAAGAAAGAAGCGGTTGGCACGGGCAAATACGCGGTGCTCGGACGCGGCGAAAAAGGTTTCGACGCGCGGGCGAGCCGCAGCCAGCGCGTCGGAGGGCGCGAGCACCGCAGCCGGGAAGGCGTCGATTTGAGCGGAGGCGTTCATGTAACGGAGCGCCGGAAAAGGGCGGGCCACATGGCCGCCCTGCCCCGGAGACAGGTCGTGCGCATCATTCTTCGGCACGAATGCAGCGGCGTTTAGCGAAGTTGCGGTCCGATGCGTGGCGAGGACGCTGCGTCGGCGTTCGCGGGTCGCCGCTCGATGCCCGGCTTACTGTTGGCCGGGTGGGCCGGGTCGTTCCAGCAGCAGGCGGTGGACGATGGTGAGCAGCGCGTCAGGGCGGAAGGGTTTTACGAGGAACGCGTGGCAGACTTTTTGCGCGGGAGGCTCGCCGCGGCTGTCGGCGGAATGGCCGCTGACGGCGAGGATTTTCACGGCGGGATTCAGGCGCTGGGCAACCGTGGCGAGCGCGGCGCCGTCGAGATTGGGCATGCTGAGATCGGTGATGATGACACGAATTTCGGTGCTGCGCGGCGCGAAGAGGGCGATCGCCTCGGTGCCGTCGCCCGCGGTGAGAACGCGGTAGCCGTGACGCGTGAGCATGGAGGCGCACATGTTGCGGATGCTGGGTTCGTCATCGACGACGAGAATCAGTTCGTCGTGTCCGCGCGGCGCCAGCAAGGAAGTGACGCCGGGGACGGTGGCGGCGGCGCTCTCGGTGGCGGGGAGATAAACGCGGAAGGTCGTGCCTTTGCCGGCGGCGGTTTGCACGGTGGCGAATCCGGCGTGACTTTCGACGATGCCGCGGGCGGTGGACAGGCCGAGGCCGGTGCCCTTGCCGGTGGCCTTGGTGGTGAAAAACGGTTCCCAGATGCGGGCGAGCACATCGGGCGGGATGCCGGTGCCGGTGTCTTGCACGTGGAGCACGAGAAAGGGACCCGGCCGGCCGCCCTCGATCGCGCTGGCGGCGACATCATCGAGCACGATATTTTCGGCGCGGAGCGTGAGCTGTCCGCCATGGGGCATGGCATCGCGGGCGTTGACGCAGAGGTTGAGGAGGACCTGATGGAGTTGGGTGGGGTTGGCCTTGACCGGCCAGAGGTCGGAGGGGACGTGATCCTGCAACTCGATCGACTTGGGAAATGTTTCGCGGATGAAGGCGGCGATGTCGCGAAGCAGGTGCTTCACCTGGACGACCCGATGCTCGCCCTCGGCGCCTTGGGCAAAGCCGAGGATCTGGCGGACGAGAGCGGCGCCGCGCTCGGCGCTTTTTTCGAGCGTGCCGAGCATTTGGATGTCACCGGGATCGGTGGCGTGTTCGCGGAGCATGGGCGCGGCGAGGATGATCGGGGCTAGGATGTTGTTGAAATCGTGGGCGATGCCGGCGGCGAGCATGCCGATGCTTTCGAGGCGCTGGGCGCGGAAGAATTGCTCCTCGATGCTTTTTTTCGCGGTGACATCGGTGCTGATCGAGAGGCGGCCCTGGGGGCGGCCGGTGTCGTCGCGGATGACGGTGACGCGGCTGTCCATGATGAGCGGATGGCCGTGGCGGTTCTGGAGGCGGAGCTCGCCGCGCCACTCTTCGTTTTGTTCGGTGGCTTTGCGCGCAGCCTCAAGTTCGGCGGCGGCGGTGGGCGGGAAGAGTTCGCGAACGTCACGGCCGAGCGCCTCGGCGGAGGTCCAGCCGTAGGTGCGCTCGGCGCTTTGATTCCAGAAGGTGACGCGGTTCGCGGGATCGGTGACGACGATGGCGTCGCTGGCTTTGGCGAGGATATCGGCCTGATCGCGGAGCTGGCGTTCGGTTTCGTGGCGGCTGAGGCAGATGGCGGCGATGTGCGTGGCGATATCGATCAGGTGCCGGTGGGTTTCGTTCGGTTCGCCGATTTCGCGGCGATAGGCGGTGAAGATGCCGAGGAGGCGGTGCGAGCTGTCGTAGATCGGCAACGTCCAGGAAGCGCGGAATCCGTGTGGCTCCGCGATGTGGCGGTGAGCGGCCCAGCGAGGATCGGTGGCGATGTCGGCGACGATCACGGGTCCGTGACGAAATTCGGCGGACGGCCCGTAGATGAGCTGGTCGACGCTGTGGACATATTCGGGGGGGATGCGAGGACCCGCGCAGTGGCGCAGGCGGGTGCCGTCCTCTTCGAGCCGAAGGACGGAGCAGATCATGTCGTCCGACTGGCCTTCGATGAAGCGAAGGAGTGCGTCGAGGGTGTCGTCGATCGGCTCACCACCGGCGATCATTTCGAGAATCTGGTTCTGTCCGTTGACGAGGGCCTCGTTCTTTTTGAGCGCGGTGAGATCGCGCATGACGGTGGAAACGTAGTCCACGGCACCATGGTCGTCGCGGTGGGCGACGATGACTTGGGAGACGGGGATGAGGCGGCGATCGCGACCGAGCAGGACGCTTTCGCCCGACCAGGTGCCGTCCTGGATGGCGGCGGCCAGGTTTTGATGCACGGACCGCGCGGCGATTTCGGGCGGGCGGTAATCGACGATCGAGAATCCTTCGGGCAGAGGCCCGTCGGGCAGCGCGAGCATCTGGCGGGCGGAGCGGTTGAGGAAAAGCACGCGGCCGTCGGGTGCGGCGACGCCGACGAAATCGGGGGTGTTTTCGAGGATGGTGGCGAGGCGGGTGCGCTCGGCTTCGAGGGCGCGGAGGCGCTTGCGCTCCTCGCTTTCGCGCAGGGCGCGGCGGATCGCGGTGATGAGCCGCTTCATGCGGTCTTTCAGCACGTAGTCCTTGGCGCCGGCGTGGACGGCCTCGATGGCGCGGTCCTCGCCGATGTTGCCCGAAAGAAAAATAAACGGGATTTCAGGCGCTTCGCCGCAGGCGATCTTCAGCGCCTCGGTGCCGTTGAAACCGATCAGCGCGAAGTCCGACAGGATCAGGTCGTAGTCGTGGCGCGCGAGTGCGGCGCGGTAGTCGGTCTCGTTGGAAACGACGGAGATTTCGCAGCCGGACCATTCGCCGGACAGCAGCTCGCGAACGAGTTCGGCGTCCTCAGGGTTGTCTTCGAGGTGCAGAATTTTCATGGCGAGTGAAGGGAGCGGGAACGCGGGCGGGCGGGGTGGGGGTCAGGCGAGCAGGCTGGCGGGCGGGGGCTCGTTGAGCAGCGCCCAGAAAAATCCGAGCTTGCCGACGGCGCTGATAAAATCTTCGAAGACGACCGGTTTCACGACGTAGGCGTTGGCGCCGAGCCGATAACTTTGGAGCAGGTCGATTTCCTCGCGCGACGAGGTGAGGACCACGACGGGGATCGCGCTCAGTTCAGGATCGTCCCGAATCTGGCGGAGCACTTCGTGCCCATCGACGCGTGGCATTTTCAAATCGAGCAGGACCACCGCGGGCGCCGCGGTCGTGCGGCCGGCGTGCGCGCCGCGGCGGTAGAGGTAGTCGAGCGCGGCCTCGCCGTCGTTGGCGACGGTGACTTCGTTGGCGAGCCGGGCGGACTCGAATGCGGTGAGGATGAGCTCGACGTCGTTGGGATTGTCTTCGGCGAGCAGGATGGGTCGGAGGGTTTTGGACATGGGTTTTAGGCAGGGGGTGTGATTGGGAGGGAAAAATAAAACGCGGCGCCTTCGCCGACGCGGCCTTCGGCCCAGGTGCGGCCACCGTGGCGCGCCACGATGCGATGGACGTTGGCGAGGCCGACGCCGGTGCCTTCGAACTCGGCGCCGGAGTGCAACCGCTGGAAAACGCCGAAGAGTTTCGCGGCGTATTTCATGTCGAAGCCGACGCCGTTATCGCGGACGAAAAAGACCTGTTCGCCCGCGGCGGTCGTGCCATCGGCACCGATCGTGATGCACGGATGCGAGGATTTGCCGGAGTATTTCACCGCGTTGTCGATGAGGTTGAACCACACTTGGTGCAGCAGGGCCGGATCGGCGCGGACGGACGGGAGGGGAGCGATGTGCCATTCGATCGAGCGGCCATTTTTTTCGAAATCGCCCTCGCGAATGATCCCGGCCACGAGGGCGGCTTGATCCGTATCGACGAGCTTCAGCGGCCCCCGGCCGATGCGGGAGAACATGAGCAGGTCGTCGATGAGCTGGCCCATGCGCTTGGCCGCCTCGGAAATGACGACGAGGTGGCGGCGGCCTTTTTCGTCGAGTGACGCGGCGGCGTGTTTCTGGAGTAGGTTGGAGAAACCGTCGATGTGCCGCAATGGGGCGCGCAGGTCGTGGGACACCGAATAGGAAAAGGCCTCGAGCTCCTTGTTGGCGTTTTCCAACTGCGCGGCGCGTTGCAGGAGGTCGAGGTTGAGCCGCCGGATCTCCTCCTCGCGCTGTTTGCGATCGGTGATGTTGTTGAAGAGGAGCGCAACCTGCCGGTTTCCCGGATCACCGTAGCGGAAGGCGTAAACATCGAACCAGCGGTTCAACTGTTCGGCGTAGTTCTGGAAGCGCTCCGGCTCGCCGGTCAGGGCGATGCGCCCGTAGGTTTCGAACCAGTGCGCCTCGTGCGCCGGAGCCAGTTCGCGCATGCGCCGGCCCTGCGCGCCGGTGAGGCCGGTCTGTTTTTCAAACGCCGGATTGATGCTTAAAAAGCGGTAGTCCACCGGCTGGTCCCGCTCGTCGAAAAGCATCTCGATGATGCAATATCCCTCGTCGATGGATTCGAACAGGCTCTTGAGTTCGGCCCGGCTGCGGCGCAGCTCGGCGTTGGCCGCCTCGAGCTGGGCGGTGCGCTCGACGACGCGTCGCTCCAAGTCTTGATGCAGCATCTGGATCTCGGCGAGCATCTGGTTGAAGGCGTCGGTGAGACGGCCAATTTCGTCGCGGCCCATTTTCGTGGCGCGCACGGAATAGTCGCGTCGTTCGGAAATCGACGCGGCCGTGTGGGTGAGCGCGAGAATCGGTTCGGAGATTTGTTTTTGCAGCGCGCGCGAAAGTCCGTAGGCGATCACCAGAATCACGGCCATGACCGCGGCGGCCAGGAGGAGCGAGCCCCACAGCCATTCCGCCATCAGTGTGCCGGTATCGAATTTAAGGTAGAGCGTTCCGAGCCGCCGCCCGCCCTGAACCACGGGTTGAAAGCCGGTCAGATAAGTGTCGGTGAAACGGTAGCCGTCGTCGCCCGGGATTGGCGGGAGCGAGTCGGTTGACAGTTTTTGCGGGTATTTCGAAAAGAGCCGGCCGTTTCGGTCGTAGAGGGCGGCCGCCACGATGTGCCGTTCGGCCTTGAGGGCGGAGAGAATTTCCGCGGCGTCGTCCTGATTCTCGAAGGCGAGCGCGGCCGTGCTGTTCGCAGCCAGGATTTCGCCGAGAGTCGAAAGCTGCCGCGCCGTGGCGCTTCGAAAGGTCAAATACTCGTAGGTGAAAAACACGCCGCACATCAGCAGCATCACGACGGCACTGGTGAGCAGGATGACCACCATTAGTTTTTGCCGGATCGGAGTGTCTTTCAGCGAGAAAGTCATGGCTCAGTCCTTCCCCTGCGTGACGACCTCGGAGGGCCGGAGCAGTTTGGAGCTGATCGTCAGGCCGGCGGCCTTGGCGGCATCAACGTTGATGCGGAGGCGGATCTTGTTGTTCTCGGTGAACAGCCGGATCATGCCGCCGCGCCGGGCGAAATCCTTCGCGTCACCGACAGTGAGAATATTGCGGCCGCGCAGGTCCGTCAGGATTTGCTCGAAGCGGGGCGCCTCCGAGCGGCTGATGAACAAAATGTGACACGCCGCCGCTCCTTCGGTGTTGCGGCAGCGTTGCACGACGAGCGGCCGGTCATTCACCCGCTCGCCGCGCACCACGTCGTCGAGATAAGTGCCGAAGGGATCCTCGCCGAGCACGCCGATGACGAAGGGCGATCGAGCATCGGAGAAAGCGCCCGGCGGCCATTCGACGAATTGCGTGAAATTGAACAGGAAGACCGCCTTGATCTGGTATTCGCGGACCGGCTCCGCCGGCGCGGATGCGGTCGAGGCGGCAAGCGGCAATGCCACCAGCGCAAGCATGAGTGCGGCAAAGCGCCCGCGAGCCCGGAGCGCCGAGCCGCGACTTGCCCCGCGAGGTGGCGTCGCGGTTAGAAACGCCATGCGGCCTTTCCGTAGAGGCTGCGCTCGATCTGTTCCGTCGTCGGGCTGGGGAAACCGTATTCCGGGTGATGGGCGTGCAAAAGATTTTGCCCGACGACGGAAAGCTCGAGTCGCTTCGTGGGATGCCAGCCAAGCCGGACATCGAGCTCGAAATAGCTCGGCACCGTGCCGGGGTTTGGGCCGTTGTTGGTGTGCAGGGTGTCGACCCAGCGCAGGTCGGCGTCTAACTCCACGTCTTGCGGGAGATCCATCGACGAATGAATGGAAAACTGGTGCTCGGGATCGGCGGTCTCGTTGAGCGCATTGCTGAAATCCACCTGTCCCGGTTTTACGTGCAGATGCTCTTCGAGCAGGTCATAGGTGCCCTGCAGGCGCCACCAATCGAGCGCTTGATAAGTGGTGTTGAGTTCGATGCCGTAGGTCTCGCCTTCGAGATTGTTGTGGAAAACGAGCGGGAAACCGAAGGACGGAAAGCCGGCGGGGCCGGGCGTCGTGCTTCGCACATGATCGTAGTCGTTATAAAAAACGGAGAGCGAGGTGGTCGCCTTGGCGCCGAGTTGCGCGCGATAGCCCAATTCGTAGGCGATCACGGTTTCGGATTCGAAATCAGGTCCGCCGCTCAAAATGCTCTGCGGAAACGGCGCGGGCAGATGGGTCGGTTCCACCAAATCCCGGTCGATGCGCGAGGGCGTGCGAACCGCCCGCGAAATCGCGGCCCAGAGCATTTGCCCGGAGGTGAAATTCCATCGCAGCCGGGTGTTTGGCTCCCATTCAAAACCGGTATAGTCATTGTGCTCGAGCTTGGTGCCGAGGGTCAGGAACAGATTTTCGCGAAGCTGCATCTCATGCTGCACAAAACCGCTGAAGAGGTTGCGATCCAAGTCGGCCGGGACAAAGGCGACACTGGGCGCGTCTCCCACGGCGTCACGAGTGAATCGGTAGCCCAAGCCCCAGACGAACCGGTGATATTCGCCCCAACGGAAATGGTGCTGGAAATCCAAATCGTAGGTGTCGAGGTCATCCGTCAGGATTCCGGCGGGGACCGCGCCGCTGGCGGGCTTCGGGCTGGCGAGATGAGTCCGGTCATAATATAACTGCAGGCTCATGTCCGAATCCGGCGAAATGGTATGCGACCAACGTCCCAGAATGTTCCCGCCGCTCACCTCGCTGGTGCCGCCGGTTTTTAGGTTCTCGTCGCCGCTATAATAATCGCCCTGGAGGGTCAGGGTGTTTTGCGGCAGGGCCTCCGAATCGATGCGGAAACCACCGCGACTCATGTGCCATGAATTGGTGGCGTCGCTGCCATCGGCGACGACGCCGCTGTCGCGGTCGAAATACTTGGCATAAACCCGAAAATATACATTGGGCGCGAGGGTGCCGCCGTAGCGCACGTCGGTGATTCCCTCCAGTTGCGATCCGCCGCCGGCGTCGAAGTAGAGGCCTTGCGTGTCCTTGGCGCTCTTGGTGGTGATGTTGATCACTCCATTGACGGCATTCGCGCCCCAAAGCGTCCCGCCCGGGCCGCTGATGACCTCGATGCGATCGATATCCTCAAGCAGATAGTCCTGCACGTCCCAAAACACGCCCGAATAAAGCGGTGTATAAACCGTCCGCCCGTCGATCAAGACCAGGAGTTTGTTCGACAAGTCCGTGTTGAATCCACGGGCGCTGATCTTCCAATCATGGGGGTTTTGCTGCGCCACGTCCAAATTGCCGGCCAAACGCAATGCTTCCGCTATGTCCGATGCGCCGGAGCGGCGGATATCCTCGCCGGTGATGACCTGGATCGCAGAGGCGGCGTCCAATAATTTTTCCGGCCGCTTGGAAACCGAGGTCACCTCGAGGTCCATGAGTTCTTCCAAACTCAATTTTTTCAGCGTCGGAAGAGACGGCGCGGCGTCGGTGTCTGCCGAAGCCGTGCTTGCGATGGAGACTGATCCTAGGACGATCGAAGCCAGCACGGCGTAGCACGCTCCCTGGCCGTGGCCGACCGCAGTGATTTCAGAAGTGGGGGTCTTCATGAATTTCCGGAGGCCGCTGAACGAGCTTCAGAAACGGAGAGCATCCGCAGATGCATCCGAGTGGGGTGCCCTATTTTGAAGCAGTAAATCAAGGTAGTCAAACGGCGGTGGGCAAATGGCATGGATCCAGACCGCACCGATTTGCTCTTCTTGCACAAACTGCCAAAAACCCCTCAGCATAACTGCGGGTTTCCCCCTATTAGGCAAAACCGGACCGAAGCCTAATGCGAACTGATAACGCGAGAAGTCGAATCGGCGCATTTTAGAAGGCGATTCAAACGCCTCGACGGCAATGGCACAACCTAAAAACGCAAAGCGATTACAATCCGGGCGTTAGCGCCAACCAGTGAGAGGTCTTGTGGAAGCGAGTTTTCGAACCTACTCTGACCGGACAATCCGAAATCCGAGACACCGACTCACACCATGCGACTGGATTTTTCCGAGCTGCCCGCCCGCGACGTTTATCAATGGATGATTCGAACAATCCTGCCGCGGCCGATCGCGTGGGTCTCGACGATCGCGGCCGACGGGCGGACGAATCTCGCGCCGTTCAGTTTTTTTCAGGGGGTTTGCGCCAACCCGCCGACGCTTATGTTCGTGCCGGTCAACAATCGCGACGGCACGAAAAAGGATACCGTGCGCAACATCGAGGAAGTGCCGGAATTCGTCGTCAACGTCGTCTCACACAAGCTCGCCGAGTCGATGAACCTCACTTCGGCGACGCTACCTTACGGCGAAAGCGAGTTCGAGAAATTCGGCATCGCGGCGGCGGCGTCCGAAAAAGTCCGCCCGCCGCGCGTGGCGGCGGCACCGGCGGCGTTCGAGTGCCGGCTCGACCGAATCGTGAACATTGGCGAAGGGCCGCTGGCGGCGAACGTCGTGTTTGGCCGAATCCTGGTGTTGCACCTGCGCGACGACGCGCTCGGCGCCGACGGCAGGCCCGACGCGGCGAAGCTCGACCTCATCGGCCGAATGGGCGGCGAGGACTACGCGACGACGCGCGATGTGTTCGCGATTCGGCGGCCGAAGTGAGCCCGGCATCGAGAGGGATTTCGAAAATCGTTCTCCGCAGGTCGAACCGAGTTGGTTGCTGACATCGGCGGGCGTGTCGCTATGGTGCGGCGGTTCCAGCCAAAGACATTTCCCCCATGAGATCCGCTACATTTGCTTTTGTCGCGACGGTCGTCGCTTTGTTTTTCACGGGTTGCAGCCACCTCGACACCACGCCGCCCGGCGAGGCGGATCGCGTGATCACCGGCGTCATTTCCGCGGGTGCGGACATCGACCTGCCGGCCGGCTCCGAGATCTGGGTGCGCGTGATCGATTTCTCGCGCGGCGAGGACAAGGGCGAGGTGCTCGGCGAGCAGACGATCAAGAACCCGGAAAAATTGCCGGCGCCGTTCAAGATCGAATACCGCGCGGAGGATCCGGTGCTGCGGGGCAGCGTGGCGGTCGATGCGCGCGTATCCGTGGGCGGGCATTTGCGCTATCTCACGGCGCACCGCCATCCGGTCACGCTGGGCAACGTCAACGACCCGCACGAGGTCGAGGTTCAGCCGGCGACGAATCCTTGAACGTCCCGGAACGTCCCGGCAGCGGATGAGCCTGACGATCTGGACGAACACGAAACTCAACGAGCTGGCGGCCCGGCGGCTGGCCGGGGGCGTGCGCGGGCACCGGCTGGTTTTTTCCGCGGTGGCGAATGCCTCCGTGCTCGCGGGCGGCGCGAGCGATCCCGCACTGGCGGAGGCGGACGTGGCGTTCGGCCAGCCGGCGGTGGAGGACTGCGCGCGGTTTTCACGACTACGCTGGATCGCGCTCTCGACGGCGGGCTACACGCGTTATGACCGCGAGGATTTGAAAGAGGCGCTGCGCGCGCGCGGCGCGATCCTCACGACGTCGTCGGGAGTGTTCGCCGACTCGTGCGCCCAGCACGTGCTCGCGATGATGCTCGCGCTCGGCCGGCAGTTGCCGCAGTCGCTCCGCGACCAGTGGACGGATCGCTCCTGGCACTACACCGAGCGCCGCTACGATTCGCGGCTGCTCACCGGCCAGACCGTGCTGTTGCTCGGCTTCGGTGCGATTGGCCGGCGGCTGGCGGAATTGCTGGCGCCGTTCGGGATGACGCTGCTCGCGCTGCGGCGGCAGACGCGGAGCGAGCGCGCGGTGCGCGTGATCGCCGCGGAAAACATCAGCAGCGCGCTCGCCGAGGCCGATCACGTCGTGAACATCCTGCCGGAAAACGACGAGACTCGCGGCTACGTGAACGCCCGGCGGCTCGCGTGCTGCAAGCCCGGCGCGCGTTTTTACAACGTCGGCCGCGGCACAACGGTCGATCAGCGCGCGCTGCTCGAGGCGCTGGAGTCGGGCCGGCTCGGCTCGGCGTATCTCGACGTGACCGAACCCGAGCCACTGCCGCCGGAGCATCCGCTGTGGACGGCACCGAACTGTTTCATCACACCGCACACCGCCGGCGGCCGGCACGATCAGGACGAGGCGCTGGCGGAGCATTTTTTGAAAAATTTAGCCGCCTTCGAACGGGGTTCGGCGATGGCGGACCGGATCGTGTGAGAAAATTTGGCGTTGTCTCAAAAACTGGATTCGGGGAATAATCATCGGGGTCGTTACTCCGACACACATTGGCCGGATGGCGCAGGCAGGTTGCCTGTGCGACGCCGGCCGCCCAACCCAAAACGTCAGTCACACACAGCCATGACAAAATCCACCCGCCTCATCATCACTGCCGCTGCCATCTCCGGTCTCTACGCCGGCTCGCTCGCGGCGAAATCCTACGGCGCCGACCACGTTGCCGGCAAAGTCGCCTCCGCGAAGGACGACTCGAAAGACAAGAGCTCCTGTAAAGGCAAGGACGGCTGCAAGGGCTCGCACGATTGCAAAGGCAAGAACGACTGCAAGGGCAAGGGCGGCTGCTCGGCCGGCGACAACGGCTGCAAGGGCAAGAATTCCTGCAAGGGCAAGGGCGGCTGCGCCTCGAAGGACGACAAGACCGACGAAAAGAAGTCCGCGTAATTTTTTTCGCACGAACGCGGCCGGCGCCCGGTGTCGGCCGCGTTTTTGTTTTTCGCCCGGAACGAACAGCCGAAAAAATTCATGCCCGCGAACGCCTTCAACGGCCACACCGACTACGGCATCGGCATCGGCCTGCGCGTTCCGCACTACCGGCACATTCTCGAGCGGAAGCCGGTCGTCGATTGGTTCGAGATCATCTCGGAAAATTTCATGGTCGGCGGCGGCCGCCCGCTCGAAGTGCTCGACCAGATTCTCGAGCAATACCGCGTCGTGCAGCACGGCGTCTCGATGTATTTCGGCTCGGCCGACAAGCCCGACCGCGAGCATCTGAAAAAGTTGAAGGCGCTCGTCAAACGCACGAAGACGCCGTGGCTTTCGGACCACCTTTGCTGGGGCAGCGTCGATGGCACTTACACGCACGACTTGCTGCCGATGCCCTACACGTTCGCCGCCGCGAAGCGCACCGCCGAGAAAATCAAAATGGTGCGCGACTTCGTCGAGGTGCCGATCTGCGTCGAAAACGTTTCCAGCTACGCCGAGTTTCACGCGAGCGAGATGACCGAGTGGGAATTTCTCACCGAGGTCGTCGAACTCGCTGACTGCGGAATTCTCCTCGACGTGAACAACATCTACGTCTCGTCGAAGAACCATGACTTCAATCCCTACGACTACGTGAACGGCGTCCCGCACCACCGCGTCGGCCAGATGCACATCGCCGGGCACACGAAGTTCGAAAAATACATTCTCGATACACACGACCATCCCGTCCTCGATCCCGTGTGGAAACTTTACGATCACGCCACCAAGCTCTGCGGCGTGACGGCGACGCTGCTCGAGTGGGACGACAAAATCCCGTCGTTCGACGAAGTCCACGACGAGGCGCTGAAGGCGAACGAGTTCATCGACGGCGCGAAAGCGGCCGTGAAGAAAAAATCGGCGCGGGCGACCGCGCCGGCCGTTGCCTCGTGAAACTTTCCGCCGCCGCGCGCGCCGACACGCCGCGCCATCTGCTCGCGTTCCAGCGCACGCTGAAGGATGCGCTCATCCGCCCACTCGCGCCCGGCGACCGCACGCAGAAAAAATGGACCGACGGCCGCCCGATGGCGGAATTCGCCGCCGAATTCATCAAGCCGAACGACCGGCTCACCGCGCTCGAGCGCCTGCAAATCTACAACCGGATGTATTGGTTCCGGCTGCTCGATTGTTTCTACGACGATAACCCCGGCCTCCGCGCCGCGCTCGGCCCGCGCAAATTCACGCGACTCGCCGAGGCGTTTCTGACGAAATATCCCTCGAGCTCGTTCACGTTGCGCAATCTCTGCTCGCGGCTCGAGCGCTTCATCCGCGAGGAACCACACCGCACCGCGCCGCGCACCGCGCTCGCGCTCGACATCGCGCGCTTCGAGTGGGCGCAGACGGTCGCGTTCGACGAACCCGCGCGCCCCGTCGTCACCGCGGAGGAAATTTCCGCGACCCCGCCGTCGCGGCTGCGGCTCGGCGTTCAGCCCTACGTCACGCTGCTCGCGGTCGACCATGCGGTGGACGACTACGTGATCGCGGTGAAAAAACGCGACGCGCTCCGCGCCGAGGCGAGCAACGCCACGACTTCGGCGCACCACGCCGAACGCGCGAAGCGGGTTTCGCCGCCGCGCCGCGAACGCATTTACGTCGCCGTCCACCGCGTGGACAGCCGGCTTTATTACAAGCGGCTCGACGCACCCGCGTTCAAGATTCTCGTCGCGCTGCGCGACGGCTGCCCGCTCACGCGCGCGATCGCGGCCGGTGGCCGCGGCTTGAAGCCCGACCGGGCGCGCGAGTGGTTCGCGACGTGGATGCAGCTTGGCTGGTTCTGCCGCCGGAAATAAAATTTCGCGGCTACGCTCTCACCCCATCCCCATGAACCTCGCCTCCGCATTCAATACCCTCGAAACTTTTCTCGCGAAGCTCGGCGCGTGGCTGCAATCGCCGTTGCTCCTCGTGATCCGCCTGTGGTGGGGCTGGTCGTGCACGCAGACGGGCTGGGGCAAGCTCCACAACCTCGAGCGCACGACGAATTTTTTCGCGTCGCTCCACCTGCCGGCGCCGAAACTCAGCGCCATCGCCGCCGGCGGCACCGAGTGCATCGGCGGCGCGCTGCTGCTGCTCGGGCTGTTCACGCGCTTCGCTTCGCCGGCGTTGATGTTCGTGATGCTGGTCGCCTACTACACGGCGGATCGCGAGGCGCTGTTCGCGATCTTCGCCAACACCGACAAGTTCACCGGCGCGGATCCGTTTCTGTTCCTCTTCGCCGCGCTGATCGTGTTCGTTTTCGGGCCGGGCAAACTTTCGCTCGACGCGTTGCTGCGCAAAAAATCCGAGTCCGCGAAGTGAATCGAAGCGCAGCAGGGGAATCATGAATTTCTCCCGGCGCGCGCGGTTTTTGCTGTCGCTTTCGCTCGGCTTCGCCGCCGCGGCGCGCGCGGACGAGCCGGTCGTCTGGCACGCGTGGTCGCCGGAAATTTTCGCGCAGGCGAAACGCGAAAACAAATTCGTGTTCCTCGATCTCGAGGCGGTTTGGTGCCACTGGTGCCACGTCATGGCCGGGACAACCTATCGCGACCCGCGGGTCGTCGCGTTGCTCGGCTCGCGCTATCTGGCCGTGCGCGTCGATCAGGATTCGCGGCCCGACATCGCGAATCGCTACGAAGACTACGGCTGGCCTGCGACAGTGATTTTCGCGCCCGATGGCTCGGAACTCGTGAAACGTCAGGGCTACATTCCGCCCGGCCCGATGGCGGCGCTCCTGCAAGCCGTGATCGACGATCCCACGCCGGGACCGTCGGTCGTGCCCGAACGCGCGCCCGTCGCCGCGACCGCGACCGTCCTCGGCGATAAGCGTCGCGCCGCTCTGCTCGCCGCCTGGCGCAACGGCTACGATAGCGAACACGGCGGCTGGGGTTTCAGCCACAAGTTCCTCGATTGGGACAACGTCGAACTCGCGTTGCGCCTCGCCGCGCGCGGCGATCGCGACGCCGAAAAATTCGCGCGCGAAACCCTCCTCGAGCAGCTCAACCTCGTCGATCCGGTGTGGGGCGGCGTTTATCAATATTCCGTCGGCGGCGACTGGCACGAGCTGCACTTCGAAAAAATCATGCAGATGCAGGCCGAAAATCTACGCATCTACGCGCTCGCTTACGCGCAGTTTGGCGCCGCGAACGATCTGGCGGCGGCGAGATCGATTCATGGCTACCTCAGGAAATTTCTCACGAGTCCGGACGGGGTCGTCTATACTTCGCAGGACGCCGATCTCGTGCCCGGCGAACACAGCGCGGATTATTTTGCGCTCGACGATGCGGCGCGCCGCGAGCGGGGCATTCCGCGCATCGACACGCACATCTACGCACGCGAAAACGGCTGGGTCATTTCCGCGCTCTGCCAGCTCGCCGCGGCGACGGGAGACGACAGCTATCGTGCCGAAGCCGAGCGCGCCGCGCGTTGGGTGATCGCGCACCGCGCGCTTGCCGGCGGCGGTTTCCGGCACGACGAGCGCGACGCGGCCGGCCCTTATCTCGGCGATACGCTGGCGATGGGCCGCGCGTTTCTCGCGCTGCATCAGCTCACTCAGGATCGCGACTGGCTGGACCGCGCGGTTGCGGCGGCGGAATTCATTCGCGCGCACTTCGCGCTGGGCGCGCAACCGGGCGTCGCGTCGAGCGACACGACGACGAAAAGTTTTCCGATGCCGCGCCCGCAGTTCGACGAAAACGTCGGCGTCGTCCGCTTCGCGACGGCGCTCGCGTTCACATCCGGCCGCGACGATTTGCGCGGGCTGGCGATAGCCGCGGCGCGCTGGTTGCTCGCGGGCGACACGGTGGAGCGGCGCGGATTTTACGTCGGCGGACTGCTGCTCGCCGAGGAAGAGGCGCGCACCGATCCGCTCCACGTGGCGATCGTCGGCGGCAGGGACGACCCGACGGCGCGGGCGATGTTCGCTGCGGCCATCCGCGTGCCGACGACGCACAAGCTCGTCGAGTGGTGGGATCGTCGCGAAGGCCCGGCGCCGCGCGGCGAAAACATTTATCCCGAGCTGGGAAAAACCGCCGCGTTCGTGTGCGCGAACGGCGCCTGCTCCACGCCGATGTTTGGCGTCGCCGCACTCGAGGCCCGGCTGGTGAAGCTCGCGAAGTGACGGCGGGCGACGCCTATGCCTTCACCACTTTGGTGTCGGCGATGAAGTCGTGCACGCAGCGTTTCTCGTCGCCGAAAATAAAGCAGGCGTCCACGATCCAGAAGAGTCCGCCCAGAATCGGGATCTGTTCGATGACGGTCGGAATGAACCCGCGCAGCAGCACGGCGTGAACGAAACCGGCGGACGCCGCGTCGCCAAACCGCACAACGCGCAGGCCGCAAACCAGCTTGCCCACGGACTGACCGCGTGTCGCGAGCAATGCGCATTGGACGACGGCGAGCACCAGCAGCAAAGGCACCGCCCGAAATATAGACGCCTGCACGAAGTGCATCATGGTTGTGAACGACGGCTCCTGGCCGGACTGGATTTGTTCGGCGAGCAAATGCCAGGTTGCGACAGAGGCGGGCAGCCAGCAGAGCGATTTCAAAATGCCGTCGATAAACGCGGCGGCCAGCCGAACCCAGCGGCTGGGCAGCGGCGTAGCGATTGTCGCGACGGTTTCGACCGCGATCAGCGGCGGCGGTGTTCCGGGCGACGCGAATTCCGCGTAGTCGCCGAGCCGGCGCCATTCGTCGGAGCCGAGCGCCTTGGCCTTGGTGTCGAGGCTGGCCCGGCCGGCGGCGATCCACGCCCGCACCTGCCCGGTGTTCGCCGGTCCGTATTCCTGCCCGTCGCCGCCGATGATCGTGAACATGGCAAAAACGAAACAGCGCGCGCGCCGGGCGTCAATCGTCGCCCGGGTGGTTTGCCGGCGCTGCGTTGTTACTCTTTGTAAACCACGCCGGCCTTCATCACGAAGTTTGGCTTCATCACGAGCTTGATGTCGGCGAGCACGTCGCCGGGGACGGCGACGAGGTCGGCGAACTTGCCCGGCTCGACCGTGCCGGCGTCCTTGTCGATGCCGATGAGTTTCGACGCTTCGAGCGTCGCCGACTTGATCGCGACGATCGGCGGCATCCCGGCCTCGACCATGTAAACGAATTCCATCGCATTGTCGCCGTGCGGCGCGACGCCTTGATCGGTGCCGAACGCGATTTTCACGCCGGCCTGGTAGGCGCGTTGAAAGGTCGCCGTCATCGCCGGGCCGACCAGCAGTGCCTTCGCGGCGACGGTCGGCGGGAGAAAGCCCGGCACCTTCGCCTTCGCCATCACGAAATGTCCGGCGCTCAGCGTGGGCACGTAATACGTGCCGTGCTGTTTCATCAGCGCGATCACCTCGTCCGTCATGAAGGTGCCGTGCTCGATCGAATCGACGCCGCCGAGGACCGCGCGCTTCATGCCCTCGGTGCCATGGGCGTGGACGGCGACTTTGAGGCCGTAGTCGTGCGCGGTCTCGACGACGGCCTTGATCTCGTCGTCTGTCATCTGCGCGCCCTGCGCGCTGTCGCCGAGGCTGAGCACGCCGCCGGTGGTCATGATTTTGATCACGTTGACTCCATGCTTCACGTGTTCGCGAACGGCCGCGCGCGCGCCGTCGGCTCCGTTGAAAATTTCCGGCTCGGGAAACAGGCGCATGACTTGATCGCTGTAGCCATTGGTTCCGTCCGCATGGCCGCCCGTGGTGCCGATGGCGGGGCCGGCGGTGTAAACGCGAGGGCCCTCGGCCCAGCCGGCAGCGATCGCCTTGCGGAGCGCGAGCGTCGAGTAATTCGTGTCGCCGAGGTTGCGGACGCTGGTGAAACCGGCGAGCAGCGTCTTCTTTGCGTAGAACGCCGCTCGCAGCGCGTAGTCGCCGGGGTTCAGGTAAAATCCCTCGGTGTAACTCTGCGGCGACTGCTGCCCGTCGAGGTGCACGTGGCAGTCGATCCAGCCGGGCGTAACCGTGGACGTCTTGAGATCGATGACTTTGTCGCCAGCGGCCGGCACGGCGTAGCCGGGCTCGACGGCGGCGATGCGGTCGGAATCGACGATGATGGTGACTTCTTTTTTCGGAGCGTCGGCGATGCCGTCGATCAACGTGCCGCAATGGACGAGCGTGCGGGCGGACACGGGAGCGGCGATCGCGGCGAAAATCAGCGCGACCGCAAGAAGGGGAAGGCGGGTGTGCATGAGGCAGTCAGGCGCGGCGGCGCTGGCGGGGCAATGGCGAAGGTGGGCGGGCGCCCGGTGATGATCGCGACCCGCGGTTTCATTCCGTGGCGGCGGCGAGCACGCGGGCGAACGTGCTTGCGTCGATGTTTCCGCCGGTGAAGACCACGCCGATGCGCTGGCCGGCGAGGGTCGCGCGTTCGCGCAGGACGGCGGCGAACGCGGTGCCGGCGGCGCCTTCGGCGACGTTGTGCGTATCCGAGAAATAGGCGCGCATCGCCGCTTCGGTCTCATCGTCCGAGACGCGGACGATTCGCTCCACGCCGCGCAGAATGTGATCGAGCGCCTCGTCGCTCGGCGTGGAGCAGGCCATGCCGTCGGCGATCCGCGTCGCCGAGGCGTGAACGACCGGCCGCCGCGCCTCGAACGACAACGCGTAGGCCGGCGCGCGATCGGCGACGACGCCGACGATTTTCGTCGACAGCGCGAGCGCGTCGCGGGCGGCGATCATCGCGCAGATGCCGGAGCCCATGCCGACGGACACGAAAACGCGTTCGAGCGCGGGCGCGCGGCGCAGAAAATCGAGGGTCGATACGGCGTTGCCCCACACGAGGTCGCGATGAAACGCCGGAATCCAGTGCAGCCGCCGCTGCGCCGCGAGTTGCTCCGAGTGTTCGAGCGCGGCCTGAAAATCGGTGCCGTGCTCGATCAGTTCCGCGCCGAGCGCGCGCATGGCGCGGTTCTTTTCCACACTGTTGCCATGCGGCACGACGATGGTCGCGGTCAGACGGTGGCGGCGCGCGGCGAAGGCGACGGCCTGGCCGAAATTGCCGCGCGTCGCGGCGATGACACCCCGCACGCCGGGTTCGCGCTGCACGAGACGGGAAGCATAGTGGAGCGCACCGCGGATTTT
>Ga0265313_10000322_pt1 | contig 52222 bp, 40 predicted proteins | sample 4123metaG_FD_203122 | JGI IMG/M metagenome (GOLD analysis project Ga0265313, IMG submission 203122) | Rhizosphere microbial communities from Carex aquatilis grown in University of Washington, Seatle, WA, United States - 4-1-23 metaG | ecosystem: Host-associated > Plants > Roots > Rhizosphere >... | reverse complement strand
GCCACTTCCGATGGCAAGCTCGTATTGGGGGGCGGAAGGGACGGCGTGCTTCACATCTGGAACGGAGAGAGCGGATACCCGGTGCTCAAGTTTGAGCCGTGAATTAGCTTTCCACTCTAATCTTCCCGCTGGCGACTTTCCCTGCGTCCCGACTTCCCCTCTTCCTCAAGCCCTCGTTTCCTTTCGCGCTTTGCTCGTCTTCACCTGCGGATGAAACGCCCGAGAACAAACGCCGCACCAACCAGGGTGGTACGAACGAAACGCAGCCAATGAGCATCACCAGCCCGAACGTGATCATGCCCATACAAACGGCGATGCCCAGGTGCAACGGAATGGCTAATGACAGGACCAATGGCCGCAGGAGCCGTGGCCAGACCAAGGCGCAGAAGAACAGCTCCCAATAGACCGTCACCTGAGTGATGACCGCCACCGTCAGTGGCCAGGAGGCCAGCCATGTCATGTCGAGCGATTGGTATTCGAGGTTGGCGACCGCGCCCCAAATGGCGTCGCCGCCCCACCACGATTCACCGTGGAGCTTTCCAAGCCCGGCGAAAAAGTAAATCACGCACATCTGTAATTGCATCAGACGGATGGCCAGGTTCGCGCTGGTGCTCGGCTCGGCGGGCGGCAGCCGCCCGCGCCCCTTCCGTGCCGCCAGCAGCCGGTCGAGCGACCAGGCCGCTCCGCTGGGCCCGATCATCAGGTACATGGCGAGCATGCAGTTGATCTGGTCGAGACCAAACAGTGCGCCCGGCACGCGGTTGACATACGAGACCGCAACCAGGTAGGCCAATACGCTCGTGACCCGGCTGAACAATCCCAAAGTCAGCATGGCGAACACGACCAGCCCGGCGATATGCGCCGTCCAGAGCGCCGCCGGCGAGCGGAGCAGCCAGTGATAGCTCCAGACGTAGCTCGTGGCGTCGCCGGTTCCGTGGGCCAGGGCCGCGGCCTCGGCGGAAACCCAACTATGGTCACCGAAGAAATCGGTCAATCCCAGCGTCCAAACAAGGTGCGTGTAAAGCAACATGGCCCCTGCCAGAATGCGGATCAGGGCCAACGTGACCGGGTCGGCCGGGGTGAACCAGAAGCGGTTCCACTCCGCGACGGCCGCGCGGCGCAATTCGCTCAAGTAGCCGCGGACCAGGTTCATTGCCGCTCCTCCGCGTCCCTTGCCGCCGCAACCGTGTCGTCGAAGTCGTCGGGCGTGTAGGTTCCCAGTTTGCGCGTGCGATACAACCGCTGATCGTCGAGTTTCATTCCGCCGAGCACCTCCTCGGGTGAGGGGAGCAGGTGCTCGACGAAATACAGCGTCACTCGTGTCGCCTGGTGTTTCTCAAGCAAGTGTTGCGCATACGAACGAGAATACACGCGTTGTCCCTCGGAAAGCGGTTGCTTTTCCCAAGGCAGGCGTGGGTCGCCGGCGCTACTTAGCCCCATGATGAATTCGCTGAGCATGAAGTGCCGGTGGTACAATAGTCGCGGCCGGTGTTCTTCGCGGTCAGGGAACACGCCTTTGAGGCTGCCGCCGTCGGCGAGCTCCAGCTCGTAACGCACCATGTGACTTGGGCCCGGGTCGGGTCCGAAGAACTTGTAACCGTGGTTCAGGTAGGCTGCTTCGATATAAGGGCGATAGAACCGCCCCAGGAACCGGCCAATGATCGAATCGGGCACCGACAGCGGACCTACCAAGAGGGCCACCACGTGCAATGCCACCAACACACTGACCACGGCCCTGACGTGCGGACTCCAGCGCGGCGCGGCCGGGGTGCCGCTACCTGGGGCGAAGTAACTGGATGGCTGGTTCGGCATGGTTAGGGGTCCCTTGCAAGCTTATCGGCACGAACTAGCCGCGGTTGGCACATTGGTAAAATGACAAACCCTCGCACAGGTCGGAACCTGTACGAGGGTTGTGCTTGTTTTGACGGCTGCGACCGTGCCTACTGGGCGAACCACCCTTGAGGATGGTCGGCGGCCGTTTATCGAACTTCAAAATTACTCCAACGTGTCGCCGGTGACCTGGGCCACTTGCGGCGCGTCGAAATCAATGCTCAACTCGCGATCCTCGCCGCCCGTGAGCGAAAGTGTCCGCTCCTCGGTGAGGGTCTTTCCGTCGCGCTCAACTTCAACCCGCACGACGTAGTCGTTCCACTGCTCGCCGGTGGCCAGCTTGGAGGTCGAGAAATCGCGGACCTCGCCGCTCGAGCGGGTTTCGTTTCCCGAAAGGAAAACCTTGGCGTCGGCCGGAACGTGCAGCTTCAGGCTGGTACGCACGGCAACGCGCTCCTTTTCGGCGCCGGCCGGGAAGGCGAAGGCCAGGCTCTCGCTTTGGCCGGCCCGCAGTTTGATGACCTTGGTATCGGTGACGATTTCACCATCACGCTCGACCTCGGCCCGCAGTTCGTACGTGTACGTGTAGCCGGCCGTCAGACCGTTCGACACATAACGACGTTGAGTGCCGGTGCTGGTCGTGGCCAGGCCGTTGACATAGACCTTGGCGTCAACGGGCACGCGGACGTTCAGTGTCGCGCTGCGCAACGACCGGTTCAAACGGGTCGTGTCGCCGTCGCTCGGCGAAGGAGCTGGAGCCGAGTCGTCCGGCACGTCTGTGCCTGGCCGCAGCGTGCCGCCCTGCTCGATCGGCATACCCGAATCCATGATGATCACGCCGCCGCTCGAGCCACCACTCGAACCGCCGCTCGAGGCGTACCAACCGCCGCTGGAACCGCCGCTCGATCCGTGGCTGCCATACCAACCGCCGTAGTAACCACCGCTCGAACCCCAGCTTCCGTAGGAGCCGCCGCTCGAATGGTAATAGGCCCGCATCGAGCGCCTGTAGGCGCGACGGGAGCCCCAACCGCCGTGGCTGCCGTGCGATCCATACGATCCGTAAGAGCCGCCCGACGATCCACCGGACGATCCACCCGACGAGCCGCCGGATGATCCGCCCGACGAACCGCCGCTAGAGTGTCCCCAAAACGCGTTCGCCTGCGGCATATCAACCACCAAAGCGGTGGCGACGACCGCACCCATGGTCAGTGTCTTCAGATTCCTTCGCAACATACGATTTCTCGCTCCCCTGAGTGAATATGGACAAAACGGTGCTTGATCCACCTTGCCACCATAAGCAACCATAGGCCGTAATTCAAGCAGTTTGCGTAGTTTTTTTTGGTCCAAAAGAGTGGGGTGAATGCGCTGAGTTTGCTTGAAAACTCGATAAAAGCGGCACTAAGCGAACTGAGATGGATGCCGCAAAAGCGGATGTAAGGATAAATTGGGGGTTCCTCTCCGAGCTGACCCGCATCGAGGTTGCGATTGCTCTCGGAGCGCCGGCGATCGCCGGCCTATAATCGCCCTTACTTCCGGCGCCCTTGCTTCCGGCACTGTGCCCCACGTTAACTGTGACCTATGGAGGCCATTCTCCGGTGAAACCGGCCGTTTGGGTGGTGCGTCTCCCTTGGGGGCTCGTCGTGATCGCGCTGGCACTGATGTTGCTAGGCTGGCTGGGGATTGCGCGGAGCGAGGATTTGGCCGAAGGACCAGGGGGATACACGCGACAGCAATTGGTCTGGTCGTTCTTGGGCCTGGCGGCCATGTTCCTGACGACACTCCCCAGTTATCGCATCCTCTGTCGCTGGAGCTACGTCGTCTTCGCTCTGGCACTCGCGCTGCTGGTGCTGGTCTACTTCTTCCCACCTGTGCATGGAACGCACCGCTGGATTCGACTGGCGGGCTTGAGTCTGCAGCCGTCGGAGTTCGCCAAAATCGCTTTCGTATTGGCCTTGGCGCGTTACCTGATGTACCGTGAAAACTATCGCCGGTTTCGCGGGTTATGCATGCCGCTAGTGCTCACGCTCATACCCGTCGTGCTGGTGTTACGCGAGCCCGACCTGGGAACTTCGTTGGTCTTCATACCGGTGCTGTTCGCCATGCTCTTCGCGGCGGGCGCGCGAAAGCGCGATCTGGCGACATTGGCGCTGTGCGGGGTGTTGACCCTTCCGGCACTTTGGACACAGATGAGCCGCGAACAGCGGTCGCGCGTAACCTCACTTTTCGAGCAGACTTTGCCCGGAGAACGGCCGAGCGACGACGGATACCACCTGCACCAGGCCAAGCAGCTCTTGGCCCTGGGTGGAGTTTGGGGAAGCTGGTTGTCTGGAGAGCCGGTCGACGACCGCGCCGTCTACCGATTGCCAGAGGACCACACCGACTTCATCTTCACCGTCTTGGGAGAACGTTTCGGGTGGCTCGGCAGCTTCGGTTTACAGTTTCTGGTCGTGCTTCTTAGTTGGCGCGGTATGGCCGTGGCGGAAGCGACAGCTGAGCCATTCGGCCGGCTCGCGGCCGTGGGTGTGGTCGCGCTCTTCGCGGTGCAATCGTTGATCAACACGGCGATGACCGTCGGCCTGTTGCCCGTCACCGGCCTGTCGTTGCCCTTGGTCAGCTACGGCGGCTCAGGACTGGTTGCCCATTGCCTTGCTTTGGGTCTGGTGCTGAACATCGGCCTGCGGCCCGGCTATGAAGTGGCCGGCGAACCGTTCAGGTTTTCGCGGCGAAGTTGAACAGGCCAACGTTTGCCTTCAACTCACCTTTCGCAACTTCGTCACTCTGCCGGTCGGCGCGCATTTGACGACGAAAATGTTCCCGCCAGGCAAGTGGCGTGGAACATAACCCGATACGTTGATTGAATCTACGATTCACCGCTGTCCGTCGTATGGGCTCGCCCATTGCCAAAGAAGCGACGCCGAGAGTAGACTCTTGCGAATGCAAGCACACTCGTGGGGGCGACGATGACCGCCCCAGACGATTCGGCCGCCGGCTCCGGCGTCGCGCGGCCCCCATCGGACGACGCACCTTCCCAACCTACTAAGGCCACGGCGCCGTCGACGCCCGACGACCCTATCACGGCAGAGTCGGGCGTCGTGACCGCCTTGGGCGGGCCAGCCGACGAAACTTCGCTGCCCCGTCGCGTCAAGACGTTTCTCGTCGGCAAGCCGCGCGACCTGCGCGACGAATCGGTGTTCCACAATGTCTCGCTGGTGGCCTTCCTCGCCTGGGTCGGTCTTGGGGCCGACGGCTTGTCGTCGAGCTGTTACGGTCCGTCCGAGGCGTTTCACAACCTCAAGGGGCACACCTATCTGGCGGTGTTCCTTTCGCTCGCCACGATCCTCACCGTGTTCGTGATTTCGAAATGTTACAGCCACATCATCGAGGAATTCCCCAGCGGCGGCGGCGGATACCTGGTGGCGTCGAAGCTCTTGGGTCGACCGGCGGGCGTCGTTTCGGGTTCGGCGCTTTTGGTCGATTACGTGCTGACGATTACCGTTTCGATCGCGGCGGCCGGCGATGCGCTCTACGGACTGTTCGAGTCGTACATTCTCGACGGGGTACGTTTCCTGCATCAGTACCCCGTCTTCTCCTGGCTGCCGGAGCCGCGCGACAACTGGAAGCTCTTTTGCGAGCTAGCGGCCATCGTAATGTTGATCGTGATGAATCTTCGTGGCGTGCGCGAGAGTGTTACGGCGCTGATGCCCGTGTTTCTGCTGTTCCTCGCCACGCATCTGCTGCTGATCGCCGGCTCGTTCGTGTTGCATTTCTCCGGCGTGGGCGAAGTCGCCCAGGAGGTGACGGGCGAAGTCAAGAAGAGCCTGGCGGATCCCCAATTTGGAGTGTGGGCGATGCTGGCGCTTTTATTGAAGGCGTATTCGATGGGCGCCGGCACCTACACCGGGATCGAGGCCGTCTCGAATAGTATGCCCGTGATGCGCGAGCCGCGCGTGGCGACCGCGAAGAAGACGATGATCTATATGGCAAGCTCCCTGGCGTTTACCGCCGGCGGCCTGATGTTGGCGTACCTACTGCTTCGCATCTCGATTCCCGAGCCCGTTGCCGGCAAGGCGATCAAGACCATGAATCAGGTCCTGACCGAAAAGTTTCTGGGCGACGTCGGCTTGGGGGGCGGTGGTTTCGGCGGGGTGCTGCTTTGGTTGACCATGATCTCCGAAGGGGCCTTGCTGTTCGTCGCGGCCCAGGCCGGCTTCATCGACGGCCCGCGCGTGCTGGCCAACATGGCCCACGACTCGTTCATGCCCCATTGGTTCGCCAATCTCTCGGAGCGTTTGGCCACGCACAACGGAATCCTCTTGATGGGGCTTTCAGCCATCGCGGCATTGTTGTACACGGGGGGCGAAGTAACGCACCTGGTGACCATGTACTCGATCAATGTGTTCTTGACGTTTTCCCTGTCGATGATCGGCATGGCCCGCCACTGGTGGCAAGAACGCGGCCGAAGCCCGATCTGGCGGCGCCGCTTCGGCCTGTTTCTGTTTGGCGCGGCAATGTGCCTGGCCATCCTCGCCGTCACGATCTACGAAAAATTCGACGAAGGGGGCTATGTCACGCTTCTAGTCACCTTCTTGCTGGTCGCGATGTGCGCCGGAACGTGGCGCTATTACCGTGGCGTCGTGGCCCGGCTCAAGCGGCTCAACGACACCCTCGGCCAGGTGACCGCTTCGGGTCCACCCAATTTGGCCGAGCCGAATCCGGACCAGCCCACCGCCGCCATTCTCGTTGGAGGTTACGGCGGCCTGGGCGTTCACACGTTGTTGAACGCGGTCCGCTTTGGGCACGGTAACTACAAGAACGTGGTCTTTCTCTCGGCGGGTATCGTCGATTCGGGAAATTTCAAGGGGGCCGACGCCGTCGAAGACTTGCAGCGGCACACCGAAGCCGCGTTAGGCCAGTATGTCGACCTGGCGCAGCGGTTGGGAATGCCCGCCTCGTCGTACATGGCCATCGGCACCGACGCGGTGGACGAGCTGGAACACCTTTGCCTCACGATCGCAAAACAGTTCCCGAAAGTCGTTTTCTTCGCCGGGCAATTGGTGTTCCATCGCGACACCTGGTACCAACGGTTCTTCCACAACCAGACCGCCTTTTCCCTGCAACGCCGTTTGCAATGGGACGGTATTCCGATGGTGATTCTGCCGACGCGCGTGCGGTGATTACTGAAGATTACTTCGCTCCCACGAACCGGAGCCAGCCGTAGTCTTCGTATCGGTGAAAATCGCCCCGTGTGAGCGGAGAAGTGCAGCTCAGGTCGGGCGCATCGAAGGCCACGGAGTAGTCGTAGCGGCAGAAGCTCGCGCGCCAGCGAGCGCCCGCCTTTGGGCGTCCGCCCGCTTCGGCGAAATCACTCCACGGAATCCGCCCCTCCGCCGACCAGCCGAGATCGGTGTCGTGCCAGTCGTCGAGCGTGCCGCGCAGCGCGACGGCCGTTTCCAAATGGAACGGCGCGGCTTTCGCCCAGCGCGCATAGCCCCCGCTGCCACGCGAGGGGAGGTACATGTCCATGGTCGTGTTCGCCGCGTTGACCTGGAATTCGTAATAGCCCAGCTTTTCTTCGGCGGGCTTGAAGAACAGCTCAAACACGTCGTTGAGCCAGGTCATCGCGTCATGCTCGGTCAAGTCGGCGTAGAGATCAGCGTCGTCCATCTCAGCAAAAAAGTAGAGGTTGTCATCGTCCCAGAGCAACCTCGCGCGCGTCGCGCTTCGCGCCGCGCGATCGAGCCAGTGGGCCCTGAAGCCGTCGATCACTTCGGCCGACTTCCAGGCCGGCTCGTCGGCCTTGCCATCGATCGTCACCCGAGCGCTGGTCCAATGGCACTTGAATTCAGGTGGCGCGTGCGGCTCATCGTCAGCCGCCGCGGCGCCGCCGCCATATTCCAGGCACGTCGCCAGGTGGAGCGTGAATAGGGCGGGCAAGACAACGGTGTTCAAGAGGCGCTGGGACCATGGGTTCGAACGTAATCGCATGGGAGACTCCTCGTGCTCGACAATCTGGCGAGATTCCGGGAGGAAACGGTATCGTGCTCAAGAGCCTAACACGGTAGGAGCCGGTCTGAAAGCTGCTGAGAGGCGGCTCTTGGTTCAATTCGGCCAGAAAACGCCCCCTGCACCGTGGCGAGTCCGCTAAGAGAAGTGGCAATCCGCACCCTCGCGCGGGTTCGTCGGTGTTTTTCACGCGAACTATTTGAGGCCCGCCATGAATCGGCCCAATTTGATCGACCCAGCCCAGCGGCGCGTTCGAGCTGTCGGAGCGAGAATCGCCTGCTCGCCGCTGGCCCAGAGGCTCTTGCCCAAAGCCCGCGCCTGGTCGCGCCCGCTGGTCCGCTTGTTGCTCGGCGTCATCGGCTGGCTCCCTGTGACCTGGTTGGCGATCGTGGCAGTCCCAATCCTACTCTGGCTGATCGATTCGTTGGGCGTGGAACGCAACGACCGCATCGTCTTGACCGTCGGTTTGAGCGGCCTGGCCGTCACGGCGCTCTGCATGCTGGTCGTGCTGGCCACGGCCGTTTGGATTCGTTTTCGAAGGCAGGGCCCGGCGCCGTTGACATTGCAGGTTTCCGCGGGAGCGCCGTTTCGCACGGGCTATCGACCGGCGAGCTTCCGTTGGAACCCGTTGATCAGGGTTGAACTCTCCTGGGAGCGGCCGGCCCGCGCCGACGTGCGGGTGGTGTTCGACCGCGACGGCCGCCACGAGGAAGTCGTCGCCCACGAGCGAGGCATGTTCACCGAAGTCGTGCGCAAGTACGTGATTACCGACGTTTTGGGGCTGGCACGCTCGACGGTCCGCCGCCGGAGTCTCCAGACGATTTCGATCAAGCCCGCCTGCGGGCCGGCGCCGCGCTTGGGATTGGTGGCCCAAACGGTCGGCGGCGAACAGCAGCCCCATCCCGACGGAAAGCCGGAAGGCGATCTGATCGAAATGCGGCGTTACGTGCCCGGCGATCCGCTCAAGCTCGTGCTCTGGAAAGTCTATGCTCGCACCGGCCGGATGTTAGTGCGCATGCCCGAGCGGACGCATTCGCCTTTCCGGAAAACGCTGGCCTACCTGGTCGCGGCCAACGGCGATGAACCGGCGGCTGGCATCTGCCGTTCGGCCATCGAAGGAGGAGCGTTGGGAGGCGACTTTGTATTCGGCGCCGACGGCACCGATGGCTCCACTGGCACGGCCCGCGAGGCGATCGATCGAGTGATTCGATCGGTCGCGGCCCGCGAGGCGGCAACGACCGGCCTGGGCGATTTCCTGGCCCGCGGCGCCGCCCAGGGAGTGACCGCATGCATTCTGTTCGTGCCCGGTAAGCCGGGTGCGTGGCTCGATCGTGTGGCGCAGGCGATCGCCGGCCACCGTGGGAAATGCCGCGTGATCGTCGGCACCGAAGACATGCCCGCCGCTAAGGCCGGAGCATCGCGCCCTAGGCTGCATTCGTTCTTGTGCAAGGCACCAATACAACAGACAAATGGGCTGAACGACCGCCAACACGTTTGCAATCGGCTGGCCGGGTGTGGTGCGGAAGTGGTGATCGTCAACCGCGCCAACGGCGACATCCGTTCTGCAGGCGTTTTCGAAGCCGCGATGTCGTAAAGTCAGTGGACAGGGCCGGGATCGAACCGGCGACACACGGATTTTCAGTCCGTTGCTCTACCAACTGAGCTACCTGTCCAGAACCTCAAGCCGTGTATGTTAACCGAAATCCACGCCCCAGCAAGAGATCCGCGTCGGGCACTCCCAACTCATCGCGGCGGATCCCCGAACGCAATGTGATCGAGGTCTCGCGTAACCAGAGTTGGGCGAATTCATTCCTCGACGTCCGCATCGTCGGCACGGAATACGGCGTCCAAGCGCTCGCGCGCCTGGCGATGGTCTAGCCGCAGGAAAGAAAAACACCGGCGCCGCCAGCGCCGGCGACCGGACATCGTCCCCACCGCAACGTGGAACGCGAGCCCGAGTTTTTCACAGACCGCTGGCGGCACCAGCGATCTGGTGACGACACCCTCCGCCAAGGCGGTCGAACAGGGCGGGGTTTTAGCGGAGGAAGCCGCTGGCGGCAAGATCGAATCAGGCGCGTCGGTTCGACTTGCCACAGTACGATGGCAGCGAAAGAAAAAAACCACAGAGGCGGAAGTGAGTGCCTACGTGGCCTTGCCTACGTGGCCTTGGACGACCTTCGCGGACTCCTGGAGAGAGAACGCGCGCGTCGAGGGGCCGCTGGCCAAAGGCTTCAGTCGTCGCGCGGCTCACCCTGCCCGGCGAAGGAGCACCCGGCGCGAAAACTTGACAGTGCATCCAGCCAGGGTTAGGATTCAGGCTTAGGATCGGGTTTTCGACTTCGGCTTACCGATCTCGGCCGCGGCGTTCTCGGACAAGGTTTCTCTTTCCTTTCCGCGCCGCCAGTGCGATGACGGTATGCATTGCGGGGCGGTGTAAAAGAGGCGATTGTAAGCATGGCAGCCGGTTCGAGCTACTCGCGGCGCACCTCCGCGAACGAAGCGATCGAGGTTTCGCTCTACGAGCGCATCGCCAGCATGTTGATGGCCCTGCTGATCCTGATCGGATCGGTGGCGTTTTGCCTGCTGGTCGCCTGGTTGAGTCGCCGGGTATTCTACGCGCCTCCTCCGAAGCTCCCCGAAGTGCGCATCGAGCAAGTCGGCGGCGGTACTTCCGACGGCATCGTCGGCGAAAGCATGCAGATGGATTCGCCCACCCACCAGGACATCGGCCGGGAAAGCGATATTGCCGAACCGGACATGCAGGACACCCTGACCACCCTGCTCGACACCGTATCCGACGCTCCCGGGGATTTCGACGAACCAGTGATCACCGACACCGATACCGAAACCCGCCGGGGCGGAGCGCAGCAAATCGGCACGGGTACTCGTTCCGGTTATGGTTTTGGTCCGGGACGCCCCGGCATTCCACCCCATATGCGCTGGGAAATCCGTTTTGACGACGGCTCAACGGTCGAGGACTACGCTCGCATCCTCGATTATTTTCACATCGAGCTGGGGGTTCTGAGTGGCGGGGGCCAGGTCGTGTATCTGTCGAACCTTACGAAAGCGAAGCCCGACACTCGCACCGGCCCCTCGAAGGACGACCTGCGGTTGTACATGTCGTGGCGGCAAGGGAAAATGAAGGAAGCCGACGATGAGCTGCTGCGCCGCGCCGGCGTCCCAAGGGCCAAGCACGTGCTGCAGTTCTACTCTGACGCGGTTGAGCAGATCTTGTTGAATTTGGAGGTGAATTTTCGTGGGCGCCAGCCTGGTACGATCCGTAAGACTCGGTTCGCGATCAAGAAGGCCGGCGCCGGCTTCGAATTCTACGTCACCGATCAGACGCCGCTCATCAAGTAGACATGCCCAACGCTGAAAAAATAGTCGCCGTCATCGAACAAAGCAACCTGGTCAGCGCCGACGTCATCGATCAATTGCGGCGAAAGCTCGAACGCACTCCCGCCATGGGCCTGCGCGCCGCGGTGAAGTGGCTGGTCGAGAAACGGCAGCTCACGACGGCTCAGGGGGGGCGATTGCTGGCCAGTATCGGCGATGCCGACGAAGAAGACGATTTCGACCTTGTGCCTTCGGACCGAGAAGAGGACGCCCGGCAGACGCGCGAGGTTCCCGTGGCGGCCGAAGACGACGACGATTTGGAGATGTTTCCGCTCGACGCAGAGGATGACGCGAGCGGCCCCGCAAACAAGCCGGCGCCGCGTAGTAAAACGCCCGCCACCGCCAGTTCGGCGCGATGGGCGGGCACTCCCAAAGCTGCAGTGCCGAAGACCAAGGCATCGGATAAAACGGCGCCGCCCAAAGGTGGAAGGCCAGCCCCAACGCCGCGCTCGCCCGCTGCCCGCCCCGCCGCGGCGACCGGTGGCGCGCGCCGTGGCCGCGAGTCGAAATCGGCGCCGCCGGCGGAGCCGCGAGGGGGGCCGAACGGCGCGAACGGCATGGACGGGGGAGACGGGATGGGCGACTTGTTCGGCGCCGCCGGACTGGACCACTCGCCGATGGCGTCTTCCCAGGACGCGCTATCGCCAAGCGAACGCAGATCGTCGAAAAAGGTGCGCAAGAAAGAAGAGGATTATGGATCGCCGCTACTTATGATCCTTGGCGGCTCGGTGCTGGTGGTGTCATTGGCAGTGGCCGGGCTTTGGTGGGTATTGGGGAGAGGAAGCGCCGACAAGGCCTTCACGATGGCGGAGGATCTCTACAACTCGGGCTCGTACCCGACCGCGGTCAGTAAATTCGAGGAGTATCTGAAGACCTACCCGAACGATTCGCACGCCAGCGAGGCCAAGGTCCATAAAGCCATGGCTGAAATGCGGATGGCGGTCGAAGGCGGCGCGCGTGACGCGGGCAAGCCGCTCGCCGAGGCCAAGGTGATCCTCGAAGAAATTGCGCAGGAGGAGAAGTTTCTCGATGCGCGCAAAGAGCTGGCCGCGCTGCTGCCGGCCATTGCCGAGCGGCTCGCCCGGCAGGCCGGCGAAAAGCTCGATGGGACGCTTGTCGAGCAGGCGCGCGAGACGATCAAACTGGTTGAACAGTACGTCCCCAAGGATATTCGTCCGCTGCAGAAAATGTCGGAGATCGCCGCTTCTCTGGCAAACACCGAGCACCGCATGGGGCGCGAAGTGGCCCTGAAAAAGGCCGTGGTCGATATCGACAAGGCAATCAGCGACGGGACTCCGCACGAGGCCTACCGGATTCGCAAGGAGCTGCTCAAAGACTATCAGGACCTGATCCAGGACGAAACGCTGCAAGCGGCGGTGCTCAAAGTTTCACAAGCCGAACGGGCCGGAGTGACTTTTGTCACCGAGGAGCATTCGGCCGAACCGGCCGACCCCAAGTCGCCCATCGAGGCCGAAGTGGCCACGTTCGATACACAGGGCGGCCGCGCATCGGGGGTGGCGGGTGAGGTGCTGTTCGTGCTGGCCGGCGGCGCCGCGTATGGAATCGACGCCGAAAGCGGCAAGGCGCTCTGGCGGCGCTTTGTGGGCTTCGACACCAACTTCGTGCCGCAAGGCGTCTCGGTCGAGCCGGCTAGCGACGCGATTTTGGTTGACGCGGCGCGCAACGAGGTGCTACGCGTGGCGGCCACCAACGGTGAGCTCCGTTGGCGGCGCGGAATTGGCGAGCAGTTCGATGCCCACCCGGTTCTGACGGGCAACCGCCTTAGCGTTGCCACCCGTTCCGGCAAGCTGATCCACATCGACCTGACCAGCGGCAGCTCGTCGGGCCATGTGCAGTTGCCACAAGGTCTCCGTGTCGGCCCGGCGTTCGACGCTCGCGATCTGACCTGCTACCAGATCGGTGAAACGGCCAACCTGTTCGTACTCACGACGGCGGGCGACCAGTGCAAGGAGGTGTTCTACCTCGGCCACGAGCCGGAGGCGATCCGGGTATCGCCGGTGGTCGTAGGTCCCTACGTGTTCGTCGTCGAAAACCGCGGCGTCACCGACTCCGTGCTGCGAGTGTTACAGACCGACGACGCCGGCACCTCGGTGCACCAGGTGCAGCAAATCGCATTGGCGGGCCATGTGTATTCTCCCTTGCTGATGTCCGACCGCCGCCTGGTGGCAACCACCGACCGCGGCGCGATCTACTCGTTCGAAATCGCGTCGCCCGACCCCGGTCCGCCGTTGACGGAAGTGGCCAATAAGCCTGCGGAAACGATTGCCCCTTTTATCCGTTACCCGTTGCTCAAGGACGCTCGTCTGTACGTCGCCGGATTGGCCTTCACGAGGTACGACATCCAAGCCGCGCAAGGCAAGCTCGAAGCGCGCTGGAACTGGGACGAAACCGATACATTCCTGGCTCCGCCGCGAGTCATTGGCGACGTCGTGTTCCACGTGCGGCGTAAGGGCGAAGCGCCCAACGTACTTGTGGCCGCCGTGAATACCAGCGACGGCGTGAAGATCTGGGAGACGACGCTGACGGCGCCCGTGGCCGGCGTGACGACGCCCGACGCGGCGGGCAATTTCACGGTCTTAAACGCGGCGGGTTCGCTGTTCGACGTGACGGCCGATCAGCTCTCGGGACGCGGCGGACTCAAGGCCGTCGATTCGACCGGCGATTTGAAGGGGTCGTTTTCCGCCGGGGCGCGCGCGTTTACGCTCGACGGAGGCCGCCTGGCGCTGGTGGGAGGTTCAGGTGAGGCGCGTGCCAGAATCGCCGAAAAAAGCCCTGCCGATCGACTGCGTTGGCTGGCGTTACCCGACCCGCTCGGTTCGACGCCGATCAGCTTTGCCGGCGGACTGCTGATCCCAGGGCGGATGGGGCAAGTGTTCGTGATCGATCCTGAGGACGGCCATAACCTGATCGACCCGTTTCAGCCGCAGTTGGAAGCCGGAGTGGAATACGTTTGGAGTGCGCCGGTGAAACTGGGTGAAAATGAAGCCTTGCTCGCCGACGGCCGCGACAAGCTCTATCGCTTGGGCGTCTCGCCCCAAGCGACGTTGCACCTGGTCAAGTTGGCCGAGGCCGCCTTGAAAGGGCCGGTGACATCGCCGCTGGTCGTACTGGGCGAAACCGCGTACGCGGTGGATGCCGCGGACGAGTTGCGATCATTCATCTTGCCCGATCTTTCGGCGGGACCAGCATGGTCGTTGGAAGGGGGCGTCGCGTGGGGACCGGTCGTCTCGGAAGGCAGGGTGCTGGTGGCGACGCGAGCGGGCGAGCTGTTTTGCCTCGACGACGCGAGTAACGAAGACTGGCGCGTGCCGTTGCCCTACGGTGCTTTGGCAGGCGCGCCGCTTTCCGACGAGGGGGGATATCTCCTGGCGACTCAAAGTGGCGTGGTCTACCGCATCGCGGCCGACTCCGGCGCCGAGTTGGGCAAAATCGAAATCGGCGAGCCTTTGGTGGCCGGGCCGGTCGCGCTGGGCCAACGGTTGTTGCTCACTGGGTACGACGGCACGTTGCTCGTGGTGGCCGGTCTCTCACCGACCCAGGCCGAACAGTGAATTTCTCAGACCGACCCAAGGTGAACCGTCTAACCGTGAGCGTTTTCGCGCAGCTATCCAGAACGATCCGTCGCAGCTCCCAGTGCTCCTGCGGTGCTCTTTGCGTTGTGATGCTGTTGGGCGCCCCCGCCACGTCGGCCGCGCAGGAGCCGGCGGCACCGGCCGAGGCCGAGGGTCCCAAGCGGATTTTTGAGCAGGAACCGTTTGACGAACTGGTACTCAAGCGCAACGACGAAGTTGTCAAGGTCGCATTTCTTGAGTTCCGCGAACTTCCCGACCCGGCGACGACCAAGGGAAAGAAGCTGACGATTCGCAAGTTCGACGATACGGACGCTGACGCGACCTACGAGGTTGCCTGGAGCGACATCGCCGATATTCGTTTCTTCGAGCAGATGATACTCAAGGAAACCCGCGATCTGGTCGAACAAGCCAAGAAAGATCCGGCCAAGTTCGACCAGGTCTACGATTACTTCGACGCGCTCAAACACGAGTATGCCTACACGAAGGGTCTCGACGAGGCCTTGGGCGATTACCTCTTCTGGGACGCGATGCACTGGCGAAAAGAGAAAAAGCACGAGGAGGCGCTGGCGCTTTGGAACGAATTGTATGAGGTCTATCCTCAACATCCTCAGCTACAAAAGGGCATGGGCTTGACCGCCGAGGCCATTGTCAAGCGACACGCGGCCGACGGAAATTATCTCTTGGCTCGCCGTGTGCTGCACGACCTGGCAAAGAAGTACCCCAAACACACGGTTGTCGCTAAGATGGAACGGCAATGGGCCGAGCAGGCCCGCGGCTTGCTCGACGAGGCCCACCGTCTCTCCGACGCCGGCGAACAGCGGAAGGCCTGGGAGCAGGGGCTGAAAATGCTCGACGTTTGGCCAAAACTGCCGGAAGGCCGGGCGTTGATGGAGGAGATTTACGCCAAGTTTCCGCTGCTGAATGTAGGGGTAACCTCGGCCGCCGGGCCCCTGCAGTCTGATCGCCTGATCGACTGGGCCGCGCGGCGAAACGGTCGCCTGCAACACCGTTTGCTGTTGGAGTTCTCGGGTATCGGACCCGAAGGGGGCGAGTACGTCTCGCCTTTCGGACAGGCCAAAGTGGTCGACATTGGCCGCCGGGTGCTGATCAAGCTGCGACCCGACATTCGCTGGTCGGGCCGCGAGTCGACACTCAACGGAAGCGACGTGGCCCGAGCGCTGCTCTGGTTCGCCGATAAGCGCAACCCAGGCGCCAAATCAGATTGGGTCGACTTGTTGCGCGGTGTCGACGTCCGGAACGTCTACGATGTCGATGTCGAGCTCCGCTGGTCGCACGTCCGGCCACTGGGGCTCTTGGAGTTCCCCATCGTTGCGGCTGCGCCGACTTCGGCCGAAACCGCGTCGGCCGGCGCGTCGCTCGGACCCTACACGATTTCGGAACAAAAGGCCGAGGAGACTCGTTACGGTTTGAACCCGAGTTACTTCGGCACTCGTGAAGGCCAACTGAAGGAGATCACCGAGGTCTACTTCGCCGACGCGAAAAAGGCGCGGGCGGCGCTCGAAACGGGCAAAATCCAAGTACTCGACCGGATCGCTCCTTGGGAGGTCGATCGCTATCGCGACAACTCGGCGCTGGTCGTCGAATCGTATATGCTGCCGAGCATCCATTGCTTGCTTCCGAACGTCAAGCGGCCATTCGCCGCTAACCGGTCGTTTCGCCGGGCCTTGGTTTACGCTATCGACCGCGAGCTGATCCTCACGCACGACCTGCTCTATGACGAAAAACCGCCGCGAGTGGGCTGCCGGGTGATCAGTGGCCCGTTTCCCATTGGAATGCGGGGCGACGACCCGATCAGCTATGCATACAATAAGGAGGTCAAAGTCCGGCCGTTCGATCAGCGTTTGGCGATGTGCTTGGCGGGCGTGGCCTTGAAGCAGGTTTCAGACTCGTCCGAGAAGAAGGGGCTTGGCAAGGTCGAAAAGGTTCCCACGCTGGTGCTGGCGCATCCGCCGCACCCGATTGCCCGCGCAGCCTGTAAGGCGATCCAGAAACACTTGCAGATCATCTTACCGAAGGTGGGCGCCAAGGCGCCGGCAACTCCGGCGGATTCATCGGCACCCGCGACCCAGGCCGCGGCGGCCCCGGCCGCCGCCCCAACGGCACCGACGGTTCCGCCGCCACCCGCCGTCACACTGCGGGAACTCCCCCCGGGCGTCGTTGTGCCCGCCGACGGCGAATACGACCTGCTCTACGTCGAAATGGTAATGCAGGACCCGATCGTCGACGCGGGCCGTCTGCTAGGCGTCGACGGCATTGCCGGCGGGACCAGCCCCTTTTTGAACTTGGCGCTTCGCAAGCTCGCCACTGCGACCGGTTGGAAAGGCGCGAACGCCGAGTTGAAAATTATCCACCAATTGGTCGCCGACGAAGTCGTGGTCATCCCCCTCTGGCAACTCACTGAGTTCTTTGCCTACCACAAGAGCGTGAAGGGCATCGCTTCGCAGCCCGTGTTGCTCTATCAGAACGTCGAACAATGGCAAGGCCAACTCCAGCTTTCACTGGAGGAAGAATGAATCGACGCTCCGCCAATGACACGCTGAGACGGTGCGCCTTCCCGAGGCAGTGCGGCTTGCCGAGAAGGGGGCTATCGTTCGTTACGATGGTTGTCGTCGCTCTTGTTTCGGGCGGGCGCGCGTCGGCGGTGGAGCCGCTGCTTTGGGAGCAAACGCCGTACAAAATTCGGGTTTTCCTCGCGCTGGCCGCCGAGCCGGAGCTGACGCCGCGACTTGGCTTGCAATTGCGCGAGGCAATCGTCGAGCGCACCGACATGACGATTGGCTCGGCGTGGCGGCTGGATGCCGAGCCTCCCCCTGCGGAGCTCGAGCGGTTGATGCTGCGATCGTTGGCCACACTTTCGGCGGAGAGTTTGCCCAAGGATTTGCTCGATCTCGATTTCGACAAGCTGATGCTGCTGACAGTCACCGCGCGGCATGGCGTCTACCAGGTGGCTGCACGCGATTTCGACTTGCGCGCGCGCCGGGCGGGTCTGCTGATTTCGTACGTGGTGCCGCAGCGGGCCAAACTTTCCGACGAGACATTTCGCGCGTTGCTGGCCGCCTTCGTACCCTTGGCGCGCGTCGAGGGGATGATCGAAGAACAAGCAGGCAAGCCCGCCGAGACGCCCGCCGCGCCACCGGCTGCCGCAACGCCGGATGCCGCCGCCCCGCAGGCCGAGGCAAGCCCGCCCGCCGCTGGCACGATACCGCCCGAGCAGCCGCCTGCCGGCCAGCCATCCGCTGCGCAGCCGCCCGCTGAGCAACCTGCCGCGGGGGGCGAACCCAAGCCTCCGCCGGCATCCTCCGCCGCGAAAACCGACGACAAACCAAGGAACAAGCAGGCCCTCCTGCGGCTGCGCGCCGCCGGGCTGCCTCCGCTGGACCCGTCGATTACCTGGGTCCGGCCGGGCGACGTGTTTTATTCGCTGACGCGGACCAACGACCGGGGCAACAAGCCCAAGAGCATCAAGCCGATCGATTGGACGTGCCTCACGGTGCGGTCGATCGTGGGAGGGGAGTTGACCTGCGATATGAACAGCGGCCGGCGCAATCCGTTGGGGGGGCGGCGGCGGGGTCGCGTCGAACAGCTCGCCTTGCTCGTGCGCTCCGCCGGAAAGTCGACGCGCCTGGAGCTCTGGTCGCGCGGCGACGGCAAGAATGAAAAAACGAAATACCCCCTGGCGGGCTACGATGTCTATTCGCACCCCGGCGATTCGCCGAAGACCGAGCTGATCGGCCGCACCGATTACCATGGCGCGGTGACGGTGCCCGATGACGCCGGGGCGGTGCGTGTGCTACTGGTCATGCACGGAGGCGAGCCTCTGGCACGACTGCCGCTGCTGGCCGGCGTCGACCCGGTATTGCGAACTGAGATCGCCGATGACGACGAGCGACTTGAGGCCGAAGGATTGGTACACGGCATGCAGGAGAACTTCGTCGACCTGGTCGCTCGGAGGCAGATGTTCATTGCGCAAATCCGCATGCGGATGGAGAAGGAGAAAACCGACGAGGCGAAAACGCTGTTGGCCGCGTTGCGCAAACTGGGCCGTCAGGAGGATTACCTGAACATAGTCCGGCAACGAGAAGAACAGACCTTTTCACGCGACAAGGGGACCCAGCGGAAGATCGAGAAGCTGTTCGAGGACACCAAGGTGATCATCAACCGGTTCCTGAGCAACTCCGAAGTCGACAAGATCGAAGACGAGGTCAACGGAAAAAAAGCCCCCGGCGAGACGGCAGACGCACCGGTCGCGGGTCAGTAGTCCTGCTCCTGGCGAGTTGGAGCAGGTGGTGACGGTAAGTGTGCAATACCCGAGTATTGGCTCGGGGCGTTTATTAGCACGTTGCTCTTCTCACGGCTCAAAGTAACGAGGCGAACGTCTTTCAACGCACGTCGCCTGCGCGTTGCGGCCCGAACATTCGGGACAGACCGTTCCAATCGCTGGTACCGTCCGTGCCGGACGGAAGATGTGGTATACTTCCACATTCGTTTCGCCACGCCGGCGGTCGGTATGCCGCTCGCGGGGAAGTATGAGACAATTGCGCAGGTTGTAGGTTAGGCTTTCCCGCCTGACGCGACAACGACTTGCGCAGCCAGGCTGGAAAGCCCGACTTACATCCGGCGTTGCCCGCGGTCGCTATGATTCACGTCCAGAACCTCACCAAGCACTACGCCGATCTCGAACGAGGCAAGCTGGTGGCGCTTGACGGGATCAGCTTCGACGCCTACCCCGGCCAGATCTACGGCCTCTTGGGGCCCAACGGGGCGGGCAAGACGACCGCCCTGAGAATCATCAGCACCGTGCTGCGGCCCACGGCCGGCTCGGCCAGCGTCAACGGCTACGACGTCGTGACCCAGCCCTCGCAGGTCCGCCGCCAGCTTGGTTTCATGTCGGCCAATACGGGCATCTACGACCGGATGAGCGCCTGGGAGTTGGTCGAGTATTTTGGCCGGCTGCACGGGCTGGCCGACGACCGGCTCCGCGAACGAATGGAAGCGCTGTTCGAACGCTTGCAGATGAACGAGATCCGCAACCTGCTGGGGGCGAAAATGTCGACCGGCATGAAGCAGAAGGTCTCCATCGCGCGAGCGCTGGTTCACGATCCACCGGTCTTGATCTTCGACGAGGCCACGGTGGGCCTCGACGTGCTGGTCGCGCGGGCGCTGCTGAAAACGGTGGCTGAGCTCCGCGAGCAGGGCAAGTGCATCGTCTTCTCGACACACATCATGCGCGAGGTCGAAAAACTCTGCGATCGAGTGGCGATCGTCCATCGAGGGCGGATCCTGGCCGCCGGAACGATCGACGAGCTGCGCGAGCGGCACGACGAGCGCGATCTGGAGGAGCTGTTCTTCCGCTTGATTTCCGAGCACGACGCGAGGCCCACAGCGGCATGAACTGGTCGAACGTCAAGCTGATTCTGCACCGCGAAGTGCGCGACCAGTTGCGCGACCGGCGGACGCTGTTCATGATCGCGGTGCTGCCGCTGTTGCTCTATCCTCTGTTGGGTATGAGCATGTTCCAGGTGTTGCAGTTCGTCCGCGAGCACCCCACGCGCGTACTGGTGATCGGGGCCGGCATTCCGGCCGAGTCGCCGGCGCTGGTCGAGGGGGGCCGGTTCGCCGAACGTTGGTTCAGCACCGCAGAGAAATCGCGGCTGCTCGAAGTCACCCGTGGCGATGACGACGTCGAGCTGATGACGCGATTCAAGCGTGGCGCCGCCGAAGTTGCCCGCCCGATGGTCGAAGGGGGCGAGTTCGAAGCGGTGATCTACTTTCCACCCGACTTCGCTGAAAGGCTGGCGGCGTTCCGCGCCAGGCTCGCCGAGCGCCGCCCGTTGGAAGGGCCGCTTCCCGTCCCGGCCGAAAAAGGCCCCCCTCGGAGCGAACCCGATGTTCCGGGCCCGGAAATCTTTTACAACACGGCCCAGGAAAAGTCGCAGATCACGTTTTTGCGCGTTTCGCAGGTGCTCGACCGCTGGCGCGATGAAATCGGCCGCGAAAACCTGGCCCAGAGCCGGCTGCCTGTATCAACCGCGCGGCCGTTTCAGTGGGAAGGTCACGACGTGGCCAAGGAGGCGGGCCACCGTGACGCGGCCGTGTGGTCGAAGCTGTTGCCGTTCTTACTTGTGATCTGGGCGTTGACCGGCGCATTCTATCCGGCGATCGACCTTTGCGCCGGCGAAAAGGAACGCGGTACGCTGGAAACGCTGCTCTCGAGCCCCGCCGAGCGGAGCGAAATCGTGTGGGGAAAACTGCTGACGGTGATGGCCTTCAGCGCGGTGACGGCGATGTTGAATTTGCTCAGCATCCGCGTCACCGGACAGTTCGTGATCAGCGTGCTGCCCAACCAAATCGGCCCGCCACCTCCGTTGACGCCGCTTTGGCTGGCGTTGGCGCTGCTGCCGATGTCGGCCCTGTTCGGCGCGCTTTGCCTGGCGTTGGCCGCCTTCGCCAAGAGCAGCAAGGAAGGGCAATACTACCTGATGCCCTTGATGATGGTCACCATGCCGCTGGTCATCTTGCCGATGGCCCCCGGCGTGGAGCTGACCCTGGGCAACAGCCTGATCCCGGTCAGCGGCGTCGTACTCTTGCTAAGGACGCTGATGGAGGGAAACTACCTGCATGCCTTGCCGTTCGTACCGCTGGTGGTTGCCGTGACCTTGGCCTGCTGCCTGTGGGCGATCCGCTGGGCCGTCGATCAGTTCAACAGCGAGAACGTGCTGTTTCGCGAGAGCGAGCGGCTCGACGTCGGCTTGTGGTTCAAGCACCTCTTGCGCGACCGCGGCGACACGCCCAGTCCGGCCGAGGCCATTCTCTGCGGCGTGTTGATCCTCCTGGTGCAGTTCTTCATGAATTACGCCCTCGGTTCGTCGCAGGCCGAGTCGACGGGCTTTCGGCGGCTCGCCGTACTGGCGATCGTGACTCAGTTGGTGGTGATTGCGACGCCGGCCTTGTTGATGACCACGGTGCTCACGCGCAGCCCGCAGCGGACGTTGTTGCTCGTGCGACCTCCGTTGGGCGCGCTCTTGGCCGCGGGGGGGTTGGCGGTGGCGTTGCACCCGGCGGCGGTGCGCTTCAGCGAGCTGGTGCAGAAACTCTACCCGATCAACGAAGATGTCGCGAAGGCGCTTTCGGCGCTCTTCGGCGATGCGCCTTCGTTATGGCAGTTGCTGCTTTTGGTGGCGGTCGTGCCGGCGATTTGCGAAGAGCTGGCTTTCCGCGGTTTCATCCTTTCGGGTTTGCGGCACACGGGACATCGCTGGTGGGCGATTGTCATCAGTAGCTTCTTCTTCGGCATTACGCATGGCATTTTGCAGCAGTCGATCGGCGCCTGCGTGATTGGCCTGGTGATCGGCTACCTGGCGGTGCAAAGCGGCAGCCTGTTCCCCTGCATGGCGTTTCATTTGACCCACAACGCGTTGACGGTGATCGGCGCGAGGCTTTGCCCGAAGGAGCTTGAGTACAACCCGTTGCCCGGTTGGTTGGCGACGGTGGGTGACGACGGCGGTTACGCGTTCACATCGACCGCGGTGGTGTTGGGGCTATTGGCCGGCGGATTGCTGCTGGCATGGTTCCGCAGTTTGCCTTATGCGCAATCGCCCGAAGAGGCACTGCGCGACGCTTTGGAGCACCAGTCCGGCCCCGGTGGTCCGGTGTTTCAGCCTGCCGCCAAGCCGTAGGGTAGTGCGCAAGCTGAGAACCCTACCTTTGCCGTGGCCGATCGTTCAGCTATGCTAAACGTGCTTCGCGGTGTTCGGCTCAGCAGGACTTCACACGATTCACGGGTTCCGGTTAATGGCTTTTCCCGCCAATAGTTCTTGGGCGTCGCTCTCCCGGCGACAGTGGCTGCGGGGCGGGGGAGCGACCGTCGGTTCGTTGGTCGTGCCCGAGGTGTTGCGGGCTCGCGAAGCGGCGCGCCAGGCCGGCACGGGCAAGTCATCTCCGGCCCAGGCGGCGATCGTCATTTATTTGCAGGGGGGACTGTCGCACTACGAGAGTTTCGACCCCAAGCCGCTGGCGCCCAGTGCTTTTCGCGGCGAGTTTCAGCCGATTTCGACCAGCGTGCCCGGCACGCATTTCTGCGAGCACCTTCCGCGGCTGGCGGCGCGGGCCAACAAGCTCAATGTGCTGCGGAGCGTCTATGTCGATTCGCCCAGCCATCCCGAGGCGATCCACATGACGCTCACCGGCTGGGACTTGCCGGGAGCGGACGTGGCGGGCAAGAACCGCAACGTCACGCACCCGTCGCTGGGTAGTTGGGTGGCGCGTCTGCGAGCCGAAAACCGCCCCGGATTGCCGTCCTACGTAGCGGTCCCTCACGATGGTCAACTCGGCATCCGCGTGCGTTACGCCACGGCCGGACTCCTTGGCGGGGCGTACGAGCCGGTTCTTGCGGGATTGCCGCCCGATCGCGCACGGGGCGAATACGATCCGCCGGGCGACCTGCGGCTGAATTCCGAGCTGAGCATGGCGCGGTTGGAGCGGCGGCTATCGTTGCTCGACGCGATCGGCGACCAAGGGGTATGGGCGCGCGACCTTGCCTCGTTCGACAAGTATCATCGTCAGGCCTACGAAATGCTGGGGGCGGATGTGGCTGTCGCCGCATTCGACCTGGGACGCGAGCCTTTGGCACTGCGCGAACGGTATGGTGACCATTTGTGGGGACAACAGACGATCCTGGCGCGCAGGCTCGCCGAGTCGGGAGTGCCGTTCACCCTGGTCAACTTGACGCTCAATCAGGCGCATGGCCAGGATTGGGATACACACGTCAATAATTTCTCTCTGATGCGCGACGTGCTGCTGCCCCCGATGGACCGGGCCGTGAGCACCCTCATCGACGATCTGGAGGAACGAGGTCTGCTCGAGACGACGCTGGTGGCCATGTTCGGAGAGTTCGGACGCACGCCGCAGATCAACGCCCAGGCCGGGCGCGACCATTGGGCGAATGTCTGCTCCGTCATGCTCACCGGCGGTGGTCTGAAACGCGGCATCGTGGTGGGCTCGAGCACACGTTCGGGCGATCTGCCATTGGATCGGCCGATCCACTTCAACGACGTGCTGGCCACGATTTACCACCAGTTGGGCGTTCCGACCGACGGAGTTTTCTACGACAGCTTGAACCGGCCCGTGCCCGTCCTGGCCAGCGGCCAGCCGATCCGCGAGTTGTTGGCATGACTTGGTTGCTGACAACGGCCGGGTGACGCCATTGCCGAATTGCACGATGTATGTTATGATAATAACTGGAAGAGTCGAGAGGGACACGGAATGTTTGTCGCGTCCTCACTCATCCGTTGCTTCTCGTGTAGCCGGCATCTTCTCGAAGCGGTTGTTCGAGACGGGGGCTTGTTTCTCGACCGCGATCGATCTCTCTTCCGCTGGCGCCTGGACACGGTGCTCCCTTTGTCGCCGCGTTTTTAGCCGCGCGCCGTTTGCTATCGAAAGGACCTGATGAGATTCGAAGATTTAGGGTTGCCGCCGGCGCTGTTGCGCGCGGTGGTGGCCGAGGGCTACTCTGTGCCGACGCCGATCCAGGCGCAGGCGATTCCCCATGTGCTCGAAGGCCGCGACTTGTTGGGTTGCGCTCAGACGGGCACCGGCAAGACCGCCGCCTTCGCCTTGCCGATTTTGGAGCGTCTCAGCCGCGCCACGCCACGATCGGGCCGCGGCCGGTCGATTCGCGCTTTGGTTCTTTCGCCCACGCGCGAGCTGGCGGCCCAGATTGGCGACAGCTTCCTGGCCTACGGACGTCATACACCGCTGCGCACACTGGTGGTTTTTGGAGGCGTGAATCAGAACCCGCAAACACGCGCTTTGCGCGACGGCGTCGATATCCTGGTGGCCACGCCCGGCCGGTTGCTCGATTTGCAGGGCCAGGGGTTCATCCGGCTCGATTCCGTCGAGGTCTTCGTGCTCGATGAGGCCGACCGCATGCTCGACATGGGCTTCATCCATGACATTCGCAAGATCGTACGCCAACTTCCCGAAAAACGTCAAACGCTGCTTTTCTCGGCCACGATGCCCGACGACATCCGCCAGCTGGCCAACGCCATTTTGCACGAACCGCTCCGCGTGCAGGTCGCCGCTGAATCGGCCACGGCCGACAACATCGAGCAAGTGGTCTATTTCGTCGAAACGAAACAGAAACCCGTCTTGCTGGCGCACTTCCTGCGGAGCCAGCCGGCCACGCGGACCTTGGTCTTTACTCGCACCAAGCACGGGGCCGACCGCGTAGTGAAGCAGCTTTCGCGATCGGGCATCCGCGCCGAGGCGATCCACGGCAACAAGTCGCAAGGTGCCCGGCAGCGGGCGCTGGGCAACTTCAAATCGACGCAAACCGCCGTGCTGGTGGCAACTGACGTCGCCGCGCGCGGGCTCGACGTCGACGACATCTCGCACGTCATCAACTACGACCTGCCGAACGTCGCGGAAACCTACGTACACCGTATCGGCCGCACGGCCCGCGCCGGCGCGTCGGGTGTGGCCGTTTCATTTTGCGAATCGGCGGAACGAGGGCAGTTGAGGGCGATCGAAAAGTTGCTCCGACGGCCCATTCCGGTCGTCGACGAGCATCCCGACTACAAAGCACAAGGCGAACTGCCGATTTACCGGCTGCCGCGGTCCGCGGCGGTGGTGGCGGGCGGCCCCTCGAACCAGGGTGGAGGGGGCCAGGGCCGGTCGAACCAGGGCCGATCGAACGTGGGTCAGTCCGGCCACACGAGACCCAAGACTCGAAAGGCGGCTGACGGTAGTTCGGGCCGCGCAAATCGAGGGTCGCGCGGGTCGAAAAAAGCAGGCCGCGGGCGTAACCTGGGGGGACGACCGGGAAGCGCAAAGCCGACGCATCGAAAGCCGTAGGCACCTGGCTGCTCTCGCGAAGCCATCGTTCGCGATTGCCAGACGTTGATGACCTTCTGGATGACCGTCCAACGATCTTCCATGAATTCCGTCGAACATCTTGCTGACCGCCGTTTTTTCGGCGGCGCGGTATTGTTGATCGCCAGCCTGGCTCAATCGCCGATCGGCGGCGCGGAGCCGCAGCTCGAAACGCCAACCGTGACGATCGGTTCACCGTCACCCGAAAGCGCAGTGCCCGATGCCTGGCGGCAAGGCGTTTTTCTTCAGCCGCAATGCGTTTCGGCCGTCGATGTCAGCAACGACGGCAAGTTCATCGCACTAGTGACCTTGGCATTTCGTCACGACCGTAATTTCTGGCTCCTTTCCGACGATGGGCAGATCGTCTCCTCGCGGTACGTCGAGCCATGGGCGCCGTTCCAGGCCGCACTGCTGCATGAAGCGAAAGCCTGCGGTGTCGGCCTGGCCTACTCCCGCGTCACCGACCCCGCACCGACCATTTCTCTTTTCGACCCTGCGAAGACAGATGAAACGACGCTTGTCGACGCCGCCTGGGACCTGGGATGGCTCCGCTACGGCCAGGGCGATTGGCGCAAAGGCTGGCCCGTGAGTATCCTCGGCGACTTGATCGTGCGGAACGACAAAGCGGTTTTCACAGTCTTTTCGGACGACGGTGCCTGGCGCATGTCGCCCGATGGCCAACGGCAGAAGTATCCGCTCCTTGATCAGCGTCCTTTTCGCATGGCCACCAGTGGCGACGGCAAGCTGCTGGCCCACGGTTTTCTTGTGCCTGACGCGAGCGCGCTGGACGAAAAGACAAGCAGGCGATTACGCCTCCCCACGGCGGTCGTGGTCGCGCACGACGCCACGACCTTCGCTGAGCTCTGGACCGCAGCTCCTTTGTCATTTGTTGCACCTCCGGCCGAGCCTCCCGAGCCGGCGGATGAATTTCCCGAACTGGCCCGTGACTTCGCCATCCGCCCCTTGGCGCGGGTTCCGTTCCGGGTGGCGTTGTCGGTCGCGGCCGGCAGCGACGGTAGGCAAACGGCTTGGACCGAATACGGCGGCTGGCTGCGTATCAAAGAAGAGCGCGGCATCGGTAGTTGGAACCCGGACCATCCCGTGGCGTTTTGCCCGCGGCAGCGAGGTTGGCTGCGAGTTTGCCGGGCGTCGAGCGACGAGCTGGCGCCGGTGGAGTTTCCCGCCGAGGGATTGTTCGAGCTGCGTCCCGACCCACGCGGCGAATGGCTTTGGTGCGTGCCAATGTCGTGGTTTGCGCGGGGCCTGGCTGGCCGCGCATGGCTGCCGGCGGACGCCGATGCGCGAACTGTCCATCGCTTTGACCTGGTGCGGCACGAATGGGCCGCGGCCTGGCGTTTCCCAGACAACGTGAGCGATCTGGCCGTCGCTCCCGATGGCGAGGCGGTGCTGGTCTCGTGCTGGGATGGAATCGTGTACCTCATCGGGCGCGATGGTCAAATTCTGGCGCAGCATCTGGTTGGTGAAGCGGCGAGGCTCGATTGGAGCGCGGATGGCCGGTTTTCCGTCGCGGCTACCGAGTCAGGCGAACTTTGGAGTTTCGACGCGCAAGGCAAGCTTCGCTGGAAGATTGTATTGCCCCAAGCCAATCCGCCGCCGCTCGACGCCGCGCCGAAAAAGGTGTTCGACGACGTGCCGATCTACTCCGTCGGCCGTGTCGGCAAGGAGCACGCGTATGTGGGCGACATCTGGCTCGTCAAAGCGCCCGAAGGGGCGATCATCGTCGATACGGCGGGGAGCTCCGCGATTCCCCTGACTTGGCAACGAATGCGGGCGGCGGGTATCGACCCCCATGACGTGAAGTACGCACTTTTGACCCACTCGCACGGCGATCACTCCGGCGCCGCCTACTTGTGGCGCACGCAAGGCACTAAGATCGTGGCCCCTGAAAGCGCCGCCTTGACCGTGAACTGGCTGGTGCCCACCTGGAGCGATTACAGTCTATGGGCCCCTTCGCCGATTGATGTGCCGTTGGCCTTGAAACGCGTTGGCGACGAAGCCGAGGTCACCTTGGCGGGCTTGCGAATCAAGGCGGTGTTCGTGCCCGGCCACAGCTTCGATTCGGTAATCTATATCATGCAATTCGGTGACAAGCGCGTCGTATTCACCGGCGACATCGGATTCGACGGCGAATCGCACATCCTGCACCGCTGCTGGGGCGACCGAACAAAGGCCGTTGCGGTGGCGCGCGTCATACGCGAGCAGGTGCTTTCGTTGCGGCCCGATCATGTGCTCACCGGACACGGCCGCCGCGAGGCGGGGTCCGCCTTTCTCGAGGATCTGCTGCAGCGAACCAACGCGGCCCTCGAAAAGCCGTAACGCGACGTGGCTTCGTTTCCGTAGCCCAACGGAGGGGCTATGTCCTTTCGGGTGATCTTTCTCCTTGCCGCAACAAGGTTTACGTCGCATCGGTTCGGTGCGGGGCAAACTCGCTCGCCAACCACAAATGGCGCGTCGCCCAAAAAGGCGTGAAAGATTTCACGCCCCAGGTTGTCTATAACAGTATTGAGGAGGAGCGCACCGGATGGACAACTCGCCCAGCACGCGACAGAGCCTGTTGCTGCGTATCCGCGACGGTGGCGACGAGCGGGCATGGGCCGAGCTCATGGAGATCTACGAACCGCTCGTCTTTCGGCTTGCCCGGCGGCGAGGGTTTCAGGATGCTGACGCCGCCGACATCAGCCAGGAAGTGTTTCGTTCGGCCGCCTCTGCCATCGACCGCTGGTACGACAACGCCCAGCGCGGCTCGTTCCGCGCCTGGCTGTTTTTGATCGCCCGCAACCTGATGATCAATGCCTTCCGCGCTCGCCGCCGCCGCCCGCTCGCCACAGGCTCAAGTGACGTTTGCCGCTTGCTGGATGCCCAGCCCGCCAGCGACGACGAAGACTCCAAGCTGATCGACGAACAGTACGAGCGGCGATTGTTCCACTGGGCGGTCGAACAAGTTCGGGCCGAGTTTCGCGACTCGACCTGGCAGGCATTCTGGCGCACCAGTGTCGACGGGCGGCCGGCCAAACAGGTGGCCGAGGAGCTCCAGATCAGCACCGGCGCCGTATATATCGCCCGTAGCCGGGTGATGGCTCGACTGAAGAGGAAGATCGAAGAGGTCGAAGGGCGGGCAGAGGCGTGAAAGAGTCGGAAAGCACTAGGAATTAGTCAGGAGGCACAAGGCGCTATGGTTGCACCACGAAACCGTTGCGATCAGCGACGATTACGTCTGGCGCTCGACGATCGGCTACCGGGCGAAGCGCAGCTTGAACTGGCCGTTCACCTGGAACAGTGCGACGACTGCCGCATGCGGCTTGAGGGGCTGGCGGCCGAGGAGCACTGGTGGTCGAAGGCACAGCACAGCCTCAGTCCCGATCCGGTCGATGAACGTTTTTCCAGCGACATGCCGGCGCTGGGTCGAAGTGACCAACCCTGGTTGGGCTTCCTGAAGCCCTGCGACCACGCAAGCGCGCTCGGCACCCTGGGACCATACACAGTAACCGAGGTTGTTGGTTCGGGCGGCATGGGGATCGTTTTCAAGGCCCTCGATCCGGCGCTCAACCGCTACGTGGCCGTCAAGGCGCTGGCACCTCACCTCGCCACCAGCGGCGCCGCGCGCCGGCGATTTGCACGTGAGGCCCAGGCGGCCGCCGCCGTGGTCCACGAGCACGTCGTAGCGATCCACGCCGTGCAGGAAGTTGACGGGCTGCCCTACCTCGTCATGCCATATATCGACGGTCGATCGTTGCAAGAGCGACTCAACCGTAACGGGCCATTGGAGATCAAAGAGATCTTACGGATCGGCATGCAAGCGGCGGCGGGTTTGGCCGCCGCCCACACCCAGGGATTGGTCCACCGCGACGTGAAGCCGGCGAATATCCTGCTCGAAAATGGAGTTGAGCGCGTCAAGCTCACCGATTTCGGCCTGGCTCGCACGATCGACGATGCCAGTCTGACGCAAAGCGGCGTACTGGCCGGCACGCCGCAGTACATGGCGCCCGAGCAGGCACGTGGTGAGGCGGTCGACCATCGTAGCGACCTGTTCAGCCTGGGAAGTGTGCTCTATGCGATGTGTACCGGGCATTCGCCGTTCCGCGCCGAGACGATGGTTGCCGTGTTGCGACGGCTGTGCGACGAGACGCCGCGGCCAATACGCGAGGTCAACCCCGACATCCCCGACTGGTTCGCCGAGATCGTCGAGAGGCTGCACGAGAAGCAGCCCACCGACCGCTTCCAGACGGCCGAGGAAGTGGCCGACCTGTTGGGCCGTCATCTGGCTCATTTGCAACAGCCCGCGTTGGCACCTAGGCCCGCACGGCTCGTCCGGCCTTTCAAGGTCAACCGTGGCGTGGCGCGGCGAGGCGCTCTGGCGGCAGCGATTCTGGCGGCGATTGGCTTGGGTCTCGCTGGGTTTGGGCGCTGGAATGGAACTGGTCAGGTAAACGACGCTGACGTCACATCGAACGCGCGGCAGGCGGCACTGCTGGGCGTGACTGAAAGACCAGTACCGATCGGCCTCGTCGAATGGAGGGGTTTCGAGCACGAGCTCGAACAGGCGCGGCGTGAGACCACCGAAGTCGAGCGCCAGGCACGACAGACCGACGACGAGTTGCGCCGCAGTCCCGACCCTTTGGCCGCGGTCGAGGCGGAGCTGCAATTGCTGGAGCGTCAGATCAACGCCGTGGCGCCGTGACCGTGGCGCAGGTTTTCATGGGGCCAGTAAGAACTTTTATGGCCCCCTGGAAACCTGCCCCGCATACCCCAATTCGATCCTGCTTACAAAAGGAGCTACTGAAATGCGATTCAGAATATCAATCTGGCTTGTCGCCCTGGTGCTGCTCGGCGGCACCGGTCTCGTCCTTGCCCGTTTCGCGCTGGCAACGGCTCAAGTGGCGGCTGCCCGTGAACAAGCTGAAGTGGCGGTGCAGGCAGCGGCGGGGCAACTAGCGCCGGTGCAACCAGTGGCTGTTCAATCGCAACCAATCGCCTCCGACCCGCGCCAAACCTCGACCGTGCCTGTGCTCGGAGAACTCCCCATCGTCGGCCGCCTGTTTGCGATCCCGTCGACGGGCGACCATCATGACGACCGGCTGTCGGAACTGGTCCAGCTCGACGCGAATCTGGCCCAACAGTCGCAACAATTGATCGACCAGTACAGCGAAGCGAAGGACGAAGTCGACCGCGTGAAGCTCAAGGCGCAGTTGGCCCAGACACTCGAACGGCAATTCGACTCCCAGCAGCAGCTTCGGGAGTTGGAGGTATCGCGGATCGAAGGCCGCCTCAAGACGCTCCGCGAGCTGATCGCCAAGCGGAACGATTCCAAGCGGTCGATCATCGACAAACGGTTGGATCAGCTCATCGGCGATGCCGAGGGGCTGGGTTGGAGTTCGCCGGGCGTAGGTGTCGGGCCGGTGAAGCATTACCCAATACCCAAGCAGTAGCTACTCGTTTCGGCCGGCGATTCCCGCTTCCTCGCCGAACGCGAACGACAACTAGTATACGACTTGTCCCGTGCGAATGCGCTTGAACGTTACCGTTGCTTAGCGATGACCATCAAGAACCCATCGAACTGAAAGGAATTCTCCCATGACATTGAAGACGATTGCAGTCGGCGCAACCGTGGTAGTGCTTGCCTCCTTGGGGCTGGCGATTGGCGGCGTTTTTGGCCAAGAGGCGGCGGTCAAACCTGCGCCGGCTCCGGCCGTGGCCGCCCCTGGTCGTAAGTTCGTATATCAAACGCAGCCCGGCCAATTGCCGGGCGCAGGGATGAATCAGCCGGCGCCCGGCGGCGTGGTGTATCTCCAAACGACTGTCGCCGACCCGAGTTACGGAGTCCACGACGAGGAAGGCGCAAAACTGATCGCGCTCGACGCCCAGTTGCAGCAGAAATCGCAGACCCTGCTCGCGCTATACACCGAGGCCGGCGACGACGAACAGAAGTCGAAAGTCAGGGATCAGTTGGCGGAAACGCTCGAACAGCAGTTTTCGATTCAGCAATCGCTGCGTGAGCGAGAAGTCGCCAAGATCGAAGGCCGCGTCAAGAAGCTCCGCGAAACCATCAACAAGCGGAGCGACGCCAAACGGTCGATCATCGACAAGCGACTCGACCAGCTTATTCGTGAGGCTGACGGCCTGGGTTGGAACGCCCCGGCGTCCGGGCCGGCGTATCCGTCGGGCGCCAATTACTTCCAACCCGCGGGCGGCGACTTCCAACCGGTGCTGCCAGTTGACGCAGAGCCTACTTCGCCCGACTCGCGGCGGTGAACCGCCCCTGACGAAGGAAAGCGACGACCTCGCGCGCCACGCTGGGCTGGAAAACCATCAGGCTGTGCGTTCCGCGCACGACGATGTGATCGCGCTGGCAAGGCAAGTGTGTGTTCTCGACGCCAACGATCCAATCGACCCGGGCCGCGATCACGCCGATGTCCATCCCGTCAGGTTCGGGCAGGCGGTTCACGAAACTGTCGGGCCGGGGCGCAAGCTGATCGATCGCCGGAAAGCAGCATCGCAATGGTGGACCGAAGTACGCCGCCAAGGGCGAACCTTGGTTCGGAGGGACCATCATCACGACGCGGCCGATCTTACGCGGCGAGCCCATCACGAGCGCTTCGCGGGCGACAATGCACCCCATGCTGTGCGCCACCAGATGGATACGGAGCACTTTCGGCTCGGCCTCGAGCTGGTCAAGGCGCTCGTGCAGGTTGGCTGCGTGCCACTGGACCGTGTGCAGAAAACTGCGGTACGACCAGTTGACCGTGCGATAGCCGGCCTGCGTCAGCCACCGGGCCATGGGCCACATCAACAGCTTATTCGCGCCGAGTCCGTGGATGAGCACCACCACTTCCTCGGTCGCCGTCGGGTTCGACATGGACGGACCCTCTGTTCCCCTCATCTCCGCCACTGAAAGCCGCGGCTTGCCAGATCAATCGCCGCAGTCATAGAATAGCACAGGAAGCCCAGAACGATCGTCAATTGTCCCACGCCGGCGCGTGTGAAGGAGCGAACCGTGTCCGAAGGTCTTTTGCCGCTAAAGGCGATTCACCACGTCGAGCTGCTGGTGGGAAATGCAAAGCAGGCGGCTTACTTCTACCGCCATGCGTTTGGGTTTTCGCAACTGGCCTACGCCGGGCCGGAGACGGGCGTTCGTGAGCAGGCTTCGTACGTACTTTACCAGGGCGACATTCGCCTGGTTGTGAGCACTCCACTCCGCCCCAGCGATCCGATGGCCGAGCACCTGCGATTGCACGGCGACGGCGTGTTAGACATCGCTTTCCTAGTCGACGACGTCGATGCCTGCTTCAGTGAGGCGGTTGCCCGCGGAGCCCACGTGGCGATGGAACCCTACGATCGGACCGACGCCTTCGGCCGCATCCGACGGGCCAAGATCCGGGCCTACGGTGACACGTTGCATTCGTTTATCTCGATGGCCGACTACAACGGGCCGTTCCTGCCCGGCTACCAGGTGCGCCGCAAACCGGCGGCCGGGGCGGGCTTGCAACGGATCGATCATGTCGTGGGCAACGTCGAGGACGGCAAAATGAACGATTGGGGCACCTACTACAACAAGGTGCTCGGCTTCCACCAGTTCATGACGTTCGACGACAAGGACATTTCGACTGAATTTTCCGCCCTGCGCAGCCAGGTGATGGCAGACCCTCGCGATCTGATCAAGTTTCCCATCAACGAACCGGCCCCTGGCATACGGAAGAGCCAGATCCAGGAGTACCTCGACTACAACGTCGGCGCCGGCGTGCAGCATATCGCCCTGACTACCCGCGACATCATCCACACGGTGACGGTGCTGATGGAAAACGGCGTCGAGTTCCTTTCGGTGCCCGATGCCTATTACGAGCTCGTCTGGGACCGGGTGGGCGAGATCCGCGAGGACCGCGACGCGATCCGCCATCTGAAGGTCCTGATCGACCGCGACGACAAGGGATACTTGTTGCAGTTGTTCACCAGGCCGGTGGAGGATCGCCCGACGCTGTTCTATGAGATCATCCAGCGGGAAGGCTCCGACGCCTTCGGCAAGGGGAACTTCAAGGCGCTGTTCGAGGCCATTGAGCGGGACCAGGCTGCCAGGGGAAATCTCTAGGGGCTCACCATCGACCATGCCATCCTACCACACTTTAGGCACCGTTCCTCGCAAACGGCACACGCAATTCCGCCGGCCAGATGGGACGCTCTATCACGAGCACGTGATGGGCAGCCGGGGATTTTCGGGGCCTGCTTCGCTGTTATATCACCTGCGCGCACCGACGAGTGTGATGTCGAGCAAGCTGCTGAAACGGCTCGATTGGCAACCCGAAGCGGACACGATGCTTCGGATGCGGCATTTTCGTCTAGCGCAGGTGCCCGCCACGGAGAGCCCCACGCTTGATCGCACGCTCGTGCTCTTTAACCGCGACGTGGCCCTGTCGCTGGTGCAGCCGACCAGGACTGACGACTTTTTCTACCGTGACGCGGAGGGGGACGAACTGGTATACGTGAGCGATGGCGAAGGCGTGCTCGAATCGCAGATGGGCGAGTTGGCTTACCGGCCCGGCGACTACCTCGTTATCCCTCGCGGAATCCTGCACCGCTTCCGGCTGGGACAGGGGCCGACGCGGCTGCTGGTGATCGAGAGCGCCGGCCAAATCCGCCCTCCCAGCCGCTACTGTAACGAGCGGGGCCAATTCTTGGAGCACAGCCCGTATTGCGAGCGTGACGTACGGAGGCCCGAAACGTTACCGGTACATGACGAAGTGGGCGAGTTCAAGTTGGTGGTCAAACGGTACGATGTGCTGACCGAAGTGACGCTCGATCACCATCCATTCGATGTGGTGGGGTGGGATGGTTACTACTATCCCTGGGCGCTGTCGATCCACGATTTCGAACCGATCGTGGGCCGCCTGCACCAGCCGCCGCCGGTCCACCAGACGTTCCAGGGCGACAACTTCGTCGTCTGTTCCTTCGTACCGCGGCTGTTCGACTTTCATCCGCAGGCCGTGCCAGTCCCCTACAACCACTCGAACGTCGAAAGCGATGAAGTGCTCTACTACGCCAACAGCGAGTTCATGAGCCGTAAGGAAATCGAGTACGGATCCCTCACGCTGCATCCCGGCGGGCTGCCCCACGGCCCGCAGCCCGGCCGAGTCGAAGAATCGCTCGGTAAGCACCAGACCAATGAACTTGCCGTAATGCTCGACACGTTTCGGCCCTTGCACGTCGCCCGCGAGGCGCTGCCGCTAGAGGATGCCGGCTACGCGCGGAGCTGGCTGACATGACGCCAAGCTTGCGTGCCTTGCTTGAGCACTCTATTGACTACGCGGGTATGTTTCCGCCGGCGTCATTGGGGCTTGAGGAAGCGGCCGGCAATTATTGCCGTTATTGCTCCGAGCCCGAGGCCTGGATGCTGGGGCATTTCGTGTGCCCGATCGCAAGCCTCGAAGGCCTTTTTCCGTTGATCCGCGACGAGATTCAGCCCGATTCCACCAGCGAGCACCAATTTCGTGTTACGGGATTACTGACGGGTGATGAAACGTCGGATGTGTTTCTGGAGGCCACGCGCAGGAAAGTGCAGTCCGCTAGCGAGGGGCCTCTTAGCAATCGAGTCGCTACGTTTGAGGTCCGCGTGCCAGCGAAGGACGTAGCCCAAGGGGACTTCCGTTTTCTAGAGAGCTGGCTCCGCGATTCGAATCGCCGTAAGGATGCGACCAGAATGGTTTACCTGGAGTTGCCGCTGGATTCGCAGGCCGCCGTGTTCGGGGGCTGGACAGCGTTGCTCCGTCGCTTATCAAGCGAGATCCGCCGGCGCGAGCGATTATCATTTCATCCGTTCACTTGCCGCATCGGAGTCAAACTCCGCACCGGTGGTCCGTCACCCGATTTGGTCCCGTCGTCGGCAGCCCTGGCAACCGCGATTTGCGGCTTGCGTGACGAAGGGCTACGCTGGAAGGCGACGGCCGGACTCCATCAACCACTGCGCCACTTTGACTCGGCGGTCGGCGCCAAGGTACACGGATTCGTCAACTTATTCGTCGCCGCGGTCATGGCCGACGTCCATCGGTTTCTGCCCGCCACGGTCGAGGCGATCCTCGAGGACGAAGACCCATCCGATTTCGTCTTCGAAGAAAGAGCCATGCGCTGGCGCGACTCTTCGGCTTCCATCTCGGAGATCACTGAATATCGGTCGTTGCGGTCCTTCGGCAGTTGCAGCTTCGACGAGCCAAGAGACGGACTGCGAAGTTTGGGGTGGCTATGAATATGGCGACATGGAGGAACAGGGGATCTCGAACATTACAACCGGGACGCTTACGCGCCCACTCGCCATCTCTAACCGGCCCCGACACCCATGCCCCACGACATTCCAACACCGAGTCTTTCTTTTTCCTCCGGCACGCTCCTCTTGGGACCACTGCCGGAAATGGTGTTGCGGCGGGTGTTCGATCCATTGGACTGGGTTTGGGACGCTCGGATACGTGCCTGGCGGATCGACGCGATCGAATACTCCGCTGTGCGAGAGCGGCTGACCAGGTTCCATCTGGCCTGCGACGACTCGGTGCCGCATTGGCACACGGTCCGCTGGCCAAAAGTTGAGTTGCACCCTCTGCGGACCGAGCAACAACAGGCCGTCGCCGCGTGGCGGCCAACGCGCCGTGGTTGCATCGTGATGCCCACCGGTACCGGTAAGACCGAAGTGGCTCTGGCGATCATGCGCGAGGCCGCCGTGGCGACGCTCGTCGTGGCGCCGGTACGCGACCTGATGTACCAGTGGCACCGACGGATTCTGGCCGGACTGGGCTATGATGCGGGCATCATCGGCGACCAGGTCCACCGCGTGCGGCCCGTTTCGGTGACGACTTATGACAGCGCCTGCATCCACATGGAGCGTTTCGGCGACCAGTTTGGCCTGGTTGTATTCGACGAGTGCCACCACCTGCCCGGACAGGTGCGGCGTGACGCCGCGCGAATGAGCGCCGCGCCCGCGCGACTGGGCCTGACCGCCACGCTCGAACGGTCCGATGGCCTTCACGTTGATCTCGTCGAGTTGATTGGGCCGACGGTGTACGAAGTGCCGATCGCGGATGCGCGCGGCAAAACTTTGGCGGATTACGAGGTGATCCGCATCCCGGTTCACCTCTCGGCCGAAGAACAAGCCCGCTACGACGCGCTCTCGGGCCAGGTCCGCCGCTACATGATGGAGCGGCGCAAGACCGAACCGGACTTCTCATGGGAGGATCTCTGCGCGGAAACGGGCAAGACACCCGAGGCGCGGCGCGCGTTGCGGGCCTATTTCGCCAAGAAGGCGATCGAAGACCGGGCGGAGGAAAAGCTCCGCGTGCTGGAAGACCTGTTCCGGCTGCACGCCGGCAGCCCGACGATCGTCTTCGCTGGCTCGAACGCCATGGCCCGCGACGTGTCGCGGCGGTTCCTCATTCCTTGCCTGTTGAGCCATTGCGGCAAACGCGAGCGGCTCGAAGTGCTGAGCGGCCTGGAATCGGCGACCTATCCGGCCCTGGTCGCCAACCAGGTGCTCGACGAGGGGGTCGATCTACCGGCCTGCAAAGTGGCCATCGTTATCGGCGGCATGGCATCGACCAAGCAGGCCAAGCAGAGGCTGGGGCGGATTCTACGCAAGAGCGGCAACGCGCGCGCCACGCTCTATGAAGTCGTCTGCGCCGACACGAACGAGGAGCGCCGCTCGCGGCAGCGAAGGAGCAACGATGCTTACCAGGGAACTCGCCATCGCCGACTTTGAGTCGGGGCGGGTCTTGCCCGACCGCCTCACCCGCCGCCAGCACGCGCGCTACGAGGATTACGCCGGGAGGATGCTGATGGTCTACCAGAACGGCTTGGGCCGGACACGACGCGACTTGCACCGCTCGGTCCATGCCGTGTTCGCCGACGAGCCCGATTGCCCGCTCCGGCGGATCGACGCTTTCTGCAAACTGCTCGACGAGGCGGGCCACTTCAATCGCGACAAGCGCGGCCAGGCCGCCGAGCTTCGCCGCCAGGTGTTCCACCAGGCCGCCGAGTGGCACCCACTGGTAACGCGGGCCGACCACCTCTTCGAGCACGACGAGGCCGAGGTCAAAGCGACGATCGCCGAGCGGCTTGGCGCTACGTGGGACGAGATCGACGGCCGGCTGTTTTCGGACGTAATCGAGTTCCATCGTCTCGAGCAATTCACGGGCTATGCCGACGGCGGCGCGCTGTTGGCCCGCTACAACGTAGCCCAGGCACAGGCGGCGCTCTTCGACGCCGTACAGATGACAATTTGGTGCCAAGACGATTTCAAGACGATCCTGCGGTACGCCAAGCTGGCAAGGCTGATGCACACGATTCGCCGCGAGGGAGATGGTCGTTACGTACTTCGCTTCGACGGACCGGCCTCGGTGCTACGTGAGACACGGCGCTACGGCGCGCGAATGGCCCGTTTCCTGCCGGCCCTGCTTGCGTGCCGTGGCTGGCGGTTGAGCGCGCTGGTCCGATCGCGCGGTGGCTGGCAAAACCGGCTCGAGCTGTCGCCCGCCGACGGCCTGTCCAGCCACCTGCCGGCGCCCGACGAGTTCGACTCAGATGTCGAGCGAGCGTTCGCCGAGAAATGGGGCACGGATTCGCGCGAGGGGTGGATACTTTCGCACGAGGCGGAAATCTTGCATCGCGGGCAGCAGGTGTTCGTGCCTGACTTCGTTTTCCGGCACGACGACGGCCGCCGCGCGCTGATGGAGATCATCGATTACTGGACACCCGAGTATCTGGAGGCGAAGAAGCAGACGCTGGCGCTGTTCGCCGGCGAGCCTATTTTATTGGCAGTCGCCGAGACGGTTGGACAAGAAACGGCGGCCTGGCCGCCGGGGGCCATTCGATTCAAGACGACGCTGCGGATCAAGGACGTGCTGGCGCGACTGGATAAGGAGCTGAGTGGCGGCGAATGAACGCCCTTCGGTGTACAATTCGGGGAACGTTCGGTTAAACTCATCCTGGCGATCACAAACTCCAAATCACTTGTCATTCATCGACGAGGTACCCCGGTGCAAACGATCCTGCGCGGAATTCTGGCTTTGGGCTTGACACATTCGCTGGTTATGGGCGTACGTGCCGACGACCGCGCCGACGCGATGTCGCTCATCAATCAAGCGCTCGAGGCGGCCGGTGGCGCCGATAAACTGGCCAAGGCGAAGGGCCAGATCTGGAGGGAAGAGGGGACGTATTATGGCATGGGGGATGGGGTCCCTTTCACCAGCTCGTGCGCCGTTCAATTCCCCAATCGGTTCAAGATGGAAATTGAAGGCTTCTTCCTGATCGTCCTCGACGGTGAGATGGGCTGGATGAAGGCCAACGGCGAGACCAGCGAATTGAAGGGCGAGGAACTCAAAGAACACCTCGAGTCGCAGTATTCCGGTTGGGTCGCGTCGTTGGTACCCCTCGCGGACAAGGCGTTCCAGCTCAAGCCCTTGGGGGAGTCGAAAGTCGACGATCAGCTTGTCAAGGGTGTGCTCGTTTCACGCGATGGTCATCGCGATGTGAAACTCTATTTCGGCGACAAGTCGGGCCTGTTGGTCAAAAGCGAGTTCGAAGTTCTGGAGACGGAGCAGGGAGGTAAGAAAGTCTCGCAAGAGGTGTTCTACGACGACCATCAGGAAGTCGACGGCCTTCGGTTGCCGAGGAAGATCACCATCAAACACGACGGCAAAAAGTTCGTCGAAGCCAAGGTCAGCGAATTGAAAACCGCCGAGATGCTCGACGACGAGATATTTGCTAAACCATAAAGCGGCGCGGCTGGCGGCGAACGGGCCAAAGAAACAGCCCGCCGCCGACCCAGCCAGCGGCCTTCTGATCATAACTCATCGTTGGCCGCGGGGCGGCCGCAGTCTTGCGCATGTGCCGCACGGGCACCGGGAGGAACTACCGTCACGTTTTGCAGACGACCGGACTCGCAGCCACCGCCGGGCGCTCGCCGCTCTGGTATTTGACGAGTATCGAGTGCAACTGCTGGTCGTTCAACTTCCCGACTTTCGAGACAAGCTTCACCGAGGCGCTCTTGTCGATGATCACGGTGGTTGGAAAGGTCTTGGCGCGGAAGGCTTCGGCCACTCTGCGGCCGTAGGCCGTCGTCACATCGACATGGCAGAGCGTGTACTTTTCGAGCAAGGCACGATCATCAACCTGACGGTTTTGGCTCACGGACTGGATGTGTGCGAGCCGTCGCGCGCGAGTATCAAGCACCACCAACAGCGGTCGCTCGAATTGCTTGGTCGAACGCAACGCAACACCATAGTCGTCTTGCCAATTGGCATCGGCAACGGGTGCTAACGCGAATACGACACCGGCAACCCAATTCAGCATGGAAATCATCGTTCGACTCCTTTTTCGTCTAACCTGTGGTCAGCCGGCGGCACGAACCTGGCCCCGGGGATGGAACCGCCCGAGTAAGGTGCCGTGCGACGTTGCACGCCTCCTGGCAACTTGCACGAGTACAAAGTACGAGGAGAAAGCCGCGGCTTTCGTGGGTCCCCAATCCGTGGGCGGCAAAGGCCCTGGGCACCCGGTGGGTAACGTAACTGCGTCGCATTGTAGGTGCGGCGATCGCTAGAGCACAAGGGGCCGCCTTGACTTCCGCGGTGAAACTGGTATGATCGCAGCCGGAAGTGGGACGAAGACGGCGGATTTCCGTCGTTCTCAATTGCCCCTCGTCGAGCGGCGACTTTTCCGCGGCCATACTGCTGCGGGAAATTTCTGTTTTACGGCCGCAATGGTTCTGCTTGACCTTTGGTGTGCTCGCCAGGGTCGTTTCGCGCGCGGGTTCTCCGACCCATGACCATCGGCCGGTCAAACCCGCACCCTCGCGGCTCCATGAGAGCACGAATCATTTTCAAGGACTTTAGCGAAGGGATTGGCGAACATGCCGCAAGGAACAATCAAGAAGTTGGTTGCGGAGCGGGGTTTTGGATTTCTCGAAGGCGAACGCGGGGAACTGTTCTTTCATCATTCGGCCGTTGAGGGCACCGCTTTCGAGCAACTTGAAGTCGGCCAGTCGGTCGAATACCAGGTGGAGGCCGGGCAGGGCGGTAAAGGGCCGCGCGCGGGCAAGGTAAAGCTGGTATAGTCCCCGGGGCTCAGGTGAGGAACTCGAATGTCCACCGACAACGACGGTCGTCTGCAGACAGACGCTGAACTCAAGGCCAGCAAGAAGGCGGCCAAGAAAGCCGAAAAGAAAACGGCTCGTGACAAGGCCAGCCGGCAGCGCGAAATGGGCGCTCGCCGGCGTCGATGACCTTATATCGCACGCGATGACACGAAGTTCTCGGAGGGGGGATTTACCTTCGACGAGGCCGCGTTGCCCATGAACCAAGTCCATTGCCGTCGCTGCTGGCAGCCGATGTCGTCCGTGGCACGTCGCTGCCCGCGCTGCGGAGACGTCGATAAATTCCGCGCGCGCCGGGGCATCGCGAAGCTGTTGGTGTTTCTCGTCGTCACCTCGATGGCGCTCCTTGGGCTTTATTTGTGGATTCGCTGAACGTGCCCAAAAAGCCGTCTGCGGTTGCCCGGTTCATAGGCATAGGCACATCCCGCGCTGGCGTTCGGCACGGGGGCAGGGGCACAGTGTCGTCCTCTAATTGCCGGCCAATTTCGCCCACTCTCGTGATTGCGGCGCGCAATTTGCATATGAAAGGTCTTTGGGGTAGTCACGCCCCGCGCGTGAGGCGGCACGCTCTCGTTTCACCAAGGAAAGGAGCGAGCCTTGAAAAATGGCTTCTTGATCGACATGGATGGCGTGATCTATCGGGGCAATTCGTTGGTTCCCGGCGCGGATACGTTCGTCAACCAATTGCGCGAATTGGGAATCCCCTTTCAGTTCCTTACAAACAACAGCCAACGCACGCGCCGCGACGTTGCGGCCAAGCTCAAGCGAATGGGCATCCACGCGCAGGAAAGCGATATCTTCACCTGCGCCATGGCCACGGCGCGGTTTCTCGCGCAACAAAAACCCTGCGGCACGGCGTACGTGATCGGCGAGGGCGGACTGCTGCACGCCCTGCATCGCAACGGATATACGGTCGTCGAATCGGAGCCTGACTACGTGGTCGTCGGCGAGGGCCGAGCGTTCACGATGGAGATGGTCGAGGCCGCCACGCGAATGATCCTGGCCGGGGCGAAGCTCGTGGCGACCAACCTCGACCCGAGCTGCCCCACACAGCACGGCACGCGGCCGGGCTGCGGGGCCATTGTGGCGATGCTCGAAGCGGCCACCGGCCGCAAGGCGTTCAGTGTCGGCAAGCCAAGCCCCGTGATGATGCGCGCCGCTCGAAAGGAGCTCGGACTGAGCACTGAGGAAACGACGATGATCGGCGACACGATGGAGACCGACATCCTGGGTGGGGTGCAGCTCGGTTACCAGACAGTGTTGGTACTCTCAGGCGGTACGCGCCTTGAAGACCTGCAGCAATTCGCCTATCGGCCCGACGTCGTCGTCGATTCAGTGGCCGAATTGTGCGATTCCGAACTGCTGTCGCCTCCGGAAGTCGCAGCGTGAAAGCCGAGGCAGACTCGCAAGTTCTACATCAAGCCGATCGCGTCAGATCTGATAATTCGCGTCTTGTCCGAGCTCCTCGCTCGGCTCGGCGCGCATCCGAAGCTTGGGCTTCTCCAAGACGACGGTGGTGCGGGGCTCGATGCTGCGAGTCAGCCACACGCTCGAGCCGATCACGCTGTCGTGTCCGATCAACGTGCCTCCGCCAAGCACGGTGGCGTTGGCGTAAATGATCACGCGGTCTTCGATCGTCGGGTGGCGTTTCGTTCCACGGACCAGGTTTCCCTCGTTATCGGTGGCAAAGCTCAGCGCGCCGAGCGTCACACCCTGGTAAAGCTTGACGTGCTCTCCGATCTCGCACGTTTCGCCGATCACGACGCCGGTGCCGTGGTCGATGAAAAAGTGCCTTCCAATCGTCGCCCCCGGATGGATGTCGATCCCGGTCTTGCCATGAGCCCATTCCGTCATCATGCGTGGAATCAGCGGCACCTCGAGCCGCCACAAGATGTGCGCCAGGCGATAGACGGTGATGGCTTCGAGGCCGGGGTAGCAAAAGATCACCTCGTCGGGGCTTTTCACCGCCGGGTCGCCATCGCAAGCCGCCCGCACGTCGAGTGCCAATACGCGCCGTAAATCGGGAAGCTGCTCAAGGAATTGGATCGCCTTGGCCTGGCCCAGGGCCTCGTAATCGGAATCAATGTCACACGGCGAAAGGTCGCTCGCCTCGTGCCTTAGCGCCCGGCCGATCTGGGCTGTTAGTTTGTCGTGCAGACCGTCGATCAGGTCGCCCACATGGTACGTTACGTTTCCCAGGTGTAATCCTTCGCGGCGACGATAGCCCGGATACAAGATCTCCTTGAGGTCCTCGACGATGCCAATGACCACCTCATAGTTCGGCAATGGCGAATGCCCGAGATAGTTGATCGTGCCGACCTCGGAATAGGTTTCGACGATCCGGCTGGTCAATTCGGGCAACTGTTCTTTCAAGCGAAGGTCGGAAGCCATTGGTCTCATTCTTTCCTGTGGGCGGGCTTGATCCCTTCGGCTCGGCATGCCGGGAGGGTGTCCGAAAAAAAACGCAAAGCAAACCGGGAACGACGGAAAGAAGGGGCTGAACGCGGAATGAAGGTTTCCGGTCAGCCCAGACGACAAGAGCAGCGCGGGGTGAATGCGGCGAAGTCGCAAGAGAGCATTCGTGAAATCGACATGGTGGAGTCCACCGAAACTGCCCGAAGGATAATGGGCACCTTGCCCGCCCTTGCATGGTAGGTGCCAAAGCCGGCAAAATCAAGCCGCCTGGAAGACTGTTCGGTTGCCGCCACGGGCAGAGTTTAAGAACGGGTCGAAAAAAGCAAGCGACCGTCGCTTACATGGGATTTTTCTTGCCAGGCCCGGGCCGATCCTGTATTCTTAAGTCCAGTGCTGATATACTGATCGCGAGCGTCCCCCCCCACAGACGGCCCTGGCCACATGTTTGATTGGGTGTCCAAATCCGGCAACAATTGGTTCGCCGCGGTGCTTTGCGTACTTGCGGCTGGCGGAGCATTAACGCCGTCAGCCTTGGTTGCCAGTTGCGGCGACTACGTGGTCCTCGGCGCAAGCCATGGGCGGTACAGCCGCTTTCACCAGCCAGCTTTGTCGGAGGGTGTGGTGCTGGCCGATCTCGGGAAGTCCTCGGAAGTCGAGATGCTTGAGGAAGGCGGACCAGGCCAAAGCCCGGTGCCCTGCTCTGACCCGGAGTGTACGCGCCAACGTGGCCCGCTTCCCGCCGCGCCGGCTGGCGCCCAAGAAGTCACTCACGAGTGGTGCATAAATTGCGTGCTGGCGTGTATCGTCCCGCGGCAAGTTTCCGTCACCTATCAAGACGTCGTGGCTGCCCGCCTCGTCCGGAGAGCCAGCCATATCTTTCATCCCCCAAAATTCACATGGGGTTGGCTCGCGGCGTGATCGCCCTGGTGTCCGCTTGTCGTTGCCAAGTTATTAGGTAGCGGCTCGTTTTGGCAGCGGAGGGACTGGCCCCGAATCGATGTTGGACTCGAATGGCCCTTGCAGCACCGACGCGCCCGCGCGTCCCAACAAGCCCTATCGTTTCCGCTCGTGCTTGATCCATTCGTTAATGTTTTCGTGGGCGTACCCAGGTGCACCTCCAAAGTCCTTTGGTTTCCTTATTTCCCCATTTTTGTTGAGGATTAAATCGTCATGACTCTTCGCCGTCGTTCTGGGTTTACCCTGATCGAACTGCTGGTGGTGATCGCCATCATCGGCATCTTGATTGCCCTGCTGTTGCCGGCCGTGCAGGCCGCGCGCGAATCGGGGCGTCGTACGCAGTGCACCAACAATCTGAAGCAGATCGGCATCGCATTGCAAAACTACCACGATATCTATAAGAAGTTTCCCTTTGGCAAGGGGGCCAGCTATGGGGCGACCGTTCCTGGAGCGCCGGTGTATGCGCGTTGGTCGGCTCATGCCATGCTGCTGCCAGAATTGGAACAGAAACCCTTGTACGACAGCATCAACTTCAGTTTCCCGCCCGAAACGCCCGGCATGGGGGGCGCGGTTCCTTTCATGCTCCCCTATTCCAGTCCCGTAAATTCAGTGCCGAGCCGTACCCAAGTGCCAGGCTTCCTTTGCCCCTCGGACGGCTTTTACGATCCCGGAGGCTGGCCCGGCCAGAACAATTACGTCGGCAACCAGGGAACCTGGCTTTGCGACCGCGGCGACGTAATTACCGCGAATGCCACCGTCTCGCCCTCGGAACTAAGCCACGGAGTGTTCTATTACCTGAGCCGCATCAATATCGCCAGCATCCGCGACGGTACAAGCACAACAGCCGTATTTAGCGAACGAGTCAAGGGAACGGGCGCCCCCGATCCGAAAGGCGATATGTTCCTGCTCGCGTTCGGCAACGCCAGCACGATGGCCCAGTTGTACCAGTCGTGTATCACTCTCAACCCAGCCACGTCGCCCGCAATCACCAATCGTTGGGGATGGAGTTGGGTGATGGGCGAGAACTGTTGCACGGCGTATAACCATGTTTCCACGCCAAATACGAACTCATGTGCCGCCACGGGGTTTCCGCTGGGCGACATGACGAACATGCCGATGCAGGTCACCGCCTCGAGTTATCACCCGGCCGGTGTGAATGTCTGTATGGGCGATGGCTCGGTGCGCTTCGTCAACGACCAGATCAACCAGTTCACCTGGTACGCTTTGGGATCTCGCGACCTCAAGGAAGCGGTTACGGATTTTTGATCAGGATGCACCCAACGTCCGTCGTCTTGTGCGCGAGAGGTGCCTGTTGATCATCGTCACGAAACGAAGGAATGTGGTGCGCCTCGTGGCGCACGCGCTGCTGGCGCTTTGCGCCATCGGTTGCGGTCGACGCGCGGGTAACGAGCGTTTCGTGCCGTCAGAAGCGACGGCACGTAGGGCGCTCGGTGCCGTATTGGAGGCATGGAAAGCAGGAGAGCCCGCCGATCGAACGATTCGACTTGCGGACCCGACGTTGAACCTGGAAGTCGCCGACACCGCACGGCGACCGGGCCAACGGTTGGTCGAGTACGAGATCCTGGGCGAGGTTTCGGCCGAGGGCCCGCGCTGTCTCGTCGTGCGATTGAGACTCGAAGCGCCACGCGAAGAAATTGAAGTGCTTTATTATCTGGTGGGCATTGATCCTCTATTCGTCTTTCGGCAGGAAGATTACGAATTGCTTACGCATTGGGAAATGGCAATGCCGGACGAAGTGCCCACGGGCCTGGCTGAAGACCGGCAACAATGACGCCGACGACAAATGATAATGAAATTCCATCCCGGCCTGCGCCCACGAACCGGGGCTCCGGATCGCTGGCCTGGGGCCTGCGAATCGTCGTCGTCCGACTGCGGTTCTTGATCGTGCTCTTGGTGGCCCTTGGCATCATCAGCCAGTGGAACTCGCTGACGAACCGTTGGGACTGGTTAGTTAACTCCGTCATGGGTCCGGGGCCCGAAGGGGCCGGCAACACGATCTCGTCTGACACCGAGTACTTTTGTCCGATGGATCCGGGCGTGGTCTCCGATTGGCCGACCAAATGCTCGATCTGCAACATGGCTCTTGTCCGCCGCCGCAAGGGCGAGGCAGTGCAATTGCCCGACGGTATCGTGGCCCGTATGCAGCTCTCGCCCTACCGCATTCAGTTGGCCGGCATCCGCACGTCGCCCTTGGGCTACCGGCCGCTGGCGCGGGAAATCGTCACCGAGGGCGTGGTCGAGCGGCGCGCCACCGCGGATCAGCCCGCCGTTTTGGTTGTGGAAGTGGAAATCCACGAGCGCGAAATCCCTTTCGTTTCGTTGGGCCAGGCGGCGGAGCTCACCAGCGAGGCTTTTGCCGGGCGCGAACCCTGGAAAGGTGTTGTCGATTCGGTGAAGCCGGAGGTTTCGCCCGTGCGCCACACGACGGTCGCGTATGTCGTGGTAGAAGCTGCAAACGACGAGCTATGGCCTGGCATGCGCGTGCGAGCGAGGCTGCAATCAGCGATTGCGGAGATCGAGCCGTTTAGCTCACAGCCGTCCGATCCGCCGCCCGTGAGCTCCGCCGATCCGCGGCGAGTGTTCATCTGTCCCGATCATCCGCAGGTCCTGGAACTGAAGGCCGGCCGCTGCCCACACGACAAGAACGTGCTGGAACAGATCTCGCTGGCCGACCATCAGCGAATCGGCTGGTGGTGCCCGATGCACCCCTCCGTGACGGCCGGGGAGACGGGCCACGAGTGCGACGAATGCGGTGGAATGAAGTTGCTGGCACGGGTTGTCAACTACCGGCCTCGCGGCGAGGTGCTCGCCGTGCCGGAAACAGCTTTGATCGATACCGGCGAACGAAAGCTGGTCTACGTCGAGAGCATGCCAGGCATGTTCGACGGCGTCGAGGTGGAAGTCGGGGCACGTTGCGGCGAGTTTTTTCCTGTGATCCGTGGGCTTGAGGCCGGCCAACGGGTGGCTACCAATGGCGCATTTCTGATCGACGCCGAGACGCGGCTCAACCCGAGCCTGGCCGCGGCCTATTTCGGCGCTGCGCGCGGGTCGATCTCCGGCAGTGGGCCGGCGGATACCAGCGGACCAGCGCCGCCAACGGACGATGCCGCGGAAGAAATTCGCGAGGCGCTGGCCGAACTCTCGCCGGTCGACCGCGCTGCGGCGCTGCGGCAAAAAATCTGCCCGGTCACCGGCCTAGCGCTCGGCTCGATGGGCCCACCCCCGCGCGTTGTCGTGAACGGAAAGACCGTTTTCATCTGCTGCGAGGGCTGTGCCGCCGCGCTGAAAGAAAACCCAACCAAGTACCTGAAGCAATGATCGAGCGCACCATCGAGTTCTCGATCCGAAACAGGTCGTTGGTGATCGCGGCTGGAATGGCGCTTGCCGTATGGGGCGCATACGCCGTCCATCACACGCCGATGGATGCGATCCCCAACCTGTCGGAAAACCAGGTGATCGTGTTCACCGATTGGATGGGCCACAGCCCACGCGAAATCGAGGACCAGATCACGTATCCGCTTTCAATCAACCTGCAAGGGCTTGCCGGGGTGAAGGTGGTCCGCTCGTCAAGCGACTTCAACTTCTCGATGATCAACGTGATCCTCGACGACTCGGTCGATTTCTACTTTGCGCGCCAACAGGTGAGCGAGCGGCTGACGAGGGTATCTGGCTTTCTGCCGCCGGGCGTAACGCCCTACCTCGGACCCGACGGAGTGGCGACGGGACAGATTTTCTGGTACACGGTCGAGGGCAAGGGACTCGATCTGGGCCGCCTGCGGGCCATTCAGGACTGGTACGTGCGCCATCAGCTTGCCAGCGTGCCCGGTGTGGCCGAGGTGGCTAGCGTCGGCGGTCACGCAATCGAGTACCAGCTCGACATCGATCCGCGCCGCTTGGCGGCTCACGGCCTGACGGCCGGCGCGGTGGTCGAGGCCGTCGCCCGCGCCAACGCCGCCGTTGGCGGACATGTCGTCGAGAAATCCAACGCCGAATATATCGTTCGCGGCGTCGGTTGGCTGGGTGCCTCCGCCGACGGCGACGACATTTCGAAACGCTCGAATCGCATCGTACGCGACCTGGAGCAGATCATCCTGACTGCGCAAGGAGGCGAGGCGATTCCTCTGGCCGACGTCGCCCACGTTTCGCTCGGGGCGCAGTTCCGCCGAGGCGTGCTGGAGCACGACGGGAACGAAGTGACGGGCGGTGTGGTGCTAATGCGGCACGGCGAGAATCCATTGGAAGTCACTCGCCGACTGCGCGAGAAAATCCACGAGCTTTCGGCGGGGCTGCCGCCGGGCGTGCGAATCGTGCCGGTTTACGACCGTACTCCTCTGATCACCAGTGCCGTGGCCACGGTCACGGGGACCCTTGTCGAAGCAATCGTTACGGCGACCGTTTGCGTGGTGCTGGTACTGTTGCACTTTCGTGCCTCCCTGGTAATCGCGGTAACGCTCCCCTTAGCCACGCTGTCGTCATTCGTGGCCATGTGGACTCTCAGACACTTGGGCATCGCCGACGTGCAGACGAATATCATGTCGTTGGCCGGCATCGCCGTTTCGATTGGCGTTTTGGTCGATTCGTCGATCGTGATGACCGAGAACGCACTCCACACGCTGCACGGTCACTTCGGCGACCAACCGGTGCGGGGTGACGTTCGGTCGTTGATTCTACCGGCCTGCCGTACGGTGGGCAGGCCGATTTTCTTTTCGGTGTTGATCATGCTGATCTCGTTCTTGCCGGTGTTCGCGCTGGGTGGCATCGAAGGCAAGATGTTCCGGCCGCTGGCGTTTACCAAGTCGTTTGCGCTTGTGGCCGTGGCTGTACTGGCGATCACGCTTGTGCCCGCACTATGTACACTTTTCATCCGCGGCCGGCTCCGCGGCGAACGCGACAGTTGGTTGGTCCGCGGTGTCATCGACGTATACCGTCCTGTGCTCGATTATCTGCTCGAACGGCCTGCTCCTTTGGTCTGGTTCCTGGGTGTCACGTGGGTCGTGGGGTTGGCCCCTTTGGGGTGGCGATGGATATTTCTCGCCGGCCTGGGAGCGGCCTTGGTTGCCGCCGGCTCATTGACCCGTACCTGGCTCGGCTGCTGCGCCGTGATCGTCAGCCTTGTGCTCGTGGGTTTGATCGCCGACCGCCATATAAAACCCTTGGTTTGGCAATCGTCCACGCCATTGGACGAGGGCATGGTGATGGACATGCCGATCACCGTGCCGCGAGCCTCGATCACCCAGTCTGCCGACGACTTGAAGGCCCGCGACATGGTTTTGTGCCGCTTTCCGGAGGTCGACATGGTCGTCGGCAAGGCGGGCCGGGCGGAAACTCCGACCGATCCGGCTCCGTTGGACATGATCGAGACCATGGTCAACTTTCGCCCCCACGAGCTCTGGCCCAAGCGCAAACTAAGGCTGCGCGATGCCCAACGTCAGACCGCGGCGATTCTCGCGACCCTGGTCGAGGACGGCGTTGTCGAACCGCCTGCGAACGCTGCGACCGGCGCGGAATTGGTGCACGAGGTGGTGGCTGAGTCGCTGCCTCGGTTCGACGGCATCATGCGGGAAGTCGCCTATCAGCGTAACGCCGACCTTGAGGGCGATCTGCCCAATCGGTTGACCGAGTTCACGGTTCAGCGCATGGTGCGCATGCTCCAGCGTCAAGGCGTCTTGCGGCGCGAACCCAGCTCCGGGGAGCTCGCCCTTTGCATGCGGGCGGCATTCGCGCACGCCAATCACCATCTGGCGATGTCGCCCGCCCTTGAAGACGTCGAGCGGCTGGCCCGGCATGCGAGCCACGAATTGATGAAGCTCGAATTCATCGCCACTGGCGGCGACCCGTTCGAAATTCAGGACGGCTGGTTCGAGCAGTCTCTCGGTTTCGTTGCCGCACTTTTGGGTCGCCCGCCGGCCACATTTTTCACTCGGCTCCATGCAGACGTCGTCGCCGAGCATCGCGTGTTGTGGCGAAAGCACATAGGCAAACTAAACACTGAGCTGATCGAACGTGGCTGTGATGCGTTCACGCGCGTGACGATTGAGGAGCTGATTGCGCGAATGACCGCTTGCGATCCGCAAACGACGGAGTACCTGGCCGGCATTCGCCGCCTGCGTGCCCAGCCGCCCAAGAAACGGCACTCGGCCCACGTCCACACCCATCGGCGCACGGCGCTAGTGCCCACAATTGCCGTACAACCTCGGATCAAAGCGCTGCAAGAGCGGTTGGCCGGCGAGTTCCGACGCTGGGCGCTGCTGGTGCCGAGCGAGACGGTTGAATTGGCCGGTTTCGAAGGGGAGCTCGACCGAGCCTTGAAAATGCCCGGCTGGACAAACGTCTGGACGATGCCGATCCAGAATCGTGTCGACATGCTGGCTACCGGCGTGAACACGGCGGTGGGCGTGCGCGTCCTGGGGCGCGACCTCGACGACGTGGTGCGCGCATCGGAAGAAATTGCCGCCGTCGTTAAGCAGGTCGCGGGCGCTGCCGACGTGGTGGCCGATCCGATCCGTGGCAAGGGCTATCTGGAAATCCGGGTCGATCGCGAGCGTTGTTGGCTCGCCGGAGTCAGCGTGGGAGATGTCAATGACGTGATCGAAACCGCTCTCGGTGGCCGGCTGGCCACCAGCACCGTCGAGGGTCGAGAGCGTCACCCAGTGCGGGTGCGCTACGCGCGCAACTGGCGCGAGGACGAGGAGTCGGTGAAGGAGCTTCCGGTGCCCGTGAGCGGGATGCGAGAAGTGAGGAGCGAGGGGCAGGAAACCGAGGACGCTCAACGCTTTGCCCTCCGCGCTTCGCGCTCTTACGTCAGGCTCGCCGACGTCGCCTCGGTCCGGATCGCCGAGGGTCCGGCGACGATCAAGAGCGAGAACGGCCTGCTGCGGAATTACGTGCGGCTCAACGTGCGCGGGCGAGGCACGCTCGAATTCGTCGACGCGGCAAGGCGTGCCGTGACCGAACAGATTACGCTGCCGGAGGGCGTATACCTCGAATGGACCGGCCAATTCGAGCACGATGCGCGCGCGGCACGCACGCTGCTCGTCGTCTTTCCGCTGGTTCTGGGTTTGATATTTCTGATCTTGTATTGGACCTACCACGACCTCGCCGACGCGTTCTTGATGATGCTCGCAGTGCCCGGCGCGCTGGCCGGCGGCGTGTTCTTCCAATGGCTGTTGGGCTACAATTTCACCGTTACCGTGTTGGTCGGCTACATCGCCTGCTTCGGCATGGCGACGGCGACCGGTATCATCATGCTTGTCTACCTCCGCGAAGCGGTGGCCAAGGCGGGTGGTCTGGAACAAATGACGCCGGCGCGATTGCGACAGGCGGTACTCGACGGCGCCGTGCACCGCTTGCGTCCCAAGCTATTGACCGAGGCGACGACAATCCTTGGCCTGGCGCCGATGCTCTGGGCCACGGGAACGGGTTCCGAAGTGATCCGGCCGATGGCTGCGCCCGTTTTGGGAGGCATTCTGGTTGCGGACGAAGTGATCGATCTGTTGTTGCCCGTACTTTTTTACTGGGTCCGGCGGTCGAGACTGACCCCGCACCATTCATCACTCGATTCCTAGGAGTTATTCCATGCTTCGCGTTCAGGTTTGGAGTTGTCTCTGGTTGGCGGGTTTTATGGCGGCTGGTTGCTCGAAAAAGGGTGACGTGAAGGATTTCATTCCCGATGATGATATCGCACGCAAGGCGCTCACTACGGTGCTTGACGCCTGGAAGAGCGGCAAGCCGTTCCCTCAAACCGACGCCACGGCACCGAAGATCGACGTGCTCGAATCCGATTGGCAGGCTGGGAAAAAGCTCACCGCGTACGAGATCATCGGTACGACCACCGGCGAAGACCAGAACAAGCGATTCACGGTGAAGATCACGCTGGACGGTGTCTCTGCGCCGAAGGATACGGTTTACGTCATCCTCGGCAAGGATCCGCTCTGGGTTTTCAATGAGGTTGACTACAAGGCGACGAGCGGCTTGTGACGTA
>Ga0265313_10000321_pt1 | contig 52228 bp, 49 predicted proteins | sample 4123metaG_FD_203122 | JGI IMG/M metagenome (GOLD analysis project Ga0265313, IMG submission 203122) | Rhizosphere microbial communities from Carex aquatilis grown in University of Washington, Seatle, WA, United States - 4-1-23 metaG | ecosystem: Host-associated > Plants > Roots > Rhizosphere >... | reverse complement strand
GTAGTCTCTTTTTCGTCGCACTAACCTGACAGTCATCGATGGAGACGACGCGCTCGATGCGGAGCGCAGGAGGGGGGAGCGCGAGGGGGGAGACTGGCAAGTTGGGGACGAGGCTGTGGACGGCCGCGCGCATCACGCGGCCCTTGCCCTGGCGCCGCGATAGAAGGCGCCGGGCGTTTGGTACCCGAGCGCCTGATGAGGGCGCTCGCTGTTGTAGAAGGCGAAGTATCGGCCGATGCCGGCGCGCGCCTCCTGCACGTTGCCGTAGGCGTGCAAGTAGACTTCCTCGTACTTCAGCGAGCGCCAGAGCCGCTCGACGAACACGTTGTCCAGGCAGCGGCCCTTGCCGTCCATGCTGATCGCGATGCCTCGGTCACGAAGCGGCTGCGTAAAGGCCTCGGCGGTAAACTGAGCGCCTTGGTCGGTGTTGAAGATCTCCGGCGACCCGAATCGCGAGAGCGCCTCCTCGAGCGCGTCGACGCAGAAGTTCGAGTCCAGCGTGTTCGACAAGCGCCAGGACAACACCCGGCGCGAGTACCAATCCATGATGGCGACCAGGTACACGAATCCGTCCTTCATCGGGATATACGTAATGTCGGTCGCCCAGACTTGATTCGCCCGGCAGATCGCGAGGCCGCGCAGCAAGTACGGGTAGGTCACGTGCTCGCGGCGCGGCTCGCTCGTCTTGGGTTTCGGAGCTATCGCTTCCAGGCCCATCAGCCGCATCAGGCGCTGCACGCGCTTGCGGTTGGCGGGGAGGCCCTCCTTGCGGAGCGCGTCGGAGATCTTGCGGCTACCGTAAAACGGGTACTTCAGGTGCAGCTCGTCGATCCGACGCATCAGCGCGAGCTGTTCCGGATCGGTCGGCTCGGGCTCGTAGTACAGGCCCGAACGAGATACGCCGAGCAGCTCGCACTGGCGACGCACCGACACCTGCCTCTGTTTGGGGTCGACCATCGCGCGACGCTCAGTCAGCGCAGACGCCCGAGCCCTTTGGATAAAAAATCGCGCTCCACCGTGAGCTCTCCGATCTTCTTGAGCAGTTCCTCCTCTCGCTCGCTGCCGCCGCTCTCGCTCCTAGCCGCATCGCCGCCGGCGAACGCCCGCGACGCGTTCTCGATGAACTCGCGCTTCCACTTGTAGATCTGGTTGGGGTGCACGTGAAACTGCTTCGCGAGTGCCGGTATCGTCGCGTCCTCACGCAACGTCGCGAGCGCAACCTTCGCCTTGAATTCCGCCGTGTACCGCGTTCGGGTGTTCTTCATACTTCCTGCTCCTCTCCGTGCTGGAGCAGGCTCCCCGTACCACCTTAACCCCTGGTCCGAAAATCGGGGTCCACTTCAGTTACCAGTAGTCAAGGTCGCCCAACAGCTAGGCGGGGGGGCTCTTGAGAATGTAGTTGTGTCAGTGTTGGAGTGCGAATCGGTGCCCTTTCTTGCATCTCTGCGCCACACCGACTCCGGCCTCGAGAAGCACGCCCAGTGGGAGCGCGTCTGGTGCCTCCAACGCGCCGAAGACCGCGGCGAGACTGTCCCCCCGTTCGACCCGCCCCCGAAGTACGACCAAAAGGACTACCGCGACCCGACGACCTGGCGCCTCCGCGGCAAGCTCGACGTCCCTAAGGAGCGCTTCATCAGCTACCCAGGCTGCGAGTCCGACGAAGACAAGGAACCCGTCTACGGTTGGGCCGGTTGGACCCACCTGGAGCAGGCGCAAGCCCTCGCGGCGCTATACCAGAAGCGCAAGACCGAAGAGAGCTGGGGCAAAGACCGCCTTACGCCGATGCTCGCGGGCATCCTCGAACTCGTCCCTTGGGTGAAGCAGTGGCACAACGAGCCGAGCGCGGAGTTCGGCGGGCTGCGGCTCGGGGACTATTTCGAAGGCTTCGTGGATGGCGAGTGCCACGCGCTCGGACTGACACAGGAGGATCTCCGCGCGTGGCGACCGGCGGAGAGGGGAAAGGCCAAGAAGGCCAAGGCCGCCCGTGGGCCGTCGGAGAGCAACGACGACGCGGACACCCCTGCTCAGCCGAAGCGGCGGGGGCGGAAGAAAAAGGAAGAGAGCAACGCCGCGGGTAACGTCGTCGAAGGAGAGCCGACATGATCAAGCGCCTCACGGTGTCGCGGTTTCGCAGCCTCGGCAAAGATGTCACCGTCGACTTCGGCCCTCTCACGGTTCTCGTCGGTCAGAACGGTGCGGGCAAGAGCAACACCATCGACGCCCTGGTCTTTCTCGCGGACTGCATGCAGATCGGTCTCGAGGGGGCCGTGACGAAGCGCCATGGCATCGGCGCCATCCGCCATGCCGGCTCGCAGGGGCGTCCCTTCGACATTTCGATTCACGTCGAGGTTGCAAAGGACGACGTCGACGCGGAGTACGAGGTCGTTCTCACGGGCGATCGCGCAGAAGAATACCGCGTGAAGCGCGAGCGGGGCGTGGTGCAAGGGATCGTGTTCATGGTGGAAAACAACACGTGGACCGGGCCGCCGGACCTGCGCCCACAGATCCAGCCGACGAGCCTCGCGCTACCCACACTCGCAGGCGACGCCCGCTTCGCGCCGCTCGCGCACGCCCTCCGATCCATCGCCAGCTACAGCATCTTTCCCGACGCATTGCGCGTACCGCAGAAATATGACCCGCGACGTCCGATGGATCGGCAAGGCACCAACTGGGTTTCAATTCTCAAGGACCAGCCTGAGGAGTCCTGGAAGCCCGACCTGGTTGGGGTCCTACACAAACTCACGGGGGATCTGACGGACGCGAAATTCGAACACGTCGCCGGGTTCCTGGTCCTGCAATTCAAGCACGAACGCGACCCTTCTGCGAAGCGCAAGCAGTGGTTCGACGCGACCCAGGAATCCGACGGAACGCTGCGCGTCGCAGGCATGATTACGGCGCTCTTGCAGCAGCCGCGTCCTGAGATGGTGGCGATCGAGGAACCTGAGTTGACCGTCCATCCGGGCGCAATTCGCCTACTCTACGACTACATCAAGGAGGGCTCGCTAGGCGGACAGGTCGTCCTGACGACCCATAGCCCCGATCTCCTTTCTTTCTTGTCCGCCAACGAGGTCCGAGTGGTTGAGCGCGTGCGCGACGAGACGCGTGTCGCACCCCTCGACGAGACCCAGCGCGACTTGGTCAATCGCGGCCTGTTCTCGCTGGGCGACGTGATGCGCTCCGAGGGGCTGAGGCCGAAGCAGCTCGAACTGCCGCTCGAGGGCGAATAGAGCGATGCGCACATACGTGCTGGTGGAAGGTAACGGGGAGGCGGAAGCGGTCTTGAATTTGCTCTCGCGGCTCGCCGGCGAGTGCTCTGCGGAATTGCTGCCCTTCGCGAAACCGATTCGGGTCCCGGGCATTGCGAGTGAGGATTCGCTCCTCAAGTACATCGAGCTTGTGCGCGCGAAGGCCGACGCGCGCGCCCTCCTCGCGCTGCGCGACGACGAGGACGGGTGCCCCAAAACACACGCGCGGCCGCTCGCGGCTCGCCTTCGTGAACTCGGGCTTCCTTTCCCCTCGGCGGTCGTCCTGGCGTACCGCGAATACGAAACGCTCTTTTTGCCCTGCATCGAACGGATGGCCGGACGCCCGCTCGAAGGGCCCGGCGGGGCCCGTCCGGGGCTTCGTCCGGATGCGCGTTACGAAGGGGACTTCGAGGCCAACCTCGAGAGCGCCATCTTCGGTCGGTACATCGACGTCGTCCGCCGGCTCCACCCGGGCGCGGACCTTCCGGGCGTATTCGCCGACGAGAAGCTCTTCGCCGACGCGCGCCGTGTGATGGGCGAGCTCGGCGAGGACAAGTTCTTCGCCCCGATGAACGCCGGAGAGAAGAGCGACGACGCGTGGGGGACCATCGGGCAGGCCGACGTGTGGACGCCCGCGCGCTTCGAGTCGGCGGTAGCGTCGACCGACCCGAAGGTGCGCGAAGAGCTCTTCAACGCGCTCGTGAAGACGCGGTACGGTGCCTTCGCGGAAGAGAGCCGCCAGTTTGTCGGGCTCGATGAGGGGCTCGCGATCCTCGCGCGGCATGCGAAAGGACTCGGGTACGAGGGCGTCGTGCTGCTCCTCGACGAGCTCATTCTGTGGCTCGCGTCGCGCGCGTCCCATTTGAGCTGGTTCCACAATGAGGTGCAGAAACTCGTGAAGCTCGTCGAAGCGCAAGAGGCCCACCGGGACGTGCCCCTCATCAGCTTCATCGCGCGGCAGAGAGACCTGGCAGAGATGGTCGGCCGGGATCACGAAGGGCTGCAGAACGCCCTCGTCCGCGACTCGCTCCAGTGGTCCGAGGGGCGCTTCGACACCATTCGCCTCGACGACCGCAACCTGCCCGCCATCGCCGAAAAGCGAATCCTTCGCGCGAAGGGCGGGGACCGGAAGCCGCTCGACGACGCGTTCCGAGCCATGCGCGCCAAGCTCGGAGACGCCGCGTGGCAGCTGCTTCTCGGGGAGCTGGACGAGAAAGAGTTCCGACGCCTCTACCCGTTCAGCCCCGTCTTGATGGACGCGCTGGTGGCGCTGTCGAACTCACTGCAACGCGAGCGCACGGCAATCCGATTGCTGACGGAGCTCCTCGTCGAGCACGTCGAGGATCTGCAGGTGGGTGACGTCGTCGGCGTCGGGGATCTCTTTGACGTCATCGCCGGAGGGGACGACTCGACCGACGGCATCATGCGGGCGCGTTTCGACTCGGCGAAGCAGCTGTACGCGTACCAGTTCCTGCCAGTCATCCAGCAGGCGAACGGCACCAACACGCCCGACAAGTGCCAGCGCCTGCGCCCCAGCCACCCAGCGCGCCTGGGCTGCTCGAATTGTCCCGAGCGCGCATGCCGCGCCGAGAACCGGCTCGTGAAGACCATGCTCACCCAACCGCGTTGCATGCACCCATCCTCGCGGCGCGCGCGACCGATGTTACCTTTCCCCTCATGGATCCGGCTCCCGCGTTCCGCATCGGCACCTCAAACCGTGCGCACATCGTCGTGGGCGCAAGCCGACGCCAGCATCCGGAGGCACGCGACTATTGGGACGGGAACTGGCTGTTGGGCACAGTCAGTATTGCCACCGGGGCCTTCCGCGGCAGCTTCGAAGCCCAATTCAGAGCAGACGAATTCGTGCGCTTCCGAGACCAACTCCGAGCCCTTTACGAGAAGCTAGTCGGGCGGGCCGTATTCGACCCGATGGAGCCGTGGCTGCGAATCGAAGTCGAGGGTGATGGTAGGGGGCACTTCCGCGTGCGCTGCCGCGCAGACGATCAACCCGGGGTTGGCAACACGCTCACCTTCAGCCTCGAGTTCGATCAGACCGAGCTGCCGGGCGTCCTCGTGGATCTGGACGTCATCTGCGAGGCGTTTCCCGTCATTGCGGCGCCAGGGGCACCGGCACGCGCCTGACAAGACGGCTCGCCTGTCTCGACGCAAATGTTTGGCGACTTCTGCTGGGCCAGAAGGTGCCGTGCCTCTCTACCGACTCACGGCCAGCGATTGCCCCTCAGCTTCCCTTGGCCCTTGAGCCTGAGTGGCTGTTTCGTGAACGGGTTGATCCCGGTCCTCGTCCGACCTGGCTCGAACATCTCCTCGCCGAGGTCGACGCCTGCTAGCCATGCGCCGAGCCAGGAACTCAGCTTGTGCCCTGTGCTTACGAACGCCTCACCGTTCGACGCCGTGACGATCGGGCCATGGTCGTATCGACAGTCGAGACATGACCAGGTGGCGCATCCCCAGTCGCAGATTGGAAGCAACTTCTCTGGCCACTGGTATTGGTCGAACCCCGGTTGGCCCGGCTGCGGGGCGCACGTCGAGTCGATGAAGCTCCGGTAACGCGCAGTGAGCGTGCCGTCACCGTCGCCCACGGGCAAGAGACCGTAGCCGGGCCCGATCCCTCCGTTGACCGCGGCGTACACGCGCCGGAGCAGCGTCGGCAGGCTGAAGCCGAGCCTAGACTCCGTTCTTGCGAGCTCGTCTAGCGTCGCTCCCGGGTCGGCCTTGGCCAGGCTACTCACCCGCGCCTGCAGGGCGCGCAGGAGCTCGTCTTCGCTCGTCCGGTGGGGGCCCATCGATCAGGGAACCACGTTACCGCGTCCACGATTTTAGCGGACCCACTCCGTCGAGCGTCGCCGCGATCCGAAGTGATATCGCGGACTTGGTGTTAGTGGGCCGAGCGGGACTCGAACCCGCGACCTACGGATTAAAAGTCCGCAGCTCTACCGACTGAGCTATCGGCCCGACGGAAACACTCCTTACACGAACTTTTCGAACTCTGGCACTTGGCTGCTCCAGCTTTCGCGCGCTTTCTCGATCCACGAGGCCGCGGGTTGGCGCCTTCTACCATGCGGGCGGCCCGGGTAGGATGAATCCGAACGCCTGTCGTCAGTGGCGCGCGTAAAGGTCGCGCACCCTGGGTACCAGGTACTCGTCGAACGCGGCGTCCCAATCGTATTGCGGTCGCCATGTCCAGTCCGAGCGGGCGCGCGAGTCATCGACGCCTTCGGGCCATGACGCGACGATTCTGGCGCGGACGGGGTCCGGCCGATGGTCGATCGCGGCGCCCCGAAATGCGCCGCGCACGCGGTCCGCGATTTCGCCGGCGCTGACGCTGAACGCCCCGATATTGTACACGCACGAGGAAAGGCGGCCGCGCTCCGCGCGCGACAGCTCGAGGAGCGCGCGGACTGCGTCGGGCATCGCCATGAACGGGATGATGGCCTCGGCTTCGACGAAGCTGTGGTAGGGGCGCCCCTCGGCCGCCGCGTGGACCATCTCCGGGCCGTAGTCGCTGGTCCCACCGGCCGGCACCGTGTCGGCGGACATGAGGCCCGGGAAGCGCAGGGCGCGGAAGTCGACGCGTGCGGCCGCCGCGAGGGCGCCCATTTGACCGACGTAGAGCGTGAAGTATCGCCCGAGGTGTTCGCAGTAAAGCTTGTTGCAGCCGTACATCGTGATGGGCACCGTCCATTGCTCCTCGCGAACTTTGCCGACGGCTCGCTTGGTCTCGAGCGACGGCAAGCCGTAAACGGCGATGGAGCTCGGGAAGAGGAAGCGGACCGGTTGGCCCGATCGCGAAGACTGCTTCTGCGCGATACGGAGGACGTTCATGGTGCCCTCCACGTTGACGTGGTGGGCGAGCTCCGGGTGCAGCTCGCCGCGCGTCGAGAGGAGGGCCGCGAGATGGAACACCAGGTCGACTTCGTGCGTCGCGGCGAGCTGGTCCAGTAGGTGGGAGTCCATGATGTTCCCCACGTAGCTCGCGCTGACCAGCGGGCGCTGCTCGCCTGGCAGGGGCGTGAGGTCGAGCGAGACGACGTCGTAGCCGCCGTACTCCGCGAGCGCGCGTAGGAGCGAGCGGCCAATTTCGCCGTTGGCCCCGGTCACGAGAGCGAGTGTATTCCCCATCTAGACGATGCCGTGTGCCTTTCCCACTCGAAGAAAGGATGCCACGGCGTGGTCGATCATCTCCGGGGTGTGTGCCGCCGAGAGCTGCACGCGAATGCGCGCCTCCCCTCTCGGAACGACGGGGTACGAAAAGCCCACGACGTAGATCCCTTCGCGGAGCATCGAGGCCGCGACATCTTGCGCGAGACGGGCGTCGGCCCCGTCTTTGGCGCCGGGGCCGCTCATCAGGATCGGCACGATGGGGTGAAATCCAGGTTTGATGCGGAAGCCCGCCGCCCCCATCGCCGCGCGGAACCGCTTCGCGTTGTCGAGCACCCGCTGCATGGGTTCGGTCGTGGACGAAAGAAGGTCGAGCACGAAGAGACTCGCTCCGACGACCGCAGGAGCGACCGTGTTCGAAAACAGATAGGGACGCGATCGCTGGCGTAGGAGTTCGACCACGTCTTTGCGCCCGCTCGTGAAGCCGCCGGTCGCCCCGCCGAGGGCCTTGCCCAAGGTCGAGGTGATGATGTCGACGCGCCCCATGACGCCGCAATGCTCGATAGAGCCGCGCCCTTTCTCGCCGAGAAAGCCGGTTGCGTGGCTGTCGTCGACCATGACCATGGCCCCGTATCGGTCCGCCAAGTCGCAAATCCCTTGGAGCGGCGCGACATCGCCGTCCATCGAGAAGACTCCGTCGGTCGCGATGAGACGGGTCCGCTTGTTCTGGGTCTTCTCGAGAGCGTCCTCGAGTGACCCGAGGTCGCCGTGCATGTACCGGTGCCGCTCGGCCTTGCAGAGGCGCACCCCATCGATAATCGACGCGTGGTTGAGCGCGTCGGAGATCACGGCGTCTGTTTCATCGAGCAGGGCTTCGAATAGTCCTCCGTTCGCGTCGAAGCACGACGAGTAAAGAATGGTGTCTTCGGTCTCCAGAAACTCGCTGAGCTTCTTTTCGAGCTTCTTGTGCGCGTCTTGGGTCCCACAGATGAATCGGACGCTCGACAACCCGAACCCGTACTGGTCGAGCGCGTCGTGCGCGGCTTTCACCACGCCGGGGTGTGCGCTCAGTCCGAGATAGTTGTTCGCGCAGAAATTGAGGACCGGCCGGTCGCTTTCGCGCAGCCGAATCGACGCGCCCTGTGGCCCGAGGATGGTTCGCTCGCACTTCTCGAGACCGGCTTCGCGGATATCGCGGAGCGTGTCGGCAAACCGGTCGTTTGAGGGTCGAACCATGATTGCATCTTAGTTCACCTCGGCGAACTTGCTTCGCCGTGGGGAGCTTGGAACAGAACCGCGCCCGGGGCGATGGTCGCGTCGTACCAAAAGGCCGAGGCGACGATGACGAGAAGTCCAAGCAGAATAGGCCAGCTAGAGCTCATGGATGGGCCTCCGCGGTCTCTCGACGCGAGTGCAGCTGGGATGCCAACCCCCGATTGCCGCAAAAAAGGCTGCGCTTGACCCGATCGCCCGCGCATTTGCGCCGGGGCATTCGGTCATTTCGGTCGCACGAATTCGACGCTGCTGCCGAGCTGCCCGCCCTTCCGGGCGTCGAGACATGCCCGTGACCCCGGTTCGACGAGGCGGCAGTCGTCCGGGCGCACCTCGTAGATGCTGCAGGGGTATCGTCCGGGCACCGTGACGTCGAGGGCGGCGCAGCGGTCGCCTGTGTTGTCGACGAAGCGCCACCCGGGAGGACGGCTGTCGAGGACGGTCAACCGGCGCAGGATCTCCGCGCCGCCCGGGTGCGAGAGCACGCGCGCGTCGTCCGTTTCCAGAAGGTGCACGGTTTTCGGACCGTGATGGCAGCATCGGCCGCAACGCACGCAATCGGCGCCGTCTGGATCGGGAATGCCCAAGATGGGCTCGAGGGCCATTTCTCTCCTCACCGACCTCCGGCGGGCCACGCAAGAAGGGCGAGGTCCGGGGCGATGCGCGAGAGCTCTTTGCGCACGACGGCCGCGGTCGGCCGATCACGCGGGTTGCGCCGGAGCGTCGAGAAGAGCAGCTCGGGTAGGCTCGGCAGGCCGATCGACCGGGCGAGCGCCCGCAATGGAAGCGGAAATCCGTCGTGCGCGACGTGAAGAGAGATCTGCGCGATCTCCGTCTCCGCATCGAAGAGAACGCGGCCGGTCAGGGTCTCGAACGCGACGCAACCGAAGGCATAGGTGTCGGCTTTGGCAGGGGAAATGCCCGCGGCGCCGGATTGGCCATCCGCGGCTCCCCACACTTCCGGTGCGCCGTAGGGGCCGGTGGCGCACCCGGGGCGAATGTGTCGTCCAGCGAGCCCGAAATCGACGAGAACGGCCTCTTCGCCTCGCCGCAGGACGACGTTGGACGGTTTGAGGTCGAGGTGTCCGACGCCGACGGCGTGCATCGCCTCGAGGCCTCGGAGCACGTCGTCCAGGATGCGCAGCGCGCGGGGCATGTCGAGTCCGCCAGTCTCGATGAGTCTCTCCAGCGTGATCCCTTCGACGAGCTCCATCACGAGGATGGGTTTCGGCTTGCTCCCCGCGTCGAACGTGACGAAGCGCGCGAGGTTCGGATGCTGCGGCAGCGTGATGAGGGCGCCCGCCTCCTCGCGGAACATCTTCAAAAACTCGGTCTCCGAGAGCTGGCTCGCCGCGTTCGCGGAGTACTCCGGGACTTTGAGCGCGAGCTTCTCAGCCTGCGGGTCGGCCTTGTCTTCGTCGCGGGTCACGACGAACACCGAGCCCGCGGCGCCCGCGCTCAGCGGGCGAAGGACGTAAAAGCCTCCGATGGTGCGGCGCGGGGGGAGCCACGCGGGGAGGGCGTCGGACACGTGCACGCTGACGGAGGCCTCGCTCGCCGGCCCTTCGATGGGAAGCTCGGCGACGCGCCATACGACGCCCGCGACCAGCTTCGCGATCGCCTTCGGCACCCCGGCGAGAACGTCGTCGAGCGCCGCGGCGACGACGTGATCGCGCATGGACGGATCGGTCCCGGCGAGCACGCGGGTAACCGACACGGTGAGGGGGCGAACGCTGGACCCGCTACGTGCCTTGGGAGCCCGCTGCGGATCGAAGCGGCCCCGGGCGCCGATCGCGAGCTGTGCGAGGGACGAGAGCGCTCCCTCGAGCTGGGTCACGGCCTCCGGTCTGGAGTCGGCCGCCAGGGTGCGAAGCGACGTTGCAGAGGCGAGCGCTGCCAGCGCAGCGCCCAACCGCACGAGCACCGCGCGGAGCGCCTCGGTGCGCCCGGAGGCATCGGGAGCCAAATCGCGGATGAGCGCCTCGTACGCGGGAAGAGAGCGCTGCGCGTCTATCCCGACGGCCTTCGCGAAGCGCGCATATTGCTCGAGCACGTGAACGAGGTCGGGGTTCATCGATGCCTCGGCGAGCGTCTCCAAATCGGAGTGGTCCACGGCGTGGCGGGCCACCACGAGGAGCACGTCCACGACGTCGCACGCCCCGGCGCGCACGAGCGCGTCGAGCGCCCGCGCGAGCGCCGCAACGATCGTCCGACGGACGGGGGAGGGGGGACCTCGTTCGAAGCGCTCGAGCAGGACTCGGGCGACTCGGAGCCAGCGGTCGCGGAGCCGTGCGGCACGCTGTGGGTCGGCGTCGTCGCCGCTCATGTCGCTGTCGACCAAGTGAAGAAGCGCGCGGAGCCGGCGGAGCGAGAGGGTCGGGTGTTCGGGGCGCCCGACGCCGCCTTCTGCGGCAACCAACGGCGCGCATTCGCGAGCCAGGATCCAGTCGGCGAGTCGGTCGCGAAGCGGATCGAGAGCGTGGCGCTCCGCTCCGGCCTGACCAAGCGAGAGCAAATGCTCGAGTACGTCGCGCTCGAGAAGGCTCACGTCGAGATCGCGCAGGACCGCGAGCGAGGCGCGCCGCGCCATCGATCCGGTACGTCCGGGGGCGCTGTCTTCCTCCGGTGCGACGGCCTCGAGCGCATCGAGCGCGCCGTGCGCCGAGGCCAGGGCGTCTCGGACCCGTACGTGCGCCTCTTTGGCCCCGAACATCGCGAACGCGAGAAGGGCTCGGGCGATTTGGTCCCGGAGCGGCGCGTTGTCGCGCGCCGTCCCGTCGAGATCGCGTGTGACGTCGAGCGCGAGCCCTTCGGCACCGTCGTCGCCGCCACCCTTGGTTCGTCGAGCGAGAATTTCGAGCCCTCTTCGGGAGGCCCGCTCGGAGAGGGGCGACTCGCCGAGCTCTGTCCGCAGTTCGACCAGGGCTTCCGCGACGTCGGGCGACGCACGGTCGAGCACCCGATCGAGGAGCTCCTCCGCGGCATCGCGCTCCAGTTCGGCCGCTCGGGGCAGGCCCCATACGAACGCTGACGCAGCTCCCGGGTCGCGGTCGAGCAGCGCGAGCGCTTTCTGAGCAGTCGGCATGGCGGTCTCGGGCGCGACCCCGACGTTCGCTGCGATGGAGGAGGCCGCGCGACGCCACTCGGTCGGCGACAGAGACGGGTCGAAGCCCTGTTCCATGGCCCGCGCGAATTCCGGCACCCATGGCGCCAGCAGTCCGCGCGCCACCGCAACGTGACGCCAGACGAGCGACTCGCGATCGGCCAAGAGTCGCTCCCATGCGGCCGATACGGCGTCGGACTTGAAGACGCGCAAGTAGTGGTCGTCTCCGTAAGCGGCGCACCGCGCCGCCTCGCGCGCCGCTCGTTCGAGGAGCCTTGCCGCAAGGCGCCGTGACGGGAGGGATCCGGTCGACGCCACTGCGATCCATTCGCGAGACAAGTCCCGGCGCGATACGATGGCGAGCGCGAGTGGTCCGTCGGCGACGCCGAGCCCGATGGGGAGTTCAGTGACGAGGGCGACTCGCGCGCGAATTCCCGGGCTGGCCAGCCCCTTACCCTGTCCCAGCGCCATCCGGCGTGCGACCGCGACGAAGGTGGCTGCGTCGGCGGCCAGCACGCGCGCCAAGACGCGCCGCCCGAGTTCGCGCTGCTCCGGCCCGAGCGGGAGGGCCGATGCAAGCTCATACAGGGCAGAACCTGCCGCCGGGGGCGCGAGCCAGTCGAGATCGTCGACCAACCCCGACTGGAGCGCCGCCCGGACGCCGTCGACCAGGGCCTCCGGATGGACTCCTTCCAGGGGCCCCGGTCCGTCGTCAACCGTCGCGCGTGCCAGCGCGGCCATGCACTGCCGCCACGACGCCCGGCGCTCCGAGGCGCTCAGCTCGTGAAGCTCGAGCAGTCCGTTGACGTAGAAGGTGGGATCGCGCACAGGGGCAGGCGGCGGGTAGCGAAAGGCTTATTTCAGCATAAGGCGAGCGCGAACGTGCACCCTATTCCTGCGCTTGGGTCATCCGGTCTCATATAAGTGCATCTGGCCATTTCCCTGTTTGCGCGCTTCGCGCAGGGCGTCCCCCGCGCGCCGAAAAACGGCCTCTGCGCTTTGCCGCGAGGGTGGCACCCACAGCGCCCCCCCCACCGACACCGTCACCGTTCGCTGCGACGGCATCGGCAAGAGCGGTTCGGGCAGTCGCAGGGCGCCCTCGTCCTCTGCGCCCCACGTTCCCGCCGCGGCTGTGACGACGAACGCAAACGCCTCCCCGGAAACGGCCTTCCTCATCCGCTCGCTGACGGCACGGGCGGCGACGGAATCGGCTCCCGGGAGCAGCACTCCGAACTCGTCGCCTTCAAGGCGGGCAAGGACGTCGTATTCGCGCACGCACGCCTCCAAACGCCTGGCGACCTTCTCGAGCAGCTGATCGCCGGAAGGCGCCCCGAACTCGCCGTTGATTGCTTTCATGGCGTCGACATCGACGCGCAGGAGCGCGTAGCTGTCCCAGGCTCTGGTGCTGCGACTGTGCTCGCGCCCGAGCTCCTCGTAAAGGCGGCGCTGGTTCAAGAGGCCCGTGAGGCTGTCGAACGGCATCAGCGCGCGCAGTCGGGCGCGGAGCTGTCGTGTGGAGCCCTCTGCGGCGCGTTCCAGAGTGACGTCGCGTAGAAAGATGATACGCCCAAGGCTTCCTTCCCCGCCTCCCTCGGTGGGGGGCGCACCGTCGAAGGTCCGAGCCATCGTGATGGATCGGCACATCACGGTGCGCGCGAGCGGCCGGCATACGTCGATCTCCACCGCCAAGGCCTGAGCCACGACTGGAGGAGCGGCCGCGCGGAGGAATGCGTCCGGTTCGTCGCACGCGTCGGCGAAGAGCTGGAGCACCTCGGCGCCCGACTTGCCGGCGCACGCGGCAGGCTCGATTCCGAAGATTTCGCCGGCGCGGCGGCCGATCATGCGGCACTGGCCGTTGCCGTCGATGACGATGTACCCCTCGTCGGATGCGTCCAGCATCGTCAGAAGCGTGCCGTGTAAGAAACTCAGGTCCGAGTCGTCCCTAGACAAGCTTGAAGCTCTCCTTGTCGATGGCTTTCTCCAGCGCCGTCTCGTGCGTGATTTCTCTCGCGCGGACGAGGCGCTCGAGCGCCATATCCATCGTCTGCATTCCTTGCGCCTGGCCCGCCTGCATCAAGTTGGGAATTTGGAACGTCTTGTTCTCGCGAATCATCGAGGAAAGAGCCGCCGATCCGACGAGTATTTCGTGGACCGCCAAACGCCGCTTGCCGTCGGCGGCGCGCACGAGCTGCTGCGCCACGATCCCCGCGAGGCCTTCCGCCAGCATTCCGCGCACCTGCGGCTGCTCGTCGGCCGAGAAGGCGTTGACGATGCGGTCGATCGTGGCGGCGGCGCCGTTTGTATGGACGGTCGCGAAGACGAGGATTCCGAAGCTCGCGAGCTGCAGTGCGAGTTTCATCGTCTCATTGGTCCGGAGCTCGCCGATGAGGATGACGTTCGGGTCCTCGCGCCCGGCGCTCCGGATCGCGTCGGCGTAGGTCAGGGCGTGGGCACCGATCTCGCGATGGGTAATCTGCGCTCTTTGCGGTACGTGGACGAACTCGACGGGATCTTCGATCGTGAGCACGTGGCACGCGCGGGTCTTGTTGATGTGGTCGATCATCGCCGCGAGCGTGGTCGACTTACCGGAGCCGGTCGGACCGGTGACGAGGACCAGCCCGGATCGCCGGTCCGCGAGCTTGCGGATCGCCGGCGGGCAGCCGAGCTCCTCGAGGGTCATGATTCGGGTCGGGATGGTACGAAAAACGGCGGCGAGCCCCGTTGCCTTGTAGAAGTAGTTGGCTCGGAAGCGCGACTTTTGACCGTAGTCGTACGCAAAATCGAGGTCGTAGGTCTCGACGATCGTCTTTTTCTGCTCGGGGCTGGCGATTTCGAAGAGAAGCGAGTCCATCTCCGCCGATTCGATCGGCGCCCCCCGCATCGGCACGAGGTCGCCGCGCTGCCGCATCATCGGCGGGTGGCCGATGGCCAGGTGAAGGTCGCTGGCGCCTGCGGCGATGAGCGCGTCGAAGAGCGCGTCGATCCGGGGCATTTCACGCACCTCTCTTTCCGTAGGTCTGCGTGGGGGCCGGGGCGGGGGGGCGCTTGCCCGAGAGCACGGCGTCGAGCTCGTCAGGGTTCTCGGCGACAGCCAGCGCCGCGGCGCGCGTCACGCGGCCCGACCGTACGACCTCGGCCAGCGAGTCGTCGAGCCGCACGATGCCGAATGCCTTGCCGCGCTGTTGAAGGCTTGGAATCTGGTAGGTCTTGTTGTCCCGGATGAGGCTCCAGAGCGCGACCGACCCGGGCAAGAGCTCGACCGCTGCGACCATCCCGGTGCCGTTCGCCGCCGGGAGTAGTCGCTGGCTCACGATGAGGTGCAAGCCGCCGGCGAGCGCCATGCGGACCTGAGGCTGATCGGCCGGTGGAAAAAGGTCGACGAGGCGGTCGATTGTCTTTGCCGCGCTCGGGGTGTTCATCGTTCCGAGCACGAGGTGTCCGGTCTCGCTCGCCGCCAGCGCCATGCGCACCGTCTCGGTGTCGCGAAGTTCGCCGACGACGATGACGTCGGGATCTTCGCGCAGCGAGGCCTTTAGGGCGCTCTGGAACGATCGGGTGTGGGTGCCGACCTCTCGCTGGCTAACCATCGCTCTCTTGCGCGGGTGCACGTATTCGACCGGATCCTCCACTGTAATTACGTGATGTGTCGTGCCTGCGTTGATGATGTCGACGATCGCGGCCATGGTCGAAGTCTTGCCGTGGCCCGTCGGGCCCGTGACGAGGACGAGGCCCTGATGATGGTGGGTGGCGCGCTCGATGTCGGCCGGTAGTCCCAGCGAGGCGAGCGTCGGCACGGCGGCCGCGATACACCGGAAACAGGCTTTGAGCCCGGTGCGCTGGCGGACGACGTTCACGCGGAAGCGCCCCGAAGGACGCTCGATTGCGAAGTCGCACGATCCCTGGGCAGCGAGCGGTGCACGAGCCCGCTCGGGTACGAGGACCGCGACCATCTCCTCGACCGCGGACTCACCGATCTGAGGGCCGCGCGCAAGCAGCTCCCCCCCAATCCGCAAAAGCATCGGGCGCCCGGCGACGACGTGGAGGTCGCTCGCTCCCGCCTGGCGCGCCGCCACGAGCAGCTCGTCGAGCGCCGATCCTTGCCCGGGCGTCATCGGTCGGGTTCGCGCCGGCGCCTCGCCGTCCCCGCCAAGCAGCAGCGACGTGTTTTCGACGGGGGTATCCACAGGCCCCGACCGGGAGGTCGGGGCAGCCCGGTCCACCGAGGGTCGCAAGGGGTCGCCACGTGCAATCGAGGGAAGCGACGGCCGCCGGACGAGTGCGAAACGCGCTTGCACGCGGCCCGAGCGCATCAGCGCGGTGATCCCGATGAGTCCCACTCCCTCGACGCGCGTCGTCCATTGGGCAGGTCCCGCGAGCAGATCGTCCACATACCCCCCGCCGCCGGCGGCTACGAGCATCTCGACGATTTCCGCCGTCGACCGGGGCGTGTCGTCGACAGGTTCGTAGTTTCCGCCCACTTTGACGCATGGAAGCCGGTCGCTCGCAATCGCGAACTCGGCGACATCGGCGCGGGAGAGCTCGCGCAGCATCTGATGGAGCGTCTTCATGTTCGCGAAGCGGTAGGAGGGACGGGGCGCTTCGCTTGAGGGTACAGGGAGCTCGGGCCCGTGCGCCACATGCTATCGATAAGGTGTGCATCCGACCGCCCCGAGCCGCCCCCTTCGCGCCTACGGCGACCGAGACGACGACGGCTTGGTGCAATTGTCGTTCGTGCTCGAGCTGCCCCCTAGCGCCCGCGCGCGGGAAGCCGCCAAGCGCTTCGTCGAGCTCCACGGCTTGGTCGACCCCGTCGTGGCGACGATGGAGCCATGCGCGGAGGGGTTCTCCTTCTTCGTGGTTTACGGTCGTTCATCGATCTCCGTGGACAGTTCGACGCTCGACGTGCCCGAGGTGCGCGCCGAGGCGCTTTCGCGCGAAGAGATCGAGCACAAGATCAAGGTGCGACTCGGGAGGAAGATCGTCGTCGTTGGCGCGTGCACGGGAAGCGACGCTCATACGGTCGGCATCGACGCCATCCTCAACTACAAGGGCTACGCTGGAGACAAGGGGCTGGAGAGCTACAAGGGGTTCGAGGTGTACAACCTGGGCGCCCAGGTCGAAAACGAGCAACTCGCCGCTCGCGCTCGTGGGCTGAGCGCCGACGCCATCCTCGTCAGCCAGGTCATCACCCAACGCAATTGCCACAAAGAAAACGGCCGCGCCCTCGTCGAGCTGCTCGAACGCCAAGGCTGGCGCGAAGACGTTCTCCTCCTCTTCGGGGGACCGCGCGTGGATCAGAAGCTTGCGCTCGAACTCGGGTTCGACGCCGGATTCGGGGCCGGAACGAAGCCGGGCGATGTCGCCTCCTACCTCGTTTCGCGCATGTGCGGCTCGAGCGCGGACCGCCGTTCTACGCAATGATTCGTCAGCCTACGCCGCGCGTCCGCGTGCGACCGGAAGGCGTTTGGCCGTGCCGGCGCGCTCCTCGATCATCGCTTCGATTGTATCGTGGCAACCGCCGCAGTCCTCCCCCGCGCAGCACGCGGCCGTCACGGCCTGCACCGTGTTGGCCCCGGCGTCGATGGCGGCGTTCACTTCCTCTTCCGTGACCCAGCGGCACTCGCAGACGTACATCCAGCAACCTCGCCAGGCTTCAGGATAATGAATGCCGTTTTCAAAGTCCAGCGCGAGAGCGGGTACAACCGATGAGGACCACCCCTCGTCGAAGCCGCCGGCGAAGTTGGGGCCAGAAGTCCGGTAGGACTTCTTTGGCAGGCGCTTCTACGGGTCGATGAAGGACTTCAAATGCTGCGAGCGCCCACCGCGCCGCAAACGGTCGAGCGCCTTGGCTTCGATTTGGCGAGCGCGCTCCCGCGTCACCGCGAAGTGGTCGCCAACCTGTTCGAGCGTGTGCTCGCCCTTTTCGCCCACGCCGAAGCGCATACGGAGCACTTTTGCCTCTCGAGGGGTCAGCGTTTCGAGCAGCCGCTGCGTCTGGTCGGCCAGCCTGGCGTGTGCAGCTCCCTCGAGCGGGGAGGGGGTTCGCTTGTCTTCGAGAATGTCGCCAAGCGTCGCGCCGTCGTCGGCGCCGATCGGGGCCTCGAGGCTCACGGGCTGCCGCATGCAACGCAGCGCCGTCTGAACTTGAGCCGCCGGGATCTCGAGGGACCGGGCAATCTCGTCGACCGTGGGCGCCCTCCCATACTCCTGGACCAGGCCGTAGCTCGCGCGCCTCACTTTGCTCACGAGCTCGAACATGTGGACCGGCATCCGAATCGTTTGCGACTGATCGGCGATGGCGCGCGAAATCGACTGGCGGATCCACCAGGTCGCATACGTGCTGAACTTGTAGCCGCGCTGGTACTCGAATTTTTCGACCGCGCGCATGAGCCCGATGTTCCCCTCTTGAATGAGGTCGAGCATTTCGAGCCCGCGGTTCGCATACCGCTTGGCGATGGACACGACGAGCCGCAGGTTGGCTTGTACGAGCTCGGTGCGCGCCGAGTTCGCCAATCGAATCGCCTCGACGACCGCGGCGTTGGCCGCGCGCACCCGGGCGGCTTCGGGCGGCGGAAGAGCCTTGTACGTCGCCCCGCGCTCCATGCTCTTAAGCGCCCGGACCAGGGCCTCCACCATGCGCTGATTGAGGCGCATTGCGGTCAGCGCCTCGGCAATCTCGTCGACCCCCTTGCGCGGCGCCGTCGGTGACTTCCCCTTCGCCCTCTTGGCCGGACGCTTCTCCTCGACGCTCTCGCGCCTGGCAGCGATCTCTTCCACCGTCTCGATCAGCCGCAAAAGGCGGCTGCGCTCGGCCTCTTCCCAGTGACCGTCGCGATCTTCGTCGCCCCCGCCGCGGACCAGCTCGCGCGCACGCACCGCGCCGCTGCGGAGCTTTTCTCCGAGCAGCCGAATCTCGCGGATTCCCCCGTCGCATCCAGCCACCGCGCGGATGACCGCGTGCTCGCCGAGTTCGATGCGCTTGGCGATCCTGATTTCCCCCTCCCGCGTGAGAAGCGAGAGGTGCCCAATCTGGCCCAAATAGGCGCGCACCGTATCGTGCAGCGCTGCCGCCTCCGTGGGCATTAATTAGCTCCGATGCCTGCCGAGCGGCCCAACGTGGCCCCGCCTCGAATTACCCAAGTGGTAGCGCGTACACATTGAATGCCCGTCCTACTGAGGGAACCTTCGACGGCGTTCCCATTGGGGCGAGCAGCGCGCGCGCGAGGGGAACCATCCGACGTTAGAAGCTTGCACAAGGGGGCCGAGCCTAGCACGCGCGCAGAAAGCCAGCCCATCTTCGTCGCTCGGAGGTCCGGAGGTTCCCCGGCGCCGCGTGCTATAGGGAGCGACAATGAAAGATCAACGGCTCAAAGTGTTTCGCGGCGCCGTCGAGGGCGTCATCGAATCGCTCGACGCGCTCGTTCGCGTGTCTCGATGGAAAGAGGTAGAAGCGCCCCCCGAGCCGCTGCGCACCGCCGTTTCCAAGCTCGTCGACCGCCTGGGGGCGGCGGATCGCCTGTCGTCGGGGGCGTTCCTCGGCTCGCCGGCCGACGTGAACAAAGTGAGCGCAATGTGCACGGCGATGAAGCGTTTGGACGCGGCATACGTGACGTATCGCAAGCGCGTCCAATCGGCTCCCGAGCAGACCTCCGACGCGGCTTCGGCGCTCGAGGCCGAGATTGCAGAGACGACCGCGACCTCGGCGTACTGGCGGTAGCGCGTATTTTCACGGCCCTCCGAAGGACGCAACCGAACGCTCCGCTGAGGCGTAGCTCGACACGGTGGCCCCGAAACGACGATCGCTGTTCGTTCTAGCCGCCTCGTGCGCAGTCGTGGTCGGAGGGGCAACCCTCCTCGGCTCGGCGGCGAAGAGCAGCACGGTTCGTCTACCGAGCAGCGACGCCGAAGTGCTCGAGCGCGTCCCGAGCGGGGCGGCTGACCCGCGCGAGCGAGAGCGCATGCAGCTCCAGCGACTGCTCGCCGCGCGGCCGGCCGACCGGCGTACCGCCCTTGCCTTGGCGCGCCTCGACATCGAGCTCGCTCGGACGCGCTCTGATCCCCGCTACCTCGGCTACGCGCAGGCCGCGCTCGGCCCGTGGTGGAAGCTCGACTCGCCGCCTCCGGACGTGCTCGTCTTGCGGGCGACGATCCGCCAATCGTCCCACGACTTCGACGGCGCGCTCGACGACTTGGACCACGTCCTTGCTTCGAATCCCGGCGACGCGCAAGCGTGGCTCACCCGTTCGGTCGTCTTCGCCGTGCAGGGCCGATACGAGCAGGGCAAGGCGAGTTGCGCGCCCCTTGCGCGGCTGACGACACAGCTCGTTTTCGCCGTCTGCGAGACGTCGATCGACGCGCTCAGCGGAGCGGCCGGCCCCGCCTACGACCGGCTGGCTGCCGCGCTCGGGCCGGACTCCAGCCGGCTCTCGCCGCGCGGCGAACAGGACGCAGACCGAGCCGACGAAAGGGAGTGGGCAACCTCGACTCTCGGCGAGATCGCGCTCCGCCTCGGGCGCGAAGCGGACGCCGAGCGAGCATTTCGAGCCGCCCTCTCCATCGAGCCCGGCGACGCGTACGTCCTCGGCGCCTTGGCCGATTTGCTGCTCGACCAGGGGCGCGCTCGAGAGGCCGCCGATCTCGTGGGCGACCGAACGGACAACGACGCGCTGCTCCTCCGCCTCGTCCTCGCGGAAGTCGCATCGCGCGCGAAGAAGACCGATGCGCATGCGGCGCTCCTCGCCTCGCGCTTCGACGCGAGCCACCTTCGTGGCGACACCGTCCACCGCCGCGAAGAAGCGCGCTTCCTCCTGGCGGTGCGAGGCGACGCGCCGGCCGCGCTTGCGCTCGCGCGCGCCAATTGGAACGTTCAGCGGGAGCCTTGGGACGTGCGGATCATGCTCGAGTCCGCCCTGGCGGCGAACTCGCCCGCTGCCGCCGACGAGGCGCTCGCGTTCGTTCGGGAGCATGGCCTAGAGGACCCGCGAATCGAGGCGCTGGTCGCGAAGTTTGCCCCGGTAAGGCCGTGAGTAGCGCGAAGCTTCGTCCGGTCGTCGCCCTGGCGGCGTTCGCTCTGGGCGTTTTCCTCACCGCCACGGCATCCGCCCACAAGCCGAGCGACAGCTACTTGACTCTGGCCGTTCGGGGTCCGCACATCGAGGGGCGCTGGGACGTTGCGCTGCGCGACCTCGACAACGTCATGGGTCTCGACCGGGACGGCAAAGGGGACATCACCTGGGGCGAGGTTCGCACCCGCGCCCCCGAGATTGCGTCGTTTGCCTTGGATCGCCTCACCCTGGCCGCGGACGATGCTCCGTGCCCGGTTCGCTTCGGCGACCTCCGCATCGCCGATCATTCCGACGGTTCGTACGCCGTAATTCGCTTCGAGGCGCTGTGTTCCGCGACGCCGCGCATGCTGGACGTCGACTACCAGCTCTTCTTCGACGTCGACCCCCAGCACCGCGGCGTCACGCGAATCGACGACGACGCCGCCACGCGCGCCGCCATTTTCACGGACGCCGAGCGGCATCAGCGCTTCCCACTCGCCCACGCCGAGCGATCGCGGCAGCTCGGGGCCGCCATCAGACTGGGAATTGCGCATATTTTTTCGGGGATCGATCACCTGCTTTTTTTGATCGCCCTGCTGCTTCCCTCGGTGCTCTCGCGAAACGGCGCGCGAGGCACGTGGGAGCCGGTTCTGCACTTGCGGGCAGCGCTGCTCGACGTCCTGCGGATCGTCACCGCGTTCACCTTGGCCCATTCGATCACCCTCTCGCTTGCGACTTTTGGCGTCGTGCGACCGCCCAGCCGCTTCATCGAGGCGGGGATCGCCGCCTCGGTCGTGCTGGCCGCAATGAACAACGTCTTTCCCATCCTCGAAGAGAGTCGGTGGGGGGCGGCGTTCCTACTGGGCCTTCTTCACGGCTTCGGCTTCAGCGCCACCCTCCTCGATCTCGACTTGCCCCGGCAGAATCTCGTCGTCACTCTTTTTGGATTCAACGTAGGCGTCGAGCTCGGTCAACTCTGCGTCGTCCTTGCGTTCGTTCCTCTCGCGTACGCCGTACGAAGCACCGACGCGTATCGGCGCGTGGCCATGCAGGGTGGATCGCTGGCGATCGCCGCGGTGGCGGGCGTTTGGTTCGTGGAGCGGGCGTTCGCGTGGAGGATGTTCTGAGACGCCCCGTGCCCTCGCGTCACATCGCGAGGAATGAGTCGACGAGTTTCTTCTTGAGCGCCGTGGTGGGCGGGTCGGCTTTCAGCTGGATGATGGCGAGGGTGTCGGCCTTGTGGACCCACACGTCGCGATTCGCGACGCGCACCAGCAGTTGCTTGGAGAGGGCGCCGCCGGACGTGGCTGCACCGGCGTCGCCGTACTCGCATACGTCGAGCGCCAGGGACCGATCGGTCGTGTAGCCGCCAAGGCAATAGCTCGCGCCGTACGTCGCGGCGAGCGACTGCTGTTTGTCGGCGATCGGGGCGCCCAGGCGATCGAACGCGGCGAGAACCTCTTCGGCAGCCGGCTTGACCGCGGGCCGGTCTCCTCGTTCCTTCGCGAGGCGGCCCATCAACGTTTCGCCCGGCGCGAGCACTCCGCCCGCGCCCGGCGCTTGCCCGGCAGCCGCGCCCGTCTCCTTCGGGGCTGGCGCCAGCGCCGATGCGGCCGTCGAAGCGGCCGGCGCCGGCGCGCCGGGTCGGGCGTCGGGTCGATCGCAGCTCGAAGCGAACGCGGCCAGCCCGGTCGCCACGAGAATCGAGCAGAGGTGGTTTCGAATCGTTCGACGATGGCGATCCATACGTGTTGCCCGTACGTATAGGACTGGACGTCGATCCGCAATATCACGATAAGACGCGAAGCATCGGTCGCGGGGGCGCGTTTTCGGGCTTTGAAACATTGCCCCGCTCGCTACCGCGGGGCGCATAGGAGGCGTGAGATCATGATGAGGATGCGAACCATAGTCGCAGCATTGTCGGTGGGCGGGCTCCTTGCCGCATCAGGGCAGGCCATGGCATCGAGCCACCGCGAGGCGCCGTTCGTCACGAAAAATCCGAAGGTCGACGGTACCGATTTCTACCTTTTCAACAGTTACGAGGCGGGCCGCACCGGGTACGTGACGCTCATCGCGAACTACCTGCCGCTGCAGGATGCTTACGGCGGCCCCAACTACTTTCAGCTCGACCCCGACGCACTCTACGAAATCGAAATCGACAATACGGGCGACGGCGTCGAAGACCTCACGTTCCAGTTTCAATTCGCGCAAACGTTGGCCAACGCCGGCAGCGGCCTCTCGCTCGCCATCGGGTACCCCGACGGCGGTTCCCAGCAGACGGTCGCCGTGCCCTTCCTGAACCTCGGCGACATCAGCATGCCGGGCACCCTCAACGTCCAGGAGACGTTCACGGTCAACGTCGTCTCGGGCCCGCGCCGTTCCGGAACCTCCGCGGCGGTGAAAAACGCGGCTACCCAAGCGACGAAGTTCGTCAAACCCGCCGACAACGTCGGTCCGAAGTCGTTTCCGGGCGGGTACGCGGCGTACGCGGCGCAGTACCTCTACACGATCACCATTCCGAACTGCGCCACCCCCGGGAAACTGTTCGTCGGGCAGCGCGCCGAGCCGTTCGCCGTGAACCTCGGGCCCATCTTCGATCTCATCGACGCGCCGAAGGCGGTCGTGACCGGCGGATCCGGACCCGCGGTCGTTCCGAACCCCCTCGCATCGAAGAACATCACTTCTCTCGCGCTCGAGGTGCCGGCTTCGTGCCTCACCTCGTCGGCCTCACAGCCGGTCATCGGGGCTTGGACCACGGCCAGCGTTCGTCAGGCGCGCGTCATCAATCCGAAAGCAACGTACACCGTTCCCTCCGTCGAGGGCGGCGCCTGGACCGAGGTCTCCCGCCTCGGCGCGCCGCTCGTGAACGAAGTGGTCATCGGGCTCCCGGACAAGGACCGGTGGAACTCGAGCGAGCCGAGCGGCGACGCGCAGTTCGCGAAGTACGTAACGAACCCGACCCTGCCCGCCGTCGTCGACATCCTTTTCGGCCCGGGCCTGGCGCCCCAGCTCTTTCCGCGCACCGACCTCGTCGAGGCGTTCTTGACCGGTGTGCCCGGCGTGAATGCGTTTCCGACGACCGACGCCGGACCTCAGCCCGCGACATGCGAGATGCTGCGCCTCAATACGAGCATCGCCGCAAACACCGGAACCCAGAATTATCTCGGGGCTCTGGGTTGCTTCGTCAACGGAGTGCTGACGCCGATGGCCTCGGGCTGCGATACGTCGGGCTTTCCGAACGGCCGCCGTCCCGGCGACGACGTGGTCGACATCGCCCTCCAGGTCGTGATGGGCGCGCTCATCGGCAACCAGTCGATCGCGCCGGCGTACAATGTGCCCTTCACCGATGGCGTGCAGCAAATCTACACGCAGTTCGCCATGGCATTCCCGTATCTCAACACGCCCCACCCGGGCGCAAACGGCGACGGAACATGAAGCGGACCATCCACGCGCTCTCGGCGACCTCCAGCGTCCTCGTCGCCGTGGCACTCGCTGCGGCCGTGGTCACGGCGTGCGGCAACGGCGACGACTCGACCCCGACTCCTACTGACTCCGGCGCTTCCGACGGGGCGAAGACCGAAGGTGGAGATGCCGCCCGCAGCGATGCGAGCGGCGTCGGCGATGCGCCCGGGCCGGAGACGGACGCCGGTACGAGCCCCGATGCGGGGGACGCCACGCGTGCAACCGACGCGTCCGATGCGGGAGACGCGGGAGACGCGGGAGACGCATCGGACGCGCATGATGCAGCGGATGCCGTGGCGTGCAACTTCGCGACGTTCGTGAAGGGCCTCATCGCCAACGACACGACGATGACCGCGTTGCCCTCGGCCGACCTCGGCCAGACCTGCGTCGACGATCACAACCAAGCGGACTTCCAGTCGCTCTTTCCGTGACCCGCGGGGCCGTTCGCTGGGACCCTCTCCAAAGGGGGTCCCAGCCGCGCTCCCAAGAGGGCAAGAGAGACGTCCGGCCGGAGTCAAGGCCGTGGAAGATCTACCGACAGCCACACGTCGACGCCGTCGCGCCCCACGCGATGTGCGGCGTTCGCGCGCACGACGACGCAGTTGCACGGGTCGTGGAGCTCGAAGGCAGCCAAGACGGCGACCAGACGACGCCCGTCGAGGTCGAAGTCGGCGCCCGCCTTCGTGGTGATGCGGGGGCCCAGCGGAATGCCCACCCGAGCCCCCCCAGTCCAACCCGGCGCGACCAGAAAACCGCTCGCGGGCTCGAGCGGCGCGTCCACGATCGCCCGCGCGACCAGCGGGTCCACCCCGTCGCGTTCGGCAACGTGACCGGAGAGGTACCAGCCCGCTGCCTCGCCGATGCGGGCGCGCGCAACCAGGGCGCCGCCCCCGCCGGCCTGCGTTCCAACCAGCACCCGCGCGAGGTCGCCCTTCAGCGCGAACCATTCGCGGCCCGCCACCGCGCGCGCGCGAAGGACCGGCAGCCCGCGCTGCTCGTCGCCCACGGCGCCACCGGAAGCATCGAGCTCCGCCGAGTCACGCGATCCCAATCGTCCGAGTGCGTTGTACCAGCCAGCAGCCAAGACCCAGACGGCACCGCTCGGTGCCGCCGCGCCTCGCCCCGCGGGGACCACGAGGACGCGGCTCGCGTGCGACGCCAGCGCCGCGGCCTCGATGCGAGGCTCGGTGCGATGCACCCATGGATCGTCCTCGTCGGACGATGCGAAGCTCCGTTCGAGTGGAACTCCGCTGGTGGCGCGCGCTTGCGCCGCACCGTCGACGCCCGAACGCGCTCCGTCGTCGGCAACGTCCCCGAGCGCCCGCAAGGCGAGGGAGGCTCCCGCGGCACCCAAGTGCGTCGCGAGCAAGGCTCCCCCTTCGGTGCGCGCGAAGCTCGTCATGCGCGACTGCCCGCCGACGATGGCTCCGCCCTCGATGGTCGCGTCGTACGAACCGATCCGCGCGATGGCGTCCGCGCGCCGGGCGACGACGACGGGGCCGCCCACGCCGGCGCTATAGAGGTCGCCGCCTCGCGGGGCGAGAGAGCGCACCCCGGAGGCGAACGTCCAACCACCGGCGCGCCAGGATGCCTGACCCTCGGCGCGATCGAACGGAAACGCAGCGACGTTCGCGTCGGTGGTTGCGCGAACGGCGCGAGCGCCGCGCAGCGCATCGACCTCCCACGCGATCGAATCGGGCCGGCTATCGGCTTCGGTTGCCGTGGCGCCGTGGAGTCCGAGCGCGACCCCCGCTTTTCCTCGCAAGAGATCCCACCCCACCTGCGTCTCGCTGACCGAGGTGCGCATGGCTGCTTGCACGGCGGCCCCCCCGTCAAGGTACGCGCCTGCACGCAAGTCGACTCCCCGCGTGAGATCGCCCTTGCGCCACGGCACGTGTATCCCCTCCCCGAGAAACAAACCGTCGGCGCCGCGCCAGGCTACCTCGGGAGCGAGGACCCCGACTCGGCCGGGCGACCTCAACCAGATGGACGGCGCCCAAGCGACAGGGACTCCGAAGACTTCGAGGACCGGATCGCGAAGGATGAGGTCGTGCGGCGGCGCGACCGTCGCGGACCGAAAGCGCACGGCGAGCGGCGTGCCCAGGCAAGGACAGAACGCAACGGCCCCCGGTCCGTCGAGCTCGACGCCCAGCGGCACCCGACGCAGTCGCAAGTCACTACTGGTCAGGTGAAACGGCGGCTGATCGACGTGGACGTGACCGGAGGCGTCCAGGGCCTGCGCGCGCGCATCGAAGTGCAGCTGGTCGGCGCCGAAGACGACGGGGATGTCCTCCGAGGGTTCCGCAGCCGTCGCCCCGGAGCTTGCCGTCGTACCGAGGAGTGCCAGAGCGATCCTGGGCGCGCGGCGGCGCGGGGAGCGACCTCTCCGGCTCTCCGGCTCCGCCGTATTTCTCGACCGCATCACTCGAGCGCCGAGACTTGCACCGGCGAGGGCCGGAGCGGTGAAAAATTCGAGCCGGACGAGGAGGACCGGGCGCGCGAAGGCCCACGGCGCTTCGCGCGAAGGGCTCGCTCAGCGGGACACTCTCCCCGTGGAGGCAACGGCGGGGGGCGGCGCCTCCGCGCTCGAGGGTGAAGCCGGCGCGGTCCAGGGCGGCTGGGACGCCGGCAGGTAATCGCCCTTCGGGAAGTCGATGCGGAGCCTCGCCGAACCGTCTTTGGTGGCATCCATGGTGGCCGTCGGTTGCACGTCGGCGCGAAGGTCTACGACCAGCCATACGTCCCGGCCGTGCGGCACGAGACGCGCGCTGTTGACGGGCGTGTTGAAATGGACCGTGACGAGCGGGTTTTCGTTGTTGCGGCGCTCTACGCGCGCGTCCCGGAGGACATAGGTGAGCGTCGATCGCCCTGCCTTCGTGTCGGCCTTCGTGTCGTACGGCGCCGGCTTGCTCAGGTCCACGAAGAGACGGGTCGAGCCGTCCGTGAGCGTTTCGAAGCCCGCCATGAGCGCGTCGGTCGCCGCCGGGTTGCTTCGCTGCGCTCGGGCGTGCGGGCGATCGGCTCGCGAGGTTGCTGGGGCGCCGTAAGAATAGCCCGTGGCCGGTCGGACCGGTTTTTCCTCAGCCGACGCGTTCGGGCGGGGCGCGGAACCATCCGCGGGTGGACTCGCGGTCGAGCCGGCTCCATCGGCCGGAGCCGCTTGCTGGGCTACCGCGAGCGCGGGTACGAGAGCGATCGTCGCAACCATGGCCGTCAGGCGCGCAAGGGACCGCATAGTCCTTGAGTAGAGCACGCCGCGCAGTCGACGCGCACGCCCGGCCGCGCCAGCACAAGGACCTACCTTCGAGCCTACTTCGCCTTTTGTTGTAGCCGCTTGTCGTCAGTATCTTCACCCCTCCGCTCTGGGATCCCCATGACATGACCTCGGCGGTCTGGTAGTCCCGACGGACAGCCATGGACCCGCAGCTCCCGGTCACCGAGATCACCGCCCTTCTCGGACGAGGCACCCATTTCGAGGGCAAGCTCCAATTCGAAGGACGAGTCCGTATCGATGGCGTCTTCAAGGGCGAGATCCGGAGTGACGACACGCTCGTCATCGGCGAGGGCGCCGAAGTGCACGCGGAGATCGACGTCGCGACGGTCATCGTTCGCGGCGGCGTCGTCCACGGCAACATCCGCGCGTCGGCCGCAATCGAGCTCCACGCTCCGGGCAAGATGGTCGGGAACCTGCACGCACCATCGCTCTTCATCGACCGCGGCGTCGAATTTCAGGGAAGCTGCCGCATGGATCCGTTCGATGGAAAGGCTACGGCCAAGCCGCCCGCGACGACGAGCCCAACTGCTTCGCGTGCGTGAACTACTGCCGTTTGCGCTTCTGGCGTGCGCGTGCGGGGCCGTGCTCCGGAGCCCGCTCGGATGCGCCCAATCGGCTCCTGCCGTGACGGTCCCGAGCGGTTCTCGGAGCATGGCGCTTGCGACGTCGGAACCATCGTTCGCCACGCTCGCGTCGCGAGGCGCGTCGGTCGCGCGCGGCATGCGCGAGGTGGCGCGGATCGAGAACACGGGCGGCAGAGCGGAGCTGGTGCGCGCCGGAGAGCGCGACGCATGCGTGCGTGTCGCGTTCGAGGCCAGCGCGCCCGTCGTGGCCAAGCTCTCGGATGGAGAAGGCAACGTGCTTGCCTCGAACGACGTACCCGAATCCGAAGGCGTGCTCGGACAGCGGGGACCAGTGTGCGTACGAAGAGGGGATGTGGTCGTCGCGGCCGCGGGCGGGGTGGAGGCGGCAGTGGCGACTGTACGCTGGCTCGCCTGGCAATCCCCCTAGAAGTCGCGTGATTTTCGCCGATAGCGGCGCGATGCCGGCAGCGAGCGTGCTCGCGTACGGTCGTACGCTCCGCGCGCTCGCCGCCGGCCTCGCTTGCTCTCGGCGAAAATCACGCGACTTCTAGAGAGCCCTGCTGAGCGACGCTTTGTCGGGAGCTCGGTTGGGTCTCGGGAGAGTTTGCGCGAGAATTGCGGGCTTGAGCGCTGCGAATGGGCGAGCGTGCGGTCGTGATCGTGTGCTCTCGGCGGTTTGTGGGGAAGGCGAGGTCGGTCTTCGGAGAGCGAGGCTTGCTGGTTTGCTAGCGAGGCTCGCGGTCGAGGAACGGAACGCAGCCGTGGACCAAGCCCGCAACCGTGGTCGTGCGGCGAGCCCATTCGTCGGGTGGCTAAGCTCGGTCGTCGACGACGGTGGCTCGGTCATTGACGAGGGTGGCTCCGTCATCGACGAGGGTGGCTCGGTCTTCGACGAGGGTGGCTCGGTCTTCGACGAGGGTGGCTCGGTCATCGACGAGGGTGGCGAGGGTGGCTCGGTCATCGACGAGGGTGGCTCGGTCATCGACGAGGGTGGCTCGGTCATCGACGAGAATGGCTCGGTCATCGACGAGAATGGCTCGGTCATCGACGAGGGTGGCTTGGTCGTTGAAGATGACGGCTTGGTTGTTGAAGACGGGCGTTGGGCCGATCGCGTCGGTCGCGCTACCGGCCGACTGCGCTCTTCGGCGGCTTCGACACGTGCGCGCTCTCTGCGTCCAAGAAACGCCACGGTCGATCCGCCCACTCGCCCGCGTAGCCGACGCCGACCCGCGCGGTCACCGCGATCCGCGGCCTTCTGGTCCGCGGACAAATATAAAGGGGCGGCTCGGTCAAATCGTGACCATCGAGCGCGCGCGTGATCCCCATCGCCCGCGCGAAGCGCCCGGGACCGTCGAGGCGTACCCCGTGCTCGAGCTCATCGAAGCCGAACACCGGTTCGCCCGCGCGCACCAACACCGCGTGGCCGCGACCTTCGCCGCCGCACGTCACGTTGAAACAGTCGTGCATTCCGTAAATGAGAAACACGTATGCGTGGCCCTCTTCACCCAAGAGCGCTCTCGTGCGCTTGGTCAGGCCGGCGCGAGCGTGACACGCGAGGTCGCGCGGGCCTCGGTACGCCTCGGTCTCGACGATTCGCGAGACCCGCGGCATCGCGCCCGCCCGTCCCTCGTGCACGAGAAGGCACCCGATGAGGCTACGGGCCCGGATGAGCGCGTCGCGCGCATACCACGTTCGCGGGATGCGCGCAGCGCGAAGATCGTCCACGGACAAGCCGGTGCCGGATTCGAGGACCATGTATGGGCAAACGTCGACGGTCCCCCTGGAAGCAGGCGGCCGCAAGCGCTAAATCTAGTCCCCCACAGACGGGCATCGAGCAAATGCTCGCGAGGGCGCCAGAGAGCAGACATGTTCGATCAGTTCGGCATCAACGCAGGGTACGTCGAAGAACTTCACACACGCTGGCTTCAGAGTCCTCAGTCGGTCGATGAGGACTGGCGGAGCTTCTTCGAGGGCCGCGGGTCGGCCGCAGATTCGCGCATTGCCGCGCTGCCACCGTCGGGCGCGCAGGCATTGACCCTCGATCGCGCGGCCGCGGCCACGGCCGCCGGCGCAGAGGCGCCGTCGAAGAACGGCAACGGCTGGGCAGGGCCGACACCGACCAACGGCAATGGCAACGGCGCTCTCTATCGCGAATCGGTCCGCGAAACCGTCATTGCCGCGACTGAGCTCCAGAGCGGAGTCGCACAGCTCGTCAACGCGTACCGCGTGCGCGGGCACCTCTTCGCACACGTCGATCCGCTAGGCAATCCTCCCAATGCTCACCCGGAGCTCGAACTCGCGAACTTCGGGCTGACGGACGCGGATCTCAACAAGACGTTCTCCACCGCGGGAATGAGCGGCCTTCCGGAACGGGCCACGCTGCGGCAAATCGTGCGGCACTTGAGCGAGACGTACTGTTCGTCGATCGGCGTCGAGTTCACGCAGATCGAGGAGCCCGACCCTCGCCTCTGGTTGCAAGAGCGCATGGAGTCGACGCGCAACCATGCGTCGCTCAACCGCACCGAGCTGCTCCGCATCCTGACGAAGCTGACCGAAGCCGAGATCTTCGAGCAGTTCATCCACAAGAACTACGTAAACGCACGACGCTTCTCGCTCGAGGGGGCCGAGAGCGTCATCCCGATGATCGATCTGCTCGCCGAATCGGCCGCCCAGCACGGCATCGAGGAACTCGTCATCGGAATGGCGCACAGGGGGCGACTCAACGTTCTGGTCAACGTTCTCGGCAAGAACGTCCGCGAAATTTTCGCCGCGTTCGACGACAAGCGCCCCGAGCGGTTCTTCGGCGCGGGGGACGTCAAGTACCACCTGGGGTACTCGAGCGACGTCGTCACCCAGTCCGGCCGGACGTTGCACCTGTCGATGGCCTTCAACCCGAGCCACCTCGAGTTCGTCGATCCGGTCGTCGAGGGCCGCGTCCGCGCGAAGATCGATCGGCGCAAGCGCAAGAGCACGATGCCGCTCCTCATCCACGGCGACGCTTCGTTCATGGGGCAGGGTGTCGTCCCCGAAACGCTCAACTTGTCGCAGCTCGAGGGCTACACGACCGGCGGCACGATCCACCTGGTCGTCAACAACCAGATCGGCTTCACCACGCTCCCGAGAGACTCCCGATCCACCCGCTATTGCACGGACGTCGCGCGAATGCTCCGCGTCCCCGTCTTCCACGTGAACGGCGAAGACCCGGAGGCGGTGATTCAGGTGACCCGTCTCGCGATCGAGTTCCGCCAGCGGTTCAAGCAGGACGTCGTCATCGACATGTACTGTTACCGAAAGTACGGACACAACGAGGGCGACGAGCCGCGATACACCCAGCCGGTGATGTACGCCCTCATCGACAAGAAGCCGACCGTGCGCACGGTCTATGTCGATCGCCTGGTCGCGGCCGGACACATCACGCGCGAAGAAGCGGACACGATCGCGCAAGAGCGCCGCGCGACCCTGGAGGTCGCGCTCGAAGAGGCGCGCAAGGGCGACTTTCATCAAATGCCCGAGGCCATGGGCGGCGTGTGGTCGCACTATCGCGGCGGCCCGGACGCCGGCGTTCCCGAGGTGTCCACCGCGTTTCCGAAAGAGCAGCTGCTCGACGCGCTCGACCGGTTGACCCGGATGCCGCCGGGCTTCCGCCCCAACCCCAAGGCGCTGAAGATCGTCGAGCAACGCCGCGAGCGAGCGGCCGCAGGCAATCCGCTCGATTGGGGGACGGCCGAGCACCTCGCTTTTGCCACGATCCTCCTCGAAGGGCACGGCATTCGGATGAGCGGCCAGGACGCGCGCCGCGGAACGTTCTCGCACAGGCACGCGGTGCTGTTCGATACCGATACGGGCGAGCCCTACACGCCGCTCGCGCACCTGGGCGATGTCCTCCCGGGGGACGCGAATGGAGCGGCGCCCACACAAGTGGGACGATTCGAAGTCTACGACTCGCCCCTCAGTGAGGCGGGGGTGCTGGGATTCGAGTACGGCTATTCGCTCGATCGTCCCGACAAGCTCGTCATCTGGGAGGCGCAATTCGGAGACTTCGCGAACGCGGCGCAGGTCATCATCGATCAGTTCATCGTGTCGGCCGAGGACAAGTGGGGGCGGCTCTCGGGCCTCGTGCTGCTCTTGCCGCACGGCTTCGAGGGACAGGGGCCGGAGCACTCGAGCGCCCGAATCGAGCGCTTTCTTCAGCTCGCGGCGGAAGACAACATCCAAGTCTGCAATCTGACCACCCCCGCGCAGTTCTTCCACGTGATGCGCCGCCAGGTGAAGCGCGCCTGGCGCAAACCGCTCGTCGTGTTCACCCCCAAGTGGCTGCTCCGCTTCGCGGAGGCCGCGAGCCCGCTCGACGACCTCGCGACCGGATCGTTCCACCGGGTTCTCGGCGACGACACCGTCAGCCCGGGCAAAGTGAAGAGGATTCTTCTTTGCAGCGGCAAGGTCTACTACGACCTTGCGTCGGAGCGCCGGAAGCGCAAGCGCGACGACGTGGCCATCGTGCGGCTCGAGCAGCTCTACCCGCTGAGCGATGCGCTGACGACCGCGCTCGCCCCGTATCCCGCCGGAACGCCGGTCGTGTGGGTCCAGGAAGAGCCCCGCAACATGGGCGCGTGGTACTTCCTCAACGCGCGAAAGAACGAAATCTTCGCCGGCCGGCACCCCCTGTCGCTCGTCTCGCGCGAAGAGAGTGCGAGCCCGGCAACGGGCAGTGGCGCCGCGCACGCGCTCGAGCAAGCGATGCTCCTGGCGCAGGCCTTCGAAGACTGACGAACGCCTCGCCCCCGGCGTTCGGGCCATCATGGAGGTGCTCGATCTTCTGAATACTTGGGGATTTGCGTTTCTCGGCGCCGGGGTCGTGCTCGCCGCGGCGCTCGTCAATCGCTTCGCCCCGCACAAGCGCCGCCGTCTCCGTCGCACGCTTCTCCTCTACACCTTCTTCGTCATCACCATCGGTGCGTCGCGCATCATGGAGTACGTGCGGTCGCCGACGATCGAGTCGTGGGCGGAGCACGTTCGGCTGTTCGGAGACCTCTTTTCGGCGTTCACGTTGGTCGACATCGTCGCCCTGGCCGTCTTCGACGTGGCGCTTCCCGCGTTCGGAGTCGCGCTCGTGGCGATTACGGGCGACCTGGTCGTCTTCGGGGCGTATTTGTTCGCTGCGCTCGGCGTGATGAAGGCGTCCGGTGTGACGCCGTCGTCGGTTGTGGCGACGTCGGCCGTGTTCAGCGGCGTGCTCGCGATCAGCTTGCAGACGACGCTTGGCAACGTCATCGGCGGCGTCGCGCTCCAGATGGACGGCAGCGTCCACGTGGGCGATTGGCTCCAGCTCCCCGACGGGCAGCAGGGCAAGATCGTGGCAATTCGCTGGCGCCACACCGTGCTCGAAACCCGCAACTGGGACACGATTGTCGTGCCCAACTCGAACCTGCTCGCACAAAACATCGTGATTCTCGGCAAGCGGGCGGGAAGACCCGTGCAACACAGGATGTGGGTCTATTTCAACGTCGACTTCCGTTATCCCCCGTCCCAGGTGATCGACGTCGTCTCCGGGGCCCTGGACGGCGGGCCCATCGACGGTGTCGCCGAGGACCCGAAGCCGAACGTCATCTGTTACGACTTCGCGAAAGACGGTCGCGACAGCTTCGCTTACTACGCCGTGCGCTACTGGTTGACGGATCTAGCGAGCGACGACCCCACCAACTCCCGCGTCCGCACGCGCGTCTATACGGCGCTCAAGCGCGAGGGGATTCCACTCGCCCGTCCGACCCAAACTCTGTTCGTCCGATCGGAGGAAGGCGATGCGGTCCAATCCGAACGGCGAAAGGAGCGACGCGTCCACGCCATCGAGCGCGTCGATCTTTTCCACGGGCTGACGCCCGAGGAGCGGGATTTCATCGCGGACCACTTGAAAGACGCGACGTTCACGGCGGGCGAAACGGTGACCAAACAGGGAGCGATCGCGCATCACCTCTACATCTTGTGTGACGGAACCGTGGAAATTCGTAGGCACGCTCTGGCCGGGGCGTCCGCCGCTCCTTCCGGGCGCGGGCAAGACCGCGCGCCGACCGCGCTCGCCAAGTCGGTCGCGACCATCGAGGCGCCCAATTTCTTCGGGGAGATGGGGCTGATGACAGGCGAGCCGCGCACGGCCGACGTCGTCGCACTTACGGACGTCGAGTGCTATCGCCTCGACAAGGAAGGGCTCCAGCGAATTCTCGAGGAGCGCCCGGAGGCCGCGGAGCAGTTTTCGAGGACGCTCGCCAAGCGGCGCGTGGAACTCGTGGCGGCGACGGAGGGGCTGGACGCCGAGGCAGGGCGTGCGCGCATCGCCAGCGAAGAGACGCGCATCTTGGAAAAGATTCAGGAGTTTTTCGGGCTCGTTCGGACGAGCCGAGTTTAGTCGCGCCGGATTCGCTGCCCCCTACGTGGGAGGCTTCTTGCCGTCCGCTGGAGGAGCGCCGTCCGCCGGCCGCAGCAAGACCGCGATTACCCAGGCAACGAGTCCGACGACGACGACGGCCGTCACCACATAGAGAACGTGAGGGTCGGGCATGCGCGCTCCGCATCGTAAGCGAACCCGAGCTCCACGGCGTGGAAGATTTTTCGATCGCCTAAATCTTCGGCGGAGGGGCCGCGGGCTCGACACGTTGCGACGCCTGCGCCGCGGCGAATGCCTTGGCTCGTTCGAGGAGTCGAATGTTGTCCGTGGTGTGATCGGCGCCCACGACGGCGACGAAGTTTCCCTCTTCCTCCCGTACGTCGATATCGAGCCAGGTGTTCGGGAGCGAATAGGGATCGTTCGGCAAGGGAGCAGCGCGGCCCAGGACGGAACGAGCATTGTGGCACTGAAGGATCCGGATCATCTTGTCGACGCTGATGCCTTCGGGCGGGCGAAGCAGGATGCGGGTCGCGACGACTTTGCTGACCCCGTTGCCGTCGTTCATGAACTTGCCCCGTACCTCGAGCACGCGCGTCGTCTGGACGACGCGAAGCTCTTCCGGCGTTGTGGCCGCGTCGCACTGGATACGCTCCGCGTGCGAGGCTTTGTCCGTCAGCGACCCTCCGTTGAACCACGAACATCCGGACACGATTCCGGCCGCCAGCGTGGCTGTCGCTCTCTCGCACGAGCGTTTGAACACGATGGCCATCGTAGCGCGACGATGCATTCCAGTGCAGCTGAAGGCGACCGGCCGAGAGAAAAAGCGCCCCGATCGCGTCGCCGCGGGCACGGCGGGTCCTCTCGCAGCGATCTCGCGCTTGCCCCGGCCCTTGAAGCCGTCGCACCTTTTCTGGCAAGACGAAGATCACCTTGTCGGTGCTCGAAATCGGGATCGAGGGCGCGATGCGCGGGGCGGCCGCGCGCGGAGGAGTCTGCCGCGCCATCTGCTGGGCAGCCGGGCTCTACACGCTGGGCTGCGGGGGAAGCGGAGCCGGTTCTGCAACGAATGGCGGATTCGATGCCGGCCGTTCTGCATCGAGCGGCAGCTCGGGCGGGAGCGGTACTTCATCTAGCAGCGGCTCCGATTCCGGTAGTTCGGGATCGAGCAGCGGTTCTGTCGGGAGTGGTTCGGGAGAGGGCGGCGCGAGGGGGTGCATTCCGGCTTCCACGCAGTGTGCGGCTGCGAGCGACGTTCAATCGTGCGGATCGAACGGCCAATTGGGCAGCCCATGGACCTGCGCCACCGGCGCCTGCGCGAACGGCGCGTGTGCGGGGTCGACCACGACGGCGACGAGCTGCGCGGCGAGCGGCCCCGGTCTGACCGACTGCGGACCTGGAGGCAGCGGGACCGAGAGCTGCTGCACGAGCCTGGAGGTGCCCGGCGGGACGTACTACCGGACGTACACGAACGACGGAGACGGAGGGACGGGACTGGCCGCTCCCGCTACCGTGAGTGGATTCCGTCTGGACAAATACGTGGTTACTGTGGGCCGCTTTCGCCAATACATCGATTACCTGGTCGGCGGCGGCTCGCCGCCCGCGAACGGCGCCGGCAAGCACTCCCACTTGAACGAGGGCCAAGGACTGGCAAGCGGCGCCGCTCCGGCCGGCTTCGAAACCGGTTGGAGCGCGACCGATTGGAATGGGGATATCTCGATAGGACCGAGCGCACCGGCCATCTGGAATACGAACTTGGCGACCTGCGCTCCCTACTCGACGTGGACTCCCGCGCCGGGAACACAAGAGAACCTCCCGATCGATTGCGTCGACTGGTATCAGGCGTACGCATTTTGCGTATGGGACGGGGGATTTCTGCCGAGCGAAGCGGAGTGGGAGTTCGCGGCGGCGGGCGGCGGCGATCAGCGCGAATACCCGTGGGGAGCCACGGATCCGGGGACGAACAACGAGTACGCGATTTACGGGTGCCACTACGGATCGGGCGGCACGGACGCGTGCACCGGCGTGAACAACCTCGCGCCAGTGGGAACGGCGGCGATGGGCGACGGGGTCTGGGGACAGCTCGACATGGCCGGCGAGGTTTGGCAGTGGAACCTCGACTGGTACGGGCCCTACGCGGGCCCGTGCGCGGATTGCGCGAACCTCGCCGCGGCCGAATATCGGGTCATCCGGGGGGGAAGCTTCAGCACCGGTCCCTTGGATTTGGGGCCCGCGTTCCGATCGAACAACTCCCACCCCTTCGACCTGACCATCGGCAACGGGTTCCGCTGCGCCCGACCACCATAGAAGCCCGGCGCTTTTCGCCGATACCGGCGCGATCCCGTCGTCGAGCGTGCTCGCGTACGGTCGTACGCTCCGCGCGCTCGCCAACGGGCTCGCTTGGTCTCGGCGAAAATCACCAGGCTTCTATTCTGGCTTAGATTGGTTAGGTTCGAGTAGATTAGTTAGATTAGATTAGAGTAGATTGGTTAGGTTAGACTAGATTAGTTAGATTATATTAGACCGAATGGCGATTGCGGCGTGGGCTAGCCCCTGTGCGTTGAGGGTCACGTCGAGCGTGAGAAACTCGTTTTCTGTCGCTCCGAAGTGCGGGGCTTCTTCGGAGATGGCCGCCCGCCACGCGGAGACGTAACGCGCCTCTAGGGCCTCGACGGACTCTTCGCCGCGTGCCCCCTCGTCCACCCAGACTGCGGCGCGATCGACGAACCGGCGCACCTGGGCGGCGATGGTCGCTGGGTCTTCGTAGGCGTCGAAGTGCGTCGGGCAAACGTACCGGCGCCCGAGCGAGAGGACTTTGTCCAGGCTCTTTCGGGCTTCGCCCGCGTGAAAGCCGGTGGGGCTCGTCGAGGGGATGGCGAATCGCCCCCACCGCTGAAGGTCGGGATACACGAGGCCGAACGTGTCTCCCGTGTAGATCGTATCGGTCGCCGGATCGTCGACGATGAAGTGGTGATACGCGTGACCGGACGTGTGCCATACGGTGAGCTTCGCGTCCCCGAGCTCGAAGCTTTCGCCGTCGCCCAGGGCGCGTACGCGCTTCTCGGGGATCGGATTTATCGTGCCGTAGAGTTCGCGGAATTGCTTCTCGCCGTATACGGCGGTCGCGCTTTGAACGAGCTTGTCGGGGCTGACCAGGTTCTTCGCGGCGCGCGGATGCGCGAGGAGCGTCGCGTTCGGGCAGGCAGCGAGCAGCGCGCTCGCGCCCGCGGCGTGATCCAAGTGCGCGTGCGTGACGACGACCCAGCGCACGTCCTCCGGTTTGCGTCCCTGGAGGGCGAGTGCGGAGAGAAGGCGAGGAACGGCGAGGGCTGTGTGTGCCTCGACGAACGCGCACTCGCCGTTCGCTACGCGAAGGTAGCAGGCAGTGAAGCGGGGCCGGACATCGACGTCGATGGTGAAACGGGCGTGACGCATCCTCCACGTATCTATCGTACCCGCCATGCGGCCGAAGCCCACGGCGGCTACCAGCCGAGCTTGGTCTTGAGCTCGGCGGCGAGCGCTGCCCCCATTCGCGCGTGGGTCACGGCGAGCGGGTGTCCGCCGCAGCCGGTCCCTTCGGCTGCGGTCGGCTGCGGCATCTCCAGGAAGTCGACATTCTTGTCGCCCGCCGCGTTGAGTGCTGCGACGATCCCCTTAACGTAGGTGCGCTCTTGGCTGAGGCTGGGATCGGTGAGGTTCGGCCCTATCGTGCAAACGATGAGCGCGTTCGGATAGTTCTTCCGAACCCGCGCGAGGAACGTGTTGTACGTCGTGACGTACGGCTGGCCCGGATCCCCTTTGCCGAAGTCGTTGTTGCCGAGGTAGATGACGACCGCGTCGGGAATCCAGGACGCGAAGTTCCACGTGTCGGTCGTTTGGTCGGGGAGCGTGCGCCCATAGAGGATGGGCATCGTGTTCGTCATGTCCCCTTGGTTGTTTCGGTACATCCCCTTGCCGGTCCAGGCGATCGTGATGAGATCGGCCCCGACGGTGCGGGCGGCGACGGGCCCGTAGGCCACGTCGTAGTTCTGGGCGGCGAGCTGGTTGGGGCACTGCCCGCCGGTGCTCACGTCCCCGAAGCCGGTCGTGACGGAGTCGCCCACGATTTCGATGCGCCGCGCAGGGGGCTGGCTCGGTGGCAAGAGCGCGCCGCCGGCGGGATCGAGGATCAACCCGAGGAACGCCGTGTCCCCGGTGGCTCCAATTCCCGGCTCGTTGCGTCGGTACACGGTGAGCTCGTGCGGTCCGGCGGCGAGGCCGGTGGCGAGCGGGTAGGCCGTCTTACCGGTCGAGATGACGAGAGGGCTGCTCGTCAGCATTGTCCCGTCGATCGAGACGTCGAAGTACGTCGTCGGCCCTGACAGGTTCACGCCGATCGAGCTTCCCGTGAAGCGCGCGAGGACGGTGCTTCCGGACCAAGCGAATTTCGGCTGGGCGGGGTTCGTGTAGTCGACCCTGGCGACGAATCGAGCGGCCGGGGGACCCGCATCGTACGGTGCGTCGCTACTATTCCCTCCGCCGCTCGGCCGAGCATCGGTCACTGCCTGGACGCTCGCGTCGTCTACCGACGCCGAAGCCTCGGGCTGCACGCTCGCGTCGGTTCCTCCTTGAGGCGGCTGCATGTTGCCACCGCTCCCGGAGGACGGCGACGAGCCACTGCTCCCGCCGCCCGGAGCGCTGCCCGAGCTTCCCGAGCTCGAACCGGACCCGGAGCTGCCGCTGCTCGTCGGGACGGTCGTGCCCCCGCTGGATGAGCTCCCGCCGCTGCCGCTCGGGGCGGTTGACGCAGGGTTGGGCCCCGGAGTAGCCGAGCTGCTCCCGCAGCCCCCGATTGCAAGGGCGAGGGCCGGAGCGGCCCAAGTGGAATAGATGCGTCTTTGCAGCACGATTTCCGCCTCTCTAGGAAAGAGTATCCCGGCTAGGCGGCGCCCGGGAAAGGGGTGCGAATCGATCGTCGCACGAATTCCTCTCGCCGCGTAAAAGCACCATGTTGCTGTTCGCTCGATGAGATTCTTGAGCCGATTTCAACGTCGAGCGACTTGCGCCGCGGACCTCGTCATGAACGCGCACCAGGGCGATCTAGGCCGTCCGACGGAACACAAATAGATTTCCGGCCACGCGTACGCTCGTGTCGAGTCTCAGCGTGGTTTCGGTGAGAACCTCTCTCACAAAGTAGGGAGCGGCAGTCGATTCGACGTAACGGGGCGCGTGCGCGAAGCGGCCCGTCGAGAGGATGCGATATCCGTCCCCTTTCAGGAGCTCGGTGCTGAACGCCAGAAGGCCGCCAGGTCGCAAGGCGTTGGCGGCCAGCGCGAAGAACGCGGAAAGGTCCCCGAAGTAAATCAGGACATCGGCGGCGACGACCAGGTCGAACCGAGCGGCGGCCCGACCCAGAAATACCGTGAGCTCCTCCCGAACGAGCGCGTCGTAGGCGCCGCGCCGCGCGGCGAGTTCGAGCATCTTCGCCGACAGGTCGACGCCCGTGAGGTGAAGCGCCATCGGTCGGAGCAACGGTCCGCAAAGCCCCGTTCCGCACCCAGCGTCGAGCGCGTCATAGAGCTTGTCCGGGGGAGTCCTCTCGCGAATGACCGCGCAAAGTTGCTCGGGTACGTCGTAGCCGAGGACGCCGACCAGCTTGGCGTCGAACTGTTCCGCGAAGGCGTCGAAGTTCTCGACGATATAGTCCGGCGGGGAGCGATCGACCCCGGGTTCACCGACCAGCGCGCTCAGGAGGTACTTCGCCGCGGCGCTCTCCGGGCGCAGCTCCAGGCGCTTCTTCGATACCCGTATGGCCGCGTCGATGTGCCCGGAGTGCCCGAACAACTCCGACGCGACTTCGAGCAAGTCGAGTCGATCTCGCTCCGCTTCTTCCCCTGCAGAAGCCGATCGCTCGTAAGCGGCCAGCGCATCGTCGACCGACGCCCCCTCGGATACGTCGCGCAGGAATCGTGATTTGCCGAGCATTCGAGCGAAGTGTGCATTCGCGGGTTCCGCGCGGAGCGCGGCTTCGTACGCGCCGTATCCCTCGTGGACCGCACCGATCTGATAATAGAGTCTGCCGAGGTTACCCCAGACGGCGGCGGTGGCCTGGCCGAGCGCAATGCACGCGCGGAAGCATTCGATCGCTCCCGCGCAATCTCGCTCTTGCTCCCGGAGCATCCCGAGGCACTGCCAAGTCGAGACGGATCCGGGCGACTGCGCCAGCGCCACGCGGTACGCGGCGTCCGCGCCGTGGCGATCTCCGAGCTTGCCGCGGACGACGCCGAGGAGCGTCCAGGTGTCCGGCTGATGGGGTGACAGCGCCACCGCGCGCTCGAGGCACGCGGCAGCTTCCGAGGGCGACTCGGCGCGATCGAGCGCCACGCCCAGGTTGAGCCACATCGTCGGATCGGTGGGAGACAGAGACGCTGCGGCTCGGAACACGGTGACTGCGTCGGCAACTCGGTTGGTTTTCAGAAGGCCAATCCCCCAGCGTGACGTAGCTTGGACCACGGTCAGACCCGAGGCGAGCAGACCTGCGAGCTCCTTGTCGGAGACTGCCCATGCTCGAATGGATTCCGACGCCTCGCGCGGATCGACCAGCTCCCCGGGGAGCTTCACCGCGAGGTGCTCTCGAAGGAAGGGAATCCGAATGGAAAGGGCCGGGACCGCATGGCGAGTCTCATTCGGAGGCGGCCGCGTCCGCCGCAAGCTCGGCGTTGGCGGGTCCGGCGGACCCGTCCTCGACGTCGGGGGCCGCGCCATCGGACGAAACACACGTCGTCTGGCACTCGAAGACGAGGTTGGGCCCGCCTGTCACCAACGCGCCGGGCATGCATTCACATGAATCCGTTCCGCCGTCGCATGCGCTCGGATACGGACAAACGAGCCCGACTTCGGAACACGCGGCCATTGTCGCACTCTTCTCGCTGGGCGGACAACTTGCATCCACCGGGCCGGGACAGCTCGGAGTTTCTCCCGCGTCGACTCGGTTGCCGACCCCGTCGGTGCACGCGAAGGAGCCCTTCGCGCATGTGCATAGGACGGGTATTTGAATGAGGTTGCACGTGTAGGCGGGCGCGCAGAAGAGCCCCTCGGGCTGGCAGGCGACGCCGACAGTGCCCGCAAGCGACGCCGGGCACTGGCCCGCGTCCGTGGCGGTCGCGCCGGTGCTGCCGTCCTCGACGTTCGGGGCCGCGGATCCGCTGTTGGAACTGCCGCAGGCCACGCTGGCTGCGGCGACGAGGCACACAATGCGGCGCATGGAGGTCATCGTCGCCCAGAGCGGGTCGGAGCGCTTCGAAATGTCGACGAAACGCGTCCGATTCATGACCAACCCCCCAGGATTTCGGCGTCTGCCCGATGAAACGGCACAGCTCGTGCGCGGCTTCCCGCAGCTCGTCAGAAATGCCGCGGGCAAGCGTAGCTTGATGTAAAAGTCCCGTATGCGTTTAACGCACGTTGCGGTCCGCGCTCCGTTCGCCATTGCTTTGGCCGTCACCGCTTGTTCCGTCAGCGCGACCACCGGGTCGGGGGATACCTGCGGCGTGGACGACTCGATCGCCGGCTGCGCGCCTGGGTCCTTCGGTTATTCGTGCGCTGGTGCCGCCACGCCGGCCGAAAGCAGCTCGCTCGTTTGCAGCGAGCCTACCCCCGGCAACGGGGCCACGCTCTATTGCTGCGTGGCCGTCTTCGCGCCGACGACCTGCGCGCCCGACCTTACCATCGCGGGCTGCACCGGCGACTCCCAAGGCTACTCGTGCAAAGGTTCCGACACGCCCGACCAGTACGACTTCACGTTGAACTGCAGCGCGGGCACTGCAAGCTCCGGCTCGACGCTCTATTGCTGCGGGTCCGGCGACGGGGCTGTCCCCACCAAGGCGGACGCCGGGTCCAACGACGTCGCGACTGTTCTGTCGGACGACGGAGGTGGCAGCGACGTGGCCACTGCTCCGGATGGCGCGAGCGACGCGCTTGCCACGTCCGATGCGGGCAGCGGGGACGGGCCCTCGACCGACGGCGTCGGCGCCGACGGAGCGGTTTGCGGAGTCACCGGGGACACGGGGAGCGACAGCTGCAACCAGTGCCTCGATACGTCGTGCTGCGCGGCGCTCGAAGCCTGTGGAACTCCGGACGATGCGGGCACGAACGACGCGGGAGCGAGCGCGTGCGAAGGCCTCCTCCAATGCACGCTCGATTGCGTCGCGGGCAATCCGGACGCCGGGATCCCCGCGGGTACGCTGAGCGACTGCGAGGGGCTCTGCAATCCAAGCTACACGACGTCGGAGCAAGCAGCCGCGAGCGCGCTTCTCCAATGTCTGACGACAAGCTGTGCGACGCAGTGTCAGTGAACGGAAGCGCGCTCCCGTGGCGCGCTGCGCTCTCCATTCGATGGCCCTGGTGGCGAGCCGGGTCGGGCCTCCTCGATGCTCACTCGAACCGGAGCGCGTCGATCGGGTCGAGCTGCGACGCCTTCCGCGCCGGGTAGATGCCGAACACGATCCCGACGATCGCGCTGAACCCGACCGACACCGCGATGACGTCGGGCTGAATCAGCATCGGCCACTGGAGCCGCGCGGCAATCCACACCGCAGCGCCCACCCCCAATGCCACGCCGATGAGTCCCCCCGCGACGGAAAGCGACAGCGCTTCGATGAGGAATTGGACCAAGATGTGATGCGGCTCGGCGCCGACCGCCATGCGAATGCCGATCTCGCGCGTGCGCTCGGTCACGCTGACGAGCATGATGTTCATGATTCCGATGCCGCCGACCAGCAGCGACACCGCGGCGACGCTCGCGAGCAACATCGTCATCGTTTCGGTGCCCTGCTGCTGCGCGCTCGCGATTTCGGCCAAGTTGCGGATCGAGAAATCGTCGTCTTCGCCGGCGCCCGTGTGGTGGCGCTCGCGCAGCAGCGCGGTGATGTCTTGCTGCGCGCGGGAGGTCGTGGCCGACGAGGTCGCCGCGACCATGATGGATCCTTGCAAATACTTGCCGAGCCCTCCTTGGACTTTGCGCGCGAAAGTCGTGAACGGAATGAACGCCGCGTCGTCGTAGTCTTGGCCGGTCGCCGACTGCCCCTTTCGAGTCACGACCCCGACCACCTGAAACGGCGTATTGCCGACGCGAACCATTTGCCCCACGGGATTGGAGTTCGAGCCGTAGAGCTTGTCGACGACGGTTTGCCCGAGCACGATGACTTTCGTTCCGCCGTCGACGTCCGACTGCGTGATGGCGCTGCCGAGCGCGATGGGCCAATTCCGAATATCGAAGTATTCCGGCGACGTGCCCGTGATGCTGGTCGTCCAGTTCTGGACTTCGCTGATCACCGGCATGCTCGATCGCAGGGTCGGGGCGGCCACCTTGACGGTGGGAACGTCGCTGCGGACCGCCGCCAGGTCGTCCCAGGTGAGCGTCGGCATCGAGCCGAAACCGCCTCTCACGCCGCCCGAGCTGGTCGATCCGGGCAAAATGATGAGGACGTTCGTCCCCATCGCGGCAAACGCCTCTTCTACGCGCTGCTTGGCGCCAGCGCCGATCGCCATCATCGCGATCACCGCGCCCACGCCGATGACGATTCCCAGCGTCGTGAGAAACGCGCGGAGCTTGTTTCGCAGGATCGCGCGCAGAGCGACCCGCAGGGTCTGTATCGGGTTCACGTATTGCTCCCGTCGTGCTCGGAGGGCACCGCGCGCGCGGCCTGCTGCGATCGGTCGGAGAGGACGCGCCCGTCCCGCATCACGATGACGCGGGAGGCGAACCGCGCCACGTCCGGCTCGTGGGTGACCACCACGACGGTGATACCCGATCGCCAGAGCTCTTGAAGGATGGCCATGACGTCGATACTCGTTCGCGAATCGAGGGCGCCGGTTGGCTCGTCGGCGAGAATGACCTTCGGGTCGTTGACGATCGCGCGCGCGATCGCCACGCGCTGCTGCTGCCCGCCGGACAGCTGATTGGGATGATGTTCGAGGCGACGGTCGAGGCCCACGCGCGCGAGCGCATCGGTCGCCTTCTTGCGCCGCGCTTTGGCGCCGAGACCAGCATACTCGAGCGGTAGCTCGACGTTCTCGAGCGCGCTCGTGCGCGCGAGCAGATTGAATTGCTGGAACACGAACCCGAGCGTTCGGTTGCGGATTCTCGCGAGCTCGTTTCGCCGGATGCCGGCCACGCCGCGCCCGGCGAGGACGTAGCTCCCGGTGGTCGGCCGGTCGAGGCACCCGACGATATTCATGAGGGTCGATTTTCCCGACCCCGAAGACCCCATCACCGCGACGAACTCGCCTTCGTCGATTCGGAGCGACACTCCGTCGAGCGCGCGAAGCTCCACGTCGCCCGTTCGATAGATCTTGGTGACCTCGGAAAGCTCGATGACCGGCGCGCCCATCGGATTTCGTCAGAACATGCGGCGCATCGAAGGTGCGCCGCCCGTCATCGCGGGCGCCGGGGGGCCGTCCGGGGACACTGCGTCGACCACGACCTGACTGCCCTCGATCAATTCCCCGTCGACGACTTCGGTGACCGATCCATCGCTGAGCCCCGTGTGCAGGGCGACCGGGTGCGGCGCCCCGTTTTCCAGAACCCAGACCGTGCGCGCTTCGCGGGCGTCCGCTTCGGCAGACCCTCGCCCGCGCCGGTGCGAATCGTCGGTCGTCGGCGCCTTGCCGGCGAGCGAGGGCGGCGGCCGAAAGCGGAGCGCCGCGTTGGGGACCGCGAGCGCCTCGCCCCGCTCGGCGTACACGACCGTCACGTTGGCGGTCATCCCGGGACGTAGTTTCAAGTCGAGATTGTCCACGTCGATCACCGCGTCGTACGTCACGACGTTTTGAACGGTCGTCGCAGCGTTTCGAATTTGCCGGATCTTGCCGAGAAAGCGCTCACCCGGAAACGAGTCGACCGTGAAATACGTCTTCATGCCGACCTGCAGCCGCCCGACGTCGCCCTCGGCCACGTTCGTGTCGACTTGCATCTTGGTCAAGTCCTGAGCAATCGTAAAAAGAGTAGGCGCCGACAGCGACGCGGCCACGGTTTGGCCGACGTCGACGTTGCGCGAAATCACGACGCCGTCGATCGGCGAAACGATGCTGGTATAAGACAGGTTGACCTGGGCCTGGTGCAGTGAGGCGAGCGCCTGGGCCAACCCGGCCTTTGCGGCGTCGATGGCCGCATGGCCCGTCGCGACGTTGGCCTCGGCCGTGTCGAGGTCCGCTTGGGATGCGAGATTCTGATCGCGCAGCGATTTCGTGCGTACGTACTGCTTGTCGGCGTTGAGCGCGCTCGCCTGGGCCGTCGTCACGCCGGCCTTGGCCGAGAGATAGTTGGCCTCGGCCTGCTGCTCGGCCGCTTCGAAGATTTGCGCGTCGATCTTGGCGACGAGCTCACCCTTCTTCACGGAGGAATTGAAGTCTGCAAAAAGCCTCTGGATGCGGCCCGATACCTGCGTGCCCACCTGGACCGTCACCAGTGCCGAAAGCGTTCCGCTCGCCGTGACTCGCCCGACGATGCGTCGGCGTTCCACCGGCGCAGCCTTGTACTGCACCTCCGGGGGTCGGTGTTTGGCGCGATAGATCCCGTAGCCGACCCCCGCGGCAAGCACGACCAGCAAGGCGATCCACGGCGCACGCTTGTTCATTTTTCCGTTCAGCTTCGACCTGAGGCCAAGGATGTCGCTCCGCAACCCCTCCTCGCCAGGCAGGTGTACGTCCGTGACTCCTGTGGTCGCCCGACGCCGGGGACCGGATAGAAGCACACCGCGGGTATGGAGGCGAACGGTTGGTCCGCGCGAATCGACCTCTGGTCGGAAACGAAACGCTCGAAATGTGCGGCTCCGGCGTCAAACGTCCGGCGCCCACGTCAACACCGCGACTCTTCAGGGCCTGCGCCCGCGGTTCCGGGAAAGCCGGTTCTCCCCGGCTCGTAGCGGAGCGGGCGCCGCCCGTCGCAAAACCGCCGCCCTTCGGCGAGATCTTCTCAAGATAATTAACTTTCTCGCCGTTCATCCATTGTGCGGGCCATCCGGGCCTGCATTTCGCATATGTAGCGCTCAGCACGGGAGCAGTCATGAACATCAATAATCTATACGGAAACTTGAGCAACTCGCCGCTGAGCAATGTGGGGAATGTAGGCGCGATAGGCACGTCGAACCGGGGTGCGAGCAGCATTCCCCCGGCCGGGGGCGCTGCGACGGCGTCAATCTCGACGCCCGCTCAATTCTTCAGTGAGTTGCAGCAGCTCTCGCAGCAGGATCCGACGCAGTTCAAGGCTGTCGCCGCCCAGCTTGCGACGAGTTTCCAGAACGCCGCGAGCCAGACGAGCGGCCCTCAGGCGAAGTTCTTGGGTAACCTCGCCAACCAGCTGAACCAGGCCTCTCAAACGGGGAGCCTCCAGCCAGCGCAGCCGTCGCAGGGGACGCAAACGGCGTCGGCCGTTCAGGCCCCGCAGGCTGCAAGCGGCAGCGGGGCCGCCCACCACCATCACCACCATCACGGTGGGGGTATGGGCGGCGGCCAATCGAGCCAGGTACAGCAAGCCTTTCAAGACGCCCTGGGCATCCTGAACAAGGCCACACAATCGACTTCGACGTCGTCTTCTTCGTCGTCGACGACTTGACGCGCAAAACGCACTCGACGCGCGCCGCCATCGAACGTAAGCAAGAGCCGCGATTTGCACGCGCCCATGACGGTGCGGGCATCCGCGTATCGAGCTGCGCATGGCCGCCGTCCTCCCCGAGAAGCTGCTCGCGTCCCGAAAACGGGAGAAACACGCGATTCGCGTCTCGCCCATCGTCGTCGATTCGGCGGCGAAAGATGTCGCGGGCGTCTACGCCCTGCTCCGCACGCGAGCGGAAGGGCTGACGACCGAGGAGGCGGAGGCGCGCCTGGCGGAGCATGGCCCGAATGTTCTCGCCAAGGATCAGCGGGTCGGGTTCTTGAAGTTGCTGTGGCACGCGATCCTCAACCCGCTCGTCATCCTCTTGGCCGTCCTCTCGGGGGTCTCGTTTGCGACCGGCGACCCACGCGCCGGGACCATGATGCTCTGCATGATTCTGCTGAGCGTCGGGCTCAAGCTCGTCCAGGAGTTCAGGGCGGACAGTGCGGCGGCCAAGCTCAAGGCCATGATCTCGGTCACCGCCACCGTCCGGCGCGGCGGCGCGCCGCAGGAAGTCCCGCTCGGGCGGCTCGTTCCGGGGGACGTCGTCCAATTGGCCGCGGGCGACATGATCCCCGCGGACGTTCGCATCGTCCAAGCCAAAGATCTCTTCGTGCTTCAGGGCCCTCTCACGGGCGAGAGCTTCCCCGTGGAGAAATTCGAGCTGGAGAAGAACGCGGCGTCGACAGCGCCGATCGAGCTGACCAGCATCGCGTTCCTTGGGACGAGCGTCGAGAGCGGCTCGGCCAGCGCGGTCGTCGTCGCGACCGGCAAAGACACGTACCTGGGCGGAATGGCCGGTGCGATCGGCCAAGAGCCCCCGCCCACCGCGTTCGATCGGGACATCGCCCGGTTCACATGGCTCATGCTCCGCTTCATGGCGGTGATGGTGCCGCTGGTCTTCGTGATCAACGGCCTTACCAAGCGCGACTGGGGGCAAGCGTTCTTCTTCGCCGTGGCGGTCGCGGTCGGTCTGACGCCGGAAATGCTCCCGATGATCGTGACCGTGTGCCTGTCCAAGGGCGCCGTGGCCATGGGTCGGAAGAAAGTCATCGTGAAGCGGATCAACGCCATCCAGAACCTCGGTGCAATGAACGTCCTTTGCACCGACAAGACCGGCACGCTCACCATGGACCGCGTCACGCTGGAACGGTACTGCGACCTGGCCCTCCGTGAGGACGAAAGCGTTCTGGCCCTCGCCTACGTCAACAGCCATTTCCAAACAGGCCTCAAGAACGTCCTCGAACGCGCGGTCCTAGCCCACGAAGAAACCCACGCTCATGCGCGCGTGCCGGAGTTCGCCAAGGTCGACGAGATCCCGTTCGACTTCCAGCGCCGCATCATGTCCGTCGTCGTAAGAACTCCCGAAGGAAAGGATCGAATCGTCTCCAAGGGCGCACCCGAGGCCATGTTCCCGAAGTGCTCGAGCTTCCAGCTCGACGGCCAGTGCCTGCCCATGGACCATCCGCACATCGAGAGTTTGAAGAAAGAATACGAGGAGCTCAGCGCGGACGGTTTCCGCGTCTTGGCTCTCGCCACCAAAGACGTCGACCCGCGATCTCCCGTTCCGGGAACAGGTGCGGGCTACGGCAAAGCCGACGAGCGCGATCTCGTCCTTCGAGGTTACGTCGCGTTCTTGGACCCACCGAAGGAAACGTGCACGGCAGCAATCGGAGCGCTGCGGGCGCACGGCGTCGAAGTGAAAGTGCTGACCGGTGACAACGAACTCGTGGCGCGCAGAATTTGCAAAGAGGTCGGCATCGGCACCGAGTTCGTCCTGGCGGGTGACGACGTCGAGAAAATGAGCGACACGGAGCTCGGCGAAGCTGTCCAGCGAGTCACCTTGTTCGCGCGGGTTTCGCCGGCGCACAAGGAGCGCGTCATTCGAGCCCTCCAGTCGCGTGGTCGAACGGTTGGTTTCATGGGGGACGGGATCAACGACGCGCCCGCGCTCCACGCCGCCGACGTCGGCATCAGCGTGGACACGGCCGTGGACATCGCAAAAGAGTCCGCGGACATGATCCTGCTCGAGAAGTCGCTTCTCGTCTTGGACGACGGGGTCGTCGAAGGCCGCAACGTGTTCGCCAACATCATCAAATACGTCCGCATGGGCGCGTCGAGCAACTTCGGCAACATGTTCAGCGTGCTCGGCGCGAGCGTCTTCGTGCCGTACTTACCCATGCTTCCGATCCAGATCCTGACGAACAACCTCCTCTACGACATCGGACAGACAACCGTTCCGACCGACGCAGTCGACCCCGAGCTCGTCCAGCTGCCGCGGTCTTGGGACATGAAAGCGCTCACCCGCTTCATCGTTTTCATTGGGCCGTGTTCGTCGGTGTTCGATTATTCGACTTATTTCATGATGCTCTATCTATTTCATTGTTGGGACGTGAGTACCCCGCAGGCTCTTTCGCACAGCCAAAGCTTGTTTCAAACCGGATGGTTCGTGGAGAGCCTTTTGACGCAGACGCTCATCATCCACATCATCCGTACGAACAAAATCCCGTTTTTGCAGAGCCGGCCGTCGCGCGCGATGCTCCTCATGAGTCTCTTCATCATGATCGTCGGCGTCGCGATCCCCGAGTCGCCGTTGGCCGACTACTTGGGGTTCACAAGGCTCCCGGGCCTGTACTGGCCGCTCTTGGCCCTCACGCTGGCGTGCTACGTCCTGCTGACGCAGGGCGTGAAGATGTGGCTCCTTCACAAGCGCTGGATATGAGGCGCGGTGCCCGCCGGCGCGCCCGTCGAGACCCCGTGCCTTCGTCTCTGGCCGTCGCCGTCCGTTCCCGCTGTGACATTCTCGTAGGTTCAACCGATCAGCGTCTCAAGGTTGTCTCGAGTCCGAGAACACAGGCATCGCGGACATGGGCGAGTGAGTCTTCTTCCAGTTCTTGCTCCGAAGGAGTGCGCCGTCATGCGAACGAACCGCCAGGTCGCTTTGGTCACCGTGTTCGGAGTCGCCGTCGCCGCATGGGCGTTCGGATGCAGCTCAAGCCGCGACGCGTCCTTCTTTAGCTCTGGCACGACCGGGGGCGCCGGGAGCAAGGAATCCGGGACGTCGAGCGGGGCCGGGGCAGCCCCGGGATCCAACGCGCCGATACCCAAGAGCGGAGGCGGCAGCGGCGGTCTCGTCATCGGAAGCGGCAGTGGCGCGAGCGTCAGCGATGGGGGCCCTCAGCTTGTCCGCTGCACCTCGGCCGGGCAATGCGCAAACACCCACTGCCCGAACAGCGGCCACACAACGATCAGCGGAACGGTCTACGACCCCGCGGGACAAAACCCCCTCTACGACGTCGCGGTCTACGTTCCGCAAAGCCCGCCCACCGCCCTGCCCCAGGGAGCCTCCTGTTACACCTGTCAGAGCCTCTACACAGGGGGCGTCGTGGCGGGAGCGCTGACCGATGCCGCCGGAAACTTCCAAATCGTCGACGCGCCCACCGGCAAAGGGGTCCCGCTCGTCGTTCAGATCGGCAAGTGGCGTCGGCAGTTTACGGTCGACACGACCGATTGCGGCGATACCCCCGAGCCGATGCTGCGGCTGCCGGCCAATGCGACGGAGGGCGATCTGCCGAACATCGCCGTTTCGACGGGCGGCTCCGACTCGCTCGAGTGCCTGCTCAAGCGCATCGGAATCGACTCCGGCGGTGAGGCCGGGGGCACCGGCGAGTGGATCAGCGGTGCCGGCGGAACAGGCCACGTGCACATCTTCCAGGGCGGCGGCGGAGGTGGCCGGCGAGGCGGCGGCGGCGGTACCCAGGTGGGACCAGCGATGGCTGGCGGCTCGCCCGCGCCCCAGACCGCACTTTGGACCTCGGGAATGGCGATGCAGCCGTACGACATCGTCATCCTGTCGTGCGAAGGCGGAGAGGACCCGAACGCGAATCCTACGGCTCTGAACGACTACGGGAACTTGGGCGGACGGGTATTCGCGTCGCACTTCCACTATTCCTGGTTCAACCAGGCTCCCTTCCTCGCCTACAACCTCGCGACGTGGACGCCCGGGACCAACGACATGGGGAACATCAATGGCCTCGTGGAGACGACGCTGCCCAACGGGATGCCCTTCCCCAAGGGCGTGGCGATGCAGCAGTGGCTGTCGAACGTCGGTGCCCTTTCGAACACCACGCCGCCCGAGTTGCCGATCCAAGCCGCGCGGCACAACGCGGACGTGACCGTGATGAACACACCTTCGACCCCGTGGATCGTCGCCGACACCGCCGCGACCCCGCCGGGTGCGACCGAGTATTTCTCCTGGGACATGCCGGTCGTGAATCAGGGCCCTGTGCCGTGCGGTCGCATGGTCTTCAGCGATCTACATGTCGGCGCGGGCTCCGGTGACTACGGTCAGGCGGCCGGGGCGGGAATGGGTGGTGGCGGCTTCGGCGCGAATGCCGTCACGCCGAACGGTTGCGCGGACAATCCGCTTTCGCCCCAGGAGAAAGCGCTCGAGTTCATGTTGTTCGACCTCTCGGCGTGCCTCACGCCCGTGACCGAGACGCCGAAACCTCCAAGCGCGCAGTAGTGGCAAGCCGCAGCAGTCTGGAAGACACGAGCTAGCTCGACGGCGTCCAGTACCCTTGCTGCCAAACCCACTCCTGCCCGTCCCACGTCCACTGGGGGCCGATCCAAACCCAGCCTGGATACGTCGGCGAAACCCACCAAGGTCCGGCCATCCATAGCCATCCACTGGGCCCCCAGCCCCAATAGCCGCGTCCCCAGCCCGCGCGTCCCGAGAACCGCCCCGGCCCGATGTATGCGCGTCCGTAGTGACCGCCGTAGGAGCCGCCGTAGTGACCACCGCCGTAATGACCGCCACCGGCGAAGTGCCCGCCGCCGAAATGGCCGCCGCCACCTCCAAAATGACCGCCACCGCCGTGTCCACCCCCGCCACCGCGAGCCAGCGCGGAACCGGGCACGATTGCGACCGCAAACGCGGCGACGAGTGGCAACACCTTGAACCTTTTCATGACGCAACCTCGTATCAAAAGTAAGGCTGCTTGGAGGCGCTCGCCAGCTTTCCGCGAGTGGACCCGGAGCTCAGCCGCGATCGAGGCCGCTACAGTCGCAGCGTCACGTTGACGAGCAGTCGATCGTCGTATCGCCGCAAGTCCGGAGTGA